>Ga0180438_10009252_pt1 | contig 12319 bp, 8 predicted proteins | sample SS_ome_12_FD_132455 | JGI IMG/M metagenome (GOLD analysis project Ga0180438, IMG submission 132455) | Hypersaline lake sediment archaeal communities from the Salton Sea, California, USA - SS_3_D_2 metaG | ecosystem: Environmental > Aquatic > Non-marine Saline and Alkaline > Hypersaline >...
ACAACGCCTGCGCCACACGGGGTGGCTCATGAAACTCGTTTTCCAATATGCTCAGGAAGCGCTGTTCAGGTGTCTTGACTTGTAAACGTTCGATCGTTTGTTGTTCCATTTCGTCACCTCTCTACATCATACTACTGCTATTACCTTGAGGTGACAAATGTCCCTATAGAGGTTTTTGATCCTTTGGGAGCGGGGCAGGTTTTCTTGCGTGTCCTTTTCCATTGCCAGGGAGGTCTCTCTGTACGAAAAACCCGGTTTCGTGGCTTCTGCGAACCAGTAGGTCCGTTTGACAAGAGTGGGTTTCGGCTGCATAATGATGAACGGTTGACGGCTGCGTTCCCGGATCGGCTCATTCATCGAGCCCACGTCGCGTTGCCCACACAGCCCACGGCCCCTAGAATATGACCTGAGACTGCCATATGCAAAAGACTGACACGCTCATCCGCACGAAGCTGCATCCACCATTCACCCGGACAGCGCTGGTCCCCCGGCCGCGACTTCAGGCGCGGATCATCGAAGGGCTGCGCGGTCCGCTCACGCTGATTACCGCCCCGGCCGGTTTTGGCAAGACCACCCTGGTGGCATCCTGTATCGCCAATTCTGGAATGGATGTGGCCTGGCTATCTCTGGACAAGGATGACAATCAGGCAGGGCGTTTCCTGAGCTATCTGGTCGCTGCCTTGCAAGAGACTGACCATACGATCGGGCACGAGGCCGCACAGCTCTTGGCGGCGGCACGCCAGGCACCACCTGACGCGATCCTGACCAGTCTGATCAATGACCTGGATACTGCCGGCGGGGAGATCGCCCTGGTGCTGGATGACTACCAGTTTATGAGCAGCCCGGCTGTGCATCAGGAAGTGGCTTTTTTGCTGGAGCACTGCCCCAGGACGCTCCACCTGGTGGTCGCTACCCGTTCGGATCCCCCGCTCCCGTTATCCCGTCTGCGAGCGCGCGGCCAGATGGTTGAACTCCGCACCGCCGATCTTCGCTTCACCGAGCCCGAGGCAGCCGAGTTCCTGAACGACGTCATGGGCCTCGGCCTGGATGCGGGATCGGTGGCGGTGCTCGACGAACGTACGGAAGGGTGGATTGCCGGCTTGCAGATGGCGGCCCTTTCCATGCGCGACCGTGAAGACGTACCCGGGTTTATCGAAGGATTCTCAGGCACGAACCGCTACATTCTGGACTACCTGCTGGAGGAGGTCCTGGCCAGCCAGCCGCCGGAAATCCAGCGGTTTCTGCTGCATACGTCGATCTTGGCGCGCCTGACCGCTCCACTCTGTGATGCCGTCCTGGCTGATGACGAAGGGCTAGAGAGGGAAGGCGAGGATGGCTCGACCCGGTCGGAGTCACTCTTCGCCGGCGGATCCGCCTCCATCCTGGAGTACCTGGAACGGGCCAATCTCTTCCTGATGCCTCTGGATGATGAGCGGATCTGGTACCGGTATCATCAGTTGTTTGCCGACTTGCTACGTACACAAGTCCAGAACTCGCTCGGCGCAGAAGGCGTCGCTCAACTACACATCCGCGCCGCTGAATGGCATGCACAACATGGCTCAATACTGGAGGCGATTCATCATGCAGCCGCAGCCCCGGACGATGAGCGGGTTGAGCGTTTGATCGAACAGCACTACATGGAAATGGTGAGCCGCGGAGAAATGTCTGGGATGCGTTTGTGGAGAGGTAAGTTAAGCAAAGAACTGGTTTATCGCCGGCCCTGGTTATGCATTTATGAAGCGTACAGTCACGCCTGGTTTGGAGAACTGGACGAAGCCGATCGACTGTTAGAAGAGGCCGAAAAGCGCATTCGATCCGAGATTTCGGCTCCCGACGCTCGTTCGATGCAGGCGCACCTGGCCTACGTAAAAAGCCGGGTCACCGCCATGCGCGGGGACATCCAGCGAGCTATTGAGCTTTGCCTGGCGGCTCGCGAACATATCCCTGCCGGCAACCTGGCTCTGGAATTCGACACTCGTACCACACTCGGATATGAGTACTTCCTGACTGGCGATTATGCGAACGCCAACCAGATCTTGAACGAGACGATTCGATCGGGCATCACCGCCGGTGCCATCATTCACACCGTGGCCGCATCCTGCATGGTGGCAAGATTGGTTGCCGTCCAGGGTCTGTTACATAAATCGTACGACACGTACCAGATGGCTGCGCAATCCATCCCTGAGGCAAGCAAGGAACATCGCGACGCCAGGGCCCTGGTAGCGGTTGGAATGGCAGATGTGTTATGTGAATGGAATGATCTGGATGCCGCTCTCGTTCACCTGCAGCAAGGCCTGGCTTTGCTGCCTTTGTGGGGTAAGGTTGATGATGTAGCCCTGGCCTATATCACTCTGGCGCGAATTCGTCTGGCTCAAGCGAACCGGAGTGACGCGACAGAGGCCGTCGAAAAAGCGCTCCAGCTCGTTCAAACAAGGGGTGTTTTCTCCGAGGCTCGCCAGGCCGTCGAGATTGCCCAGGTCAAACTGTGGCTGGCTCAAGGTGACTTGCGGGCAGCAAACCGCTGGGCTGCATCCCAGGAGGAGCGGTTGGGCTTGAGCGATCGATTTGGGTTTGAAAATGAGCTGACGCACATCACCCAGGTACGCGTATTGATCGCTCAGAATAAGTCCAATGAAGCCATCGGTTTATTGTCGCAGTTGGAAGAAACGGCCCGGTCAGCCGGACGGATGGGCCGCGTCATAGAAATCCTGCTCCTCGAGGCATTGGCGATGCGGGAGGTCGGTGATTCCGAACGCGCCGTTCTGGCGTTGAGAAAATGCCTGGCATTGGCTGAACCCGAGGGTTACGTGCGGGTCTTCCTGGACGAGGGGCGGCCCATGCAGATGCTGCTCGTTCAGTGGCTGGCCCAGGCCGGCGCCGGCCCGTTGCGGGACTACGCGATCCACTTGCTCTCCCAATTTGATGCCGAACCGCACGTGGTTGCGGCAGCGCAGGAAATAGCCTCCCCGGCCGGCGACCTGATCGAGCCATTGAGCCCGCGGGAGCTGGAGGTTCTCCACCTCATGGCCCTGGGCAAGACCAACCAGGAGATCGCCCAGCAGCTCGTCGTGGCCCCGGGCACCGTCAAGGCCCACACGGCCCACATCTATCGCAAGCTGGACGTCGCCAACCGGACCGAGGCGGCGGCGCGCGCCCGGCAGCTCGGTATCCTCCCCTAAACCCCACAAATAAACCCCGGAATATCCCGTTTGGCAGATGCGGGCTTCTTCGCTGCGCGCTATACTGTGGCCAGAACCGAATCGAGGAGGGCTGCCTTGACGGAATACTATGAGATCAAGATTGGGGGTCATCTGGATCCGCGCTGGGCGGATTGGTTTGCGGGTCTGAAGTTGACGCACCTGGAAGGGAATGAGACGCTGCTTTCCGGCTGGCTGCCCGACCAGGCCGCACTCCACGGACTGTTCGAGCGGATCCGCGATCTCAACCTGAAATTGATCTCGGTCACCAGCGGCGGTCCATCCAGTCAAGATTTCGACAAGGAGGTCGACCCATGAAGACAATCGTGATTTCTTATTCATTCACCGGTAACAACGAGGATCTGGCTGCAAGTTTGGCTGCAGCACTGGGGGCTGAACACGTCAGAATTACAGAACCCAAATCCCGCACTACGGGCACGATCGTTCTGGATGTGATGTTTCACCGAACACCGAGGATTATCATGCCGGTAGAGAACACGGAGGCGTATGATCTGGTGATCTTCGTCGGACCGGTTTGGATGGGCCAGATCGCGGCCCCATTCCGCGCTTGTTTCAAACAACTCCGCCCGAAGATCGGCACGTATGCTTTCGTATCCATAAGCGGTGGCGCTGATGGCCCCAATCCCAAACTTGCAGATGAACTCAAGAAAAGACTTGACAAAGAACCTGTCTGTCTGATGGATTTGCATATTGCGGATCTACTGCCGTCAGAGCCAAAACCGGTTCGAAAAGACACGATGGCTTATCGGATCACTGAAGGAGACGTGAAACATCTGACCGATACGATCGTGGCAACCTTACAGAAAACAGCAGTTACCTGATGTAACTTCATGTGGATGGAGGTCTGGATATGAAGAAAGTCACCGCGTTCGTTGGAAGTGCCCGCAAGAAGCACACGTACGAGGCAGCCGTGCAGTTCCTGAGCAATTTGCAGTCCATGGGCGATATCGAGTACGAGATCGTGCGCCTGAGTGACTATCAGCTCCAGCCGTGCAGAGGGTGCAAGGTGTGCTTCGAGAAGGGCGAGGAGCACTGTCCGTTGAAGGACGACCGGGACGTGCTGATCGAGAAGATGATGGCGTCAGACGGCGTCGTTTTCGCATCCCCGAACTATTCGTTCCAGGTATCCGCGATCATGAAGACGTTCCTGGACAGACTGGGGTTCGCCTTTCACCGCCCGCGCTTTTTCGGCAAGACGTTTACGAGCATCGTCGCGCAGGGGATCTACGGCGGCAAGAAGATCGTCGACTACCTGGATTTCGTGGGCAATGGCCTGGGCTTCAACACCGTGAAGGGCAGTTGCATTACGACGCTGGACCCGATGACGGAGAAGCAGCAACGCAAGATAGACAAGGTTCTCGCTGCACAGGCCAGGCGGTACTACGCGAGGCTGGAGAAGCCAGCCTATCCGGTGCCCACGTTGATCCAGTTGATGTTCTTCAGGCTGGGCCGGACGAAAATAGGGCTGGAGCTCGACGACAGCTTTCGCGACTACACGTACTATGCGGAGAAGGGCTGGTTGGATTCTGACTACTACTACCCCACTCGCCTGGGGGTGGTGAAGAAGGGAGCCGGCAAGCTCTTCGACTCGGTGTCCGCAAGTACGACGAGGGCTCGGTAAAAGGTAACTACTGCGGCGTCTACCGTCCCGCGCCCAGTGCGGATCGATGATGACATCTTTCCAGAGCCACTGGCGCAGGGTAGGTACGTTCGCGGGGCGAAGATCGCCGGCGCCTAGATCTCGAACACAGCGATCAAAACAGCGTGGTCAGATTCGAACTCTGGATCGGAGAACAGTGGACGATACGGGCGCAGGGAATTCTTGATCACTAACCCGTTCGTCGGGAAGGTGGTTCTCTCAAGCCCGCAGAAGATGTAGTCCAGTACCGTGGGGGGGAGACCGGGATTGCCCAGCGACCACTTCGTGCCGATCTGGTTGTGATACGGACTGCCCACGCGGGCATCGACGATGGCTTTGTCCGGATTCCCGTCGATGAATCCCATGCGCTTGATCAGCGCTATCTCCTCCGCGTCCGATGCGGCGTTGAAATCGCCGCCGACGACCCAGACATCTTCTTGCCGCTGGCCGGAGACCCTTGGAACGCGGTGGGCGGTGGCCTCCTGATAGGCCGATATGACGTTGTCCAGGATGAGATCAAGCTGCCTCATTCGCGATTCGCTGGCCATCCTGTTCAAGCGGATGTTGCCCACCCGTTCACCTTTGAGGGTGGTCAAGTGAATGTTCAAGAAGTTCAAGTATCGCTCATCCACGCCAGGTGATCCGATCTTCATACGCCCCATAATCACGAGACGGGGCTCGGTGTCCCGGTTTCCAAGATATAGGCCGGTCGTGGTGTTGATGGCCTCGAAGCACAAATGGTACTCCCCGCCAGGTTCATCGGCACCCTGGGGGATCGTCTCCTGATTCTCCTCGGTGACCCACAGCTTCCGGAGCGCACGGTCCTCGCGAACGCAGACACCGTATCCCTGCTGAGCTTCGATGAAGTCCGGGAGGAAGTTGTTGATGTTGCCCTCTTTGTACCGCTGCCACTTCCCGGGATGCGGGTTTCCGTGGCTGGATAGGGCGGGGAAGAAGAAACACGTATACCCGCTGTAGATCTGTTTCAGGATGTCCTCCCCATTTGGCCATCTTCCCGATCGATGATGATCCGGCCGGGTGTCTATGAACCCAATGCATTCCTGGAGCAGAATGATATCCGGGTAGTTGGTCTGACCCGGCGGGATTCTCAGGAAATGTTTGATCCCGTTCTCCCATACGTCCCGGTATGCCGCCACGTATCTCGACGTCACCGCATGGGGGGCGGGGTCGAGCATGCCCAGCATTTTGGCCCCGGCCATGTTCCAGCTCATCACTCGGATCTCCACGTTGGCCCTCCCGGTTTCTCAGGTGATGGTACGTTCGGTATGTATGCCCAACGACAAGGCCCACCGCACCTGGACGGTGGGTGGGCTGGGTGCTCCTGCGATATCTTCTACCTCCCGAAGCGCTGTAGCTGTCCCAGGCGACGCTCGATGTGTGGGGCGCTGTTCCTTGCCGCGCAGGAGTATTGTAGGACTTTTTGGGGTGGAAGTCAAGGGATTGCGCTTCGGCGATCTAGAAAACTGGGCTGTTCTTGCGCGGTGCCTGCGCTGTCAGGGCCAAGATCTGGTCCCACGGCGGGTATGCTACCCGCCGCTTTCCCTCAGCTCTTCAACTGTATCTACGTCGGAGCGGCGTGAGTGGTGCTGAGCCAGGCGTTTTCGGACGGCACGAGCGATGAGCGGGGCGACGCCATCGAGACCCTCAAGTGTGAGGTTCCCCTCTTGATGCATTCGGTACCACTGCTGACGTTGGCGAATGACTCGCTCATCATCTCGAAGATGCAATCTCTTAATGGTGAACTGGGCGCGGTCGCGCTCACTCTGTGGCACTGCATCGGTGAGAACCAGTTGCAGCGAGGGTAAAAGGATTTCAAACCAATCATCCTCGATCTGAAATGGGTCGAGGACTTCTTCATCCAGGGTTCCCTTGCTGCTGTTGATCCAGCCTGAGAGATAGCGGTAATTGCTCCACTCGTAGACCTTGCGGGGATGATTCTCGCAACTCAGGTAGTGGTCCACTGTACCGACTGACTCATACATCACCGAGTAGGCACACAGATTGTTGAATCCGTCAGCCAACTGCCCCTTGAAATCGCTCCACCAATCTGGCGGTCGCGTGCCTTTTGGCAATCGTCCGGTTTCATCCAGGTTTTGTTCCAGCCACTGGTTCCCTGGCTGACGTACCTGCGCATCGAAGTCTGGCGGCTCTGACGGAGGGGCGAAGTGCTTCATTGTGATTTCACCGCTATATGCTGGGGCAACAGGTCCATATCTACGAGCCAACGTGGCCAGAAAGGATCGTGACCTGGCAAGAGTCGCAGGAGTTCCTGGTGAATGTCATCTTTGGCTCTGAGGCGCTCCGGATATTGGTCCATTGCATCCCCTCGCATAAGGGCCTCGGCAGCCTCAATCGCGATCTCTGCCTCTCTGGAGCGTGCCTGCTGTAAGCCAAAGACTTCTGAAGTCAACCAGCCAACAGCGTCTCCCTGTTTGGCCCAGGGGACTTGAAGAAGGGTAACCGCCCGATTGTCTTTCAGGTCAAACAAGAACAACTTGTCCTGTACATCATCGAAGTGTGGTTCAACTGAGGCCAGAACTAGCGGCGAGTGAGTCGTGACGATCACCTGGGCTTCAATCTCTTCCTCCAGTTCTGTTACGGCACTCAAGAGAGCCGGAAGAAGGGATCGCTGCCAACGAGGGTGCAGGTGTGCTTCTACTTCGTCGATGATCAGGACTAAACGGTCTGTGGGTTCACGGTTCAGGAGTTGGGCCGCGTGGGTGTGCTCGTACCAGGCCCAGACCAGCAAATAGGCCAGGCCCAGGATACGCTTCATTCCTGCTGAGGCGTAGATCACCGGAATGTTGCCGTAAGGCAGATCGATGGTTGGAATGTCGCGTACATCTGCGATGGACACCCGCGTCGGTTTTCCCGGTTTCATCCATTCCTGTGGATGAGGAGAGAGTTCTTCAATCACGCGAGACAGAACCGCAAACGGGGAGGTTCTTTCTTGGTCCGGCTGATACTGCCACCGGACCCAATCGTCGATCAGACCATTGCAGAGCGATTTTCCATTCTCCTGCAATCCATTCCAGAGTGTGTCGGCCGTGAAGTGATAGGCTCCTGATCGCGTTTTGTCAAACGCGACGGGGAACGATAGTGGAAACGAGAACGCTTTGCTACCGCGAGCCTGATCCCAGATGGAAAACCCGCCGTCCACGCGAGCGTAGACTACGAGAGAAGGCACCGAAGTCCGAGACTCGGTGGGCCTGGGCCACACCTGCTCCGCAAAATCGAACTCACTCGTTGTCGGTCCAATCTCGTCCTTTTCGCTCATGACGTTAAAGATTATGGCGGACTTATTCTGCCCTCGACGCGGCCAGGCCGGGTTGCCGGCCCACGTGCCAGTCAGTGCCCACCAGATCACATCCAACAGGAAGGTCTTGCCCAAGCCGTTGTCCCCTGTGAACAAGTTAAGCCGGTGGCCAAGTTCGACGTCAAATGCCGGCGCAGGTCCAACGTTTCTCAGGTGGAGTTCTTTTATCATTACATCACCTCTTCGAATCTGTTTCTACGATCCGGTGGAGTGATCTATAGTGTAACCGAGTTGGCCAGTTTTGCAATTGGGTCAGGTGTTGACAGAGAATTCATTTCGCCAAGTTTATTCTGTTGCTGGTGGGAATGCTCACTACCGCGATGGTCCTCTATCCATTATCCATTGCCGTTTGCTCAAATGTAGCCTCGGCGGTCGGCGGGGGAATCGTCCGGTTGGCGATCAAGGCAGCAAGGAGTTCTGGTTGGCTGCCTCGATGCTTGGTATGCAGACCTGTTACCTCATCATCATCCTCAACTCCGATGAGCAACGTTCCACCCTGCGCATTGGCCATACAGACGACGGTGTTTAGGAGTTCAGTCTACTTGCCTAGCTTGGGATCGCCCTGCATCCGCCGCGTCACTCTCCAGGCCAGTTCTTCCGGGGAGTTGTTGTCCTTCAGTATAGCACATTCCTGCTTGAAACACAAAATCACTGGCCTCAGCAGCAGCGATGCGCTTCAGCGCTCCCCGCCCCATACTCCCACAAACACGAAGTCTGAGAAGGGGTAGCCCGGCCCGGTCGCGGGGAGTCTGACGACGCTGCTGTGCTCGCCGGTGCCATCCTGCTGCAAGGGGTGCACGAGGACGAGGTCGTCGCTGCTCAGCCAGCCGCCGATGCGGGGGGCGGTGCGCTCCCCGGCCTCGTAGACGGTGAAGGGCTCGCCGCCGGGTAGGCGCAGCACCCGGACAGCGAATCTCGGGCCGGCTGGGCCACTGGACCACTCCCGCCAGGCCAGCCAGGTGTTCCCCGGGGAGAAGGAGAAATCGCCAGCGACGACGGTCCCCGGCGCGCGGGGGACGGTCCGCTCCGTCCCACCGGCCAGCGGGCGGAGGGTGATGGTTTCCCCCGCCTCCGGCCGCTGCGCGATCCGGGATTGGACGAGCCATGCGCCATCGGGGCTGACCCGGCCGTCGTGGACGCCGTTCAGGTCGCCGACGTGGGTCACCCGGCCGGTGTCCACGTCGAGGGCCAGGATGCCGGGGTTGTACGGGAAGTAGGCCCAGGCGACGCCGACCTTCGGCCGCGAGAGGTAGACCGTGGTCCCGTCCGCGCCCCAGCTCAGGGGGTGGACGGAGCGGTAGTCCGGGCCTCCCTCGACGTAGTGCCAGACCTCGCGGGCGCCGCGCCCGCGCCCGTCGGTGACGATCAGCCGGAAGTGGGTCTCCGCCGTGCCTTCGACCAGGGCCTGCCAGTCCGGCGCGCCGTCGTCGCACAGCCAGGCCAGCCGCTCCCCATCGGGGCTCACCAGCGGCGGCCGGCACTCGCCGGGTCGACCGAGGGTGCGCAGGGAGCGGACACGCCGGCCCTCGACGTAGTGGCCGGGGTAGTAGACCCGCCGGCCGCCAATCTGGAATCCGGTGCAGCGGCTGGCTCCGTTCGCCCGCACGGTGATCTCCGCGCCGTCCGGGTCGATGACGTGCAGACGGGGTTTGTAGTTCCCGTACTCGACCAGCACTATGGGGGGATCCCCCGCGGGTTCGGCCTGCGCGCCCGCGATATCTGGCGCCCACCGCGCGGTGCCCAGCGCGCCGATCAGGAGCAGCACCGGATCTCCTCCGCCGGCCGGGAACCAGTAGAGGCGCCGGTCGCAGCCGCCCTCCAGCCCGGCCAGGAGGCCGCTCCCGTCCGGGGCCCACTCCAGCGTCGTCCAGCGGGGCCGGGGGAAGGGGAAACGATGGCGCAGCGTGGGCTCGCCCGCCGCGGTGATCTCCCACAGCCCGGCCCCGGCGGCCAGGGCCAGCCGTTCTCCGTCCGGGGACCACGCCGGTGTTACAGTCGTGGTGATCCCCGGCGGCATCTCCAGTTCCAGGACCGCCTGCCACGCCGGTTGGACCAGAGAATCGTCCCTCGCGCGGGGCACGGCGGCCAGGTAGAGGACGGCCTGTGGGTTTGAGGGGGCGGGGGGATCGGGTGACTCGCTGGAGGGCGTTGGGGTTCCGTCCGGGCCGGCCGGCTGGAGGGCAGAGGGCGGGGCGATCGCCAGCGCAGCCAGGTGTGCGCCGTCCGGTGACCAGGCGAGCTGGAGCTGTGCGGTCTCCCACCCGCCGGGTGTTTCCGCGAGTTGGTCCGCGGTCAGCGGCTGGGCCAGGGCGGGGGCGACCAGCGCCACCCAGGCCCGGCGGCGGTCCGCCACGCGGCAGGCGATCCAATCGCCGCGGGGGGACCAGGCGGGGTCAGGCCGGACCGCGAGGGCGACCGCTCCTCCCGTCGCCGGGGCCGCGACCAGAGACCGCTCGTGGCCGGTCGAGGTGTCGTAGACGTAGAGGTTTCCGTCTCGCTGGTAGGCTACTTCAAGGGTAGCCTTTACCCTACGGGTGGCAGTCACCGTAGGGGCAGCCGCCATCGGGTACCCGCCAGGAGACCATGTACCAAGCGCCGGCACCGGGAGCGGCTCCTGAAGGCCACTCGGAGGGTCGAGGAGGACGGGGGAGCGGTCGGGCGGGGCGTAGGCCAGGCGGCCGTCGGGCGCCCAGCGCAGCGCGGTCGGAGCGGTTTCTACCGCGAAGGCCCGTCGCTCCCCGGTGGTCCGGTCGTAGGTCCCCAGGATGGCCGGGCCGGTAGCGCCCGCCGGGGGCGGCTGGGACCACCAGGCCAGGCGGGAGCCGTCCGGGGACCAGCGCAGCTCCTGGACGCGTCCGGCTGTTGGCACGGCGCCCAGGGGGCGGGCGGCGTGATCCTGCCACAGCCAGAGTTCGCCCGCGTCGACGTAGGCGAAGGTGCCGTCCGGGCCGCCGGGGGCGTAGGGCCGGAAGGCCTCCCCGTCCCAGCGAAAGGCCCGCTCGCCGTCTTCCGCGCCTGCGGTCGCGGGGCCATCCTCTGCGGACGGAACAAACGCCAGGTGGTCGCGGAGCCGGATCTCGTCCAGCCCCTCGCCGTCGAGATCGGCCCACTCCCACGCGGCGCGGTAGTCCACCCGGCAGGATGGCTCCTCGTCCTGGTCGCCCGCGGCGGGGCCGTCGATGGCGGTCGGGGCTTGCCAGACGGCGGCCAGCGCGTGGCCGTCCCAGCGGTAGAGGGTGTCGGTGGCGGTCGTGCGGCCGCCGTGGGTCTCAAAGGAATGGCTGAGCAGCTCCTGCCGGCCGTCTCCCTCAAGGTCGAGCACGTCGGGGGGAAGGGGGAAGGACGGCGGGGGGTCGAGGCCGGACCCGAGGCAATCGGAGGTGCCGGTCAGCCGCCAGCCGCCATCCCCGTGCCCGACGATCACCCAGCGCACCTCGTTGTGGTCGCCGACGTTGCCGGCGAGCGCCAGTTGCTCGTCGGTGCCGCGGGCGGTGAAGCTGCCAGCGACCCGGTAGTTGGCCCAGTGTTCGCTGCTGCCCGTGCCCAGGACGGCGTCCACGATCTGCGGCGCGTCGGGAAAGGGGGTGGGGAGGGGCGCGGGCGGCGACACGACGGTAGGGAGGGAGACCTGCGTGGGGGCGGGGACGGGCTGGGAGATGACGTTGGGGATGGCGGCCGGTGGGCGGGCTTGCGGGCGCGCCGCTGTCGGGGTGGGTGTGGGGGCAGGGCCATCCGGGGGCGGCGGGGTGGCGGGGGCGAGCTCACGGGCGTGGGTGAGCGGTCGGCTGCAGACGGCCAGCAGGAGCAGGAGTAGGATCGTCAGGCCCGCCGCCCACGCGTGTTCGTTTCTCACGTTTTGCCTCCACGTCGTCCCGAGAGATGTCCTTTGGGCGGGAATTGGCCCAACCGGTACACGGTTCCATGGTAGCGCGCGCGCGTGCACGTGACGTCAAGGGAAGATGATATTCTCCCTAGAATTCAGGAGAAGGGGGGTGAAGGGATCTTGTAAATGCGAGGAGGGAGGGGGAGTTCAACGCAGGGGCGCAAGGGCGCAGAGGCGCGGAGGGATGGAGGAAGGAAGTCGGTGTTCTGGTGTGTGTGTGTGGGAGGGGGTGGTTGACATAA
>Ga0180438_10009254_pt1 | contig 12315 bp, 7 predicted proteins | sample SS_ome_12_FD_132455 | JGI IMG/M metagenome (GOLD analysis project Ga0180438, IMG submission 132455) | Hypersaline lake sediment archaeal communities from the Salton Sea, California, USA - SS_3_D_2 metaG | ecosystem: Environmental > Aquatic > Non-marine Saline and Alkaline > Hypersaline >...
GTCATGTGGTGGAGCCATCGCGACAGGTGGGAGCAGATAGGCGACTTCGGCCCCATGGTGATGTCGCTGGACGAATCGTTGGACTACATCGCCAAGGACCCGATGGGCATCTTTTGGAGTTGAGACGAGCGGTCGATGCTTACTCAGAATACTTAGCACACAGCAAGAAGGAATCCAACATGAACCGACGCGGCTTCCTCGGCACCAACATACTGGCCCTGACGGGCGGGGCTTTGGCAACGGGCGGCGCGGACGCGGCCGACAGTCAGGCTGGCGAGAACACCGCAATTCAAAGCCGGCTCTCTCCCGGCGTTCAAATGCAGTTCATGCGGCCCGCCCAGTTGGAAGCGGCCGGCCGCAAGTTTCCGGTGGTTTACGTGCCGTTCGGCCTGATCGAGTGGCACGGGGTTCATCTGCCGCTGGGCAACGACGCGATCAAGGCCCACGCGATTCTCGTCAAATGTGCCGAGAAGCTCGGCGGCGTCGTCTACCCGCCGGTGTATTTCCACAATGGATTCCGCCAGGAACACCTCGTGCCCGTGCTGACGGACCTGTTCAATCGGCTCAAGCGGACCGGGTATCGGGTGATCATCGGAGTCTCAGGGCACAACGTCCGCGGGCAGATCGACATGATCAACGAGGCGCTCGAGCCCGTGACGGCCGATGGGACGGTTGCGGGCATCGGGCTGTGGGAGATCACGCTCAGCCGGGGACCTGAATCGGGCACCGATCATGCCGCCAAATGGGAAACGTCGAACATGATGTTCTTCTATCCCGACCTGGTAGATATGGCGGAGCTGGGCGACGGCCCCATCAACCTCGACATGAAGCCCCCTTCCGGCATCGGCGGTTCGGACCCTCGCGAACATGCCTCGGCCGAGGTGGGCCGGCGAAACGTCGAGCTGGCGGCCGAGGCCATCGGCCGGAAAGCCCGGGAGCTGCTGGCCTCGCTGCCGGAGGACCAGCGATCGTTCAGCCTGGAGGCCGTGAGTCCAGGTAGTTGGTGGTTGATATGATCAAAGGATTAACGCGAATACCGTGACGATCAGAAATCTGCCGCTGGCAATAATCCTCCTGGGCTGCCTGGTTGCGGCGGCGGTTGCCGCCGAGACCGTGCGTGTCGATCCGTCCGCCCGGGCGCCGCGGCTGTTGGTCGACGGCCAGCCGGTTCGGGCGCGGATGTTCTGGGGCGCCCCGGGCAGTGGCTTGATTCCGGTGGGGCCCCAAGGCGAACAGGTCACCTTCGAGTTCTCGCCCACCGAGGACGAGCCCGCTAGGGCGACGATGCACTTCCGGTTCGGCACCACGCCGGGCACGATCTGGTTGGACGACGTCCACGTCGTGGAAATCGAGACCGGGCAAGACGTCGTCCCACGACAGCGCTACGAGCAGGGAGGTGACGATTTCACCCAGCGCTGGACGATCTGGCCGCCGGAACGGCAAAACACGGTGGGCACGGTCCAAGTGGAACCGGAATGTGGTCGTGATCAGTCCGGGGGTCTCCATATCGACCTCAAGACACCGGCGGACGGCCAGTGGCCCGACTTCCACGTTTATCACCATCCCAGGCTCGAATTGCGAAAAGGGCGGCGGTATCGCGTCAGCCTTTGGGCCAGGGCCGAACCGGCGCGGAAACTGACGATCGCGTTCTATCGGCCCGGCCAGACCTTCGTGTTTCTGGGGGGACCGCCGGGCCCTTTCGAGCAGCAAATCAAGCTGGCGGCCGACGCGAGGGTCGATTTCGTGAGCTTCCCGGTGAGTCTCCCTTGGCCGCAGCCCGGACAATCGGTGGACTGGTCGGGCGTGGACGCCCAGTGCCGGAGGGTGCTCGACGCCAACCCAAATGCCTTCTTGCTGCCTCGCATCGGGATGGCGCCGCCGGCGCGGTGGCGCGAGGCGCACCCCGACGACGTGATGGTCTGGGACATGGGGCCGCAGAAGCACGTCGGCTTCGTCGTTGCCTCGCCCGAGTATCGACGTGACGCTGCCCAGCGCCTGGCGGCTCTGGTCAGCCACTTGGAAGAAAAGTTCGCCGGCTCGATGGCCGGCTATCATCCTTGCGGCCAGAACACGGGCGAGTGGTTCTACCAGGAAACATGGGGCCAGGCACTCAACGGGTATTCGCAAGGGAGCCTCCGCGCGTGGCGATCGTGGCTAGCGCAGCGATACGCCGATGACGCGGCCCTTCGAGCCGCCTGGCACAATCCACAGGTCACACTGGAAACGGCCGAGGTGCCTGCGCCGGCCGCTCGCCGCCAAGCGCCGACCGGCGTGCTGCGCGATCCGGCTTCCCAACGCCCGCTGATCGACTTTGCCCGCTTCCAGCAGGAGATGATGGCCGACTGCGTTTGCCACTTGGCCCGGGCGGTGCGCGAAGCGACGCAAGGCCGCAAGCTGGTCGTCTTCTTCTACGGGTACGTCTTTGAGTTTGGAGCCATTCGCAACGGGCCGGCGACATCCGGCCATTATGCCCTTCGCCGAGTGCTCGATTGCCCCGACATCGACTTGCTTTGCTCGCCGATCTCCTACTTCGACCGCGGTTTGGGACAGAGTGCCCCGGCGATGACGGCCGCCGAGAGCGTCGCCCTGGCCGGCAAGATGTGGCTCTACGAGGACGACACGCGGACCTACCTGGGCACGGGCAGGTTCCCCGGGTGGCAGGATCGCGTCGATACGCTCGAAGAGACGAATCGGGAGCTGCTCCGCAACACGGCCCAGTGTGCCCTGCGGAATCTCGGCACCTGGTGGATGGACCTGGGGGCGACCGGCTGGTTCAACGATCCGCGGATGTGGGCCGAAATGGCCCGACTGAAGGCTCTCGACGAGCCGCTGCTGGAACACCCTCTGCGGTTTACGCCCGAGGTCGCCGCCGTGATCGACGAAGAGACCATGATCCGCGTGGCTGCCGGTGGAGACGTCGTGACCCGGCCCGCTGTGTATGAAGTGCGTCGGCCGCTGGGGCGGATGGGCGCGCCTTACGGTCAGTACCTTCTGGATGACGTCGCGGCAGGGCGGGTCCGGGCGAAGATGGTCGTCTTCCTGACCGCTTGGAGCCTGACCGCCGACCAGCGCGAGCGACTTCTGGCCGCGACTCCCGGCAGTCTGCGAATCTGGTGCTACGCGCCGGGATACTACGATGGCGATCAGGCCTCTCTGGAGGCGATGTCCGAGTTGACCGGCTTCAAGATGCGGAAGCTCGCCGGCGTCTCAGCTTGGGCCGAGCCGACCAGCGTCGGCAGGACGCTTGGTCTGAGGGAGGCTCTCGGCGTCAAGAGCACGATCGAGCCGCTCTTTGCCGCGGCCGATGCAAGCGCCGAGGAAACACTGGCCGTTTATCCAGACGGCTCGGCGGCGGTAGCCCTTCGGCAGACCGAGGATGGCCGCTCGCTGTTCGTCGGCCCAGCCGGTCTGACGAGCGAACTGTTGCGGGCAGCAGCCCGAAAAGCCGGAGTTCATCTCTTCACCGAGACCGACTGCAACGTCTACGCCAACGGGCCTTACGTCGCACTCCACGCCTCGCAAGACGGGCCCGTGGAGCTCGACGCCGGACAATCAGGGGCCGTCGTCGATTTGCTCTCGGGAGAGCAACTGGGGCCGGGGCCACGTGTCACCTTGCCCATGAAACGCGGCGACACCCGGGTCCTTGCCGTGATCAGCCATCAGCCGGGAGAAAGCCCATCACACGGCAGGCGGTGAGGTTCTTTGTTGACGACGAATCCATGGAATCGTGCTCTTCAGTAATCATTGCTTCTTCTTGCCGGCCACGTCGGCCGGGGGCGTCCGCTCGGCGTCGGCCCCCAGCCAGGGGTCGCCCGTGCGGCGGAGCCATGGGGTAAGCTCCTCGCGAATCAAGCGGCCGACGACTTCGGGCTGGTCTTCGGCGACGTTCTTGAGCTGGTATGGATCGGCGACGTTGTCGTAGAGAATGATGTTCTCCTCCTGGCCCGGCATGCGATCGATCACCAAGGTGTGCCTCTCGGTGCGGACGCCGCGACGCCCCGACGCCGGCTCTTCGCAGGGCACCCAGAGATAGAGTTGCGACGCGGGCCGCTTTCCGCGGCCGCTCACGAGCAGTTGGGCGTGGCTCGTGCCCTCGACGGCGGGCGGGATCTCTTCGCCGAGCCCCATCAAATCCAACAGCGTCGGGTACAGGTCGGGCACCGAAATCAGCAAGTCCTCCCGCCGCGGCCGCAGCTTCGCCGGAAAGCGGATCAAGAGCGGAATCCGCATCGATTCCTCCTCGGGCACGTTCTTCGTCCCGTGACCGTGGATGCCCAGGCAGTTGCCGTGGTCGGAAGTGAACACGACGATCGTATTCTCGGCCAGTCCGGCATCGTCCAGCGCGTCGATGATCCGTCCGAACTGCTCGTCGACGCCGGTGATCATCGCGTAGTAATGGCAAATGTTCTGCCGGTAGTGGTCGCCCCAGCGGGTGCCGGCCGGCGGGACGTTGGGCCGTGCCGAAAGCTGCTCGTCGGTCATCGCGGCGTAGGGTTCCAGGTACTTCTCCGGGTGCATCTGATAGGGCGTGTGGGGCGGGTTCATCGACACGACCAGGGCAAACGGCTTCTCGGAGTCGCGGAACCGGCCCTGCTTGTCGCGGATGAATTCGACGGCCAGATCCGCCTCGTGGGCCGGCCCCCACTTGTCGACGTAATGGAATTCGTCGCGCCCGGCGCCGGTGTCCCAGTAGAGCGGTCGGAGGTGGAAGTCGTAGGTGTTGTAGGCGTGCCAGTAGTCGAAGCCGTGACGCCGCTTGGGCGGGGTCCACTCGTTCCAGGCCACGTCACCGCGGTTGTTGGCGCAGTCGATGTACGGCTCGTAGGGCGCTTCCAGGTGCCACTTGCCGACGTAGCCGAGGCAGTAGCCGCTTGCCTTGAGCACGTCCGACCAGCATCGGGCGTCCGTCTTCAGTTCCACGCCGTAGGGAGCGGTGCGGCTGAGGCAATTGCTGATGACTCCATTGCGGTGGGGATACTGCCCGGTCAAGAGCATCGCCCGATAAGGACTGCACACCGGGTAATTGCTCGCCGCCTCGGTAAAGACGACTGCCTCTTCAGCGAGTCGGTCCAGGTTGGGCGTGACGACCGGCTCCTCGCCGAGAAATCCCATCGCCGATGCACGCATCTGATCGGCAAAGACGAACAGCAGGTTGGACCGCTGCTCTTCAAGCTCCTGGTCGGCACGGACTCCTCCCAGGTCATACGTAAGGCAGGCGACGACAACAACAACAGCCATCCGCAGGCAAGGAAGCCGGCAGTTCCTCGGTGGCATGGCGAGCATCCTTTGGCAAAGTGTTTTTCAATACGAGCGGTCGAGCAGGTTTGAAACAGCACGCTGCCGCGGCCGGGGGTGGATCATCGAGCTGCCCCCCACCGCTGGAGGAGGCACTGGTGGCAGGCGGCGCAGGATTAGTCTACCATAGTCCGCAGTCGTCATCACCCGACGAATTGTGCCTTCAAACGATTCGTCCTTGGACCGGGAGGGATTACGATGGGTGTTGTACTGAGAATGGCAGTTTGTGTTGCCGCCGTCGTTTTCGCGGCCGCCGGTGTCGGCCGGCCAGGATTAGAGGCTGCGGCGGCGGCAAACGCTGGGCAGGTCGAGCCGAAAGGCAAGCTTCCCGACGCCCCGCCGTGGACCCAATTCGAGATGAATCGCCAGGATGCAGACGGTCGCTACCTCTGGACAACGGCCGAGAATTGGACCAAGGGCGTGCCCAGTTCCGACCTCTGTGTCGAGATCGGCGACGATCACTCGGGCAAGGCCCTTCACTGCGTGATCCCGGCGGGCTGCGACGCGGTCTGCCAGCAGTTTGAACTGGCCGAGCACGCGCGAACGCAGGGCACGACGTTGCGCCTGGAAAAGGGCGCTACTTTTACCATTCTCGAGGCGGCAGTTCTCTCGAAGGACCGCCAGAGCACATTCTGGGTCGACGGGACGCTGCGCTGCTTGAAGGCCGGCGGCGGACTTCGCGTCGGCGGCCCCTGGGGACGGCCGGACGTCGGAGAACCGGCCACGTGCCATCTCATGGTCGGTCCGACCGGGGTGGTGGAAGCCTGGTTCGTCGGGATCAACACCTCGCATCGGACCGAGTCTCTCCCTTCGCAACCATGGGGACCACGTTTCTTCGCGCGCTCCACCGGATCTGAAATCGTGGTCGACGGCGGAAAGCTGACGGCTTGCGAGGGCCTGCGGATCTCGACCACCGACGCCGGTCAGCCGGGAGCGCTGCGACTGAAGGGAAAGGCCGCGTTCACCAGCCGGCGCGACTCGCAGTTCGGCATCGACGTATGGGGCGGCATATGGGAGATCGAAGGCGGCGAGGCGACGATCCGGGTCGGAGACGTCGAGTTCTGGGGCAACAAATTCAAGGATGCCGTCAACACGCAGACGGGGCAACGCGTCGGCCCCGGGCTGGCAGTGCTGAAGCTCTCCGGCAACGGCGTCAGCACGATCCATGCGGGAGAGCTCAGCTTCATCGACGCCGCCGTTCTCGACGTCAGTTCCCTGAAAGTCCCCGCCGGAACGTACCTCGTCATTGACGGGGCTGCGGTCAAGGAAAGGAACTTGCGGTTCGCCGAGGGCATCGACGTGACAAAATGGAGCTTCCGGCTGGACCAGAGCCAAGGCGACCTGGTTCTGGACTTCACCCCATAAGACGGTCTTCCTACGGCCGCGCGGCCAGGGCTGGCTTCAGGAAGTGCTCGAAAAAGAGGTACAATTGCTCGTTCGACTCCTCCGTGGGGCTGTGCCCTTCGCGGTTGGTCATCGCCACGCGGTTCTCGCAGCCCAAGAGACGGTTGACGACGATCGCGTGCGCAAGCGCCTTCCAACGCTCCGGGCGATCCTCGGCGCCGCCCGAAACGAGCAATGGCCGCGGGGCCATCAGGGCGTGCAGCTCGTGCAGGTCGTGGCCGGTCTCGACGAGCATCCTGTAAGGGCCGGTCCGCGGATTGTCTTCCGTGGGCACGCCCCGCTTGCGCGTGCGTTCCGCCTCCCAGCCGATGTACCACGGTTCCCAGTAATTCATGTTCGGTCGCTTCTCGTCGAAAACAATGCCGGGATCGGAGTAGGCGGCACAGGCGAACTTGTCGTAGAGGCACGAGGCAAACATGGCCCATTTGCCGCCGAACGAGTGCCCAACGATCCCCACCCGCTCGGGATCCACTTCCGGCAGAACGGCCAGGGCGTTGTAGCAATTGGCGGCGATGTAGGCCAGGCAGGAGAGGGGTTGGAGCGCGGGACTCTGCTGTTCGGTGTAGTCCCTCGGCCAGCCGATCGAGAGGGTGACAAAGCCGCGACGGCTGAGCTGGTAGCCGAAATCCCGCAGCTTGTTCTTGGGATTCAGGCCGGCCCCCGTCTCGGCGTCGTAGTACACGACCAGCACGGCCGGCCGCGGTCCTTCACCCCTGGGCACCAGGAGATAGCCTTCGATCTCAAGCTCCGGGGCGACTTGAAGGCGGACCTTCTTCTGCGTGAAGCTCTCGCGCTCCTGCTCTTCCGTCACCTCGATTGCCGGCTTCTCGACCAGCGGCGACCAGGGGCCGAGGGACTTGTGCCAGAACTGAAGGATCTCCTGGCGACGCCGGCGCCAGTCGTCCGGTGTTCGCACCGGCCGGCCGTCGTCAAACACCAGCGGCGACTTGTAGTTGCCCAGGTCCTCAGCCAACTCCGCCGGCGGCTGGAAGAACGGCGCAATCCGCGTCCACGCCCCGTCCTCCCGGCGATCGACGTCCTGGGCAATGGCGACTCCTGCGCAGAGGATCGCCGCAACAACTGTGCAAACGACGCATGCCGGGCTCAGCAGAACTCTGTCATTCGCGTTCATGGTTCGGATCTCTCCTTTGGCATGAGCGGCCCACGCACACGGATGTGATCCGCGAACCTCTGGATCTCCCGGGCCAATTCCGCCTTGTGCTGCCGCGTGGATGTTTGGGGCAAGGGTCACGATCAGAAGCACGTTCATCGCCGCCGCGGCAAGGCGCAGCCTGCCCTGGAAACACGTCACCTCAAACATGGTTGTCGCCCTCGTCGCCAGCAGGAGCTTGGCGCGGCCGGCCGATCCAGATTCCCTTGGCTCCTCGCCAGAGCCGCCTCTTTGAGAGTATCCGGAGTATACAGCAAAGCCGGCCCCACGCCACCCCTGGAGAAAGTCTTCGCATGCTGCTAGGATTTGGCCTGAGAGGGGCAGCACAGTCATGTCGGGGGCAGACTTTGCCCTCGCTTTGGCAGCCCGGACTCCGTAGCGGGAAGAATCGATGCAGGATGTGATCGGCTTTGACAACGACAAGTATCTGCAGGAACAATCGGCCGCCATTCTTGACCGCGTCGGTCGCTTTGGCCACAAGTTGTACCTCGAATTTGGGGGCAAGCTGCTCTTCGACTACCATGCGTCCAGGGTGCTGCCGGGCTTCGATCCGAACGTGAAAATGCGCCTGCTGGCCAAGCTCAAGGAGGATGCTGAGATCCTCCTCTGCATCCACGCCGGGGCAATCGAACGGAAAAAGATGCGGGCCGATTTCGGCATCACCTACGATGCTGACGCCATGAAGTTGATCGACGACCTCCGCGAGTGGGGTGTCGAGCTGCGGGGCGTGATCATCACCCGCTTCGACCGGCAGCCGGGGGCAGTGCAATTCAAAAACAAGCTGCAGCGCCGCAGCATCCCGGTCTATACCCACCGCCCGACCACGGGCTACCCGACCGAAGTCGATCGGATCGTCAACTCGGAGGGCTACGGCGCCAATCCATACATCAAGACGGAGAAGCCGCTGGTAGTGGTCACCGGGCCCGGTCCGGGCAGCGGCAAGCTGGCCACCTGTCTGAGCCAGATCTACCACGACCACCTCCAGGGCATCCATTCGGGTTACGCGAAATTCGAGACCTTTCCGATCTGGAATCTGCCGCTGATGCACCCGGTGAACGTGGCGTATGAAGCAGCCACCGCCGATCTTCACGACGTGAACATGATCGATCCGTTCCACTTGGAGGCCTGCGGCCAAACGGCCATCAACTATAACCGCGACGTCGAGGCGTTCCCCGTCCTCCACAAGATTCTCGAGCGAATCACCGGGGCCGAGCCGATCTACCGCTCCCCCACCGAAATGGGCGTGAACCGCGCCAGCGCCGGTATTGTCAACGACGACGCGGTCCAGGCTGCTTCCCGTGCCGAAGTGATTCGGCGCTACTTCCGCTACTCCTCCGAGTACGTCATGGGGTTGGCTGAGGAACGGACGGTCCAGCGGGTAGAGCGGCTCATGGAAGTCCTCCACATCAAAGCGGAGGACCGCACGGTGGTTGGCCCCGCCCGGCGGGCGGCCGAGGAGGCGCAGCAGCAGGGAAAAGGCAACGAGGGCGTCTACTGTGGCGCGGCCATCGAGTTGAACGGAGGCGGCATCGTCACGGGGAAGAATTCCCCGCTCATGCACGCCGCCTCCGCACTTGTGATCAACGCGCTAAAGCAACTGGCGGGAATGCCGGCCGAGATTCATTTGCTGGCGCCGAGCATTATTGATTCCGTGGCGAGAATGAAGAAGGAAATCCTCGGCCAGAACGCGGCAAGCCTCGACCTGCAAGAGACCCTCTTCGCCTTGGGCATCAGCGTCAACACGAATCCGATGGCCCAGTTGTGCGTGGAGAAGCTTAAGGATCTGCGAGGCTGCGACGTCCATATCACTCACATCCCTACGCCGGGGGATGAAACCGGCCTGCGCCGTCTCGGCGTGCATCTGACCAGCGACCCGACTTTTGCCACAAAGAACCTGTTCGTATCCTGACGAAGGGTTCGTCTCAGGAATAAGGAACTCCGTCGTGAGAGGTATGATCTGTCGCTGGATGGTTGTTGCGTCAGCGCTGAATTTGGCGGTGCCGGCTGCCGTGGCGGCTGAACCGGCATTTGTCGTGTCGCCGGCTGGGGACGATGACGGTCCTGGAACCCTGGCCAGACCGTTTGCGACGATCGCCAAGGCTCGCGACGCGGTTCGGGCGATGAAGAGGGACGCGGCGGGGCCCGTGCTCGTTGCCATTCGCGGCGGAGCTTATTACCTGAAGGAACCGGTCGTCCTCACCCCCGAGGATTCCGGCGCCGAGGGCGCCGCGATTCTCTACCAGGCGTACCAGGATGAGACGCCCGTGATCAGCGGCGGAACCAGGCTCGATCTGAAGTGGGAGCCGTACCAGGACGGCGTCATGCAGGCGAAGGTGCCCGCCGCGACGTTCGACCAGTTGTTCGTCGACGGCGAGAAGCAGCGCCTCGCCAGGTATCCGAACTACGACCCAGATGCCCAGTATTTCAACGGGTTTTCGGCTGACTGCATCAGCCCCGAGCGGGTCAGGCGTTGGAGAGACCCCGTCGGGGCGATCGTTCATGCCATGCACCGCTCGCACTGGGGAGATTTTCACTACGTCATCACCGGCGTCGACGAAGGCGGTGAGCCCCGGCTCGAAGGGGGGTGGCAGAACAATCGCCGGATGGGCATGCACGGCTCGCACCGCTTCGTCGAAAACGTCTTCGAGGAACTCGACGCCCCCGGTGAATGGTATCTCAACCGGGAAAACAGCACGCTCTACTTCTGGCCGCCGGAGGGTATTGATCTCGGCACGGCCGCCGTCGAGGTTGCCCTGTTGAAGCACCTGTTTGAGTTCCAGGGTTCCATGGACCAGCCCGTCAAGTTCATCACCCTGCGGGGGCTGACGCTCAGGCACACCTTGCGAACGTTCATGGAGATCCGGGAGCCGCTACTGCGAAGCGACTGGTGCATCTATCGCGGCGGCGCCGTCTTGATGGACGGAGTGGAGGACTGTGCGATCGACGATTGCACGATCGACGGCGTCGGCGGCAACGGAATCTTCGTGAGCAAGTACGCACGGCGGGTCGACGTCACGAGCTGCAAGATCGCGGAAGCCGGCGGCAACGGCGTCTGCTTCGTCGGCGATCCGGGCGCGGTCCGCTCGCCTCGGTTCGAGTATCAAGAGACGTTCGACTTCGAGGAGATCGACAGACAGCCCGGGCCGAAAACCGAAAACTACCCCAAGGACTGCCGTGTGCACGACTGCTTGATTACGCGGATCGGGCGGGTGCACAAGCAGAGCGCGGGCGTGCAGATTTCCATGTCCAAGGGCGTCACGGTCAGTTACTGCAGCATCTACGACGTGCCACGGGCGGGGATCAACATCAGCGAAGGGACCTGGAATGGGCACTTGATCGAATTCTGCGACGTGTTCGACACGGTCAAGGAGACGGGCGACCACGGCTCGTTCAATTCTTGGGGCCGGGACCGCTTCTGGCACCTCGGCAACTGCGACTTGAAAGAGCATCCGGAACTGCCGCTGCTCGACGCCCAGACAACGACGATCCTGCGGAACAACCGTTGGCGTTGCGATCACGGCTGGGACATCGATCTGGACGACGGGTCGACCAATTACCACATTTATAACAACCTCTGCCTGCACGGCGGCATCAAGAACCGCGAGGGTTTTTACCGCGTCGTCGAGAATAACGTCATGGTGGACAACGGGTTTCATCCGCACGTCTGGTACGACGAGAGCGGCGACGTGTTTCGCCGCAACATCGTCTTCCGCCCCTACCGCCCGGCAAGAATGTCGAGCACGGACCCGTGGGGCAAGCAGATGGACTACAACTTCCATCACTTTCCCGGCAGGACGGGCCCCGCCACCGAGTTGCAGGAAGGGAGCAAACGAGACGAGCACTCGATCGTCGGCGACGCGATGTTCGTCGACCCGGGCGGCGGCAACTACCAGGTGAAGGAGGGTTCACCGGCGATGGCTCTGGGGTTCAAGAACTTTCCCATGGACCGGTTCGGCGTCGTCAGCCCAAAGCTGAAAGCTGAAGTCAAGACGCCGATTCTGCCCGGCGCCGAAGCGGCGCAACCGCCGCGGGAAGACGGCAGCCGCGCTGCCGGCGGGAAGCCGAATCGCGATGACGCCCTCTACACGTGGCTCGGCGCGAAGATCAAGAACGTCGTCGGAATGGGCGAAGTTTCCTCCCTAGGTCTGCCGGGCGAGACGGGCGTGCTGCTGGTGGACGTTCCAAAGGGAAGGCCCGCCGCCAAAGCCGGATTGCAGGCGTCGGACGTGATCTTGGAGTGCAACGGCACAAAGGTCGGTGCCGTGGCCGATCTCCTGCGGCTGTATCGCTCTGCGGCGCCGGGCAACAAGGTCAAGCTCGGCGTCGTCCGTGAACAATCGGAGATCACGATCGAGGTGATCAGGAACGGCTAGTTCGGGGCCAACGAAGGAGGGGGATTGCGACAATGCCGTCGTTCAAATACCGTGAATCGGCCATCGGCTTCA
>Ga0180438_10009255_pt1 | contig 12315 bp, 9 predicted proteins | sample SS_ome_12_FD_132455 | JGI IMG/M metagenome (GOLD analysis project Ga0180438, IMG submission 132455) | Hypersaline lake sediment archaeal communities from the Salton Sea, California, USA - SS_3_D_2 metaG | ecosystem: Environmental > Aquatic > Non-marine Saline and Alkaline > Hypersaline >...
CCTGAGAAATGTACAAGCTGAAGAGTCAGAGAGGGCCTTTCGGAAACTAACTGAGGTGGCACCTCGAATGCCTGAGGCTTGGGATTTACTGGGGATGGCATTGAGCGCCCAGGGGAAGCATGATGCTGCTGCTGCTGTAAAGGTTCATGCACGGAGCTTGCGGGTATAGAGAGGACTGCCCACAAGTCAGAATGTGAGTATCGAGAATCCGGCCTCAACGAACTTCAATAGATTACTATGACCCTTTAGCTCACCTTTCAGCGGAACTCCGAGCTTGTCTGCTGCTTCAGTGGCTGAGAAAGTGGTTGTGCAGGCTTTGCAGGCATGGTCAATGATGCCAAGCTTCATCGCATTATCAAAGATAGGCAGTTTGATGGTCCCATCTGCTATTCCAATCAGTAATCTTGGAGAAGCACACTCCAAAACAGCTACGACTTCGTGACCCTTCTCATGAAAATTCACTGCGTTTAGAAGCAGGTGATACAGTTGCATCTTATTATCGTCGGTTGCTAGGAACACGTATTTCATGATAATCCCTAAGGAAAAAGGAACCAACTGGATAATGAGGGTTACTGAAAATTGGTGGTGCGGAGGGCGAGATTCGAACTCGCGAATTTCAGGGTATTAAAATTCTAGTCACATTCATGGATGATGATGTTATAGACAAATCGCACTGGTAAGTTCAATGGAAGGTCACTAATCTTGACAATCTGATATGGATATGTCATCACTGTTAGTGTAATACAGCTTTCACCGGGATGAATTTCATCAACATAGACCACATAATTCGTGCTAGTCATGATAATCCGTGTTATATTTGTCAAATATCCACTTGAACCACGTTCACCTTGAAACACAGCAATAAGCATCTCTGAAGTAAAGTTGACAGTTGGTACTTCTGGAATGGGGGAATGCCCACTATACAAATCTGACCAAAGATTTTCCCAAGTTATTGCATCACTAATAGTGAAGTTGGCTCTTGCTTCATAGTCATAACCATAACCGGGGTCAATTACCTCAAATTGAACTTCAGTACCAAAAAGGAGGGCTAGATTAGGTCCAGATAATAGTAAAAGAGAGGTTGCCAAAGAAATGCAAATTGCAATTCCTGCAAGAGCTTTGGTTGAAGTCTTCACGATATGATACCCTCTAATTCATACAGTATAAGTTCTGAAGCCATATAGCAATGATGATTAGAAAAGAAAATGGTGCGGAGGGCGAGATTCGAACTCGCGAACTTCTACAAGATTCATTCAGTTTTCAGCTAGTCTTCATTCTCTAGAGCTTTCTTTTCTTCTTCAAATGGGTCCCAGTCATCTTTTCGCCTTGGTTGACGCCATTTCCACCATGAGAGATTCAACCTCATACCAAACCATGGAGAAATGACTTCTGGGCCTTCAATCTTCCACATAATGATCAGACCTACTATGAATTGTATAGGAACGGGATAAACGATAACGAATTCCCCGAACAAACCAGTGAGATAGAGAACAATTACCGTAGGCAGAATGAGACTCAGTAGACCAAGTATGAGCACACTGTTCTTTGAAGACTTGGCTTGGTAGTACCGGACTATACAGATAGCATAGAGAATATTGAGTAGGGTCAATGGAAGAAAGATGATGGGATTAACGAGAATCATTATGAGAGCTATTGGCATACCTATTTCATCAGCGAAAAATCCGAAGGGAAAGATGAGTGAAGTAAAGAACATGATGACTGCTATGACTCCAGGACGCACACCGTAGAGCTCCATCTCTGTGGAGTATTCATCAGTACTCATTACAGACCTCAACCAAATTGATGAGATTCACCCAAGATAAGCACTTTGAAAGTAAAATGATTGTATGTGACTTGTTGGGTCGGAATATCCATGTTGACAAGATATGTACCGTAATTTTGGCTGAAGCTATTATTAGCTCAAATCAAACAGAAAACAGATTCTTCAAATTTTCAATGAAGTCACAAAGCTATGTCATGAGAACCTCGTTCGGTTCATGAAATTATCACTATAGTACAAACAAAAGGATAGTGCGGAGGGCGAGATTAGAACTTGCGAACTTCCAAGAAATGTGATCTTAGTTGATAATGAAGCTCTGGTGTCCTATTAAGGCGTTTTCTGAAAATATCACTTATTTGTGATTATTTCATACCATTTCTGAGTTTCATACTGCGTTCATAGTAATCTCTCTTTGTTCCAGTTCCTATCTTCCACAAAGCAATATTATCAGGTATGACTTCAAAAGCTCTCTCTACTTCTTTCTTCGAGTCTTCTAGTCTATTTTTCTTATTCAGTATTTCAGCTCTTAGAACTCTGGCTATAAACAGGTACCACTTTGTTTCCTCATTCAAGTTCATGGACACGAGACGAGAGATATTCTCTTCCACCATCTCAAGTGCGGTATCAAACTTCTTTTGCTTTATATAATGCTCCACTAGATGATTAGTATGAGCACACGCAGCCTCCAACTTGCCGTCCTTCCTATATCCCTCTATGAATAGTATCAATTCAGCCTCCTTGGTGTCAATATCATCCAGCTCCAGTTCTTCGTTAAAAATAGCCTTCAACATCATCTTGAACTCATCCATATTTTCGATGGTGTATTCTCCTAGTAATCCCTCATTTAAGGCATCAACCACTGCTTCTGCGTCATAGTCCTCGTTTAGATTGAATTCACCTTTGTAGACTAGGGCTTTATTCTCTCCGCAGGTCCTAAGAGATATCTTCATCCCCTTTCCAGCCTGTCTGGCCTCGACTCGACATTGCGGCTTTTCATCTCCCCAACCATAGGCTCCAAGTCGTTCGCGTACGTCATTAAGTTCCTCATCATAGTTGTAGACGTTGTTTCTTGATGCGCCCATCATCTCCAAGGCCTCTTCAAGTTCTTCTATCATCTCCTCTAGATTCAAGGTCCCATTCAGGTTTAGACCAAAGGTCCTTCCCATCCAGACTGTCTTCATCAAGGGGGAAATCAGAGTCCATCGGATTGAACCTTCCTTGAGATCAGTGGATAATATCCACTCGCCCTCTGGGAGCGAGATCTCCTGCTCCTCATGCTCTTCATCCTCATGGACAAGGGAACAGACCAGTTGCGAATCCTCCTCCAGCCCTGAGGGGAGTCGTATCCCTCGTAGTTGGCTCACATCGATCTCAAGTGTGAAGGTTCTCTTGATCTCAGCATCAACTAGCCCCTCACATTCAGCTAGTAGTTCTAACTCATATGGATTCATGAATTCATACTCAAGATGTCTGAGCCTTGACTTCTTTGGGAGGCTCTCAAGTCTGACCGTGATGAAGTTGAACTCTCCCCTGTTTCGACGTGGCTCATTCACCTCTGCAATCAGGGTGATAGTTCCTCCATACCTTGTTCTGAGCAGGTCTGAACAGGTCTGGGGAAACAGGGCTCCCAGTGAAAAGAGGTCAGAACGATGGACAAGAGGTCTGAGAAATGACAGGGATACTACATGCGCCTTTCCTCGTCGTCGGTCGACTGTATCAAGATACTCGATGTCGCTCTTGTAGTCCCAGTACAGCAGCCTGCCATCATCCGTTCTGAATGGCGCTCCTTTCAGAAACGGATACCTCAAAAGACTGATGAGTTCATACGTGTTCCTCACCTCATAGGAGCGACCCGAACTGAACTCTACTCGGTACCGCTCTGTCTCAAGGTTGACACTCACCTGAACCTTGACATCCTCGATCTCTTTCAATCCCTTGAATGCTCCAAAGAGCAGAGAGTCCACTCTCGCATCAACATCAGGAGTCAACCTGGGTCTACTCCTCTCCAGCTCCCACAGTATACTCTCAGGAGGTGGGGAGAGTCTGAACCATCGGAGCAACCGACCATCCTCAGGACTAGTGGCATACTCAAGAACCAATGGAGCAGACCATTGGTCTTCTCCCTCAATCTCATCAAGAAACCAAAGGATACATGTTTCTCCAATTCTGGTGAGAGCGACCTGATTTCGTTCTGGGGATTTGGTCATTGTCTTGATTGATGTCCTCAGCTTAGACGGGTCAGTCATACACTGCTGCCAGCCAGGCATCAGTCCACATCCTTGAAAGCCTGATGCAAGACCCAGAAGTGGGTGTTCCTCTTCCGGTAGCACAAGCCACATCTCATACGACCCCTCCCTCTCTGTCCATATGAGCTGGCCATAGACCGTATCCTCAGTCAACTCCAGAGGTTGGTGTGTGGTTTCGAGAAGTTGTGCACGAAATATCAACCTTGAGTAAATGAACTGGAAGTCATACTGTGATCGTGCAGTTTCTTCCACATGATCCTGAGGCTGGAAACCCATCTGGTATAGCTGCCATTCCGCCATCGACATCCACAGAGCTGTGACAAGACTCTCAGAAGGGGGGAGCGAATAGATTTCCATGACGGTGAGAAGGGCTAGGAATAGGTTGTTCCCATAGAGTGAGAGAACATCAGGACACAGCTCCTGTGCCATTCGAAGTACTGCTCTGTTGTCAGTTGTCAAGACATCACCAAGTGATTTTCTGAAACTCTCGACCTGGCTCCAGATCTGAGCTCTCCATGGATCATGGAGTATGATGCTCCGAATTTCCTCAAGAGCAGTGAGTGGGGTGTTCTCATCTGCAGATTCCAAGGATACATCTGAACACATTCTGACAATTTCACGACAACACGAGTAGAGGGAACTGTTCCTTCGAAGTTGTTTCGTGAGGAACCTCGCTGCGCTCCTGACCCGTTTAATCTCTCTCTTGCGAATCAATAGGGAGTCCACTTCATCCAGTCCAGTTCTCTGATACATTGGCGGTCTTCGAGAGACCCCAACCTCATACTCATGGTCGTTGAGATCAATGGGTTTCCTATCGTAGAACCAACCTCTCTTGATTTTTGAGAACTCTGAATATCGTTTCTTCGACCTTGGTGGACTTGGAGGAGGTGCATCTGGTGTAAATGTCAGTCTATCAGTCAGTAAGGAAGAGCCGCTAGTCGTGAAACTCAGTGAGGCTATTCGCCAGTGCTCATCGACATACTCTCTCTCCTGCACTGATGATATTTCGCGTCGTTGAAGACTTGGAACGAGAGTCAGCCCAAGTTTCTGTAGTTGTTTCACAGTTTCTGGAGAGAGAAGCTCCAATGATGCTTGGACACTCTCCAATGTGACAGAACGGCCATACATCGGTTCTCCCTCGAAGTCACTCTCAAAGACCTCTGATTCAGTGACAACTCCATCCCTTCTGGACAGCCCTCTAAACCTTCGAGCCCACCCCTTCAAGTGTGGTATTCCTATGGATTGTACCCAGGGAGATACTTTTGTTGGCGTGTCCTGTATTATGATTCTGGTGTCTTCTCTTCTTGGGGTTCGCCAACCAAAGATTCGTGGTGTTATCGGAACATTATAGATAATCTCATCAATATGAAATCGTCGGGGAGAATCGTGGCGAAGCGGACGAACACAGGTTCTCTGATAGTACTTGTTCATCTGAGTATGAGGGACACCACTGTCAATCCAGATCACATTCACGTCGTCTTTCGGCAGAGTGTCTAGAAGTTGATTCTCAATGGTTCGAAGAATATCTGTTCGTCCGAGAGGTACCATTTCTTTGAGTTGTGTCCAGCCATCAACAATGACAATCCTCTCAGAAGCTGCAGCCTCGTTGAAGTCAAGTTGCTTCATGACTTCTAAGAGTTCAATATCTTTACCAAGGAGAGCCGAATCAATGTTCTCTCTAAAGTTGAAAAAGGTGATTCTCTCTAGGAGTGAGCTCAGCGATTCGTGCCTCTCTCTTGTGATTTGTTTCTTCTTCAGTATATTGTCAAGACCGAATCTTCTCCTAAGGAGCTGGTCAGTCGGATAGTCCCCCAAGAGGTCAAGCCAATAGACCTGTGGCTCCTTGTCAGATTTTCGAGAAATCTCCTCGAGGTGATTCAACAGGTGCCAATTCCTAGAAACCCATGCCGCTGCATTCCCAAAGGATGTTGGAGAGGGAATAGAGATATAGTGGGTCAATACTCGAGCATCTGACACTCTCTCCCTAAAGGGGTCCTCAAGAGTGGTTGACTGAGCACTTGATTGTTCCCTGAGGAATTCACTCAGGTCTTCACTAGGAAGGAGTAGTAGTGCGACTCTTGGAACGTGTACCGAATCATCAATTGGATTGATGACCAGTGTCTTGGACTCGTTCCTACTGAGCTTGCCAGTGAGGACTCCAGAGGGCAACTCACTGAGCAAGAAGTGGAACGCCTTGAATACTTCTGCATAGTCTTGATCTGTGTCTAGGACAATGACACCTTTCCAGAGTTGCTTGGGAAATTTGATGTCAGCTGGAACCAGTCCTTTGCACTCCTCTAGCAATGCTTTCTCATAAGTCTCAAGTTGTGTCTTAACCCTGTCATCGGGGTCTGATTCTATTGTACGTTCCCACTCCTCCTGAGTCAGACCCCTCTTCCAGGCATAAAGCGCGGGTGGTCTTTCTTTCCCTTTGCTTGTTTCAACAGCATAGAGATTGAAGTCAAAGGAGGTCTTGGACTTGATCTCAATGATCATCACTGGTGTCCAGAACACAGATCCCTTGATGTTCCGTCTGATGAACACTACAAGGTCAATACTCCCTTTGCCTACAGCTCCTCTCACTGGAAGCTCGCCAACAATCAGGACTGATGAGGGATGATCAAGCATCGTATCTCCTGCAAAGATCACTGACTTTAGCGATTTAGGGTGGTGAAGGTCTGACAGGAGAACTCTGTGCCAATCGTTACCCTCTTTCTGGGCAAGGGCGAGGACTTGGTCAAAGAGCTTTTCAATATCCCTGTCCACAATTCGCCCCTGGTCGATATGGTCTAATATCTGAGAGAGTTTCTCTCTTGTCTTTTTATCACGAGCTTTAGCAATGAGCTCACTAACTTTGGTTTGTAAAATCTCAACAGTGGGTTCTGGGATGTCTTTATCCAACTCTCGTGTGATGGATTGCCTCTTTCCCACACGTCCACCGTATAGACTACGAATCTCTAGAACCAGCATTCTCAGCTCTCTATCGGCATCTGGTTCGAAATGGTTTCTGCCGCTCTTTCCGTTGGTATAGACATAGTCCAGAAATGGAGTGAGTCGATGAATCAATAGCCTGATGTATCTGTGAGCATCAGACCTTGGGACATTCTGAATGAAGCACTGCCTGACCAGCTCAACACCATGAGCTCGAATCATGTCAACAAAGTCTAGTCCAGGGAGTGTGGGATGGTTAAGCAGCACCGTCGGATGTTTTCTATTACCCTTGTATCCTGCCTTCCAGTACGTGTCTTCAGCATCATCCAGACTGTACTTTGATACGTGCTTCTTCTGGATTGTCACTTTGGTCCCATCTGGATATACCCGCACCTGAAATCTCTCTGGCTCCGGGAAAGGGTAGAGTGTCATCGCGAGGTCTCTCAGGCGTGCCCCAAGATAGTTGAGTAAGGCATTGAGAGGACCAACTTTACCCTCCTCCCAGCTGTATACTCGCTTGAACTCCTTGTTTCCATATCGTCGTGTACTGTGCCAGAGGATCTTGAGGAAGAACCTTCGCAGGTTTGCCTCTGCATTTTTAATAGGAGTGAAGTCACGCCGTGATTTTCCAGCACTCTTTTGATTTTTCAGGTATTCTGACCTTGCCTTGTTCCAGTGTGTCAGAATACTCTCGAGATACTTTCTAGTTCTCTTGTCAACCCGTTTCCTCGCAAGCCTGACCAATGCAGCGAGTCCAGTATAGATTGATGCTATTAGAATCGCGTTAGAACTTAGCTCTCTTGGCTTGCGACCCATTAGAATCGAGAAACTTTCTTAATTTTATATATAAGGAATTCGTTTTTCTTGGTAAATAATATAAGTTATGATAATGCTTAATTTTTAAAAATAAGGATTCATAATTCTTTAATTTCAAAACAGCTTGATAAATTTATTAGGTTAGAAACTATACACCGATATGAGTTCAAAAGCCTCATTCGCAACAAGAATGGGAGTGAACTCACCTGACCGAAATAGGTCAGAAATTTATTAGGAGAAGGCATGAAGCGATGGGTCGGTCCAAAGGTGTGACAGTTTCGGTCAAGATTCCTATTAATAGGGATGCTATGACCAAGAGAACTAGGCAAAGACTTAGACAGATTGTTGGACGCGACACCAGAGTCATACGTGCTTTTCTTGGCGTCATTGAACAACACGAAGACCAGTTACTGCTGGGACCTAACTCTCTGAAGCTTGATGGCGGCAAGGTGGATAGACTTACGATAACCGCACTCAAAGTATACGCAAACGTAGATAAACGAGAGACGGTTCCACATGATTTCAAGAAGCGATTCCCAAGAATATCGACCAACGAGTTGATTGAGTGTCGACAGACTGCAGTAGCACTTTATGAGAGCTATCTCGGTCTTAGAAGCATTAGAGGAAGACGAGCATCAAAACCCACTGTAACTAGCATGACTCGTAGGATTCCGAGATGGGTTTTCAACAGGAGATTCTATCTTGTTGAGAAGAAGACTTCCGTTGCACGATGGTGGATTGATCTTCGTGACTCTCTTGATACTTCTCAGAGTCCGGGTCATGTTCATGATAGACTCTTGATTCCACTCAAAACCTCACCGTTCCATTTGAACCAACTCTCTTGTGGCAATGTGAAAGCAATGCAGGTCTTCACGGACAAATCTGGAAAATGGTGGGTGACAATTGCAGTTCGAGTCCAAACACCAGAACCAGTTGAAACATCCTTGCCATATGCAGTTCTTGGAATTGACTTAGGCATTAAACAGGCAGCCTGTACGACACTTGTTACTCCAGAGAAAGTCCGCGAGACACGATATTTCAGACAACCAGAGAAAGATCCAAAAATTCGTAGATTGGACAAGCAGTTTGCAGAATTACGAAGTGAATTTGCTTATCGAGAGTCGCAGGGAAACAACTATGATAAGGTGTTGTTAAAACTAAGAGAACTTGGTAATAAGCGAGAGAATATAGCAAGAGAACATGACAGGGTTCTTGTAAGACAATTGCTTGACTACATTTCTGAATTATCAGAGAAGTACACACTCTATATCGCAGTCGGTCGACTAGCAGGAATCAGAGATAGTGCTAAGCGCGGCAACTTCAAAGGTCGTGCGTTTAGGGATATGATTCATAGATGGTCCTTTGCAAGAGTGACTAATTCTCTCAAGCACAATTTGTCCCAACAAGGCTGGTCAGTTCAAGGCAGAAAGGTTAGATTCAAGGTTATCCCTGAAAACTGGACCTCGATTACATGTTGGAAATGCGGCAAAAGAGGGATTAGACCAAAGCAGAATCTCTTCGTGTGTCCAACTTGTGGGAACAAGTGTAACGCTGACAAGAATGGGAGCACAAACATCGCTGGACGCCTTATTACGCTCACAGACTCACTTCACTCTGTGAGAGGACTAGGTTTCTGGAATCACGCAGTTAATCGTGCGAAGATACAAGAACCGAAAGCCCAAGGGAAATCTTCTCGAGGGAAGTCCTTTCTCTCCAATAGGGACTCAACAGCAACATCAAGTCCTGGAGAGACCGCGGCTGTTCGCTTTATCCAAACGGACCTTCTCAGTAATGGTGGTGACATTATTGAGTCGGGCGATAATGACCCCGCCGTGGGAAAGACTGTGGAAAGACTCTCTGTCGCTGGAAGTGATGTGCCAGCATCAGCACAGGAGAAAGAAACCGGGTCTGTAGGAGGGATACCATCCCCATGAATACAGGCAATGCCTCAGCTCAGCTTCGAGTGACGTCGAAGTATGATGGTGACATTGGGCTAGGGAGGGGCGGAGCACAGAAGTTTCCAAAGGTTGAATTCACTCACCTTTTTGAGAGATGGGTCAATAGGTCCCAATCTGTAGATTACGGATGGGACTCTGTTCTTTTTTTCAACAATTGGAACAAGGTCAGTAGGTCCCCGTCTGTAGGATGGGGCCACTTTCTCTCAATGGAAATAGGTTAGTAGGTCCCAGATGGACAAAACCGTTATATCTATTGCAATTTTCCACACTCATAATGCGGAGGTAGCCAAGCTAGGTCAAAGGCGCAGGACTTAGGATCCTGTCTTGTAGAAGTTCGCGAGTTCGAATCTCGCCCTCCGCACCATTCTCCCTCCATTCATCAATTTGCCAATTTCATGAGTTAGAACTTTGGGATTCGATCTCTACCCCTTTTGGTGGTTTCTAGAACCTCTGATGATTGGATCATAAAGATCACCGATTGTTGCATCCTTTCCCTTATTCATGTTGTAAGGGACAAAACATCGTCTTAAGGCACGCCCAAGAATATCTTGAAACTGGAATACAAAACTATGGGAGTTCACTTTGAATCTTACTCCTTTGGTTTTTACAGAAAAAAGCTGGTTCTATATCAATGATTATACTAGATTGACGGGAGGATTAAATCGTAGTCGCCCCGAAGTTCAAATGAGCTGGGATTTCCTAGTGGAATGAAGGCGAACTAGAGAACTGCCGCCCTTTGTGGCGTGTGAGGCAGCGTGTAGATTAAAGACACGAGGCACGAAATCAAATCGTGTCCCCAGTGCCATCTTCTATATTCTGGAAAAGACAGGATGCATTATCTTTGACTTGAATTGAGCCAATCATCATTTTTCTGATCCAATTTCACTTTCCTTTGTTTCCAGATATTGGAAAGAAAAAGAATGATGATAATGGCAACAATGATGTAAAATAAGACTGACAGACCAACTTGAGTCTGAAATATATCTACTTGTAGTAACAAATGAAACGAATCTCCCGTTACTGTAGACTTGCTAAGTGTATATAAGCACACTCAATAGAATCCAGAAATGTCATATCCGTAGCAAGATTCTCCTGGTGCAGGAATCGTGTTGAGGAAGAGTGAAGGAATACTACCATATGGTAACTGCAAACCCAGCGCCTTTGACCTGGCTTGGCAACCTCCGCTTGGTGAAGCAAGGTTGGCACCCAGCCAGTTTTAACCGTTTTGCATCCATCAATCTTCGATGCTTTCCCAAGTGTTGCTGCAACGTGGGCAACGCCACTTCTTCCTGTACTTTCCGCCCCCAAACATCTCTTTCCTGACGAGGGCGATATCACTGAATCCGCATCTTGGGCATACAATTTTTTTCATGGCATGCATCTCGGACCTGAGAGCGTACGACTATCATATCTAGTTTTTCTTGGTGTATCAGAATATCAGAAATTTTTGTGTGAGTATTGAGAGCAATTCTTTGCTTGGTGCAACTCTTAAGGCTCATAAGTTAAACCAGACAAGTAGATTGTCTAGCTGGATGGTCCCGGAAGATATCTCTCTCATGTCACCATTTGACTCCAAAAGGAAGCTTAGATCTTCATCCATGTCTGAATACGTTTGTGTGAACGTAATCTCCCTCCCATTAGTATTGACCAGAACACGAACAGAGAAGTCAATATCAAAGAGCGTCATGTTAAATCCTGCTCTGATGTCCATGAATTGCGACCCGCTATACAGTAGTACCAAACTCTCCGTTTGACCACGTGACACGTTGACTCTGTACGTGAAGGAACCAGGAGTACTAGTGAGATCTTCAACCCACATACTATGATTGGCCAAATCATCAAAGCTAAGGACTCCGATTCCAAGACGACTCGTAGAGTCGAGAACAGCCTCATACCACTCAGAGGCTCCTAAGTAGCAGTGCCAGAGAGTCCATGTCAGGTTGAGCAATTCACAGAGAGCAAAATGCATTCTCGAGTTTTCAGGACCACCAGCACCACTGGAACCAAGTCCAACATCATACACTCCTTTCACCACTCGGTCCTTATTCATGCCTTCAAATGAAGCTATGACTTGCGCATCTCCTGATGTGGTGATTCCACTGTAGCTGCCACCTCCAGGTGGGTCATAGAGGATATAGATAGGGACACAGGACTCTATAGTAGTCATACCAACAAACTGTCGATTCGTAAGCAGGGTTGGTAAATTAACTGCAAGCAGTATGCCCATAGACAATACTATTATCATAACTATGAGCAGATCGACGAGTCGTTTGCGTTTCGACAACACAATCCACCATTCTGGTATTTTACAAAGGTTTGCCAAGATTGTCGAATTAGCATTGACATATCTAGGCAGAACTCCATCCACTACAGGCCAATGATAACTTTTGTAGATAAGTTTTCAGAGGAAGAGAGAATCGATTCATCCAAATCAAATGTTATGCATCCTTTTCGTTTAGTTTGTTTTATTGGATTATGAACCATCAAATTCATCCTCAAGGCAATGTTTTTATTAGGCTCGTTAGTTGTGGGCGCGTTTCTGTGGTCACAGCCATAGAGCATTTCATAATTCTCTGGATTTTCC
>Ga0180438_10009256_pt1 | contig 12313 bp, 11 predicted proteins | sample SS_ome_12_FD_132455 | JGI IMG/M metagenome (GOLD analysis project Ga0180438, IMG submission 132455) | Hypersaline lake sediment archaeal communities from the Salton Sea, California, USA - SS_3_D_2 metaG | ecosystem: Environmental > Aquatic > Non-marine Saline and Alkaline > Hypersaline >...
ACCCTGGCGTCCCGGTAGTACCGCTCCACGGGATATGATTTTGAGTAGCCATAGCCACCATGGATCTGCACGGCCATGTCGGTGACCTTGCTTGAAGTCTCTGAGGCGTAAAGCTTTGCCATGGCCGCGGCCTGCGAGAAAGGCTTTCCCTGGTCCCGGAGGAGTGCTGCCCGATAGACCAGGAGTCGGGCGGCATCTACCTGCGTGGCCATGTCCGCAATCATCATCTGAACGGCCTGGTGCTTGGCTATTGGCACACCAAACTGGCGTCGCTCTTTTGCGTACCGAATCCCCTCATCAAGGGCGGCCTGAGCAATGCCCACCGCCTGGGCGGCAACCCCTATCCTGCCCGCATCCAGGGCTGCAAGGCCGATACGCAGGCCCATGCCTTCCTTGCCCAAGAGGTTCTCCACAGGGACAGGGCAGTCATAGAGCCTAATGGAACTTACCGGATTGGCCCGCATGCCGCAGAGGTCCTCCAGATCACCCACCACAAATCCGGCTGTGCCTCGCTCGGCAATGATGACGCTGATCCCCTTGCGTCCGGCCTCAGGGTCTGTGCGGACAAAAATCAGGCAGACGTCGGCAACGCCGCCATTGGTGACCAAGACCTTGTTGGCGTTGACCACGTAATGGTCTTTCTCGCCGATGGCTGTGGCTTCGATGCCCGCCGCATCAGATCCTGTATTCGGTTCGGTGAGGCAGAAGGCCCCGATCTTTTCCCCCTTGGCAAGAGGCGGGACCAATCGCTGTTTCTGTTCTTCTGAGCCAAAGGCTATGAGGGGATAGACAGCCACACTATTGTGGACGGTAACGCAGAGTCCGAGGCTGCCGCTGGCCCTTGAGATCTCCTCAATGACGATGATGTAGCTCACCGTGTCCATGCCGGCCCCGCCCAGCTCCTTGGGTACCTGGATGCCGAAGTAACCCAGACTGGCCATCTTTTCCACTGCCTCCCAAGGAAAGCGGGCCTCCTGGTCGATCTCTTTGGCTATGGGGAAAAGCTCGCGGTCGCAGAAGGCACGGACCGAGCGGCGAACGGCTCTGTGTTTTTCCGATAAGAAGGTTTCCATGAAGAGTCTTCTCGCTACCAAGAGTGTATGTGGACCTATCAGAATTTGAAGGGAAAAGCAAAGCGAGATGCACGGAATAATGGTTCAGGGCTTGTACTGTTATGAACCCCGTTGAAATGACAGCCGGAAACGTACCGAGGTCTCTGGGAGAGACCTTTGCAGAACCCCTTTTCACTTGATCCTGTGGGCTTTTTGACCCATCTTCGGCCTTGTTCACTAAATTGCAGAAACTCGGCTTAACAGCCTAAAACAGTTTGCAGTTTACCCGCTGGCGTGGGCCGCTCACTGCAGCCGGGGGGTACCCCATAAGGCCCACAATGAACGTTCGAGGACGTTATGCAAAGCTCTCCAGAAAACGGCGGGGTTCTGGTGTGGTCCTTCCCCATGCAATGGGAGCCTCGCGATGGGGAAATCCGCTTCTCTTCGTCCTCCAATGCCTTTGGTAGCTGTCCGAAGATTGTGGCTGACAATGGCTGTAGGCCTTCGTTCAGCGAACCTTCCCATCCTCCTCCATTGCCAAATCCTCAGGGTTCAAGTCTCCACACCAATTGGTGAAAACAAAGGGTGCCAAGGTTGAGAAAAGAAGCTTCTGGAAGGGCCAAGATCTTGTCATTTCTCAACGTGGCCAGAGGGCGTCACGGAGTCCGGAAGTCCGCTCAATGCGTCGGGAGACGGCCGTGCGAAAGACAGCCTCCTTGGCCCATATCTCCACCGCCTCTTTGGCGCGGGTAATGCCCGTATAAAGGAGTTCTCGTGTTAGTACAGGGGCGTCCCTGTCCGGCAAGAGGAGGAGGAGCTTATCAAATTCCGATCCCTGACTCTTATGGACGGTCATGGCGTATACGGTTTCGTGCTCAGGCAGTCTGATAGGATGAATCTTTCTCAACGTGCCCTCAGGTGCCGGGAAAAAGACACGCATATCATGGTTCGCTGCGGGGTCTGGCAGAACCATGCCCACATCTCCGTTAAAGAGTCGAAGATGGTAGTCATTGCTCGTGATCAAGACCGGGCGACCGGCATACCACTCGCCGGCAGGGTCAATGAGCCCTTCGGCCTTGAGGATTTTTTCGGCCAGCCCGTTCAGGGCCGCTACGCCATAGGGGCCTTTTCTAAGGGCGCATAGGATTCGGAACCGATCAAAGAGGTGAAAGACCTCTTCGACGTTTTCGGCCCTTAAGTAATCTCCGTACCCTTTTAGGACGGCATCTCTGATGGCTGTGGGCAGGACATGGGGCTGGGGAAGGTTCTTCCACCTCACGTCCTCATATTGGCCGGCCATCACAGGTTCCACTGCAAGGTCCTGATCCCCGGCATTGACGGCAGTGCTCACGCCATGGATGCCGCTATGGCTGCCAAAACGGAAACTCCTGCGGAGCTGAACAATGGAGTCACAAATACCTGTTTTGTCCTTTTCCCTTTTCTCTGTTCCCATGTCATACCCGGTGACCTCTTTTAGATATTCTTTGAAGGGCGTTGAAAAGGTGTGGCCGCGGCCGGTGTCGCATATGTCGCCTAGAACGGCTCCCGCTTCCACTGATGCGAGCTGGTCTTTGTCTCCCAACAGGACCAGTCGGGCTTGGGCAGGAAGGGCTTGGACAAGCTTGGACATGAGGGCCAGGTCCACCATGGACGCTTCATCCACCACCACAAGATCAAGGGGAAGCAGATTATCTGCGTGGTGACGAAAATAGGGGGAGCCTGGAATGGATCCCAGGAGCCGGTGTATGGTGGAAGCCTTCTCGGGAATCTGTTCCTTGATCTCGTCGTGACAGTGAAGCTTCTCCTTTGCACGAACCACTGCTTCCTGCAACCTGGCAGCGGCTTTTCCTGTGGGGGCCACAAGGGCGATCCGCAGCATTTTTGAGTTCGGTTGTTCCAGTACCAGTGCTAGGATCTTTGCAACCGTGGTGGTTTTCCCTGTTCCAGGACCCCCTGAAATCACACTGAACTTGTTGACCAGGGAGGTAAAGGCAGCGATCTTCTGCCAGTCCATGGGCTGGGTTCGGCCAGGGGGAGAGGATGTTGAAGCTTCACCGAAGAGCCTCTCCAGACCTTCTTTCAGATGTGCCGTATCCATGGCTGCTTCATGTTCACGAACTCGGCCTAAGATCAGGCGGGCAAGTTTTTTTTCATAATCCCAGTAACGGTGAAGGTACAGCCTGGAACTGTCATCGAGGATCAGAGGTTTGAATTCCCCTGGATAGCCGACGACGATTGTCCTTCTTAGTTTTTCTTGCCAGTGACTCAAGGCGGGACAGGCGATGGGGTCGCTCCCGTCTTCTTCCAACAGTAATTTCCCGGCCAGGCTGGCCAAGTCAAAGCAGATGTGCCCCTGTCTGGTGTGGCTGCTTGCCAGGGCCGCTGCAAGGAACAGTTCGGGATCCCGGGTGCGGGCAAGCCTTCCCATGAACCTGGCGAAATGGACGTCAAGCTGAGAGAGTATCCCGCCCTCGGAGAGGCGACTGAGAAGTTTTCCTTCCATCGATTTTGGGGCTTATCAAGATTGATGGATTTGATAAATAGCCGTCACTCCGGTGAAAACCAGAGTCCACAGCCTATTGAACTGGCTCAACGAACTGGATACCGGCTTTCGCCGGCATGACGGACAAGTGGATTCTCCGAGCCGCGGAGAACGTCGAATTGGGACAAAAGATACCGTTTCCCGATGGACACTAAATAGGCAACCAGAGGGGGGTTTGGCAATGGAAAAAATGACTTGAAGCCAAAGGCGCAGCGGGGATGAAGAGGTGGGCATGTGCTAAGGGGGGGCATAAGAGAGCTGTATGACGGTGAGCGCGTCTCTTAGTAGCACATATGGCCCAGCTGTTCCTCGATCTCCAGGGCGCAGGCAGCCTGTTCCTTGGCGGGCACGTCGATGTTGAGCGTATCTGTTGCCAAGTCGATGTCAACGGTTCCCCCGTGTCTTTCCACAATGGACTGGATGATCCATAGTGAAAACGAGCGGAGTTTCGCCTCTTCGCTCGTTGACCATACATAGTCTTCAGCCCTGTGGTCGGCATCGACGGTGCCGCATACATCTGATGTACAGGTGCAGGTCTTGCAGTTTTCCAGTTCTTTTACTCCTCTCATGACTTTGCCCTCCTTTGTTTTGTCTTCCTTCTTCCTTATGCTGATTTTGCACTGTCCATGCCAAACCTGTCCCAGGGTCCTCCATGTTATGATAACTCCCTGCCACTAGGACATAATGCGGCCCTATGGGCCTCTCTTCTATAACCCTACGGCCTCTCGTTCTGGGATGGTTGTTGTTTTTGTGCCAACAGATGAGACAAGATGTTGGCACATGCAATCGCGTTTGCTGCCAGACTGGACCGTTGAGCAACAATATGTCGTGACCTCTAGTCCCTTGACGCACAATGCACTTTTTCTTATACTCGATCTACTGCAAAAGGAGGGAGGCTTGTCCTGCCAAGAGCCATGAAAAAAGTCGCAGAAGAAACGCTTGTCGTTCACGGTGTCAGAACTGACCGTCCGCCTTCCCGAGACCTTATCCCCCCTATTCACATGACTTCAACATACAGATTTGAGAGTGCGGAGCAGGGCTCGAAGCTCTTTCGAGGAAGGGGAGAAGGCTATATCTATACGCGCGTTTCCAACCCAACTGTGGAGATGCTTCAAGAAAAGATGGCGGCCCTTGAAGGGGGAAAGGCTGCCATAGCTACAGCCTCGGGCATGTCTGCCATTGTCTCAACAGTTCTGACCCTGGCACGGCCTGGAGACAACTTTGCGACCTGTAATGCCCTTTATGGCGGAACCTTTGCACTTTTTAACAAAGACCTAAGAAGACTGGACATAAACCCGCACTTCATTTCCCTTGCTTCAGGGAACTCAAGAGAAGAAGTAGAAGGACTTGTTGATAACAAGACAAAGTTTATGTACTTGGAAACACCGGCAAATCCCACGTTGGCTGTTATTGATATTAGAATGTGGGCATCCGTAGCAAGAGCGCGGAAGATACCGCTCATCGTTGATAACACATTTGCAAGCCCATACCTCCAGAAGCCTTTAAGCCTTGGCGCGGACATCGTTGTTTACTCTGCCACGAAGTACCTCGGCGGCCATGGCGATATCATTGGGGGCGTGATTGTGGGCAGCAAGAAAGCCATGTCCCGGATAAGGGAAGACTATATCAAACACTACGGGCCGATCATAAGCCCTTTCAACGCCTGGCTCATCTTGCGGGGACTGAAGACGCTTGCCTTGAGGATGAATCAGCACAGTGACGGTGCCTTGAAAGTGGCCCAATGGATGGAGGAACAGAAGATTGTCAAAAAGGTGCACTATCCAGGCCTTGAATCCCATAGGGCACATGGGCTAGCCAAGAAGCAGATGAAGAAATTCGGCGGCATGATTGCCTTTGAGGTAAAGGGTGGTATGCCGGCAGTGAGAAGGATTCTGAATAACCTGGCAATCTGTACACTGGCAGTCAGTCTCGGTGATTGTGAAACACTTATTCAGCATCCTGCATCCATGACCCGTTCAACCTACACCAAGAAAGAAAGAGCAAAAGCCGGCATAAGTGACGGGCTGATACGGCTGTCCATGGGGCTTGAACACCCGGATGATATCATCGCCGATCTTGAAAATGCCTTTTCATTGTCACAAAGAAGATTCCAGACCAAGAAGGGCACACCATAGCCTGGTCTCCCCCCGGCCTCAGCCCAGTGAGGGATGAACTGGAGATTGGGTTCTCCGACAGGCTCTTCGGACCGAGTCACTGTGGATCTAATGCACCGGGCTTACGGGGCGGCCACATGGGAGGGCCATCCATCCCTGGCGGGCCGTGCATGATGGGCGGGCCATGCTGGGAGTCGAATTCGCGGTAAGCGGCCATTTGGTCAGGCGTCAGAACGGTGCTGAGGCGCTCTTCGACGGACGTTTGAAGGGCTTCCATTTCTTCCATGAATGAGTGAAATCTCTGTTGACGATCCTTACGATGTTGTCCCTGTATTTTGTGACGCTCATCAAGGCTACTTTCGACAATAGGACGAACGGCGGTTTCCTGCTCAGCAGTCAGATTGAGACGCCGGCTCATATCTGAAAGAACCTCTTCAGGGCGCTCTCTCTTGAATAGACTGCGCCGTCCACCCCGCATTGGCCTGCGACGTTTCAGGGTTTCAGCGAATTCGTCCAACTTCTGTCTCTGTTCACTGTCCAGTTTTTCCTTTATCTGGAGCATGGTATCGTCCACGAGCTCTTCGACCTCAGGATGATGCTTCTGTAATAGCTCCCTGAACCGGGTTTCTGATTGATTGAGTATACTCTCAATGTCCTCATGCTGAGATTCTGAGAGATCAAGTTCGGCCAAAAACCCTTTCACGATGATTGTCAACGGTGGCCTCATTCCATGGACGAAGTTGGAGATTTTCCCCTTAACATACACCTTCGTTGCCAGTGCGCCAGCAAGGGCTCCCAGCGCAAGAAGAATCAGTATAGCCACACCTAACTTGAGTTTATTCATTTCTGTTTTCGTCACGGCGTAACATACGCCAGGAGGCCCAACCGTGTCGAGTCCTCTATAAATGCTTGCGCAATCTCATATTCTGGGATGAATTCTCCTCTGATCAAGGCAGCACTTAGTATAAGTATGAGGAGGCAGGTTGCAGAGGCAAGTTGCCACATATATCGTTCAAGGAACTCAAAAGAGATGCCTCCTGAATGCACGGGACCGAGGCGTCGGATATGACGCATCACACCCACCTCCCATTGCCCATCAACTTCGATCTTCGCCTTTTCACGATAAGCTGCAGCCAATGCCGCCATCAATTTGGTTTGGGCTTTCCTGCTGACCTTCATCTTTCCTCCTGCCCCTCCATAACGCCCGTGAGTACCTTCTTAAGCTTCTTTCGAGCTCGAAATGATCGGATTTTCACGTTAGCCACACTCCACCCGAGAAGTCTCGCAGCCTCTCGTCCTGATAACCCTTCCAGGTGGACCAACTCCAAGACCATCCTTTCTTCGGCTGACAATCCATCCAAGGCCCAATCCAGAAACTCCTTGGCCTCTTTTCTAGAGAACTCTTCACGAAACGACTGGGCTGATTCCTCTGACATGACCTTTTCAAGCCAATCCTGGTGGCGCTCAGAGAAGGCGCTAACGGGTACCTCACGGGTCCTGTAATGCTGCCTCCAATAATCATAACAAGTTCTCACCGCTATTTGAGACAACCACTGGACGAAATGGCCCTCTTTTTTGAACGAAGACAGCGATTGGTATGCCTTGATAAATGCGACATGGGCAGTCTCTTGCACCTCATGATAGGGCACATGTTTTCCCACCACTTTCAGGATATGGTCCTTGTGTCTTGCCAATAATAGCTCAAATGCATCCACATTGCCATCAAGAACCTGGCGAATAACTTCAGCATCACTGGGCTTAGGAGCATTGTCATCTTGCATGTCTGACGGTCAGCGGCCTGGCCTGCCTAGAGCTTTATAGCAGAATCCACAATCATAGGGAATAGGATCTCGTCTCCCATAGGCTCCCCCGCGACGAAGGGAGACACGGTGTTGACCTTATCAACAGGATTCTAGCGTCTGTCTGCCTCGGTTGCCGCTCCTTCCCGAAACCTCCCGGTCCACCGGGTCCCTGCATTGCGGCGATCTCCTGCCGAGCTTCCGGCCTGGCCCTTTTTCTGAAACTCGACACGGCACTCCGGGAACAGCGCTTTAGCGATTCTAGCCAATGGGTCGAAACCTTGAGAATTGTCTGTCATGATTATGATCCTATCCATGGCGACCTTCGCTCCTAAGTCCACTGGCCACTGCTATTCGCTGTTGGTCTCAAGCCATTCATCTAACTTCGACATCTGGGATTCCATGCGCTCCTTCATCTTTTCCATTCTAACCAGCGCCCGCTCCTCTAAGCGTTCTATCTGTTCAGAAGAGAGCACCTCTGTGCGCACTTCGGTCGTAATTTCTGCTCTCAGAAGAGCCAATTCTCCCCTGATCACACTCAGCTCTTGAATGGCGTTGAGAAGATCGTCTTCATTGAACTCCTCGGCAAGGATGGCTGCCGAAAGACCCTCCTGGGCCGCTAAAAGACTCTTAAACGTAGTTGTCAAGGCGTCGTAGTGTTCCGTCAGGATGCCCGCAATCTGTGTCTTCTGTTCATCTGAAAGATCGAGCCCCATAAGACCGAGCAGCGGGACGGGCTCACCTTTTGGGACGTCTCCATTTGGAAGCTCCCCATTTGGAAAAGGTCCGCGGTGATTCGGGCCAAATCCCCGTGCCGTCACCATGGCTGCACCGCAAAGCATGATGGTGCCCACCAGCGCTACCCCCAATACCTGATTCCATTTCATCTTCATGTCTCTTTCCTCCTTGTTCTTTTGTTATTTTTGTCATCAACGCCATTCACGCCAGACACGACGAGATGGCATCAAGGAGCTCTTTGGCCGAAAAGGGTTTTTGAATCACATGTTCACATTCAGATACGCCAAAATGCCGAGGCTCTGATGCCAGACCGATCAACGGCGTGTATGCTCCAACCAAATGGTGGATTTGGGCCAGGAGACTGCTGCCGTTTACTCCATCCAACTTCAGATCCATGATGACCAGGTCAAAGTCGTTGGTGCGGCATTTTTCCATGGCCTCTATCCCGTCCGACGCGGCTTCAAGGAAGTGCCCACAAGGGCTTGCAACCAAGATTCGAATGAGTTCTTGTAATGATCTGTCCTTCACAATGAGTAGAATTCTCGTCATCCTTATCTCTCCCCTATCCCATCCTTTCAAAACGTCCGGGCACGGCACCTAAAGCATGGAACCTCTGCAGTCCGCCAACGACCTGGCCCGACCCATCCTTAAGGAGACTAATATCCATACCAACAGAAACCCGATTCCCATCCCCATGGGTGATGGTTGTGGGCACATTACGAACAGGGCGTCCGCTCGTCATTGCATGGGCTAAAAGACAATCTGTTTCACAGGAATCTGCCCTCAGGATTTCATCGCACTTCCGGCCGATGGCCTCGTGGGGCCTTATGCCGGTGATCGCTGCCGCTGCTTCGTTGAAGAATGTAATGCGCCGTTCTGTATCGACGGTAAGAACCCCATGCGTCACAATATCCATCACGATGTCTTGGTGTTTTATAACCATAAGCAGATTCCTCATCTCTGTTCGGCTCGTCTGCAAATTTTGCCTCCACCTGTATTGTCGCAGTCCACAGGAAAAAAGTTACAGATTACAGATAAATCGCAGCCAAATATGGGCTCTGTTCAATCATCACGAGACATGAGTTTTGTTGCTTTTTGTAACCTTTTGCCAAACCGGTTCGACTAAGGATTACAAGCAGGAGGACAACAGATACCCAAAAGGGGGTGAAATAATCAGAGTGAATCAGGCAGGACGCAAGCGCCGGCTACAAGCCGTAAAGCTTGCAGGATTTTGTAATCATTAACAGAATGTTTAGAAGTTAGAAAAGGAGGAGAAATAGTGAAATCAAAAATCGTTGTCTTTTGTGTACTGATGACATGTGTTGGTCTTGTCGGCAGTGTGACGACAGCCGTTGCTCAGGGAGACCGTCTGGACCAGATGAAATCAACGCTTAACCTGACTCCCAGTCAAGTAGAACAGCTCGAGCAGCTGGGACCGCCGGATAGGAACGCCGGCCCTGAGGCGATGAGATCACAGCTCGAATCGATCCTTACTCCAGAGCAAATGTCCCAAATGGACCAAATGCACCAGCAGGGGATGGAGGCCCGCAGGAGCGAGATGGAGTCAGCTCTTAATCTTACTTCCGATCAAATAGAACAGATGGAGCAGCTGGGGCGGCCTGGGCCGGACACGGATCCTGAGGCGTTCAGGGGGCAGCTCGAATCGATCCTTACTCCGGATCAAATGTCCCAAATGGACCAAATGAGGCAGCAGAGGATGGGTCAGATGGGTGCGGGTGAGTTCCCGGGTGATCGTCCAGATGGGCCTCCTCCATGGGCTACTGAGTAAACGGTAACACACGAAGATTGCTGAATGTCGGCTCCCTGCGCGGCAAAACGTTGGGGCGAGCAGCGAGAATCTGTGTGAAGAATGATCCTGTGACGGCAGGGCCTTAGTGCCCTGCCGTCTCCGTGGTAAGGCCTATTGAACATGCCTTCCCATATCCGGCCGTTGGCCATGCCCTGACCCCCTATCCGATCCCACTGGGACTTGGCATCACGTCTGTGGTATCTTCTATGTATTGGTTTGATATCGTTATCGCAAAACGGTTTTTTTGCGAGACTATCAATAGTGATCACGTCGTAAGAAGTCGTCACTCCGGTGAAAACCTGTCGAGAGCCTCACGGCCGAACGGCCGGAGTCCATGAACGTGTTAACTGTTTGACATTACTGGATGGCGCTACTTGAAGTCTCGCGATGGGGGAATCCGCTTCTCTTCGGCCTCCAATGCCTTTCTCCATCCCTCTGTTGCCAAATTCAGGGGTACAAGTCTTGACACATCTGCTAATAGTGGAAACGAGGGGCGCGAGACTTGATGAGGTGTTTTTCGACTTCTTACGATTTCGTCGATAGTTGAGCTGGAACAGAAAAGATGATCAAGATCACATCCACCATTTCCCTTGACGAGAGAGAATTCGAGGAGGCCTTTATCCGTGGCTCTGGCCCTGGGGGACAGAATGTCAACAAGGTCGCCACGGCTGTCCAGCTCCGCTTTGACGTGGACAAGTCCCCTTCTCTACCCCATGACGTTCGCAAGCGCCTGATCCGTCTGGCAGGCAGGCGGATCACGGAAGACGGTGTACTGATCATAGAGGCACGACGCTTTCGTACACAGGAGCAGAATCGCCAAGACGCTATGGATCGGCTGGTCCAATTGGTCCGGCGGGCTACAGAAAAGCCCAAACCTCGCCGCAAGACAAGACCCACCCTCGAATCAAAGAAACGGCGGTTAGAGGCCAAACGCCGCCGTGCGGCAACCAAGCGGATGCGACGGCCCGTTTCGTCTTCCCAGGAGTAGCCCTTTCTCTTGGTCTTGGGCAGCCTGTCTCAGGATCCCTAGCCTTTATGAACAACCTGCCGGGCCTCCATAGGCCACTCACACCACCAAAGGGCTGCAAAGATGTATCAACAGGCGTGCCTATCCTACAGATTTGTATTATTTGTGGCAGGCCTTATCGGCGAAGAATCAATTTTATTATAGACATATCGAAAGGATATCCTGTTTAGCTCCGTGCGGCAATCAAGTGGATGGAGCGGCCTGTTTTGTCACTCTATGAATAGCCCTTTTTGTTGGTCTGCCGCAATATGTCTCAGCATTCCTATCCGTTGGGAATAGTCCCGGGACCGCCACAGGCCACACGACTAAAAAGCTGCAAAAATGTAGCAACAGGTGCGACGGTCCCACAGGATTGTGTTTTTCGGGCAAGGCCTGCCCGGCGGACAGTCGAATTATTGTAGATATATCGACAGCTTAACCTGTTTCGCTTCTTGGCATACAATTTGCCAGATCATACCCTGATTTCTACATTCTGTGATGCGGGAGGGAACCATGAAGAAATTAGCAGGCATTGCCTTGATTCAACTGATCATGTTGTCTCTGGCAGACGTGGGGCTGGCCGCTGAGACGGATCTGGTCGACACGGGAACCACCGCTTGGATGTTGACCTCCACGGCGCTGGTCCTCTTTATGGTTCCGGGACTAGCCATGTTCTACGGTGGTCTGGTGAGGACCAAGAACGTGTTAGGTACCATGATGCACAGCTTTGTCGCCATGGCCATCATAGGGGTTCTTTGGGCGGTCTGTGGTTATGCCCTATCCTTTGGCGAAGGCATTCTCGGCGGCTTCGTTGGTTGGAAAGGGGATTATTTCCTTTTGAACGGCATTGATGACGTGATCACTGATGGTGTTCCAGAATACGTGCTTGCCATGTTTCAGGGCAAGTTCGCCATTATCACGCCTGCCCTCATAAGTGGTGCCCTTGCTGAGCGCGTTTACTTTAGAGGGTATTGTCTGTTTATTAGCCTTTGGTTTCTTCTGATCTATTGCCCGCTATGCCACTGGGTGTGGGCTTCAGACGGATGGCTTTTCAATGCCGGCGCGGCAGGGCTTATCGACTTGGCTGGGGGAACGGTTATCCACGTGTCCGCTGGAATCAGTGCACTGGTTGTTGCCCTCTTTTTGGGCAAGCGGTTAGGCTATCCGGAAAGGACCATGCAGCCAAACAACCTGGTGATGACCTTGATGGGCGCAGGAATTCTCTGGGTGGGCTGGTTCGGTTTCAACGCAG
>Ga0180438_10009257_pt1 | contig 12312 bp, 9 predicted proteins | sample SS_ome_12_FD_132455 | JGI IMG/M metagenome (GOLD analysis project Ga0180438, IMG submission 132455) | Hypersaline lake sediment archaeal communities from the Salton Sea, California, USA - SS_3_D_2 metaG | ecosystem: Environmental > Aquatic > Non-marine Saline and Alkaline > Hypersaline >...
ACAACATCACTGAAACTTCTACATCCATTTATGCCGCACCTAACTTCGGAAATCTGGAATAAGCTACCAACAAAAAAAGATCTAATTGTCGCAAAATGGCCAGCAAGAAATGAGGGCTAATGGAAATCATGATTGCTCTCGATCTCCCAGAAGAGATAGATAAACTAGTTGACGAAAAAAGATCAATCTTTTGGCCGAAAATAATTAACCGGCTTGAACCCCACATAACAATAAAAGAACCCTCGCAAGTTCTAACTGATTTTAAAATTATTGAGCAAAAATTATCTGATATTTGCGCAAAATTCGATCCCATTGAAGTTAGAGTCGACGGCCTAGAAAATTTCGGAAAAAGAGTAATTTTCTGGAAAATTTTAAAAAACCAAGAAATAACTAAGCTGGGCCAAACGGTTAGGGACCAGTTTAAAAACGATCTCGTCGACAAAGGCAAAGAACATCAATTAATCCCTCACATTACAATTCTTTCGCGAGCCAAAAGAGATCAGTTTCGTGAAGTTTGGGAAACTTTGAAAAAAGAAAAATATCATCCAAAATATCAATTTATCTGCGATAAAATAGTGATATTAAAAAATATAGATAACAAGCCTGGCTGGGAAAAACTGAAATCTTTCTCGCTCGGGAGATGAATATATTGGAGGGGTTTTGAAAAAATTAGCTATTGCTTTGGTGATTATTGCTGCCTTATTAGCCGGTACTTGGTACGGGACTTTTTCTTTGAGACGAGCTCGAGCTAACGATTATTTAGAAACTGGCAATAAATATTTTGCCGAAAGAAATGACCGGGAAGCGATTCTTGAATATAAAAAAGGGGCTTTTCTTTATCCTACAAGCGAACTTTATTTTGCTCTCGGACAAGTTTATTTTCTAAATCAAAATTTATCCCGGGCAGAAACTTATTTTAAAAATGCCCTCGCAAAATCCACCCAAGGCGGATCCGCCTCTGGCGGAGATCCAAATCATGCTAAAGCTGCTTTTGGCCTCTCCGAAACCTATTTATATCAAGAAAAATACGATGAAGCGCTCAGAACTCTTGAAGAAAAAAATTCGGATGATTCTTTAATAAATATTGGTCTTACTCGAATCTATCTCTCCCAAGAAGAAGACGAAAAAGCGGAAAAACAAATCGAAAATAGTTCCTCTAATCTTTCGAGATTTTATCAGGCTAAAATTTTACTTTTTCAGGAACAATACCATGGTATACCAGATAAACTTTCTCAGGTAGAGGCAAAAGATGCTGATGAGAGAACAATGCTCCCTTCCGAACCAACTTTATCCTATATAAAAATTTTAGAAGATGCCATAAGGCAAAGCTTAAAAACCACAAATGACGCTACCCGCAAAGTTATTTTAGGTGAAGTTCTAAACCAGACCGGCGATGCTGCCATTGCTTTGCCAATATTAAAAAAGGTTGCCGAAGAAAACTCTACTTACCGCGATGCGTATGTTTTTTTAGGACATTCTTACCTCTTAATAAAAAAATTTGACCAAGCTAAAGATATTCTTCTAAAGGCAATCGATCTTGATCCAATCTATTATCCTTCTTGGTTATATTTAGGTGAAGCTTATGAGGGTTTGGGCAATGAAGAAGTGGCCAATAATTGCTATGAAAAAGCAAAAGAATTGAAATAAGAAAGCCCCAATTCCAAAGTTTCAAATGCCAAATGAAGCTCAAAGCCTAAAATCTAAATTGATATTTGAAATTTGACATTCAATTGACATTTGGATTTTATTTAACTGACCTAATCCCAAACAAAGTGCTCCTCATCATTTCATCATCAGGCCCAAGTGGAACATTGATTAATTTTTTAAAATGAGACCCTGAAATTATTCGAACAGCTCGATCACCAACTAATTTTATCGCTAGAACTCTTCCAGATACTCCACGGGCAGTGATTTTTATTTTTTTGATTGTACCACATTTGAGACTGGCGAGTAATCGAGAAATTTTAGCTCGTGAGTATTGTTTAGTGTACCAAGTCCACCAAGGCGAATCTTCCTCCCAGGTGCTCTCAACTCCCCTAAGATACGGGATAGGCCGGCCGCCCCAAATATTTTCATTATTTTCCGTCCAACCGCCAGAAGTGGAAAAATAATAAGCAGAAATAATCTTGCCAGCATAAGTAATCACCTCTCCCCTGCTTTCATCAACTAAATGATCGGTTCTGGTACGATGAAAGGCGCCGATATAAACTTGATAGGCGGTTGAATCATCCATATCATAATTGCCAGATCTGCCAAGATATTTATAAGCATATGAACGGGCCGCCAACGCCTGAGATTTAATCGCTTCTCTGGGCCAAGTGTAAGGAACTTCGCCGGGGATTACGCCTTTAAGATAATCTTCCATTGGCAAAACATTAACGGTTATAAGCGATTTTCCCTTTTTAATAATCCTTATCTCTCCGTGATATTTATTAAAATAGCTTTTTTTATAATCGATTTGGACAATACTTTGAGATGACTTTGGGATAATTTTTTGAGTACTGTTATTAACAAATTTTTTAATTAAATCTTCATCGCGATAAATTTTGACCTCATCAGGATTGATAATAATTGTGTCTCCCGCAGAAAGAGTGGTTGTGCCTAAACTGTATTCTCCGGCCACAATTTCAATTTTGCCGCCTTTACCGGAAAGGACAATCCCGATTCTGACTTTGGGGTTTTTATCGATTTTCTTTATGCTAATACCTTGATAATAATGTAAAAGGATCTGCCGGTAGCTTTTACCTTGTCGGGCTAAACCTTTAGCGCCGTACTGAGAAAGCCCAAGACCATGCTCAGTGCCGCCGCCTTTAATTTCAAACTTGGGCCCCTTGGCGAGATTCCAGGCGATAAAATCGCGATTTAAATTCGAGGAAAGTTTAGTAAGACCAGTTAAATATTTTTCTAGATTATATCTTTGTGACCCAAGAGCAAACAAAGTTCCTTCTTTCCGAGCAATTTCTGCTTGGATTTTGGCCGCTTTTTGGCTTAATTTATCGGCCTGCTCTTGATAAGATTTTAATTTAACTACCAATCTTTTTTGATCTTCTGCTAATTTTTCTAAATCTTTATTTAATTCAAAAACTTTAGCGATCTTTTCGGCAATTAAAATTGAATCTTCGTCTTTGCCGTGAAGTTTTGACATAAATTTTTCGGTATCCAAAAACGAGAGAACAAAAAATAAAGGGTCGTCGGTCATAATATATAGTTCAGAGATAATGTTTTTTCTTTGGAGGCGGAGGTTTTCGGCAAAGATCTTATTAGTCATAACTTGAGTTTTGGCTTTGGCGGCGGCGAGGCGGACTTTGGAAAGACGATTATTAATACTTTCAAGTTCATTTTCGATAGCCAGAGATTCTTTTAAAAGATTGGAAAGTTGACTTTCATAAACCGTTTCATTAGCTTTGACTTTTTGAAGTTCTTCTAAAACCGCTTCTTTTTCCTCGGTGATACTTTCAGCAGAGATGATTGATTTTTGAAACACAAGGCCGATAAAAATTAAAATTAAACCCAAAATCAAAATAAATGGGCGTATAAATTTTAGAGAGAACTTGTAAGCTTTTCTTTCCCCCAAAACCCCTCCTAAGACAAGTTTGACAAATATCTCTGCTTATATGATATAATGCCTAATAGAGGAAGTAAACCTGCAGAGAAAACTAGGCTCCAGCAAAAGAGCTTTATTGTTGGTATTTAAGAATAGCAATTATAGAACTACGGCAATATGGCATTATAGAATAAGGATGGGAGGGGTGAAAAAAGATTTTAAAGATTTAAGAGTTTGGCAAGTCGCTGACAAATTATTTGTGATAGTTCTAAAAGATTGTCAAAAATTTCCCAAAAATAGAATTGCCTATTTTTTGAGCGATCAGCTGTTAAGAGCGATCGGATCAATCTCGGCAAATATAGCCGAGGGCCACGGTAGAGGCGGTGACCGCGAATTACAAAGATCATTGATCATTGCTCGGGGAGAAATATCTGAAGCTAGAAGCTGGATAGCAAAATTGGTCAGCACAGGATATATAAATCATTATCAAGCTAAAAAATATGAGGATGAGTTCCAGATTTTGTCGAAAATGATTACTGTATTTATTGGTGAAATTAGAAAAAGATTAAAGAAAAAATTATAAATCCATAGTGCTATAATGCTATCGTGCTATAATCACTATACGAGGAGGGGTGATGCGAAAATTCAAATTAGATAAATTGCGTTTATCAACCAAGATTCTGATTGCTATTTTAGTTTTTGTAATATCGGTCGGGGGGACTCTGGCGGTAATATATAGAGATCAATTATCTGCTGATATTCCAGAACCGCAAAATCAAGAACAATCGGTGGCAGATGGAAATCAAATTGAACCGAATGATGGTACTCCTCGAGACAAAAAATTAGATAGTGGAGGAACTTTTTGGGTAAAATGTTACAGCTCCGAAGAGATTAATAACTTACCCAAAATTGAAGCCTCTACTGGATTAGAATACTGCGATATTAAAGCCCTCCCCTGGCATGTAGCTTTTCATGCCAGAGATAATGAATTCATTAAAGAGGGAAAAATTATTATTTCGGGCGGAGGTTTGACTACCCCAGTCGAAGCTAAAGTAGATGGTGCGGACAATATCGGCTGGCAATCCGGCAACACAACTCATGATGAAACAAGAGGCGGCACGATCGATCTATCTAGCCATATATCTTTAAGGTTAGATCAAACATATAACTATTATATTAAATTTGATATTTATAAATTAAAGCAGACAACTTCATCTGCGCCCATTGTGCCGGCGCATGAAACATATGTAGAAAGTAATAAATGTCAATTCAAAAAAGGAACTAATCCGACTGACTCAATTGGTGGTCAGACCGAAAATCCAACTGATAATCCTGATCCAAAAACTAAAGAAGAAGGCGAATGTTATTCAGAATGTTCTAGGGCTTTAAGTCCGGTGAGAAATGCTCTTTGCTATGTACAATGCGCGATGCTTGATATGATACTTGGCTTCTTTGATTTAGCATTTAGGCTCTTGGAAGGAGCGGTGGGGCTTTCATGATTGAAAAAAATAAAAAAATATTACTTATTGTAGTCGGAATCGTTTTAATGGCGGCGATTTTACTTTTACCAGAAACGGCCCTAGCTAAACCACTCGCCGATCAAGTTAGGGAAGAAGTGGTTGTTAGATTGTGGAGAATTGTTTTGGGAATAGTCAATGTGGCGGCAATCATTGGCTTGATAGTTTTAGCAGTTGCCAATATTTTAAGAGTTCAAATTGAAACCTATAATATCCGCCGGATGCTCCCGACCCTTGTTTTAGCAATTATTTTTGCCAATTTTTCCCATTTACTCTGCCGAATTGGCATCGATTTTGTTCAAATTCTAACTAATTTCTTTATCCAAGATAATCCCTTATTTAATGCTGGGGTAATAGATCGGACTGGAATTGCAACTGCCTTTGGTTTAAATGAAGTCAGTCCCACTAATATCAGTGGACTTATAAGCCTTTTGGGACTTTTTTTCGGCGTATTACTATTAAGTGGCGGATCATTTTTACTGGTAATTTTAGCTGGGGTAATAATTATCTTTATTCCTTCTTTACTTGTCTTCGCTTTAGCTCTTTTAATGTATGTCCGCATCTATGTTATTTGGTTTCTTGTAGTTCTTTCGCCTTTAGCTTTTTTTGCGATGTTTTTTGAACCCCTAAAAACGGTTTGGGGAATGTGGTGGAATTGGTTTTTGAAGTGGTTATTTTTGGCTCCAGTAGGATTTTTCTTTTTAAGAATGGCGGTTGAGGTGGGCCAGGCACGAATAGATTACGCCGGCGATGACAGTGTTAGTCATTTTGCTATTTGGATTTTTGGTCTGGGCATGGTCTTTTTTGCTTTATATGTACCCTTTAGTTGGGGCAGTGCAGTTTTCAATGCTTTGAAAATGGCTGGGGCAAGAGGTTTTGCTGGCTTAAGCTTAGCTAAAAGATTTGGCGCTCAGAATTTAGCAAGCCGAGGAGCTACTTGGAAAAGGGCCTTTGGCCCTCAAAAACCAGGTGAACCACCGAAAAAACCATGGCTATATAAAATGGGTCGAGGTATGGAGTGGGCGGGTAAAAAAGGTTCTTTTAGTTTAGGTAAAGCCATTTCGGCGCGCATGAGCGAAATTGAGAGTAAAGAAATGGATGCCACTTTTGAATCTGCTCTTGGTAAAAAAATCGCCGGTCCTCAGCGAGCCGCGATTGAACAAGCTAAAAAACTCAATGAAACCTATGCGACTATCCCCGATAGACAAGCGATGGAACAGAATCTTGATAATGGTAATATTCAAGCATATTTAAGTAAATGCAAAGACAGCGGTCAAATGTTAAGTGGAATTAGTGATGAATTAACCTTGGATGAAAGAGAGGGATGTATTGCTTATACAAAATTTTTAAGCGCGACCTTTAAAAGTGCAAGTAGGGCGGATGCGGATCTATTAATGGAAGCTTATGAAAAATCCGGGGTGGATTTCTCCAAAGATGCTGCCTTCCAAAGAACCAGAAGAGCCATTGATAAATTAGGAATTTATACAGAAAGTGTTCCCGGAGGAGGTACTCCTCAAACCACTAAAGCTGGGGAATTACCGCCAGAAACAGTGACTCAAAGAGTTAATGTACAAAGAGTCTATGAAACGTCTCCCCAAGACAGAGCTAACGAACGTAAATTATTAGAAGACCTTCAGACCTCAATTACTGCTGGAGATATTGAAACAGCCAGATTACATATAAAGCTAGCCGAACCAGATATTGATACCGCCTCGATGGATGAATCTCAAATTTCCTCAATTGTTAAACAAAAATTAGCGGCTCATCTAGTCGCAGAAAGAATGGGTGCTGGCGGGGCCACTAAAGAAACAAGCGCTCAAGGAACCGCCCCTCCGACTGGGGGTGGCGGAGCCCCAAATGTCACCCCTACTCAAGCTGGACGCAGAAGAACAAGTGAAGGCAGTGCGGGGGGAGGTGGTGGTGTTAGCAGAGCCGAACTTGGAGCAGTCAGAAGAGATATTGGCGCAATCGAAGCAGATTTAAGAGCCCATGGTGTTCCCGAAGATCGAATTGAAATTATCGCTAAAAAAATTTCAGAAAAACAACAGCGGGCAGAAAAATATCGAAGAGAAATAACTGGCGCTGGCAGTCCAGAAATTCCGCCCGTATCCCCCGAAACTCAAAGAAAAATTGCCGAAAAACCTAAAATTCCACCACGAGAAAATAAATAAGGAGATAAATGATCGAAGGAGAAGGCGGCCCCTCACAGGGGGCTGAAACAGGGGGAATGCAAGTATCCAAAGGTCAAACAGAGACAACCGAACAGAAATCCGAACAAGTTCAAAGAAGACACATAAGAATTCCCGAACTAATGAAACAGCCTCTTTGGCGTTATATTAGTAATTTAACATTTAGAGAATGGGAATCTAATAAAGAGGCGGAATTTTTGAGAGCTGCCGATCGAGGCAGAAGTGAACTGGGCCAAGGAAAAATTGATCCGGTAGCGACCGCGGAATTTCGAAAACAAGGTCGACCAGGCAGAAAAACCAGTGAACGCGAAACATTCTATCGGCAAATTCGATCTCAATATGCAACTGCTTTAATTGATTCCCCCAAGAGAATTGCCCGACAGAGCAGATCATCTTTTGGGGATCCGGAACATTTATCCTGGATGGAACGTTATCGGTCCTTCCCCCTTAGAGAACCGAGGAAAATTAATCAGCGGGAAGCAGAAAAGCGAGAATTAGCCTTAGAAGTAGATGTCACCGGACTTTTAGAATTTTTAGATTCCAGAATTAATCATAAAAATGATAATCTTATCAGGGCCTTTCTTCAATTGGAAGTTGCGCGCGGACAACTTGCACAAGAAACAGATCCGCACAATAGACGAACTTTGGAGTTGGAGATCGAAAATCGTCAAAATAGTGTTGTCAGAGAAGCTCAAGAAAAAGATAGAATTAATTCGTGGAGAAAAATTTTAGATCAATTGAGCCGCGGGGAAATTAATGAAAGAGAGGCAGAAAAAAAGGTTGCTCGGGAGATGAAAGCAATCGATAAATTAAGTCAGCGCGCTCGGGAACCAGGAAGAGATCAAGATGAAATGATTGCTGACTCAAGAGCCACGATTAGAGAAATCATAAGCGGGAGAGAAGCAGAAAAAAAAGAAGCCTATGAACAAGAATTAGCCCGCTTGGCCGAGGATGAAGAAAGAGAATTGGTTCCTGATGCTGAAATCGAAAAATTAAAAGATTTGATAATTCTGCAAGGTCTTTCTGGCAATGAAGAAGCGGCTCAGGAATTAAAAAGACGAATCGAAGCCGGAGATGCGGAAGCAACTGAACAATTTAAAGCCTTAGCAAGAAAATTTTTTGAGAATTCGGTTATCCATCGTACTCGGGTATTGGATATTATTGATTTTCGTACTGGCAAGCGAATCGAAGAGAGCGATCTTGATGCAAAAACCGCGGTTTGGCTTTTACATCTTGCCGGAGTAGATACTCTAAAAATAAGAACTGTTAATGCTGGTGAAGAAGTTAAGGGGGCAAACAATATTGATACGGGTAATCGGATGGGCCTTCATCTTGTTGAAGAAATTATTGATGGTAAAAAGGTTTATACGGTATATTATGACCATCATACTCCAAAAGGGAGACAAGATGTTTCAGCAGCCCATGTTCTCTATTACACTTTACATAAATTGGGCATATTAGAGGCTCGGCCAGAAACAGAAAGGTTAATACACGAAATTGTTGATATTAATGATAATGGCAAATTTCCTGCAGCCAGATACAGAGCCGGGGAAGCGGATAATATGATTTTGGGACTAGCTGATTATCTTCACCCCTCGACCCTCCTTGAGATACTAAAAAATAAAACAATAGCTGTTGATCAAATACTTTCTCGCCGAGATATCGAACGACTAGATTTATCTTTTGAACAAAAACGAGAATTTGAAATTGCCCGAGAATCTAAGGCAAAAGAAATTGCCCAAAATCAGGAAGCTCTGGCAGAAATGGCTCGCGAAGGATTGATTATAAATGCAGGCAGTCATCGGGTGGCGATTGACTTAATGGTTCCTGATCGCAAAAAAGAGCTTGTGGGAGATCGCTGGACAGCCATTAAATCACCTGGCTATGATTGTGACACCTTAATAAGATTTACTCCCAGAGGAATTCGAGGAAGAAGACCACAATTTTTTGTCAGTTTTGCTGAAGCCATACCCGACGAGGTAGTTATTGATATCAGAAAAAGACAACCCGACACTGTTCTTGTGCGAAGAAATATGTTGATGCTACCGGCAGGAGGAAAAACTGATTTGAGGATTACTCTTTCAGAAATTATGTATCTTTTATTAGGTCGAGAAAATTTAACAGAGGAAGCGCAAGGATTGCTAAACCGACAATTAAGGAGCGAGAGATCGTCAGTAAGAAGAGGAAAATAAATGCAATTTCAAGTCCCGCAAAACATTGATTTAGAAGACAAAATTATCGGACCACTGACTTTAAAACAGTTCATTATTCTTTTGGTTGGCGGAATGTTTGATTATATGTGGTATACCTTTTTTGATACTGCTGCTTTTATTTTACTGGCTATCCCGACAACTTTATTTACTTTAGCCTTGGTTTTTGCCAGGGTCCGCGAAGAGCCTTTTCCCAAATTTTTAGGAAATTTAATTTTATTTGCCTTAAAACCAAAAATTCTTACTTGGGGAGAAACCAAAAAGCCAAAAATTATTGAAACTAAAAAAGCCAAAAAGGAAAAAGTTGTTCCTAAAGTTACTTCTGGTTCGGAAATTGAAAAGTTAGCCCGAGTTATTGATACTTCCGGTTGGAGCGGCTCGGAAATAAAAGCCCCGGCAAAACCCAAAATCCCAGCGACCACTCCTCTTGCGCCTGTTCCCCAACCCCAAAAAAGACCAAGATCACTGGTTGAACAAATAACCAAAAAAACTAGGGTGGTTAAGGCAAAACCAGCAAAAGCGCGAATGATTCAACCAAAAATATCTCAACCCCAACCAATCAAAAATCCGACAGCAAAGCTCGTCGGACAAAAAGTTGCTCCTCCGCCAAAACCGACCCAACCAATAATTACCCAAAAAGATATTAAAAGAATTGCTGAAGAGGTTGCCAAGGAAGAAAAAACCTCAAGTGCAAAAGCAAAAAAAGCTGCCCAAGAGATCGCTCAAAGACTCAAAAGAACGCCACCAGAAAAAATCAAACCAAAAAATTCTTTTTGGAAAAAGATTATTGACAAATTGAACCAGCCAGTTCAATTACCCCAAAAAAGACCAAAACCAGAACCAATTTCTCAAGAAACTCAAGCTCGAGAGCATATTTTAGCCACTGAGATTTTAAGCCAGGAAGATATGGAAAGAGAGCTTGGTCTGGGTAACCGGGTTAAATCGCATCAGGCAATAAAACCAAAGTTAAATCTTGGCCCGGCTTCGGAAAACAACCCAGAAGATCCATTTGATAAAGCAGAATAATAGGAAAATTTGTTAATAAATGATAAAATATAATCAGAAAATCCGAAATCCTAAATTCTAAATTCTAAACAAATCACAAATTAGAATTTACCAAAGTTTACAAGGCCTATGATAGGTTAATTCCTATCCTTGGCATAGTAAACATTAAGATTCAAGATTTTGAAAATTATTTAGTATTTCATGCTTCGTGCTTCGAATTTAGAGCTTTGTTCAAAAAGGAGGATTTTTGGCGTTTTTTGGGAACAATCAAAATCAAGGCAAAGGCAAAAAAGAACAAAAGCCAACCACCCAAGCCCAGATTCCAATTGCAGAAATTAGAAACGGGGTCGTGATTTTGAAAGATGGCAGCCTAAGATTGGTAATGCTCTGCTCAACGATTAATTTTGAATTGAAATCAGAAGAAGAGCAAAATGCGATAATTTCCGGTTATCAAAACTTTTTGAATTCATTAGAATTCCCTATTCAAATTGTGATCCAATCGCGAAGAATGGATCTTTCTCGTTATCTTAAAAAATTACAAAATCAGATTCCCAAAGCTCCCGATGATCTTTTGAGAACCCAAATTCATGATTATATTCTCTTTATTAAGAGCCTTCTTTCAGTTGCCAATATTATGGACAAAAGGTTTTTTATTATTATCCCTTATGAATTGCCGCTGGTAAAAAAACCTGGCTTTATCCAAGACTTACAGCAGGCAACCTCAAAAGAAGTACCGCAAATTAATTTAACTAATTTTGACAAATATCGCAAAGAGCTAATCCAAAGGGCCCAGATGGTGGCTTCGGGAATTTCTGGTCTTGGCCTTAGGGCGGTTCAGCTGAATACTCAGGAATTAATTGAATTATATTATTCTACTTATAACACTGATATTTCTCAACACGAAAGATTAACTTCGGTAAAAGCCCTTTCGACTTCGCCAAAAAAGAAAGGCTAAAGGTTAAAATGGCGCCAATGTTCAAAACTTCAACCCAAGAAGAAGCAGAAAAAATCTTCCAGCAAGGAATGGTAGATGTTTTAGACCTAATTGCTCCGGCAGGATTAATTGTTTCTCCCAATGAAATTAAACTCAATGATTATTATGTGAGAACTCTCTTTGTTTATACTTATCCCCGCTTTGTCAACACTAACTGGCTTTCGCCGATCATTACCTATGATGCGGTTATGGACACGGCGATGTTTGTTTATCCGGTTGAAAGCAAAAAGGCCATGGAAAATTTAAGAAAACAAATCGGCCGAATGGAATCAGCAAGAAGAATTGAAGCGGAAAAGGGCCAGGTCTCGGATCCTGAATTAGAAACAGCCATGGAAGACGTTGAAACTCTTCGCTATGCTCTCCAACAAGGCCAGGTAAAACTTTATAATTTTGCCCTATATTTCACTTTTTATTCCAAATCAAAAAAAGAGCTTGAGGAAATGACTACTCAAGTTGAATCGAATCTGGGTGGAAGATTAATTTTTAGTAAGCCGGCTTTTATGCAAATGGAGCAGGGTTACACCTCAACATTGCCCCTGGGCAAAGATCAACTTGCAGTTCACCGACCAATGGATACCGGCTCGCTTTCAACAACTTTTCCATTCACTTCGGCAACCCTTTCAAGTAATGACGGGATTTTATATGGCTTAAATCGGCACAATAATAGCTTGATATTATTTGATCGGTTTCAGCTAGAAAATGCCAATATGGTTTGCTTTGCTACATCGGGTGCTGGTAAATCTTATGCGGTTAAATTAGAAGCTTTGCGGTCATTGATGTTTGGCACTGATATTATAGTGATTGATCCAGAAGATGAATATAAAAAACTCTGTGAGGCGGTTGGCGGGGGCTA
>Ga0180438_10009258_pt1 | contig 12312 bp, 6 predicted proteins | sample SS_ome_12_FD_132455 | JGI IMG/M metagenome (GOLD analysis project Ga0180438, IMG submission 132455) | Hypersaline lake sediment archaeal communities from the Salton Sea, California, USA - SS_3_D_2 metaG | ecosystem: Environmental > Aquatic > Non-marine Saline and Alkaline > Hypersaline >...
CATCCCCGTGGTGATCTATATGTACTACGTCTTCGTCGAGGCGTGGTGCCTCGGCTACGCCTGGAACTACGTGGCCCCGTATCTCGGCGCGGGTGCCGGCCTCGACCTGGGCGACGATCCCGAGAAGTACAACACCTTCTTCGAGCGGTTCGTCGGCATGAAGGAGCACGGCACCGCGTTCAGCCCCGGGGGAGGCCAGGCGTTGATTTTCCTGGGGATATGCTTCGTGCTGAACTTCTACCTGATCTACCGCGGATTGCAGAAGGGGATCGAGTGGTTCTGCAAGTTCGCCATGCCGGCGCTGGTCCTGTGCGCCCTGATCGTGCTGGCCCGGGTGCTCACGCTCGGCGCCCCAATGCCGGACAAGCCTGAGCAAAACGTCGTCAACGGCCTGGGCTACATGTGGAACCCGGCCCACCAACCGGAGAATCTCGCCCCCGGCGACAAGGCCGTCCAGGCCCTGGTCTATCGCTCGACGTTCGACGCCGCGAGCGGAACCGACGACGCCGACGGGCTGGGCAGCTTCACCATCGAGAACCCGCAAGCCGTGGCCTGGGCCCTCGACCAGACCGGCTGGAAACGCCGCCAGCCCGGACGCAAGCCGCCCGATACCGCGCCCGCCAACGAGCCGCCCCCGGTGCTCGCCGGACGCTACGCCAACCGCGAGTCACCCATCCTGCTGACGATCGACGGCGACCAAGCCCGGTTCCGGGGACTCGACCTACTCGACAGCGGCGGCCGGCTCACGCTCGACAACGCCGGCGACGAGGACGAGACGGTGGCCAAGCTCCTGGCCATGCTCCCGGTCGATTCGGCCGGCGTCGAGCGTGACGAAAAGACGCTCCGCGCGTTTTCGATCCGGCGGCCCGGGGCGTTTCGCGAGGCCCTGGGCGCGGTCGGCTGGGAGCACGTCGGCGACGGTAAGGGGCTGCGCGGCCGCTGGCAGCACGAGGAGTCCCGGCTGGTGCTCGAAGTGGACGGCAGCGAGGCGGCCGTCTCGATCCCCACGTTCCTCGAAACCCTCTCCAACCCCGAGATTTGGCTGGCCGCGGCCGGGCAGATCTTCTTCAGCCTCTCGGTCGGCTTTGGGATCATCATCACCTATTCCAGCTACATGCGCCGCGACGACGACGTGGCCCTCTCCTCGCTCACCGCGGCGGCCGGAAACGGCTTTTGCGAAGTGGCCCTGGGCGGGCTGATCGTGATTCCCGCCACGTTTGTGTTCCTCGGCGTCAGTGCGGTGGCCAACCCGCCCGGCACCTTCGGCATGGGCTTCGTCTCGCTGCCCAGCGTGTTCAACCAGATGGGCGACCTCGGCCCGCTGTTCGGCTTCCTCTTCTTCTTCCTCTTGTTCCTGGCCGCGGTGACCAGCTCGCTCTCGATGCTCCAGCCGGCCATCGCCCTGTTCGAAGAGGGGCTGGGCATCGGTCGCAAGGCGTCGGTGGCCATGCTGGGGTTTGTGACCCTGATGGGTTCGCTGTTCGTCGTCTACTTCTCCAAAGGGCTGCTGGCGCTCGATACGGTCGACTTCTGGGTCGGCGCCGTGTGTATCTACATCATGGCGACCATCCAGGTGATCATCTACGGCTGGGTCCTCGGCATCGATCGCGGCATGAAGGAGCTCGACCGCGGCGCCGAGATCCGCCTGCCCCGGATTCTCGGCTTCATCATCAAGTTCGTCTCGCCCGTCTATCTGCTGGCCGTCTTCGCCATGTGGGCCGTCAACAAGCTGCCCGGCCGGCTGAAGGCCGTCGGCCAGGTCGAGGAGGGCCAGCCGCCGGTCGTGGCCCTCTCGCTCGGGCTGATCGTCGTGGTGCTGATCTTCTTCGTGCTGATCATCACCCGGGCCAACCAGCGCTGGGACAAGCAGGAATCCAGCGAGACCGGCGTGTCCCCATAACGGAGGTGTCGCCATGACTGCGGCGGGCTGGCTGATCATGATCTTCGGCGTGGGCGGGATGACCGCCCTGCTGGGCTGGTGCATCTACAAAGTCATCAGCACCCCCGGCTCCACCGAGCACCTCCACTCCCAGGCCGACATCGAAACGCCCGATACCGTGGACGACCGCTGAACGGCCCGTTCCGCCAAACGTAGCAGGCACACTCCGTGTGCCGGCCGCCGGGACTCGGAGTGCCGGCCGCTGACATTCAGTCCGTCGCGTTTGTCGCGTCATACACACAGGGTGTAAGGACTGTCGCTGGTTACGGCACACGGAGTGTGCCTACTACTGTTGCCGGCCCGCGCTACCCCTCCCGCGGAAACCATCGCTCGACCACCGCGAAAAACTCCTCCGGCGTGGCGGCGCGGCTGGCTCGGGCGCGAAACGCCCTCGCCCCCGGGCGGCCCTGGGCATAGCAGCAGGCGTAGCGCCGCATCAGCACCGTGCCCCGCCGCGCCCCGAAACGCTCGACCGCCCGGCGGTGGTGATCCAACAGCAGTCCCCGCTGAGCATCGAGCGTCGGCTCCGGCGACACCGGGCGTCCGGCCAGCGCCGCGGCCGCCTGGCGAAACAGCCACGGCCGCCCCAGCCCCGCGCGGCCGATCATCACGCCGTCGACCCCGTAGCGGCGAAATGCCTCGACCACCTCGTCGGCCGTGCACAGGTCGCCGTTGCCCACCAACGGGATACGCCCCAGGTGCGGTTTGATCGCGGCGATCTGCTCCCAATCGGCCTTGCCCGCAAAACGCTGGGCGGCCGTGCGCCCGTGGACGGTGATCGCGGCCCCGCCCGCCCCCTCGACCGCTTGGGCCACGTCCACGGCCGTGAAGTGCTCGCGGTCCGGCCCCAGCCGGACCTTGGCCGTCACCGGCACCGGCCGGCACGCCTCGACCACCCGGGCGACGATCTCGCCCACGCGGTCCGGATACCTGAGCAGATACGACCCGCTCCGGGCCTTCTCGGCCACGTCGCGCACCGGGCAGCCGAAGTTGATGTCCACCACGCTTACGCCCAGTTCCCGCACCAGGCGCCGTCCCACGGCGGCCAGCGTGTCCGGGTCGTTGTCCCAAATCTGCACGGCCAGCGGCCGCGCCTCATCGTTGACGCCCCAAAGCCGCTCGGGCAACTCCCGCCCCCGGGCCCCGATCTCCAGCACCGCCCGGGCACTAACCATCTCCGTACACGCCAGCCCCACCCCGCCAAACCCCCGCACGATCTCCCGGTACGCATAGTTCGTGAACCCGGCCATCGGCGCCTGGAGCACCGGCGGGTCGACCGTCACGGGCCCGATTTGCAGCGGTTCGGCGGGCACGGCACCAATGGCTCCGGCCAGGTCACGTCGCGAAAGCGTCCCGCGGGCCCCGCTTCGCCGAGCGGAACACCCCGCGTCCGGTAGATTATCGCACGACGGCCAGCCGCACAAAACGGCCACCATCCACCGTAGTCATCTCGCTCTGCGAGATGCAGCCCACCGTAGTCATCTCGCTCTGCGAGATGCAGCAACGTCTCGCGGAGCGAGACGGCTACGGTGTCTTTTCAGACCCTTCCGGCCCCGCTACGATGGACAAATGCTTTCCTCGAGGAGCCCACGCCATGATCATGCCTCAGCATTTGCAGTGGACGACCCGGCTGTGCGTGCTGGCGGTCTTCTTCCCGCTCGGCGGGGCGGCGGCCGCCGAGGCGACTGACTATCTGCGGGTAGTCCGCGCCTACGCCGACGCCATGATCGAGCACGGCCGCGACGTGTACGGCTCGGAGCACTCGCCGCTCTTCGCCGCGGCGTTGGACCGCGAGACGTTGCGCCTGCCGTCGAAGCAGCCCCCGGGGGTGCCGGGCATCCGCGAGCATGACCGGGCCACCGCCGGCGCGAACCCCATGCACCACGAGAACCTCTACCAGGTGCTCTACGCCTTGAGCGAAGTCACCGGGCAGCCGCGCTACGCCCGGGAGGCCGACAAGGCCCTGGCCTGGTTCTTCGAGCACTGCCAGAGCGAAGCCACGGGCCTGCTCGCTTGGGGCGAACATATTAGGTGGGACTTCCGAACCGAGGGCCCCGCCGACAAGCGCCACGGGATGATCCACGAGTACTTCCGGCCGTGGGTGCTGATGCCCCGCTGCTTCGAGCTGGCCCCGGACGCGGCCGAGCGCTTCGCCCGCGGCGTGTGGCTGCACCAGATCGCCGACCACAAGACCGGCGACTTCTCGCGTCACGCCCGGTTCGACGCCCACGGGCCGGGCCGCCACAACCAGTACCCGCGCCACGGCGGGTTCTACATCGCCACCTGGGCCGAGGCATACCGCCGCACCGAGGACCCCGTGTTTCTGACCGCGATCGAGACGGTGCTGGGGTTCTACGAGCGGCACCGCAGTCCCACTTCGGGCGCGATCCCCGCCGAGATCGGCAACGCCCGCTCGAACGGCAACATGCTCTGGCCGTCGAGCAACCTCTCGCTGGCCGTGGACCTTTGGGACGGGGCCGACAAGGTGCCCGACCCGCTGGCCGAGCGCATGCGGGCCTCGGCCCGTAAGACCGACGCGGCCTTCCTGCGCCTGCCGCACCAGCTCGGGCCCGACGGCCAGGGTTTTATTACCCAGGGCAACGTGCACCGGCTCGCGGCCGAAGACGTGCGCGGCGCGGGCAAGCCGATCTACGCCGGCCCGTGGGCCACCGGCTACGGCTTCGGCATGGAAGCCCGGGCCGCCGCCCTCTGCGCGGTGCGCCACCGGCAGGTCCCCGAGGCGGGCTACCGCCGGCTGGTCCTCGCCTCGGCCGACCGATACCTGACGCGCGACCCGCCGCCCGAAGCGGTCCTCTATCCCGCCACGCTGGCCCACGCCGTGTGGCTGATGCTCGACGCCGAACGGCTCACCGGCGAAGCGAAGTACCTCGACCGGGCCGACCACTTCGCCGACATGGCGATGCAGGTGCTTTTCACCCCCGGCTGCCCGCTGCCCAAGGCCTCCTCGCACCACGACCACTACGAGGCGATCACCCGGGCCGACACGTTCGTGGCCGCCCTGCTCCGCCTCTGGTGCCGCCACAACCGACCGGCGGCGCAAAGGCTGCTGGAGTTCTGCGATCGGTGAAAGGCGCCGACCTGGCGCGAAGGCGGCGTTGCGGGGCTAGCGCTCCACGCTCGGCAGCTTGTCCGCCGGCAGCACCCGAATCCGCTGAATCAGCTCTTCGCGCCGCCGCAAGTGCTCGTCAGCCATCGGTCAACCCCCTTGGAGTGCGGCGATTCATCGCCACTTTCCGGCATCTGCGAGAAACCGCGGCCGATTTTACCCCTGTTCCCTGCCCGTATCAACCGACCTCCTTGGAGTGCGGCAATTCATTGCCGCTTTCTTGGGAGGGGCTGAACGGCCGGCGGACGGTCGCCCCTCCCACCGCCATCTCGCACGAAAGCGGTGATAAACCACCGCACTCCAAAGGTCCCGGCGCCGGACGGCCGGGGCATCACGGGTGGTTTCGGCCGCCTGCTCGCTGCAAAACGGCAATAGACTGCCGCACCCGAAGAAAGCGGCAATGAATTGCCGCACTCCAAAAAAGCGGCGATGAATCGCCGCACTCCAGGGTTAGAACTTGATGATGCCGCGGGCGCGGAGCTCCAGGGCGATACGGCACATCTCGATCATCTCCGGCGTGTAGCGGCAGCCCAGGTCGCCGCCGTCGGATGCTTTCCCCTTGCACGGGCTGGTGTCGGCGAGGCGGTAGTCGAGATTCTTGGGGTCGAGGAATTGGGGGTCCGTGACAAGACAGTGGTCATCGCGCGTCACAATTGGATCTGCTTTGTCGAAAACCGCACAGTATTCCATCCTGTGGCCTGGCTTGTTTTCTCTTACGGCGAGGGTGCCCAAGATGCAATCCCGTAGGACGGCGGACTTATGGTAAATCACTGCCTTGCGAATTGTGCATGATTCAATTCGTGGAGCATAGTCAAAATACACGTCATTCCCAAGGACCAGGCAGTTCTCCAGCGTGATAGGACGCCGCTGAAATATGTCACTCACAAAAATGGAGTTCCTGAGATGCGACGTATCGGTAAACTCCGCAGACTTGTGGCCTCGACCCATTAGAACGAGCACCAGGTTAAGTCGGAAACTACCTGCACTCACTCCAATGCATTTCGTTCCACCCCAAGGCGGAGCGGCAAGCAAGAGTATGACTCGCTCAAGACGTGCGCGAGGACCGCGGACCTCGACGAGATTCTCGAAAGGTTCTGCTCGCCCAAGCGACGTAATCACGGGCCAGGAGCCGGGCTTGCCGCGCACAGCCAGCCCTGCGACGCCATTCGGTATGGTGACGTGCTCGTTGTACGGGCCATTGTCTTGGATTTCAATCATAGTGTTTGGCCCCGCAGCATCAATCGCCGCCTGGATGCTCTTGAAGTCACCTTTGCCGTCAAGCCGCACCGTGAGTTTCTGGCCTAGATCACGGACCGCCTCGGCCATTTCGGAGAATGGGGGCTTGCGGGATGGGTCGGTTACTGCGGCGGACTTTGGGTAATCGGTCTTGAGCTTCTCGACCAGATCACGCACGTCGAATAGCTCTTTCTCCTCGAATAGTCTGGCGGCCTCGGTGTAGTGTTCGTCGGCCTCCGTTTCGTAGATGCCGGACTTGGCGGCTTCGCGGGCGGCGGTGATGGGGGTTTGGTTGGCGGTACACCAGGGCGTGGTGGCGTATTTGGTTTCGAGGGCCGTGAGGGCCGCGTCGGCTTCTTTGTATTTCTTGGCGTCGAGCAGCGCCGTGGCTTCGGCGAACGTGGCCGCGGCGAGGCTGGAGAGGTAGGGGGCGACGTCGGCGCCGTTCTTTTGGGCTTGGGCGAGGAGCCGTTCGGCCAGGGGCGTGTCGCCCGCGGCGAAGGCGAGCAGGCCGGCGGCGAGCCAGTCGTCGGGGTTCTTCGGGTCGATGACGAGCTGGAGGAGCTTGGCGGGGGCCTTGTCGCCCAGCTCGTTCCAGGCGAGGGTCTCCGTCTTGCCGGTGTTGAGCTTCGTGGTGATGGCCGACTGGTTCGCCCCGGTGACCTCGCCGGCAAAGCCGCGGAGCATGAGGTCGCTTTTCTTCACCGGCGGCCGGGCGGCCTTGATCCGGGCGATCATCCGCTCCTTGAGCCGGGCCATGCGGCGGATCTCCTCGCGGCGCTGGGCCAGCCGGGCGTTTAGCCCTTCCTCGTCGAAGGCGACCTGCTGCGACGCCTCGAGCGCCCCGGCGAAGTCCCACGCGGCGACCTTCTCCTCGACCGGCTTCATGCCCTCGGCGAACCGGGCCTCCAGCTCCCGCTGGCGTTCCAGCGCCGGGTCGATCACCGGCTCCGGCGGCGTGGCGGGCTGAGGAGACTCCTCGCCCGGCGGCTTGGGCGGGCCATCCGGCCCGGCGGGCTGCCCCGGCCCCTCACCCGGGCCCGGATGTCCCGGCCCGCCCGGCTCGGCGACGGCCAGCCCTTCCGCGGCGGGCTCCCACTGCGGTTCGACGCTGAACCGCTCGCCTTCGCGGACGGTCACCTGCTGCTCGAAAGGCGCGAACCCCCGGCGGACGAGCCACAGAACGTGGCCGCCCGGCGCGACCGGCACGGCGATCTCGTCCGGCTTGTCCCGTTCGATCAGCCGCGCGGCGTCGACCGGGCGGCCGTCCAGCTCGATCTTGGCCCCGCTCCGTTCGCCCCGCGGCCAGTGGAGCACGAGGTACGCCTGCTCCTTTAGCACCGGCGCGATTCGGGTCATGCCGTCGGCCCGGACGGCGACCAACTCGTCGAACGGCTCGAAGCCGGGCCGCCGGGCGTAGACGTGGAGCTTGCCCGGCCCGGAGCGGAAGGTGACCGGCCCTTGGGCCGGGACGGCGACTTCGCGTCCGTCGATGGCCAGCACCAGGTCCTCGCGCGCGGTTTCCGGCAGGTCGATGACCAGCCCGGTCGACGTGGCTTCGCCGGGCCCCCCCTGCACGGCCACCAGCACCAGCGCCACGCCCAGCACCACCGCGGCCACGGCGGCACCGATGCCCAGCACGAGGTTCTGCCTGCGGCGGCGCCCGGGTCGCCGAGCCGCGGCCCGTCGCGATCCGGCGGCGGCCGGCGCCGCAGCGGCGGGCCGCGGCTTGCCGGCTGTGAGCGCGCTGAAGAACCGCGTCAGCCCGGACGACGAGCCGACCTTGCCGGTGGCCACCTCGGCCTGGCCGGGTGCCTCGGCCGGCGCGGTGCCCAGCTCGGCGCGGGTCAATAGGCCCGGCAGGTCGTTTCCCACGGCGAGCGGAGCCAGCGCGTCGGCCACTTGGGAGGGCGTGGCGTAGCGCTTCTCGGGCGACTTCGCCAGCATGGTGTCGAGCGCCCGGGCCACCTCGGCGGGGACGTCCGGGCGGAGCTTGCGGATCGGGGGGACCCGCTCCCGCACGTGGGCCAGGGCCCGTTCGAGCGGCGAGCGTTGCGGGTCGCCGCCGAAGGGCGGCCGCCCGGCCAGCAGCTTGTAGAGCGTACACCCCAGGCTGTAAATATCGGCCCGGATGTCGACGGAGCGGGCTTCGCCGACTTGCTCGGGGGCCATGTAGTCGACCGTGCCCAGTCCCTGGGCCGTGCCGGTGACCTCCTCGCCGCCGCGGTCGCGCTGCAGGCGGGCCAGACCCAGGTCGAGCAGCTTCACCTGACCGCGGCGGTCGAGCATCAGGTTCGACGGCTTCACGTCGCGGTGGACCAGGCCGTGCTGGTGGACCGCGTCAAGCCCCTGGGCGGTCTGCCGGGCCAGCTCGCAGGCATCCGCGATGGAAATCGGGTGGGCCCGGGCAACCAACGTGTTCAAATCGACGCCCTCGGCGTACTCCATGGCCAAGAGCCGGGTGCCGTCGATCTCGCGGGCGTCCATGGCCCGGACCACGTTGGGGTGGTCCACCGCGCCGGCCGCCTTGATCTCGCGATCAAAGCGGGCCACCGAGTGCTCGTCGCGGAGGTGGTCGCGACGGAGCAGCTTGACGGCGACCACGCGGTCTAGCCGGGAGTGCAGGGCCTTGTAGACCGTGCCCATGCCCCCCTCGCCCAGCTTCTCCATGAGCCGGTACTCGCCCAGTTCCGTGGGGCCTTGCCAGGTCACCGTGGGGGCGTTTCCGGCCCCGGTCGCGGCCGGCTGCGGTGCGAGCTTCTTCTGGAGCTGGCGGTCGTACTCGGCCTTCTTCTCGGGGTTCAGCAGGCACAGCCGGGCGCGGGCCACCTCGTTGAGCAGCTTGCTGGCGTGGGCGCCGTGCTTGCCCCCTTGCAGCGTGCGGAGGTGGGCCATGCGCTGATCGGCCGCGTGGTCGATGGCGGCCGCCTCGTCCTCGAACAGCGGAAGCCCCAGCAGCCGGTAGTGGTTCGGCGGCCGCTCCTCGCGCGCGATGCCGAGCCAAACGCGGTATGGATCGAACGTTTGGGGCATGACCGACCTTGGATTGTTTCCGCGCACAATGCCCGGGGAGAAGAATGAAGACCGTAGCGCCATGATAGCCAACCGGCGGGGGTGGTTCAAGCCCCGCGAAAGCGTCCCTAGGGCGGGAGGGGCGACGGCGGGGAGGGACCGTTCGCAGCTCGAATCGCGCCCCCAAGGCCGCGCACTTGACCGGCTGCTGCCGGATGTAGATGCGTACGGCGCCGATGGTCGCTTCGCGGTGGGACAGGCGAGCCGCCTGTCCCCACGGTGGGCGGATCACCGACCGATCTGCAGGTAGCGGAGCAGGCCGTGGAGCTGGAAGCCGCCGCCTAGGCCGAGGAGGCGGGCGACGGGGCGGTCGGGGCAGCTCTTGGCGAACGACTCGAGCGAACGGCGGACCTCGCCGGCCAGCTCTTCCACGACCGGATCGAGTGCGGCGTAGACGGCGCTGGTGCTCTCGGCCGAGAGCGGGTCGCGCTTGAGCCCTTCGGCCTGCGCGAAGGTGACGTGGAGCTGTTGCACCAGGGGCCGGGTGAAGCTGTGCCCGCCCACGCCGAAGTTGCGGTACCAGACCGTCTGCGGCCCGGCGATCACCAGGTTGCTCGAATCGTGGCCGATGTCCAACAGGGCGGTGGCCGGCTCGGCGTCGGGCGGCGGCTCGTCTTCCGCGGGCGGAGTGAAGAACTCGAAGGCGAAGAAGTTGTAGAGGGCCAGCGTGTCGGCCTGCACCAGATCGACGGGCAGGCTGGCGCGCTCGAAGTGGTCGAGCTGCCTGTCAATCACTTCCCGTTTGGCCGCCACGAGCAGCGCCAGGCGGCGCTCTTCGGCCGGCTGGCCGCCGTGCATTTCGTCGAGGAGCTGATAGTCCCAGACGAGCTGCTTCGGCGGATGGGGGACGTGGCGGGCCGCCTCGTACTCGACGGCCTTGGCCAGCGCTTTCGGTTCGCCGGGTGGGAGCTGGAGCTGGCGGTTGAGCACCAGGCGACCCGACACCCCCACGCCGACCCGCTCTCCCTGCAAGTGGTGCTCACCGAGGAACGTCTTGAGTGTGTCGTCAACCATTTGCCGCTCTTCGGTCTCGTTGGCCGCCTGGCTCAGCGGTTTGCGGTGTTCGACGAAGGCGCACTTCTCGAAGACCACGCGGCGCCGGTTGGCGTCGGCGGTTAACTTCACGGCCTTTAGACCCGCCTCGCTCAGATCGAGCCCCCAGGCGGTGCGCGTGGGACGTTTGCGGATGATGCGCGAGACGCGGGCGAGCATCGTGCCGTGGTCGCGGGGCATCAGGTTGGTCCGGAGCGCCCCCCGGCCGGCGGCCTGAAGCGCCAGCCCACAGGCCACCGCAAACCGGCCCGGCATCTCAATAAGCGGCGACCGGTCCACTTCCTCCTTCAGCACGATCCGCTCGAAGCCCGTAAGCCAGTCGACCGGCAGCCCCACGCGGGGCTTCTCCGGCCGGGCGGCCCAGGGAAGCGCGGTCCGGCGCACGTCGGACGTGACGATCTGCACGCGGCGCTCCAATTCAGCGAGCACCTTGCCCGGGCGCGGGTCGTCGGGCGCGAGTTTGCGCAGGCGCCGGGCCACCTCCAGCAGCGACGGGGTAACCGCCGGGGCCTTCTGGAGGTCGTGAACCAGGCAGGCCAGCTCGGCCGCCCGCTCGTGAAGCCGTTCGACCTCGCCGGTGCGGATCGAGTAGGGCACCTGATTCAGCAGGGCCAGCGCCTCGTCGTACTTGAACCGCTTCAGGCGCTCTTCGGCGGCGCCCAGGAGTCGTTGCCCGAGTACGTGGGCGACCTGCCTGGCCTGGACGTGATCGGGTCGGATCGCCAAGAGCCGCTCGACAGTGGCCAGCAGCCCGCGGGTTTGCTTCTTTGTCTGGAGCGCCTGACGCAGCTCCGCGTTGAGCGAGGCCAATTCCTCGCGAGTCCGCTGCGCCTCGTGGAGCAGCTCCTGCATGGCCTCGTTGCGGAGCGGCTCGGGCACGCCGGAGAGCAGCTCCACGGCGGCCTCGTACTCGTGCCGCTCGAAGTGCTGCCCGGCAATCGCGAATTGCTGCTGGGCCGCGGCCAGGCGTTCGTCCCGCTCCCGGGCCACTTCGGTGACTAGGCTTCGGGCTTCGGCCGCTCGGGCTGCTAAGGCCGGGTGGTCCCGTTTTGAGACCGCGCCCAACAGCGCGATGGCCTCGTCGAAGCGGCACTCGCGGCGGAGCCGGGCCACCTCGTTCATCTCGGATTCGATCCGCTCGGTTTGCTCGCGCAGCGTCGCCCACAGGTCCGCGCCGCAGGCGCCGCAGAACTGCTCGCCGGCCGTGCTGACCGTGCCGCATTGGGCGCAGACCTCACGGAGACTCTTTCCGCAGTGTCCGCAGAACCGCCGCCCGGCCGGATTTGCCCTGCCGCAATGACGACAGTCCACCGCGGTGCCCGTGCTGTCTTCAGTATCCACGTCGACGGGCATGGAGGTCGCCCCGTGTTGTTTACTGACGGCGAGAAGGAGTTAGGGGTCGGGTGTTCGGAAGTTGAACACCCGACCCCATCGGTTTTCGACACCGGCCGGGGACTACTCGAAGTTGTCCTTGGTGATGAAGCTCTGCAGGAAGACGCCACTGAAGACCTCGGCCGGGGGCAGCTCGACGGTGCTGTCCCGGTAGCCAATGCCCATGTACTGGGCGTCGGTGAGTCCCTCGGGCACGGGAAAGCCGGGGTTGAGGTAGCCGTCCTCGTTGGTGTCGGTGAACTCCTTGACCGACCCGTCGGCCATCAGGATGTTGCAGCCCCGTTTGTCGCCGGATCCGTGAACGGCGAACCAGTCACGCGTATCCTGGAGGAACGTGGGGCCGGTCCCGTCGCCTTGCGGAGGAGTGATCCCCACGCCGCCCACCTCCTGCTGGATCTGGATGCTCATGTCCACTTCGGCCGCCAGCAGCTCGATGGCATAGGCCGCCGGGTCGTACTGCGCGGGACCGTCGTTGAACGACTCGCCCAGTCGA
>Ga0180438_10009260_pt1 | contig 12311 bp, 7 predicted proteins | sample SS_ome_12_FD_132455 | JGI IMG/M metagenome (GOLD analysis project Ga0180438, IMG submission 132455) | Hypersaline lake sediment archaeal communities from the Salton Sea, California, USA - SS_3_D_2 metaG | ecosystem: Environmental > Aquatic > Non-marine Saline and Alkaline > Hypersaline >...
CAATGTCCGGATTCATATTTCAGGATCCGTCAATGTATGAAGATATGACTCCGGAAGAAAGAAAGGCAGAAACCAAAAGAATGATGGGTCTAACAAAACAGGCCATGCAGGGAACAAAAATGAAAGAGTTTGGAGTTGATCATGGCTGACAAAACCTTAACGCTGGGCACGGTTTTTACATCCGACATTTCACAGGTCGTTAATGCAATTAAACGACTTCGAACCGAAATGCAGGGCCTAAATGGTCGTATGCAGCGCTTAAGTACCCGTGCTACAACTGCGTCCAAGTCTGTTAAAACCATGTCCACTTCCATGGATCGCGCAACCAAGGATACTAAAAAGCTTGGTCAGTCTCAAGAATGGGTGGGTAAGCAGATAAGCAAAGTCACTGGCGCCTGGGAACGTATGAAGGCGGCTATGAAAGTAACCGCCTCGTATGGTGTTGCCGCAAAAGCCATATACGGTATTTATACCGCTTTAGAGGCCGGCACCCAAGAAATCATCGATTTTGATCAGGCACTAAAGAACCTGCAGGCCATCTCCGGTGCAACTGAAGCCCAAGTTAGTGTGATGGGTGATGTTATTAAGCAAGTGGCCAAGACTACCAAGTTCTCAACGGTTGAAGTTGCCGAGGGCATGGTTCTGCTTACCCAGGCGGGTTTCTCCGCTTCTGAAGCCATGGCCGCAGTTCAGGCGGTTGCGGATCTGGCTACCGGAACCTTGACCAGTCTCAAAGTTACGTCGGACCTTCTAACCACAACGGTTCGGGCGTTCTCCCTTGAAGCCACGGAGGCCTCCCGTGTGGCCGATGTGATGGCCAACGCTATTAATAAATCCAAGCTCACCATTGATAAACTTCGTATCTCTTTTAACTTTGTTGGCAGTGTCGCGGCTCAGACCGGTCTATCCCTGGAGCAGACCGCTGCGTCCATGATGGTTTTAGCGAACAGCGGTCTGCGGGCCAGCACGATTGGTACGGGCTTAAGACAAACCCTTGCCCGGTTAATGGCGCCAACCGGAAAATTAAGGGAAGCGTTCGAATCGCATAACATTGAACTGGAAAAAGTTAACCCAAGAATTGTCGGGTTTCAAACAGCGATCAAGAACCTCCTCCCAGTCATGTGGGACAGTAAGAAGGGCGCTGTTGACATGACCAAGGCGTTCGAGCTGTTCGGTCTGCGGGGATCCCAGGCCGCTGCAATCCTGGTCAAATCTTTCGCCGGCACCGAGTACGCCGATATGCTCAGCAAAGTGTACGAGGTTGGCGCGGCGGAGGCCATGGCCGGCATTCAGGCCGAAGGGCTGGGAGTTAAATTAAAGAACCTGGCTGATAGATTTAAACTGGTGGCTATTGCTGCCGGGGAGGCCGGGGTGTCCAACGCGATCGGTTTGTTGGTGGACACTCTAAAAGGGCTCTCCTACGTGTTGGAAGCCATTGCCAAGAATGTTATTGGCACAACGCTGATCGGATGGGGTGCGTGGTCATTGGCGATTTTGGGTACAGTAAAGGCGTTAAATGTTTTATATGGGCTGATGAAAAGCATGGCAGTATGGACTGGATTGCAAGCGGCAGTTGCGGCGATGTCGAATCAATTTATAGTTCTAAACCGGTTGTTTGTAATGAGTGGGGTCAGATTCGCCGGATTAAGAGCTGCGCTGTCTTCTTTCTGGACAATGCTTGCGAATTTATCACCGCTAACAAAGTTTGTTTTAGGGCTTGGAGCTGCTGTAACTGCTTTTGGAATGATTGTTACTGCATCCAAAAAACACCGGGAAGAACTTGAAAAGACCGTTGAGCAGCATAAAGCCGGGATCGGATCACTTCAGCAATATGCCAAAGCCCTGGAAGATTTAAGTGATAAGCTGGAAAAGGGCGAAGATGTTAGCGCACAATACAAGGCTACGGTTCAGCGGTTACAGAAAGATCATGAGGATCTTGCCCGGTACGTAAATTTTAATACGGCCAGTCATGAAGAGTTGAATCGAGCAATTCAGGATCTTTCTTTTGACAAGTTTAAAAATAGTCTTCCGGATCTAATCTCATTAATTGCTCTACAAACAAAGCGGGTGAAAGAATTAACTGCCGGGTTTGATGCATTAAAGGAAAGTGCGGACATTGCCGGTGATGTCTGGATGGGCAATGAGGTGGCCGGAAAAGCTTCTGTTGAGCAGTGGAAGTTAGGTCGTCAGGCTTTAAACGGTTTGGAAAATGCAAGTCAGGATTTAACTGCCCAGCTTGTTCATTTTATTCAGCAGGAGAAAATTACTGTTGATGAAGCCAAAGCATTAATTACGAAATTCTTTGAGGCTGAAGGTGCGAGCGATAAGTTGTCAGATGCTATCAAAAGGCTTGAAGGTGCCATGGATGCCTTGAACGATAAAACTTCCACAGCAAGTGGTGGAGGATTGAGAAGTATTACGGAAGAGTATGAAGCCTATTACAATACTTTAAACGAGCTTGAAAAGGCCCGTATGGTTGTGGCTACCGATACAATGCTTAAGACAAGTAAGGCCAGGGAAAACACTCTTAAAAAACGATTAAGGGATGAACCGGAAGCGGAGCGAATTATCGGGGCAGCGATAGGAGATGAACGTGCTAAAACTTTATTAAAGCAGATCGATAATAACAAAAAAGAAGAGTTAAGCTTTCAGGGTTTAATTAATTTTAAAAAGAACGCACTCAAAGAGTATGCCGATTCCGTTGATTCTCATTTTGACGAGGATCTTAAAAAAATCGACGAATATTACGAAAAAGAAATTGATGAAGTAAGAAACGCCGTGATTCAAAAACGCAGTGTAGAGAAACTTGCCCAGGTAGATCGTGACAATCTTGATAAGCAGGCAATAGCTAAAGAAAAAGCTTTGAGAGAAAAACGCGACAAAGAATTGCAAATCATGGCCATGCGACATGCAGGGGTTATGGCGGCAATTGAGGATACTGCTGATAAGCTCAGAGAAAAAAAACAAAAAGGTAAAACCGCCGCTGAATTACAACTCGAATCTGACAAACAGTATTACACGGCCATGGAAAAAGCCAGCGGGGATGCGTTCGAAAAATTACGAATGGAGCAGGACAAGCAATTACTGGCGGATCAGAAATGGCTGGCCACCCGGTTGAAGCATCGCAGGAAATTTAATGAAGAAGTTGCTGATGTTATGAAAAAGTACGGCAATCTTCGAACCGCACACGAGAACGAAATGGCGGCCAAGTCATTAGAGATTGTGAAAGACCAGGCGGATCAAGCGGCAAAGGCCGAAGAGGATAAGGCTAAGATCGCACTTGAGGCAAAGAAAAAAGCAGCTGTGGGGGATAAGGACGAAATTGCCCGGCTCGCCCAAGAGGAACGAGATTTTGAATTAAACTTTATGGAGCAGTCGTTAGATCGACATCGGATCCATTATGAAAATCTAAAAAAACTTCTGGGAGAGTATCACACTGATGTGAAAGAAGCACATCAAGAACTCATCGAGGAAGAGAATAAGGTCGCTGAAAAACGTACGAGCAATGCGGAGGACAATGAGAAGGATCGTATTGATTTGCTTAAACGATATTTCAATGAAGGCCTTGCTGCTACTCAGTTATACTCTGATAAATGGTTAGAAATTATGAAGTTTATGCATGAAGAAGAAATGATGGAAACTCATGATTTCTTAAACCGTATGAAGTCGTATTATGTCTATTGGATGGATGAACACGAAAAGCAGTGGAAGCGCGGTGAGATGGCAGTTGAGGAATATGTCCAGAGTATTGAAGATGCTTTTCAAAATGCAGCAATCACGTTGGAAGAATATGAAGAGCGGATGGTGGAAGCAAATGGAACCATAGCGGATGCATTTGCATATGGGGCTAGAAAAGCGAAAGAAGAATTAAAATCTTGGCAGGAAGTTGCGATAGATATCGGTAAAAATATTGCTGATGAAATTTCAGGTAATATGACTGATGCCTGGTTTGATTGGATCGATGGTACTAAAAGTGCCGGTGAAGCCATTCGAGATTTTGCTAAAGATACTGTAAGGTGGCTGACTCAAATCATTTTAAAACAACAAATTATGAATGATTTAATGAGGATAATGCCAAGTTTTTTTGGGCTCGGAGATTTAGCATCCGGAGTAACCGGTGTCGGCGGTACCACTTCAGGGCTTGGTGGGCTGTCCGACGCTCAAACTGCTAGTGCATTGTTCAAGCAAGGCGGTATTGTTGGTTTCACTCCTCAACCAGTTAGAATCGTTAATCCAAATATTTTTGCTAACGCTAAGCATTATGGACGAGGGGGTATGGTCGGCACTAATGAAGAGCCTATTATTGCACATAAGGGGGAAGGTGTTTTTACTCCGGAACAAATGAAAGCCCTGGGAGGCACCCACATTGAAACGCATGTAAATATCGACGATGGGCGTCTTGCAACAAAGATGCAATACGGTATTGAAGAAAAAGTTAGAGAAATATTGCGGGAGGAAATGCGATGATGTCACTTGGATCATATACGTTTCTTCGTAATCCTGAAAAATGTACATATCCTCAAAAACGAAAGTATGCATCGGTTGTTGAAACTTTTGGAGGGGCAGCATATTTTTCATGGGGATGTGTTCTCCCCGGTCAAATCCTTAACCTGACTTGGCCCGGCATGGAAACCACAATGTTCGATGAACTTATTACTTTGTTCGAGGCTGATACTCAGGTCGTCTTTGATCCCAACGTTGGCCTCGGAACAACTTATAATGTTGAAATTCAAAGTTTGCTTGGAGATTTTTTGGCTCCGTATCCTGGTGCTGCGGATTATAAAAAGAATGTTAAGATGGAACTCGTCATTATTTCTGAGGTTTGACAAATGTCAATTACCCTTGATGAAACATTAAAAACGGCTCAGGATGGAATTAGTCATAAACCCATCATTGAAATGATTAGCCAGCAGGACGCCGATGTTATACCAATCCATGGCAACTATTTCAATACAGATTCAAATCTTGAACAAGACCCGAATGTCATTGTTACGTCTGAAGGACGATTGGCGGCAATATATGATTATGCTTTCACGGGATCATATGTAAATGGTTTTAAATATCTCTATACACCAACGGATCGCAGTGAATGGATTGCCGTAACAGTAACAAAACCATATGCAGCTACGGCAACATATCCATGCTTGTGCGAGCTGACAGACGGAAACATTGGAATTGTTTTCAAATGTTCCGGGAAGCTGTACTGGAAAATAATAACTCCAACCGGTACGCTTGTTACCGACAGCACGGAACTTTACGACCCAAGCGGAAACTGGCTCGGGCATCCATATGTCGTCACGCTGGCGAACGATAATTATCTGCTCGTATTCCCGGAAGGTACTGAAACTCCTCCGAACACCGATGGGTCTTATTATCTTAAATCAATCATAACGTCCGGCTTCACAAGCTGGGGCAGTCCAAGTACTATTACTTTAACCGGCTTATCGGTTAATTACTATAAAGAAAATCCGCACTTAAAGCAATTGTCTGGCGGTCGTATATATTTACACTTTGATTATATGAGCGAATATGTCAACAGCGTCGAAATCAACAATCTGGTTTCAATGTATTCGGACGACAACGGATCGTCATGGAGCACGCCAAATCAGTTTACCAGCAATGAAAGCATGGGCACACGTCTTTTACATCCAGTCGTTGAGGAAGATGAGGGTGGCACTCTTACGCTGGTTTATACCGAAGAAGCGAATGTTAGAAAACTAAATTCAGCGATGGATGGCTATCCGTCCTCGGACTTTAGTATCGATTGGCTTTGGTATAACCATACAGATCAAAAAATATATGTAAGAACCAGCGCAGGTAGGGTGACAGATTTGGATATAGCATCATGGGGTTATGACCGTACATATACGACCTCGACTTCGCCTGCAATGCCGGGGTCCGGGTCAACAAGTGCATATCGTGCCCAGGATGAATATACACTCCACAAAAATGATGATATTTTGATTTTCGCGATAAATCACGACACGGAAACAGTGACCCGTTTGGCCGGGAATGGAGACAGAGGTGGATATGATAAAAATTTTGAAACAGAATCAACCAGCGAAGGTGCCCCTGAACTTTGTTTTTTAAGAAAATCCGGAAGCGAAGTTCAAGTGTGGATGATGTTTCGTTGGGGGCCTCCATTAAGCAGCCATGATAATTTAGATGTCGGATATGTTGACATTGCAATCCCACCAGACCCAATTACTGGCCTATATCCATTCCATTCATTATACAGGGGGGCAAATCCATTTAAAGACTATATGCACAATGTTCACAGAATGTTTTATGATGAAACAAATGACTGGATAATCTTCACGGGGGAATATTGGTATTATTCGGGTGGTATGTATATTATGGATGCCAATGACGGTTCAACCGTAAAGGAATATGGATATTCATTAGACACGCTATTCCCGCACAACGGTGTTAATGATGCAGTTGTAAAATGCGATTATATATATTTCAGCTTTACGTATACGGCCAGTTATGGCCAGGCCGATAAAAGGGGTCTTGGAAGAATTGATATAAATACAGACAATATTGTTTATTTTCAACCATCAATGGCAACAGCTAATAATTATGGACTACACAGCTTGATTGACATGACAGGAACAGACAAAATTGCCATGTTAAGTACCAATACTGATTTATGCGGTGTGCTTACATTTGACACAGTAACATTTGAGTGGACGTTATACAGTGAAGATACCCTTCCAGGCCTTGGATGTGGTAATTGCAATTGGAGGGATCCCGAAGCTGGTGGTGGTCATCATGTTGACCTGCTTGCATATGATCCTGTTAACGAACGCTTCTATGTAGCCCATGAAGAATGTGAGTTTTTGGCAACCTTTGATGTTAGCGGTGCGTTCTCGGAACTTGAATATGCAACGGTAACCAATCCGGCAACCACGCCAGAATATGCAGAAGCTGAGAGATTTAGCTATGAAGTATATGAAGGGCAAGCAGTAATCGTCTATGATGAGGATTACATGCTCTGGGTCCTATGGCAGCACCGCGATGAGGATGAATACTCTGCAGTGTGGGCAAACACGATTGCTAGCAAGGATGTGACGAATTACCTCTGCATAGACACACCAATAACAATTGAGTGGGATGTTGACAAACCAGCCAAGTTGACCTTTGCCGTGTCACATGGGTATCTGTTTGATCCGCAAAATTACATGAGCACATACTCGATATTCTTCAAGCGGGCAAGGCTGCTGACAGTAAGACAGGGTGAAACAATCAGCGATGTAGATTACTGGCAAAACCAGGGAACATTTGAAGTCATCGAACATTCTCTCGAATATACAACCAAAGATTATCCAGTGCTAAAAGTGACTGCTGAAGACATGACTCACAAATGGGGCGACAATCACGTTGTTGCTACTGAATATTATAACGGAGAAACGCCGGTCCAGGTGCTTGAATTGCTATTGTTAAACCATGCAGAATTAGAGTCCAGTGAGTTTAATTTGCCATCCAGCTTTGAAGATACTCATGATTTATACCATCAATATCTCGATATGAATTTTGATGAAATCATTAAAAGCCTGCTGGATCACTTTTGTTACTTTCCATATGTCAACATGGATGGCGAATTTGAGCCAAGATATTTAGATCTTTCAAAAGCTGTTGATCACGAATATCCTGACACAACGCAAATCACAAAATATACTCCAGACGGGAAATATGCAACGTTTATTAATCGGGTTGTGGTAACAGGCATCAGCAATATTTACAGCGAGGTTCTGTACGAGGAAGAAGCGGTAACCAGTCTGTCAGGAACCACAGGCTGGTGGGGTAAGAATACAGAAGAAACAGTTTGGTATTCCGAGAACCATACCAAAACCTGCCGATACCCCAGATTGGAAATACTTCAATCAGTTACGGATTTTGAGATGTTTAATGCTTTAAGTGGCAGCGGCGGCGAATCCATTACGGACACTGACGAAGATGAGCAGTACTGCATCGTAACTATTGAAGCGCCGAACTTAATCGGGGTGCTGGTCGCTGCAATAGCGGCGGCGGTTACAACCTATACATTTTGCAAGCACAGCTGTGATGGTGGGCCACACCAAAAAGGGTGGTGTTCAATCTGTAATTATGCCGTTATCTTGGAAATAAATTTAATTATTGGCATTTTAACCGGAATAGCATCTTACAGTTATAACATCTGGGCACGTCCCATAGGGCATGAAAAACGATCCCACCAGGCGGAAGCAAATGACTACGATTTTCAGGAAGAGTTGAATGGAAAAGTAATAACAGAAACCATTGACGATCCATATGGATACACGGTCTCGATATGTCAAACAGTGGCAAATAATGAGATTGGATTGGTCAGCGCCCAAAGACGCGGACACAAATTTACAAAAACAGCCCATCTCATGGACGAAATCGGTGATATCATCAGCACCCCCCATCCGTATTCCAATGAAATCATGCGAACTATGATTATAAATTTAAAACGAGAAATGAAGATCGGAGAATACTGGCTCGATCATATTGAGGGATGGAGGCTCATTACGTGAGAATTCATGGTCGTCGATTTGTTGATAGAAAAATGCACAAACAGCAACGGGTTCATGCCGAAACCCGCGACGCTATTCTGTGGGATATTGATTGGGATAATTTTATAGCAAGATGCAAGATTCAGGGGTCCAACGAATATGTGAATGCTCACTTCCCGCGCAATGAAGCAATCCAGGAAGGCTGGATGCGGGAGGGCAATGCGGTTCGAATCATACATAGGGGGGGCGTTCGCGGATATGCAGAAATTGTGGGGCATGGCCATGCAATTCCGACACCATTATCTGGAGGCATTCATCCAGCAACTTCAGATTTGGGGGATGGAGTCATTACGGGTTGCGGGGTCACGGCAAGTGGCGACGGCCTTTGTGTCAATATCGCTGACGGCACATACCGCATTAACGAGGTGACGTACACCCTGACCGCCGGTGAAGGGTATGGATATTATGTAACATCTGAAAGCAGTCCGGAATTAACAACCGACGAAACTTATCCACAGGCGGTTACGGACCAGACATGGCGGTATGTGGAAACCGATGAATCCGATCCTCCGATGGAAACCAGTGAGGTTTTTCCGCCTGCAAGCACGGAAGACTATCTTGGCATATATTGTCTGGACGCCGCACCGTCTGCCGGAAGTTTCCGCTATGATGCTTTTGTGGTTGGTGCGGATGGAATTATTGATTACATCAAAGGCACAGCATCCTCGACCCCTTCAAAACCGTCTATCCCGGCAGATCACATATTGCTCGGTGAGTATATTCTTGTCATCGGTGGCACGACATTGTTGCTGGATGACCATATCGGCATGGAATGGACCGCTCCGGTAGCGTCTGAATTATCAATTCCGGAACAGTCAGACCTTGCATGGAGCACGGGATCTGATTATCCAGAGCGAACAGTAACGGTATCGGTCAAAGATCAATACGGTTGGGCTATATCTGGAAGTTACAGCATAACATTTACAATGATATCAGGTACCGGGCAGGTATATTCAGCAGACAGCGGATACGATACAAGCTCTGTTACGCAGGAGTTTTCCGGGTCATCTTATGGATTTAAGTATCAACGGGATCAAACCGAAGCACCGAATGAAACGTCACCAACCATGATTGCGACCTCTTCGACCGGGCTTATCAGTAACATGGTTAGAATACAACTGCTCGACGAAGATGGTAATGATATTATTGATGGTGGTTCTTCGTCAGACCCGGCAGGAACGGTTCAAGACTTAACATCTGGATCAAGTGTTTCAATAGACTGGTCAAATGGACACAAGGTAAAAATAACGGCTGGACATGACATAACATTTTCATTCTCCGGTGCTAATGATTTTGACAAATTAATTCTGCGATTTACACAAGATCCCACGGGCGGACGGACACCAACCTGGCCTGCTAGTGTTAGATATAATACGGTAATTGAAGAAATAACAATTAGTGATGATGCGAATAGCGTTTCTTATGTCGGATTTATCTATGATGAAGACGACGGCAAATATGACGTTGTGGCAAATGTGTATGGGGCAGGAGCATCTTAATGGCTGACTATTCCACAGATTTTAGTGAATATACAACCGGAAATCAGCCTTCCGACTGGACGGAGAGATGGCATACTACAGTTGCCACAGCCATTGTAACTGCTGATGCCGGGGCTGAGGGTGGGAAAGTACTTCGGGTCGACCATTCATCCAATAACAGGTATGCAATATCTTGGGACGATGTGGGTGATGTTACCGATGTGGAAATCCTTGCAAAAGTGCGATTCTCAGAATCCGGGATAGGTATATCACGAATGTTTGTACGGGGATCGGGGACAACCGGTGAAACCGGCTATTTTGTTGATATTCATAGTAGCGATGAAACGGTTGATCTTTCATATTACAATAATGCTTCATCTGGTGTTTTGGCAACTATACGTAAATGTCTTATTCCATTTTTTGATGAATGGTTCTTGGTAAGATTAAGAGCGGAAGGAATATCATTAAAAGCAAAAATATGGGAATATGGAATACCGGAACCGGCTGACTGGATGATAGAAGAAACAAATGCGCTGTTAAGTACTGGATGGGTTGGCTTTGGTTCTTACAGCGGAAATTATAATGACTGCGATTGGTTCGGAGTTGCAACCGGAGGCGATTCTGTAACGAATCCATTTGAACCGGATGATACTGTTGAATATAATTCCACGGATTTTAGTGAATACACCACAGGAGTACAGCCGTCTGACTGGGCAGAGAGATGGCATACAACCGTGGCTGAAGCGGAAGTACAAGAAGGCGGGTTGTTTGAAAAATATCTTCGGGTTGATCATTCATCAAACGATAGATACTTGCTGTCATGGGATGATTTAGATGGTTCGTCTGATATTGAAATCGCTGCAATTGTAAGGTGGGCCGAATCCGGCATTGGAGTATCAAGGATTTATGCGAGATGCAATGGGCCTGTCAATGAATCTGGATATTTCATAGATGTCTATTCCAATTCAGATGAAATACAATTGACATATTATAATAATGGCGGTTCCGGACTCATTGGATCGCCAGTGTCAAAGTCAATATCCGAAGATGTGTGGTATGGTATCAGATTCAGGCTTGAAGGTATCAGACTAAAAGTAAAAATGTGGAAATTCAGTGAAGGTGAACCTGAATCTTGGGATATTGAAGAAACGGATACTTATGCAGGTATAGGATGGTGTGGTTTTGGTTCTTACAGTGGGAGTTATAATGATTGTTGCTGGTTTTCAATAGCAACAATGGGTGGAACTGCTGAGTTACCAGAAGTTACGAGTGGCTTACAAGGAAGTTTTTTTTTAGTTATGTGCAAATCATTAAATTTTTAAGGAATTATAATGGAAAGAATATTGGAACAAATATTGGAAGAATTAAAAGGGATTAGACAAGCTGCCGAACAGCAGGTTGAATTCATGGAGTCATGGCAATGCCAAAAGGATAAAAATAAAGATCAGGCAAAGAAAGACATGGAAACTTTTATGAATATGGTCATGCAAAATCCATTAGTTCAATCCAATCCACAGGCGATTGAAATGATAAAACACGCAATGAAAGGGGTGATGTAAAATGTCAACGGATTATCATACAGCATACCCGGCGGCGATGGAATACAAAACTTCAAATCTAAACTCCCCGCTGGGCGAATTGGATGCGCAGATTGGAACCAATGTAACGAATATTGCAGCCAATACCGAAGCATTAAAAGAGACTATCCATGTTCTTGCTACCACCACGGTAGATTTCTCATCGATTGGAGAAACAGCTTTACATACCACCTTGTCGGGAGAATACACGGTATTGACCGGTGCGGTTGTAAGGGCCGGCGGAGATGCGGGTGGAACCGAAATTACAATTGGTCAAAGCGGTGAGGTAACTGATTTTTTGAATACCCAAACTTTGAGCAACTTGGATGCTGCACATGATGCGGTTATTCTTCAGCCAGTACCGAATGCGACCCCGGTTAAATTGAAAGCCTATTCCGGGGAAGTTGAGATTCGTATCAATATTGAAACTGCTGAAGGGGTTTCGATTAATTGGGTGGATTTACTTGGATACACTGTTTAAAGAAGCGGACTGACGCAGCGCCCTACACGATGCGCCAGCCCTGACCAGATACTTAGGCTATCCGGCTGATGCCCTATATCAGAGGATATCCCATAAGACAAGGGGATTTTAAAATGACACAGAATGGACTGGAAGTTAAAGTGACGGTTGAGGATTTTGCGAAAAAAACCCCGGATGAAAAGCTTAACATTTTGTACCA
>Ga0180438_10009262_pt1 | contig 12310 bp, 10 predicted proteins | sample SS_ome_12_FD_132455 | JGI IMG/M metagenome (GOLD analysis project Ga0180438, IMG submission 132455) | Hypersaline lake sediment archaeal communities from the Salton Sea, California, USA - SS_3_D_2 metaG | ecosystem: Environmental > Aquatic > Non-marine Saline and Alkaline > Hypersaline >...
CGCGCCACGTCATCGGGGGTAACTGTGGAGGGGAAGTTGATCGTCTTTGAGATACTCGAGTCCACGAACGCCTGGAGCGCCGCCTGCATCCGCACGTGCTCCTCAGCCGGTATCTCCCCCGCTACGACAAAGACGTTCCGCACGGCCTCGGGGACGTCGTCAATCCCCTGGCAGCTCCCCGTCGCTACCACTCGCTCTATGATACGATCACGAGCCGCGCCGTGCAGACCCGACGCCTCCAGCGCCCGCAGAAAAAGCGGGCTCACGTACTGTAGCTCCATGTCCTGACCGTCGTCGTCCACATGGCGCACGTAGGCCAGCGCAAAGACCGGCTCGCATCCGTATGCCTCGCAGCCGGAAATCGTGGCAACAGTGCCGGTAGGAGCCACCGTCGTCTGGGCAGCGTTGCGGATGCCGTACCGCCGCAGATCCTCTACAATCACCTCCCAGTCCAGCGGCGGCCGGTCCCACTGCTCCAGCCGCGTGTAAGGGGTGACGGGCTGTGGCAGCGTCCACAGCAGATTGTTGGGGTCATAGACACTGCCCTCAATCGCGGGGAACGGCCCTCGCTCCCGCGCCAACGAGATGCTGGCCCGCATCGCGTGATAGCGGATGAACTCCATCACCTGCGCCGCCAACTCCTGGGCCTCGTCGCTGCCGTAGCGCACGCGGAGCTGATACAACATATCGCCCAACCCCATAATGCCCAGCCCCACACGACGGGTGCGTTGGGCTGCCTCCTCGAGCTGCGGCACTGCCGGCACATAGGCATTTGCCTGGATCACGTCGTCCAGGAAGCGCATCGCCTGCTCGACGGTCTCGCGCAGTTTTCCCCAATCCACCGCTGGATGACCGTTATCGCCGTGACCGACGTGGCGCGCCAGGTTCACTGAGCCAAGGCAGCAGTTCTCATAGGGCAACAGGAACTGCTCACCGCAGGGATTGCTCGCCTCATACTCCCCCAGGTGCGGACAGGGATTATCCCGGTTGGCAGCATCCAGGAAGAGCACCCCTGGCTCCCCGTTCCGGTGGGCCCCGGCGACGATCGCGTCGAATATCTCCTGCGCCGGCACAGTCTTCCATACCTCGCCATCCTGGGGATTGACCAGGTCGATGGTGCCATCCTCCACCACCGCCCGCATAAAGGCGTCAGTCAGGCCGACGGAGATGTTGAAGTTCGTGATCGCGCTCTCGCTGCTCTTGCAATGGATGAATTCGTGGATGTCCGGGTGGTCCACCCGCAACACAGCCATGTTAGCGCCCCGCCTGGCGCCACCCTGGCTGACGATCCCGGAGGCCACGTCGTAGACCTGCATAAAGCCTACTGGCCCGGTGGCCTGCCCTCCGCTGCTACGAACCACGGCGCCCTTGGGACGCAGGCGGGAGAAGGAGAAGCCCGTTCCACCGCCGGTCTGCTGAATAAGCGCCGCGTCGCGCAGCGTCTGGAAGATGCCATCTCGCACACGCCCCATGTCGTCGGAAACGGGCAACACGAAGCAGGCCGCAAGCTGTCCCAGCGGCGTACCCGCGCCAGTAAAGGTCGGCGAGTTGGGCATAAAACGGAGATCCGTGATCAGATCGTAGAAGATCGCCTCTGCCGCGGTCGTGTCGCCATCCCACTCCACCTCAACAGCGGCAACGTGAGCGGTCACGCGGTGAAACATCTGCTCGATCGTCTCTGCCGGCCGACCGTCCTGTCCCTTGCGCAGATAACGGCGCTCCAGGACGGCCCGCGCGTTTTCGGTCAACTCCACGCCAGGTCCCACCTGCCGGCTGGATACCGAGACTACTGCTGAGTCAGCCACCTCTGACAACCCTCCTCCATCGGCAGAATCATCGCCGCCAACGCTCCCACGCACCCCAACTGCCACCTCTTCTTACCGCTCCTCCAACAGACGATCAATCTCGGCCCGCACCGCCTCCAGATCCTCCAGTCCCAGGTAGACAATAGCGTAGCGGATGTAAGAGACCGGGTCCAGGGCTTTGAGTTCCTCAATCGTCAGATCGCCAACCGCGCGGCTGGGGATCTCTGCCTTACCCATCTGGCGAACGTGATTCTCGACCCGATCTACCAAGCGCTCCAGGTCGTCGGCCGAGATAGGCCGGCGAGCGCAGGCGGTGCGCAGGCCGGAAAGCAGCTTTTCTCGGTCGAACGCCTCCCGCTGGCCATCTCGCTTGACCAACAATGGAGTGGTCAGGACAGCCCGCTCCACCGTGCTGAAACGTTTTTCACACCCCCGGCATACACGCCGTCGGCGTATGCTCTGTTCGCTGCGAGTCGTATCAATGACCCGTGTACGTGTACTGCCGCAATAGGGACATCTCATCGCTCGGCCTCCCGCTGACGGTAGAAGTCACATGGAGCCACCAGATATAGGGTTGTGGGGAAACAAAAACCCCACATCTGGGGGTCGTTTTCAGCGTGTGCAGATTATACCACACACCGATACAGTACACAAGCGGTTCCAACCTTATTATCTTAAAAATCTCGTCGAGCGAGGCATCGGGCTCAATACGCAGGAACCGCCGCCTATGGCTCAACCCCCTATGCCATTCTACCACAAGACGCTGCGTTTGTCTGTAGGGAAAGTTAGACAGTTTTTGTAGGGAAACCTTGACACATTGGGCGATGATTGGCTCCTAAACGGTAAGACCCGCGCCGCGCGGCTGCGATGCGGGTCTTACCACACACACCAGGTGGAGGAATATCCTGCTATAGGAGCATAGGCATCGACCTGCCCTCGTATACCTACAAGGCAGCGGCGCAGGATCGCTCGACGGCAGGCCGGTACCTACACCCCCGATCTAATGCATAATGGCGACGGCCAGACAGCCCACGTCACCGTGGAGCTGCAGGGCAATACGCGCCCAGAGACTACACTATCATTTTAGCCCCTTGCGAAGGTTTTTGCTTCCACGCCAGCGCCCAATCGAACGGCCACAAATGGCCCTGGCAACATGTCGCCTATCGCTGAGCATACCCCCCGGCGCGGCGGTTACCAGCGAACCTCCGAAAGGGACCTCCGCGCTAGCTGCGGCGACGCAGAAAAGCCGGGATCTCCAGGTCGTCCTTGTCGAACGTCGGAACCGGAAACTCCACAGGCTCGCTGAACGTCGCGCGTACTGTTCGCGGCGCCCGTGGCCGATGCTCTGTCTGGTCAAAGCCGGTCGCGATGACAATGATGCGGATCTCGTCAGCCATCTTCTCGTCAATGACAGCCCCGAAGATGAGGTTCACGTCCGGATGCGCGGTCTGCTTCACGATCGAAGCCGCCTCGTTGACCTCGAACAGGCTCAGGTCTGTACCGCCGGTCACGTTGAAGAGAATGCCGCGAGCGCCATCGATGGTGATATCCAGCAGTCGGCTGGAGATAGCTTGCTGTGCCGCCTCGACCGCTCGATTCTCGCCGCTGGCACGTCCCACCGCCATCAGCGCCGCGCCCCCTTCGGACATAATCGTTCGCACGTCGGCAAAGTCCAGGTTGATCAGGCCTGGCACAGTGATCAACTCCGAGATACCCTGGACGCCCTGGCGCAATACATCGTCGGCCAGAGTGAACGCAGCCTGAAGACTCACCCGCTTGTCGGTGATTTCCAACAAGCGGTCATTGGGGATCACGATCAGCGTGTCCACGGCTTCCTTGAGCTTCTCAATGCCTGACATCGCCGTCTCCATGCGCACCGAACCCTCCCAGGTGAATGGGCGGGTGACGACGCCGATGGTCAGCGCATCCATCTCCCGGGCGATGCGGGCGATGATGTGCGCAGCTCCGGTGCCCGTCCCGCCGCCCATGCCGGCGGTGATGAACACCATGTCGGAGCCCCGCAGAACCTCATACAGCTCATCGGCTGACTCATCCGCTGCCTTTTCGCCCATCTCCGCGTTGCCGCCGACACCCAGTCCGCGCGTCAGCTTGTCACCGATACGCACACGCTTGGGTGCATCGGAAAGCATAAGCGCCTGGGCATCGGTGTTGACAGCGATAAAGTCAACACCAGTCAGCCCCTCGGCGATCATGCGATTGACGGCATTGCTGCCGCCTCCGCCTACGCCGATGACCCGGATCTGTGCGAAACTCTCTGTTGGGGGTGATATCTGCATCTTCCTCCTCCCTGTGTGATGTGTGTATTTCTCCTGCACTTTGAAACCACCTGACTAAACAATCTCTGGCACTCGATCAGCCTGGCAAAAGGACTCGCAGCCAGCCGAGCAAGCGCCTCCCTGCACCGGGGTCCAGCCTCCGCAACTGGGGCCGCATATCCGCCGTCAGTCCCCATCCCAACAGCCCCGCACCCACCGCATGAGCTGGGTTAGCGATCTTATCCACAAGGCCGTGGATACCCTGAGGCGACCCCACTCGCACCGGCAGACCAAGAATATCCCGCCCATACTCCTGAATACCCGACAGTTGGGCCGTGCCGCCGCATAGCACGACTCCGGCGGGTAACAGACCGTCATATCCCGAACGCTTAATTTCCTGATGTATCATCGAGAGAATCTCTTCCGTCCGTGCTTCTATGATCTCCGCTAATTGCCATCGCAACACAGCCTGGCGACTCTCGCCCCCAAAGGTTGACACGGTGAACCGTTCTTCAGGCGGCACTTGAGCAGCGCAGGCGTGACCCTGCTCGATCTTGACTTGCTCAGCCGTTTCCGGCGGTAGCCGCAGGCCAATGGCAATATCCCCGGTGATATACTCGCCGCCTATCCCCAACGTGACCGTGTGCCACACAGTGCCATCGATAAAGATCGAAAGATCGGTGGTCCCCGCACCGATGTCAGCCAGGACAACCCCCATCTCTCGCTCGGTATCTGTCAGGACAGCGTCACCAGCGGCTATACTCGCCAGGACGAGCTCATCCACCTCCACCTCCGCCCCTTCCACACACTTGACCAGATTCTGAATCGAGGTTGTGGAGGCAATGACGACGTGGGCCTCTACCTCCAACCGGAACCCGTGCATGCCCACCGGATCGTGCACGCCGTTCTGACCATCCACCACGTAACCCCGAGGGATCACATGCACGACTTCTTGATTGTGCGGAACGGCGATGGCGCGCGCGGCATCCAGCGCACGCTCAACATCGTCGTCGGTGATTCCCTGCTCGCGACGGGAGATGCCCACCACGCCACGGCTATTGAGAGACGAGACATGCGTACCACTAAGCCCCACGTAGGCCCGCTCGATACTATACCCCGACGTGCGCTCGGCTTTCTCGACCGAGGCCGCGATTGCCGCCATAGCTTCCGGCACATTGGTTATCACCCCTCTGCGGATGCCCCGAGCGGGCACCAGGCCCACGCCGATCACGCGGACCTGCCTCTCGTCGTCCACCTCGCCTACCAGGGTGCATACCTTGCTACTGCCCACGTCTATGCCAACGATTGTACGTCCCAAAGTCAGCCTCATTTCTGGCCAGATGTGAAACCGATCCTAGCTCCTCTGCGATCCCTCTCCCCGAAAGCTGGCGCCACTCGCCGAACTCGCAACCTGTATCCTACATCACCAGTCGTTCGTCAACGAATAGTAGGGCGCATCGGCAAACCGCACATCCACAAACCGAGGTGTTATACCTCGTGCCTCCAAATCAGCCGTCAGCCGTTCCAATACCCGCAATCGCCTTTCCATCCCCGGCCCCTGCCCCAAGATCACACGCCAGCCCCGCTCGTCAGTGAATACCAATCCTCGCCCCGGTACGTAGTTAAACTCCGGCGCCACGTCCTTTCCTGTCGCCCACAACTCACTCAGCCCGACACGCACGCGCTCGTTTAGCCGATCGCCCTCGTCCTTCGGCAATGGGCCACGTATCGTCCAACCTCCTGCTACTTCCCCTGCACCCTCCGCGTCGGATGGAAAGGAGTGAGGCGGCTGGAAAACGACGCCGCCAGCGTCAATCCACCATACCATCCCATTCTCGTCCCAGGTCACCTTAGGCTGTCGTTCCACGACGACGATTCCGCATTTTGCCGGTAAACTGCACTTGGCATATGCGCTTTCCAAGGTCGGCAGTGCCTCCAAGATACGTCTCTCGATCATCGACGAACGGGCCCACAGAATGTGAAGCCCCGACAAACCGCTGGCCGCAAAGATCTCATCGGGTGACAGTCGAACAGCGCCCACCACGTCGGCGCGATAGACGTAGAAGCGATCATCTAGTGCCAGCCACGACCCGCCAATCACACACAAACCCGCCAGCAACACCAATGCACCACGCAGCCTGGCCGACAGCACACGTGACGCCGCCGGTCGCTGCCTCACCCGCGGCCGGCCCCAGACCAGCACGCCCGTCGCCTCAAACCGCCGTCCCTTCTTCTTCCGTCGCCTCTTTGATTTCGTCATGGGTCACTGTTCTTTGCTCGGCGGCTGATACGAGGTCTCCGAGCGCTCTTTGTCCTGGTATCGTTCGATCGCCAGCTCGATCAGCCGATCGATCAACTCTGGATAGGGAATGCCGCTGGCCTCCCACAACTTGGGATACATGCTGATCGCGGTGAAACCAGGGATGGTATTCACTTCGTTGACGTACAACTCCCCTGTTTCGCTGGAGAGCAGAAGGTCAACCCGCGCCATCCCAGCACAGTCAATCGCCAGGTAAACTCGTATTGCCAGGTCGCGCACCCTCTCCGTCATCTCAGGAGATAGAGGTGCGGGGATCAGCAGCTTCGACGCTTGGTCGCCGTCGTCAATGTACTTGGCCTCGTAGCTGTAGAACTCGCGACTAGGCAAAATCTCGCCTGGCACCGAGGCAATTGGATCATCGTTGCCCAGCACGCTGACCTCGATCTCACGCGCCTCTGGCACAGCAGCCTCGACGATCAACTTGCGATCGTACCGAGCGGCATCAGCCAGGCCGTCCGCCAAACCTGACCGATTGTGACACTTGGTGATGCCGACGCTGGAGCCCAGGTTGGCTGGCTTGGTGAAGACTGGATAGCCTAGCTGTGCCTCGATCCGATCCATCATTCCCTCGGGGTCGGCGTCCCATTCCTTCCGTTTGAGTACCATGCTATCGACAATGGGAAGACCATGCGCCCGCATCACATCCTTAAAGGCGGCCTTATCCAGACCCAGCACCGAACCGATCACGCCTGCGCCCACGTAGGGGATACCAGCCAGTTCCAGCAACCCCTGCACCGTGCCGTCCTCGCCATACGTCCCGTGGAGCACGGGAAAGACGACGTCAAGCTCAGTCAGTTGCGTTGCCTCGACCGCTTTTTCGGTGTCCTCGAGCCGCATCAGTCCGCGCCGTGAGGGATCACCCAGCAATGCAGCAGGCTGACTGGCGTCCGCCTCACCTGCCTCTAACGCCCTCATCGGGTCCCCGGACGCAATCCAGCGGCCATCCTTCGTGATGCCGATGGGCACGACCGTGTACTTTTCCTTGTCTATCGCATTCATCACCGAGCGAGCAGACACAAGGGACACCTCGTGCTCACCTGAGCGCCCTCCGAAGATCACCCCAACGCGGATTTTAGCCACCACACTTACCAGCCTACCAATTCGATCTCCAACTCAAGTCCTACCCCGAACTGCCGCTTGACTTCAGCCTGGACATGCTCGATCAGTGCCAGCACATCCGTCGCAGTCGCGCCACCGATGTTCATGAAAAAGTTGCCGTGCAACTCAGAGACCTGCGCCCCGCCGACGCGGTACCCACGCAGTCCAGCCTGTTCGATGAGATACCCCGCGTGGCTGCCTGGTGGGTTCTTGAAAGTCGAGCCCACCGTCGCCCCGGTCGGGTGGCGCGTCCTGCGCCACTCCAGAATCTCATCCACCCGCGCTGCCAGTACCTCCGGGGCACCTCGCTGCAAACCAAACGTCGCCGACAACACTACATGTCTCCCACTCCCTACTCCCCGCCTCCCGTTTCCCGCCTCCCGCTTGATCCGACTCAACCGATAATCGAACTCAAACCAATCAGCGGGTCTCTCCACGACCTCGCCATCCGGGCCCAGCACCGTCGCGCTGCGCAGCACGCTGGCGATGTCACCTTCAAAAGCACCCGCGTTGCCTACTACCGCCCCGCCCACCGTTCCCGGCAGCCCCGCCGCCCATTCCAGTCCCGCCAATCCGCGCCCAACCGCCTCCCGGGCAAGTACAGCCAACTGCGCGCCTGCCTCAGCCCACGCCGCCTCTTCCTCGCTCTCTCCATCTTTGGCAAGGCCAAGCTCAATACGCGCCGCCCGATTGACGATCACCAACCCGCGCACCCCGCTATCTGAAACCAGCACGTTGCAGCCGCCACCCAGCAACCACCAGTCCACACCAAAGGAGCGCGCCAATTCTACAGCCCTAACTACCTCGCTGACGGCATCACAGACGATCAGCAAGTCAGCCGGACCGCCGACGCGCATAGCGGTGTGGTGTGCCAGCGGCTCATCGCGCAGGGTATACGGCCCCAACGCCGCAGCCAGTGCGTCCAGGTTGGGACTAGCGATCACTGTCATAGGTCACTGTCCATTGTCCAACGCTTCCAACAACCACTCCCCTACCTTATGCCCATCTCCTGCACCCAACGTCAACACGACATCGCCGGGTCGCACCTCCGTGCCCAACCACACCATCGCCTCATCCAGTGACCCGGCAGGGCGGACATCGGGATGTCGCATGGCCGCCACCACGTCGGTGCTGCGGATGCCCAACGTGTTCCTCTCGCGAGCGGCATATATGGGCAGCACAATCACGTGGTCGGCCACGCCAAAGGCCTGTACAAAGTCTTTCAGCAGCGTCTTGGTGCGACTGTAGGTGTGAGGCTGCCACACCGCCCACAGTGACTGCTCAGGGAAACGCTGCCTCGCTGCCAGCAGTGTGGCACGAATCTCTGTCGGATGATGCGCGTAATCGTCAACCACAACCACACCATCGGCTTCTCCCATGACCTCAAAACGTCGTCCCACACCACGAAACTCGGTCAGCGCGCTTCGGGCGACCTGAAATGGAACGTCGAGAAAGTCGGCTACTCCCAAAGCCGCCATCGCGTTAGAGGCGTTATGGGCGCCAGGCAGTCGCAGCCGAACCAATCCCAACACCTGCTCGGCCTCACCACCCCGGCAGACCGCCAAGAAATCCACCCCTCCGGCAAAGTTGGGCCGCACCTCCTCCGACCGCCATTCGGCCCCTTCTCCCAATCCAAAGAACCTCACAGCCGCTCCTGCAGCCCGCCGCCTCTCGCCCAGTTCCCGCACTATAGGGTCATCCCAGCAGACCGCCAGCATGCCATCGCGCGGCACCAATGCTGCAAACTCTTCGAACGCAGCACGAAAATCGGCAAACGTCGGATAGCAGTCCGGGTGGTCGTGCTCGACGTTGGTCACGACGGCCACCCTAGGCGTCAGGCTGAGAAAAGTGCGATCGTACTCATCTGCTTCAATGACGAAAAGCGACCCCTGCCCCGCACGGGCATTCGTCTCCAGGCCCGCGATCACCCCGCCGACGATGAAGGTCGGATCGCGCCCAGCTTCCAATAGAATGGAAGCAATCATGGCCGTCGTCGTCGTCTTCCCGTGCGTACCAGCAACCGCCACCCCAAGTTGCCCGTTCATCATCTGACCAAGAAACTCTGGTCGCTTTAGCACCGGGATGCCGGTGGCCGCGGCCGCCTGCACCTCGACGTTGGTCGTAGGCACCGCAGAAGATACGACGACCAAGTCAGCGCCAGCCACGTTTTCTGCCTGGTGCCCGGCAAAGACGCGGGCACCATCTCGCGCCAGTGCCTTCGCAACCGAGGAGAGCACCAGGTCAGAGCCAGAAACCTCGGCCCCTTGCCCCATCAACACGCGGGCGATGGCCGAAAGCCCCGCTCCACCAATGCCAATGAAATGAATGCGCCTGCCGCGGACCTCCATAGCTACCTCCGCCCCTGCGCAGGTTCGATGACCGATCTCAGGCCAGAAGCAGCGCGATCAACCAGAGATCGCTTGGCCGACATCACAGGCCATCTTCGCAAGGGCCTCCAGCACTCATATGAACACGATAATCACGAACACAAAGGCTGCCGCCACCGCGATGTACAACATCGCATTCGACTGCTTTATCAACTCCGGAGGCAGAAACGCCATCAAATTAGCCGAGGTGGAATCCGGCGCAGGCGGCACGATTCCTCCAACTCCCCCAGCCCCAGGCTGATCAGCGGGCGCGCCAAAGCCGACCGCGTTGAGAAACGAAAGCAACGTGCCAACGACGAGAAAGCCATTGAGCAAGCCTAGGAAGAAGCCGAGCAAGAGATCCTGCAGACGTTCACGGGCTACCTTGGCTCCCAGTTGCGAGGCAATGCTCGGACTGGCATATCCGAACAGAGTGATGAGGATGAACAGGATCGCACGTGTGTAGAACTGACTCCGTGGGGCCATGTTGTCGAACAACGCTGTAACCGGCGGCACGAAGGTCACCAGGACGTGCTCCACGAACAGTGCCAGAATCACGCTGAAGGCCACGATAATTTCCTTCGCCCAGCCGCGAAGGCTGCCAATCAATGCAAACAGAATCAGCAAACCCCCGAAGACTGTATGTATCGGTATCATGTTCTGCCTCCGCATCAAGCTGCTGCTAGTGCCAGCAATTCGCTTGCCAGACACGCTGCTGCATCCGGACGAGCCAGTGCCCGCATCCGCTTCGACATATCGGCCAGCGCCGCTTCATCACTCAGCAGGCGGTGCACCGTGGGCAACAACTCCTCGGACAGCCTGCGGTCCTCCAACTGTACCGCCGCCCCTCGCTCCGTCAGCCACTCGGCGTTGACCCGCTGATAACGCCAGGCATGTGGATATGGCACCAGTACCGCCGGCAACCCGAAAAAGGGCAACTCCCCCAGCGTCGAAGCCCCTGCCCGACAGACTACCAGGTCTGCGGCTGCCAGCACGGTCCCCATCTGGTGGAGATAGGAAAAGGCGTGATAACGGGCCTTCAGCGCTAAGGGCAGCGCTTCGCGTCGTTCTGCCACCCACGGCCAATCCAGTTCTCCGCTCACGTGGACCACCTGCGCCAACTCCAGCATCTGCTCCAGCACATCGCTCAACGCCTGGTTGATGCTGCGCGCTCCCCGACTTCCTCCCAATACTAGCAATACCGATGATTTCCCGCCAAGATCCAGTTCCGACTCAAGCGAGCTTCTAGCCTTTGTCCGTTCAAGCCCGTGGAACTCGGCTCGCACCGGGTAGCCGGTCACTACCACTTTGTGGGCCGGGAAGAAAGCGCGTGAATCCTCGACCGTCACCGCCACTCGCTTCGCCAGGCAGGCGATGGCGCGCACCGCCAGACCAGGCTCAATATCGGGCAGGTAGACCAGTATGGGAACACATAGCACCCAAGCCGCCAGAGCCACGGGCACGCTGGCGTACCCGCCGGTTGCGAAGAGCACTGTCGGTCGTGCTCGACGTCCCAGCCGGTACGCGCCCCACGCTCCACGTATCAATTTGGTCAGGTTCTGTATCGCCTGCTGAGGGGGCAACCCGTGCACCCCACCTGCTGGCACTCCCACGAACTGCAGACCTTGTCGAGTGGCCAGCCGTTCCTCTACGCCTCCCTCTCCACCAACGTAAAGAATCTCCAGTGTATCAGAAACGAGGTCTTTTCCAAGAGACCTGGTTTCTGCCTCAGCGTCGAGCGCCTGTGCGACGGCCAGACCGGGATAGACGTGTCCCCCGGTTCCCCCACCTGCGATCCAGATTTGCACGTCGGTGACTTCCTTTCTCCCTCCGCCTGCTCTGCCTACTGACGCGCTTGCCTCGTGAAATACTGAATAACAGCCCTATCCCGGCCAGTGAGACCACCATGGCAGAACCTCCGGAGCTGATGAAGGGCAACGCCACCCCGGTGGAGGGGATCAATCCCGTCATTACCGCCACGTTTATCAGCGCTTGGAAGGCCAGCCAACAGGTAATGCCACACGCCACAACGGCGGCGAAACCATCTGGGGCCTCCATTGCGATCTTGAAGCCACGGTAGGTGAGGAAAACGAACAAACCAATCACCAACAGGCATCCTGCAAAGCCCATCTCCTCACCCAGCACGGCGAAAATAGAATCGGTGTGCGCTGCCGGCAGATAGCCCAACTTCTGCTGTCCACGTCCCAACCCCACGCCGAACGGCCCTCCGCAACCCAGTGCGATCAGCGCCTGCTGGACGTGATACCCGACGCGAGTCGGATCGCCCCAAGTCTCCCACCACTCCACAAGGCGCTTCTTGGCATGGGGCAACTGATTGATCAGCAGGAGAAACGTCATGGCGCTGATAGCGCCGCCCGCGGCCAACTGGAGGATATCGGCGCCGGCGAAGAAGAACATCACTAATGCGGTCAGCACGATCAGCAC
>Ga0180438_10009263_pt1 | contig 12309 bp, 12 predicted proteins | sample SS_ome_12_FD_132455 | JGI IMG/M metagenome (GOLD analysis project Ga0180438, IMG submission 132455) | Hypersaline lake sediment archaeal communities from the Salton Sea, California, USA - SS_3_D_2 metaG | ecosystem: Environmental > Aquatic > Non-marine Saline and Alkaline > Hypersaline >...
GTAATATCTAATGTTGCTACCAGTGATTCAGTATCCCTTGCAATATATGAAACAGTAACTGAAGAATTAATAGCAGTGTCTCTTGAAGATACTGGCGGAAACTCATATGCCGTAAACATAGAAGTAAGAGATACTTCTCCTAGCTGGCATTTCTACGGAAATGCTACAACATTCACTGGTACACATACTGTATTACATCCAATAATAAATGATGTAATAATGTTAGATGATACTCCATATATAACCTACAGCTGGAAAGAAGATAGTGGAAGCGATGTAACATCATATATAAGGAAATTGTCTGCAAATAACTTTGCACAATCTGACATGAGTGCATTAAGTTGGATTACAGATACATATGTATGTACATCTAAAAGTGAAGCGGAAACACCCGGTAGCACAGATTATCCGGTCTTTGCATTTGTAGGTTCTCCAGGTTACCTTATATACGGATTAGCTCCTGGCTCAGAAATAATAGTAGACGGCCATCCTGGAACAGGAGACGATGCTACTTTGTCAGATAGTCCAGATCTTGGAATGGGTTCTATGCCATTCTATAGAAAAGGCAATACAGTATTTTTCCTCTCAAATCATGTAGAAAGTGCCATAATATCTGAAGATCCTCTTAAATTATCTGTAGTAACTGATATATCAGATACAAGATACGATAATAAGGTTCTTGGCCTAAATGTATGGGATTTAAGATTTCCATATCCAGAATCTAAGTATGCAGAAACTGAATATATTAATCCATTTGAAGCCAATATATATTTCCCACTAGATGTTAATTCTGGCCAATTTCAAATGGACATGGCGTTCTGGCCATATCTTAAAACAATTCATTCTGTGAAATATGTACCAACAAATGGAATAGAAGATTTACAGCCTGAACCTCTAAATGAACTACTTTCATTATATACTTATAGAACAGATAATATGAGAAATCTGGCTAGTAGGATCAATAATTCTGCTAGGGCACTTTTATATGAAAGAGAAATACTATCTGGTACACCAAATAATTGGAGACCAAATACATATTATGCAATTAATTCTAAGGTATACTATCAACTAGAATCAGGAGTAGCAGGCACTTTCTTTGCTAATACTTCTCATGTTTCATCTGACTCTTTTGTTACAGACTACGATAAATGGGATGTACTTTTCAAAGTTAGACAATGGCAACCTGAAACTGAAGTATGGGAAGGTGAAATTCTATATTATGATGGTAAGTATTATAAAGTAATAGAAACTCATCAATCTGCAACTGATATCGAAGATGATGTAGTTAATGATAGAATAGATACATTAGTACCAAGGCAAGTTCTATCAGCTGGAAAAGTAATGTCTAAAGTAATATTTAAGTAAGGAAGGTTTATAAAATGCCACAACCAAATAGAGATCCAATATTTGTTAAGGACGTAAGAAGCGGATTCGTATCTTTAACTCAGGACAATGATATAGATCATTTCATGGGTTCTGGCAAGAATTCCAGGCCCCTTAATACTGTGGATATACCATCTTTAGTAGTAGGCGGCTCATATGGGACAAGAATAGATTTAATTACAATAAAATATATGTTTGATACTGCCACAACAGATACAATTGACTCAGTACTGCGTTTCTTTCTAAGGGATAATAATACAGCGGATCAACCATATTGCTTGATAAAGGAGATAGGCCTTCCTGGAAAATCTACAATTCCTACAGGAGGTTCTCAAATCAGCGATATTACTCTAAAAGGAATAGATGAGCTTCCGGTTACCTATCTTATATCTGGATGGGGACTACATATAATAGGTGGAGTAGCTCCAGATGATAATCTGGGAACGGGTGAAGGAGTAGCAGGATTTGATGTATCTTGGTTTGGAGGAGATTATTAAAAGAAAGGTTTATTAGATGAATAATACCGGTAACACATTAAAAGTTGTAAATGGCAGACTTGTAATTGATCAGGCCAATGTCCAGGGCGGCTTAACATTCAAATCTGGAAGTAGCATAGAATCATATGGTAATTCTTATATAGGATCAATTGATGATTCTAGTGTTAGTGGTTCTACAACAATGATAGCTGAACCAAGATATGATGATATTTATGAAGGCAATCTTAACAAAGAGGTTAAAGTCCAAATTACAAATACTTGTAGTCCTAATCAATTTAAATTTTCTGATGATGGTGGAAGAACCTGGACTGATTCTCATTGTGTAAGCACATCTGGCTGCTCCATTGCTGATTTTAAACTTACCTTTAGTTCACTTAGTGGTGCAAATCTTGATGATATATGGTGTTTTTCTACATGTATTGATAAATATCCTCTAAGAGTTTACAATCCAAGGAATAATGTTGGTCTCCGCGTAGGTAGTGATGGCAGTGTACATATTCGTAGCGATAGATATCCAGTTGATCTGCGAAGATATTCAGGAGCATTGGTCATAGGAGTCCCCAAAAACAATTGTGTTTCAATGGGTATAAGCGGAAATGAAATTCAGACCAGAAAAACATGTCATTGGTGTGATGCCATGTATCCCACTGATCTTGACATTAATCAATCTGGAGGAAAAGTAAGAGCGCAGTGTATCCATATAAATAATACAGAGAACCCTCTTACAGATTCAACCGGATGTCCTACAAATTGGCAGAGTCCATCATTACAAATAGGATGTGACAATAAGAATCTAATGCTTTATGAATGCGGAATACAAGCAAGAAAGTCTTGTACGGATCCTGCAACACAAGGAGAAACATGTATATTACATCTTAATGAATTTGGTGGTACTGTAATTATAGCTAACAATGCAGATTGTGGACCGGGTGGTTCAACCGCACTTAATGAAGGAAGACTAACAATTCAAGGAAATCTTGGGAGCAATCCTACTACACGTACAGTATCCAGACTAAGAATGTGGGGAGACGGTGATTGTGTAGATATTGGTGTAACAGGTGGAAATGATTTCTACATTGTAAATTGCAATTCAGCTCAAGCAGGAGATTATACCTGTTTTAGCATGTGGAATACCAATTATACAACATTGACTATGTGCGACGATTCTGCCAACCAAAGATCATGTTTATGCATGATTGATACGGGAGTTGCTATAATGGGATGTGATGCAGATAGTTGTGGATATCTATATGCGCGTGCTACTGGAACCGGCGTTCATACTACTGGAGCAGCAAATGTTTCTATAGCTTCCTATGATGCAAATACATATGTATGCGCCAATGATTTTGTAAGTCTGAGAAGTTCAACCAGTTGTTTTGAAATTCTTTCACTTCCGAATAGAGTTACAAATAATTTTGTTACACTGAATGCAAGTGGGTACCTTGGATTTAGAACAGGTAGTTCATCCTGTCTTTATAAGTGCTGTATTGAAGATATATGTACACAGATAACTACATCATGCCTTTACTGCTTAAGACCAGTATCATTTTGCTACAAAGATAGATATACGGATGGAGTATATGGATTAAGAACCGGTTTTATAGCAGAGGAAGTTAACTCTCATCTTCCACATGCAGTTGGTTGTATAGAAGGCGCATGCAAACCGGATTTTGTAGAATACAATGATTTAATTCCTATTATAGTAGAAGAAATGAAATGTCTAAGTGATAGGATTACAGCATTAGAAAATCCTACATAGAAGAATATAGTATATTTATTTAGTAGACAAAATAAATATAGCAAACATATATAGACAATATAAATAGTTTGAGGAGAAGAAATGGCGTTACAACTAGAACATGAACTTTTGAGTGGAGTAACTGGCAATTACTGGAAAGTAGATAGAATTACAATAGATAGGTACAAGAAAGAAATAGATGTGTACTTATCTCTTTATCTTGATGCAGCAGCAAGAGCTGCAGACAAGAAATATATCATAAATAGAGAGTACAAATGGCTAGACGAAGAATTCTTTCTCGAATCAGAAGATCTTACTGAAACTAACTATATAGAGGCTATTTATACTAAAATTAAGGCAGAAGATGACTTCTTTGCAACAGCAACAGACGTATGAGAAAATATGATAATTTTGATACTGCTGTCTTCTCAATAGAAGGAGGCATTGGACATCATTTTAATATGTCCGTAGTTTTTCGAAAGTATAAGGAAAAACATCCTAAAAGGAAGATAGTTGTGCTTGGACCTTGGCTCTATACTCTTCATAGAAATAAGTACATAGACCCATTTGATCCTGGCGATTATCTTGTAAGAGAAAGCATTGCTAAGAAGGGAAGATTTATAAGCCATAATCTATCGGTATATAGAGACAGTTTTCATATAAGATTAGCTAAGGATATTCCAGGAGCTATTGAAGTAGGATTTGAACCGGAAGACGGCCCCTTTCATATAAAGCAAATTCTTGGAATTCAATGTGGAGTTCGAATAGAAAGAGAAGATAAACTGGACTATTTCCCTACGTCAAATGAACTTAGGGACGCTAAGGACTTTAAAAGGAATATGTGTGAAGGCAAACTTTTAGGAATAGTCCAATGTGAGGGAACAGGGTTCAGACTAAATTCTGAAGATCCTATGAAAAATGCTCTTTCTGTTTTAAAGCAGATTCCTAAAGAAACGGCCAATGCTGTATTAGAGGAAACTGCAAATGATATATTTTGGGTTCAGGTGCGGCTTCCAAATGAAGAAGATCTTAATGCTGACTACGAACTTGTGGATATTCATCAAAGACCTCTATTTGCTCTTGAAGCAGTGGCTGATATAGGATTTGGTACTGATAGTTTTTCTCAGCATTTAATTGCTGGAGCATATGGGAAACCATTTATAATGGTTACAGGAAGATCAAGCGCATCGGCATATGCACATCCGACATGTATAACTGTTGAAAACATTGAATCATGTCCATATGGCATATCTCCATGTGAAAGCCCACAAATAGGTGTTGATAGAGTATGTGATGATTTATATTGTATGAATTCTATTAAACCAGAACAAATTATAAAGGAAATAAAGAAAGCAGTAAAAAGGATTAAAGAAAAATGATTATAGATAATAAATTAGATCAAGATAATCTGATTATGTTATTGGATACGGTTACTAGTACCGGAAATGCTCGACAAGCTGCAGAATTTGCCAATGTAGTATTTCAATTAAGAGAAAAAGTTGAAAAAGCTCAACTTGCAGAACAACCAGCTCCTGTCCAAGGAAGTGAAACATCCAACAAAAGTGAAAAGAATACAAAGGGGAAAAAAGATAAAGCAGGGGCATATGCATAGTCTGTGAGGTATCCTCATCTGATATTGCTATAATGGTACTAGCACACTACTCCGAGGGTATCTTTTATGGAATCTATTCTAAAATCACTTAAAAAAACACTAAACAAATTATTAGCATCTTCATTATCCTGGATAAAGAGAACAGGTAAAAGATTAGAAGTATTTGGCAAGCTTAATTTTACAGATCTGGCAGGACGAGTTGACACTGGAAGAATTGGCCAATTTGTTGGTCTTCTTGGCCTAATATCTGTTACATACTATACATTGTATGTGGTAATAGCAGAAGTAGGAACTAATATGGTAATGGCAATAATGGCCAGTGTTGCATCTGGTTTACCTATTCTTTTGTATAAGCTTAAAGAATTCTCCGGGATGCAAGGAACAAGCTATGTACGACCTCCTCTGGAAAGAGAGCCTAAGTATTTTAAAAGAATGAGAAGCTTCTTTAAGAAGAACTTTACAGATGAATGGGGAAGAGTTGATACTGGAAGAATAGGTCAAATGATGGGACTAATTGCATTAACAATTATAATGATATATGTTGTATACGTATACACATATCCTCTTTTTCATGGTGGAACTCATAAAGAAATAAGTACTGATAATCTTATTCTTCTTACCACTGATTCTGGGATGCCGATGATTCTGTATCGTCTTAAGTACATGACTAAAGGCAATGCATCCTCAGATACAGTAGAGGGAGGATAAAATGTCAAATACTGTATTAGGAATAATTATTGGAGTTCTTGGAACTGGCATATTAGCAGTTCTATTTAGAAATAAGATTCCAGGTACTAAGAACATAAAGAAGATATTTGGTAATGGTCCTGGACGAACTGTAACTGGTGCAACTGCCGAAGTAATTGAAAAGGATGCTCCCGAGAATTCAAAAGATAAGGATAGTAGCAGTGTAAAAGAAGTTAAGCGGAGAATGAAAATAATAGATAAGATTTTACGTCGTTCTGGCATTATAATATTTATTCTGCTGATGTTTACTAAAATAGATGCCAAGTCAGATAATGAAGAAATAAGGAAATTTACAGAAGATTCATTAGAATATGTAAAAATCACAGAGGCAGAATTAGATAATCTAAGAAATAACTCAAGAAAAGATACAACAGTTACTGTACTAAATATAGATAGAGAAGGTACAATATTTGTAAAAATACGCATACCAACAAGACAACCTGTTTTTACAGAAGATGGATCCAAATTAATAGATTCGTCTCCAATAGTAAGAACCGTAAAAGTTAATCCTGAAACATCAAATTACAGCATTATCCCCGGATTTGGATACAACCCGGATGTAATAATAGGAGGAAGCTACTCTTTTAAAGGAAACTTAATAGACAATACTAACTTTCTTATAGGAATGGAAACATTAACATATAATAGTGAATATATAAGATTATCACTTTGCCCATTTGTAGGACTCAGACGATTTGGGTTATCGATATCAATGGGATCTAATAATAACTTTAGTGGACTCAGAACACTTATCGGTGTAGGAAGGAGTTATAGCAAAAAGAATGAGCTATCATTTGAAATTGGGGTTGCGGCGAGCATCGGTATCTAAGCTTACCAAATATGAATTCCTAGAAAAACACGGTTTCATCCCAGAAACAGAAGCAGTGGTGTGGCCAGAAAGCATATTTGATGTATGTGACTTCGCTGCCAACATAGACTGTATTGCCGGCATGATTGACATTAACAAGATTTTATCTAAAGGAACCATATCTTTATCTAAACTTACTGGCAAAAGGGAGGCTCCAAAGAATATAAGTAGATGTGTTCTTCTTGTAAACAGAGACTGCGAGCCAATATATGTAAATAGATCGAGAAGTGGAAGAATATATGAAATTTCAACTAGAAGTGCTGATTATTACACAGATTTTGTAGGTCTTAAATGCATACTGCTTAATATAAATAATCTAACGGACACAGTTCCGGCAGTAGTATCAAAAGAAGTAGCTAATAATTAGCTGCACTTGAACACATTTCCTGATATACACAGCCAAAACAATGTTTTCCATATACAGGATAAACAATGTGACCATTTATAAGTTTGCACATATTGTCCAGAAATATTCTGGCTAATGACGAACCATCTGGCCTAATATCTACCATTTTCATATGATGTAAGTTTAGCATACCCACTTCTATAGTCGTAATGCCAGTATCCATTAAGTACAGCTTAATAGCAGTTGCCCATAATTTACCATAAGTATTCCATGATTTGGTTGTATTATAATAGTCAATTAATACATATTTTGGCTTTCCGCTTTTAATTCCCTTTCTCTTCATAACAAATGGAACTATTATATTTAAAGATAAACCGTTACTTGTGTAATCTACATCAAATGATGGCATTGTAACTGTATATTTATTAAATATATTACTAATTGCTGTATGATAATTTCTTAGTAATTTGGAACCTCTTTCTACATATTTATCTAATATGTCTTGTACAGTACTATACTGAGAATCCCTTTTAGATATTTTTACCTTAAATCTCTTTAGAAATTGATTCTCCAGACTTGTTATGCTTGGAATATCAGATACTACTAATCTTAATGAAGAATGGGAAATTGTTTGATCTAAAGAGGTGTACATATCGTAGGCAAAATCATTATTAGATATACTATTGAAATTGTATCTTACTGGACACTTTAAATAGTATTCTGCCAATCTATAATCTATGGTTTCTATTTTGCCATCTGGAATATCAATCATACGTCAAAACTTCCTGTTAATTCCTGCTCTTCTTCCCCTGATCCATCCTCGGAGGTTCTTTGTCTACCATTATCTGAATCCATTCTAAGCTTTAAATCATTAATTCTTACTTTATCAATTATTGGATGTAATCTGCAGGTTGGACCATTCAAATCAAAGAAATATGTTTCTCCCGGTGCTCCGATCTTGTCCTTAAGAACTGTAACTTCTGTTACTGGGGTTATTATTCCGTCGTTTTCTGTATACATTAATGAGCGGCGTTTCCACTCTTTCCATGAGTTGAAGGTAGCAATGGTTATATCGTTTCTGAAGTCCACTGCTCCAGTTTCCTTTAGATGCATCGCTTGAATCCTTCCTGAAAAGTTCTTTACTACTTCTAGTGTATTGAAAAATAAGGATTTTTTTGTTGTAGTTAATTCTTTTACCACATCAATGTATTCTTCTGCTGCATATCTCTTATCGTGCTTTGCTCTGGATATATTGTTTACATTATACATGTTATCAACCATAAATACTCCCCACTTACCAGGATTGCTTTCATGAAACCTCTTTACCACATTAACTATTTCTTCTGTAGTTCCTGCTTCTTCTTTATCAAACATAAATAAGTTGTATCCCAGTATTTCGGATAATCTTTCCTTATGTTCTCCTATAGTATTTAGTATATCTTTAGATACTGAATTAGAAGTTGCTCGATTAGATGCTCTTATAACTGTTTTAAATGGTATTCCGGATGATGTTGCAACCAGCCACTGATATGCCCTCTTTTTGTTATCGTCTATAGTAAAATATACAACAAACGTGTCGTCTTTGTGTAATGTTGCAAAGTTTACTGCAAGTTTCCTGCATAGAGCACTTTTAATATGAGATGGTTTCCCCGCAATGCCTACCAGCATAGAGTCTGTTAAAAAGAGACCTTCTTCTTCTGTTTTACTACTGCTATCAATATTCTCACAGCCAGTTGTAAATACTTTATTTATATCGTCATCATCTTTTGTTCTTAACTCCTCCATTTTCTTCTTCGCTATTGTAACAATATTTCCACCGCCAGCATCTATAATCTTCTGAGATGATTCATATAATGACCTAATTTTTTCCTGCTTTGATTCTATACTTCTTGATTCATTAATATCTCCAGCGAACTTTGCAGATAATTTGTCTAACTGTCTTAGTAAGGGAGAATTAGAATCTCTTAATGCTTCTTTTATATTTACAGATATATCAGTAGCATCTATTCTAAGATTTGGAAATCCGGCAGGAATAAGTTTGCTATAAGAATCTACTAGTAGCGGACTTCCATACATAGATATATCAGAAATAAGATTATTATATTTGCTGACATCACTTAATGAAGTATCAAACATATAATCTGCTTTATATTTTATTACGTATTCCATTAAGGATAATCTGTTCACAGTGTCCTTTATCTTATCTATAAATACTGTTCCTTGAGAAGAGAAGTTTTCATCATAGTCTGTGTCTTCATCTGTTATATTCATCCAATCAAGGAAGCCAACATTTATACCTTGACTCTGCATACTTTTACCAATTGAAAATGCAGAATCAATTCCAGGTCTATCTTTATCCATACATATTACAACTTCTCTAATAGCCTTATTTCCAGTTAACTTTCTTTCTATAATGGAAACCTCATTTGATACTCCTAATACTCCAACTGCTGGTAGGCCAACGGCATATGCGGATAAGGAATTAAATACTCCTTCAAATATATAGAGAATGCCAAGACGCTTGGCCATATTAATACCCCTATCTAGATTTATTACTGGGGGGTAATATATCCCTTTATCCTGAAGTTTTAGGCTATTCTCATATTTTGGCCTTTCATCTACTGATACTGGATTTCTTGCTACTGTTCCTGAATACATTCCATCCCATTGAATTGGGATAAGTAGAACACCTTTTCTTGCATGATGCAGAATAGGATTACCTGTATCTGCATTATTATCCGGTACTTTGCATATATGAAACTTGTCAAGTATTGCAATAGCTAATGCTTCGCTATAATTTCTGCCAAATCTTGGCCCGGTGAGTTCAGTGACATCTGCTGGATTATCAACTATATACCTTTTTGCTTGAATAGCCAATCTGATATTTTCTTCTAACTCCGATTCTTTTACTTCTGGGAGCTCAAAACCGAGTCTTTCGCATAAAAATGGGATAGTTTCTACTGCAAACCCATTACCTTCTGTGGGTACATCATGAATAAATGTAGCAAGATCAAATGAATCACCCCCTAATAAGCATTTATAGCAGTGCCATCCTGGATAACCATCTCCTCTGTCGTGCTTAAAAAAGCCGGATCTGTTTCTATCTGCATTGGAATGTCCAGCAATATTCGGACATCTAAATGAGCCATTTGGCATCACATCTATGCCCTCATGCTCCATATACTCCGGAAGAGCCATTTTGATTTTGTGAACTATATTAGCGTATACTTCTTTCTTATTTGTCATATCAGAATATCAAGATATATACGTCATATTAAAATGTCAAGTAACAAACCACAATTTTATTGACAAACTGCATAACTAGGAAGATAATGGAATATATTATGGAATATCCAATAGAAGAATTACAAGAAGTTCTAGCTCATAACCCTCTTTTTAGAATAATGGGGTATGGTCTTCTTGAACAGATAATAAGCAAGGATCGGCTAATAGATATCGTATCTATGTGCTCAGATGTAATACATAAAGAACGAGTAGATAGGGGTGGCAGATTCAAAATCGACAAGATCGTTAAAGATACCCTTGAAATAACCAAGGTACAGCTAGAAATTGATTTAGAAGATATTATAGATGAAATAGAGGATAACCAGGAAGAAGTGTTTCCGAGAAAATATAGAGATATAATAAGGAATGAACAACCATGAGAGTAATAGTATTTGGTCATCATATACATGGACATGTATCCGGTCTCGGATGGGTAAAATATAACATTATAAAAGCATTAAAAGATGCTGAACATGAGCCAATTTCCGTCTTCAATTCAAAAATGGACGTTGCATTTCAAGAAGGAATATGTAGTGAAGAAAGAACAGATAAAGAATTAAAGATTCCATATATGGGAGTAACGGGAGCACTATCCTGGGAAAATGCCGTAGAAACAATTGAACCTGATATGGTTATATGTGTTGGCAATCCAGAGCATTCATGGTTTGTTCCGCTTGCTAAATCTTTGAAGAATATAAAAAAGATATATTGGTATATATCAGAAGCTAAAACAATTAATAGGTATGTTCCAAGTAGAGATGAAAAATACCTGGACCTCAAAAAGGTAATGAGCTACTACGATAAAATTATTCCGGCTACAGAGATTACAAAGCAGGCATTAGTATATGATATGGAAATGTCAAATTTGGAGGATGCTGAAATAATTACACCACCAGTATGGAAATGGAATACAAGTAAGCAAAAGGAATATGATTATAGAGAAAATGCAAGAATACCTTTAGATTCTAAGATATTCTTCTGTATTACAAATAATAATGAGAGGAAGCGGCTTGATCAATTAATGATATATTTTAAAGAGAAGCTGCTTACTAAGCCATGCAAAAGACTAGTAATACATACTAGTCTAGATATTGAAGGAGGATACGACTTAGTTGCAATAGCGGCCCGCCTTGGAATCGGGGGTAACGTAGTGATAAATACAGAAAATACAGTAGAAGCAATGGAAGGAATCTTTTCAGCAGGAAACACATTTGTAAATATGCCAGCTGCAGAAGGATATGGATTACCATATCACGAAGCCCTACTTCTGGGAACAAAATGTATTCATAGTGGAATTGGGCATATACTTGAAGAGGCACCTCTGCTTAAAGGATGTAATATAGAACTAGTTGAAGCAAAACATCCATATTTCTATAAAATAGGAAACCAAGTATGGTATTCAATTGGCACAGGAGCCATGATAAAGAAATATGGAAGAAAGGGAAAGTATACAATAGAAGAGATAATAAATACTCCAGAACAATTTGCCAAGAAGATTCTTAACAGTATTGGAGCAACTCCCCTAAAGAACGAAATAGATGTCAAATAATATATTTATAATTTCTCCAGCGGATCATAGTGCATCTGTAAGTGACACATCTATAGTTAAAAGAGCAATTTCATTTGCTAATATAGCTGCAAGAACAGAAGTGTCCAGGGTAATTGTTATAAGCATAGGAGACATGGCAAGTATATACCCAGATGCTCCAGGCAAAAGGATCCTAATAGATTTTAGACCAGGAGACCTGCTGTATCGTATAAATCAAATAGGAAGTTTTAATTCATGCATACTTTTATATCACTATCAAGATTTTCTGATATTAAAACCAGAAA
>Ga0180438_10009264_pt1 | contig 12309 bp, 27 predicted proteins | sample SS_ome_12_FD_132455 | JGI IMG/M metagenome (GOLD analysis project Ga0180438, IMG submission 132455) | Hypersaline lake sediment archaeal communities from the Salton Sea, California, USA - SS_3_D_2 metaG | ecosystem: Environmental > Aquatic > Non-marine Saline and Alkaline > Hypersaline >...
ACCAAGGGAGGTCACAGGGACGTCAGATCCACGGCTACGATCTCGAGGGACGCCCTCGAGGGCGCCCCTGGGTGGTGCGTCGAGGCGTGGGCGGTCAACGCGCCCGTGGATCGTACCCGCGTAGCCGGGTGGTGGCTTCCGAAGGCGAAACTCGATCTCGCGAAGCGCCTTGCTCGGGCGATCCGAGCGGGTGTCGCCACGCCGCCCGAGGATATCCGCACGGACGTCAACGGACGGACCTTTCTCGCGACGAAGACGGTCATTATCGGCCGTCGTATGAACGCCGACCTTCGTAGGCTCGGCTTCTAGGAGAAGGCGCTTGGGATACAAGAGACACTAGACAGGCTCGTGCCGGGCCAATCGGTGATCGACGTCGAGGGAGACCCGATTCCGGGTCTCCTCGGTATCATCGAGCAAGTCCGTGAGGACGGGTGGGTGGTGATCCACTGGCAAGGCATGGGGCGGTGGGCCACGTCGCTCGGGGACGTTGTTTCGTCTATAGCAAACAGGGAATGGGTCCTCACCGACGGATGGTGCAGGGAGATCGTGATCCCCGGAAAAGAGTAGACGAGCTATGAACGAACGCATGAGCCCCAAGGGAACCTTCCTGACGACTCGCGGCGTCGGCAACCTCACCGTGGGTGGCCGTGTCGAGGTGACTCGCGGCCAATTCGGACGTGCCGGGAGTCTCGTCCTCGACCGCAAGCTCGAGGGAGCCCGGGGGACGTTCCTTGGGTGGTCGATCCCTCACGGCTACGCCGTCGTCCAGACGGACGGAGGGAACGAGTTCATGGTTCACCCCGAATCCCTGGAACGATCGCGATGAGCGTCACCGCCCGCGACTTGGTGGAATCGGTTACCGGCCTTCGACAGCTGGCGGCCGACCTTCGAGCGACGGCCAATCAGAAGACGGTGCCAATGCCGAAGGGGGATCCGTGCGTCATGGCGCGACCCGAAGGGTTGGCGTCGGGTGCCGATTTCATCGACCGGGTATGCGACGAGCTTCTCTTGCTCGTTCCGGACGTTCCGATCACGACCCTCGCCGAAGAGGAGGACGAGCATGGCTGACACGACGAGCGTGCGGATCGATCACGGCGTCGTCACGACGGACGACGAAGGCAACTTGGTGATCAAGAAAGAGTCGCTCGTGGGGGCGCGGGTCGTGCTCTTGAACAGCACGATCGAGATCCGGCCCGGTGCGGAGTTCGACATGGAACCTTGGGGGCCGGGGTCGATGTACAAGGGCAACCGCGTGGTCGGCGTCCTCCCAACCATGACCATGCCCGATCCGTTGCCGGGGAAAATCGACCTCTAACGGCTCGCTAGAGGTCCTATAGAGCCTCCTGGGTAACACCTGGAGGTTCGCCCCATGGACGACAAGACCCTTCGGCGGAAGCTCATCCGGCTCGCCTATCAACGGCCCGAGCTTCGTCCCGAGATCCTCCCCCTCGTCACCGATGAGCCGAGGACCGCCCGCGAGATGACGCCTTCGAGCGTCACCCGTGGGATCGGTGCGGCCAAGGTCCACCTCACCTTGGCCGAGAAGAGCGCGAAGAGCGGCGAGCTGGACAAGGCCGACCAAAGCCTTGGCCGAGCCCTCATGGAGCTGGAGAAGATCCGCAGGGGCCTCGAATGGACCGTGTGGGGCGGCCACCGTCCCCCGACGTACTAAGAGGCGTACCGTGGACGATCTTCGACGACGGGCGATCAGGCTCGCTTTCGCGAAGCCGCACCTCCGGGCTCACCTGCTTCCGATCCTCGCACGGGGCCAAGCGGAGCTACCCCCGGGGACGGAGGTGGATGTCGGTCTCTTCTGGGACAGCACCTCGTTCTACGAGGCTCTCGACCGGGGCGACCGCGAGGCTGTGAAGGAGAACGCCGAGTACGAAGCCCAAGGGCCTCGTTACCTCAGAACCCTGTACCAGAACGGGGCGAAGGACATCCAACGGCTCATCGGGGCGAGGACCCAGTGTGGCACGGGCGGCAAATCGGGCGAGGCCCGGTGTTCGATCAAGAACATCAGCCGCAGGTCCCTGGAGAAGCTCCTGGGGATCCTCGAAAGCGGTTCTTACGGGTGGGCCAAGCTCCCGGCGCCGTTCATGTATGTGGGCTCGATCAACTTCGCTCCCGGCGGGAGCTGGTGGGCTGGGTCCGGAGAAGAGAAGGATCTTCGGGCTATCCGAGAGTACCTCGACGACCTCGACGACCCTCCCCGGTATGCGGCGGCCACGACGGGGCTCCCGGAGGACCTGATCCATTTGATCACGAAGTTCAACCGGGAGCACCACCCCTTCGTCGAGGTTGCTCTCCGCAACGTGCCTCCGAAGGCTCTCCGGTCCCAACGGGCGTGGGAGGACTACTGGGGCGACGTCGGCGGGGACGTGTACGCGGAAGAGCCGATCTACGACGAAGACGAGTACGAACAAGACTACGAGATGGTCGCCCAGCCCGACGTAGTGAAGCGAGTGACCCGAGAGCTAGGTCTCGGGTCACTCCGCCCCGATGCGGATGACCTTCTCCAACTCGGTTTCACTCTCAAGGCGCTAGGGCGCGAGGTGTTCAAGCGCCTTCGGACGGCTTCGAGGACGAAGCAAGGCACCATGTTCCCACCGAAGACGGTGCCGATTGGGTACTTCGAGGTCTCCTACGACGACTACGGACAGGCCGAAGCGAAGAAGATCCGGGACAAGCTCCGGGCCTTGCACGGGACGATCAAGGCGATCGAGTCTGGCTATAGCGACGGCCATGGGTTCGAGCTTTACGCCGACTTGAAGGCTCTACAGAAGTACCTCGGTCGGTATCCGCTGCCCTACCGCTAGTCGAGCTTCGACGTCCAGTAGGACACGGAGCCGAGGTAGTCACGCCACGTCTCCGGCATGTCCTCGTTCCACGCGATCCCGGAGGCCGCCATGCCCGGTAGGGTCTTCGGCCGCACCGGCTTCGTGCGGAGCGTCATCTTCGCCTGCTTGGGCGTCCGGTTGGCCTTCTTCTGGTTGCACCGGAGGCACGCGATCACGACGTTCGTCCAGACCGTCTTGCCCCCTTGCGACCTCGGTACGACGTGGTCGTACGTGAAGTCGGACTTGGACACCTTGTTCCCGCAGTACTGGCAGCAGCCCTTGTCCCGCAAGTAGACGTTGTGCCGGTTGAACTTGGCACCACGGCGGACGAGTCCGCGGACCTTGCCGAGGAACCGGATCACCGAGGGGACCTTCCACACGAAGTGCTGGGAGCGCACCTCACGGTCCTCGTACTCCTCGACGACTTCGGCACGGCCGGTGAACAACCACGTGATGGCCTTCTGCCACCCGACTCGGTTGATCGGCATGTATGCGGCGTTGAGAACTAGCGTGTCCATTTCCTTCCGTCCTTACGTCATGTAGTCCTCTAGTTAGGGTTGTGAGGCAACCTGAATACCCCTTGCGGCGGAGAGTATACCTAGTCCCCGAACAAATCGAAGATGAGATCGTCCTCATCCGGGGGAGCTATGGGCGGCCCGACCGGCTTTTCGCCATGCCACGCGGGAGGCGTGTCCCCCTTGTAGAACACGAGCACCTCTTGGTGCGTGAGCACGGTCTTCCGTGCGGCTTCGAATTGCGGGCGTGCCCGCACGGCGGCTGACCCCGCCCGGTTCAAGAGGACCAACGAGTTGTAGAGCCGGAGCCCGGCGGCTTTCTTCAGGATCGCTCGCGTCGCGTCGGGGAACCGCCGGTAGAAGCCGTGCTCGTCCCGGAAGTCCCCCACGACGATCACGAAGAAGCGCTCGTCCTTGAGGAGCTTGGCGGCCCCGAGAAGGATATCCGCGTAGGCCGTAAGGAAGTCCCGGTGGGTCATGTTGGAGAGATCGCGAGGATCGTCGCTATATCGCTCCAGGTTGCCGTAGGGGGGACAGGTGAACACGGAGTCGAACGGACCCTCGTCGAGCGTTCTGAGGACGGTCCTGGCGTCTCCTGGGAGCCATTCCGCCTCACCCTCTCCGTGTTCGACGGCTTCGACCCCGTCCCACTCGCCGTAGTTGGATTCGACTTGCTCTTCTCGGAGGTCGATCCCAAGGTAGCGCCGACCCGTGAGGGCGGCGACCGCCCCTCGGACGATCCCGCCCGAGAAGGGGTCGAGGATCGACCCTCCTGGTGGCACGAACCAGTGGGTGAGCACCTCGGCGAGCACGGGGTCGAATTCGCTCGTGAGGCGCTTCAAGGCACGGACGGCCCACACTTCCTTCGACCACCCCCGCTCGTCGAACGTGAGCTTGTCCCGCGAGGTCGGGTCGGCGTCGTTTTGGCCTCGACCGATCCCCAGCTCCATCCATTGACGCTTGCGCTTCTGCCACCGTCCGGACCGGCTATCGAGCACGGAGAACGGCGGGAGGATGAAGTCCCTCGCGAGGTGTTGCCGATCGGGCAAGGTGGTGGTGTCGACGACCATTCCACCTAGTCTACCCGATCTACTTGGTGAACAGCTTGTAGCGAGGTGTGACGCCCTCGAACCACTCGTCACCGTACCGCCAACCCTCGACCGTCTCGCGGATCTCCCGCTCGGACCAGTAGAGCCACTTCGTGTCGCAGATGTTCCACGAGCACGTATGACGCTTGTACTGGCCCCCGTCCGATACCTCGCCACCTCGGCGGTGAAGCTGGCGGAGTCGCTTGTTGGCGTACTTCTTCCACCACGGGCTCCGGTCGCACCACCCGGGGGTCTTCTTGAAGGATCTCGACATGTTAAGCGCTCCTTGTCAGGCACTTAACATGGGGTCCTCCTTCGCTCTCGGATTGGTGGTCTCACGCGGTCATCATAGCGGAATCGGGTTGTTCGTCTATGCGCTCTCTTCAGAGAGGAGGTGTGCAATGCACCCACGGACCTTGCTTGTGCTACTCGCCGCGAGGCTCGTGGCGTTCCTATGAAGTTTGAGGAGTACCGGCTCTCGGAGGCGATTCTCGGCGGACTCGAAAACGTCGCTCCTATGAAGGCACTCACGGCGGCGTGTATCGCCACCGGGCGCCTAATCGCTGAGGTCGAGCTGTTCGTCGGAGAGGATCTCTTCCTCGAGGCTGTCGAGTTGATCGGCCAAGTCCGGGATGAACACCGCCGGGTCTCGTGAGGACTCGAACATGTAGTGCTGGATCAAGGTGTCGAGGAAGAACACGGCGTTCGACGATAGGATGTGCTCTTCGACGATCGCCCTCTCCTCGGCCGTCGGTGGGCGGAGGTACACGACCATGAGCGGGTGTGTCCCCCGAGCGGTCGGGGCCGAGAAGAAGGGGCGCCAGAAGGAACCGTCCTTCGCGAAGACTTTGACTAGGCAGAGTGGCGACCTCACACCTGGGAAAAGCGATAGGCCCGGTAGTGAGTGGACCCGGTCGGATTCGAACCGACGACTAACGGCTTATGAGACCGCGGCTCTAACCGCTGAGCTACGGGTCCTAGTTTGCTAGCCGATCCGGTTCGCGACCTCTAAGAGCAACCCCTCCAAGTCTTCGGGGTCGAGATCCCGCATGTCGGCGATCTCGTGAAGGGCCAAGCCGTCGGCGAAGTCTCCGAGGAGCATCGACACGGGTATCCGGGTGCCTCGCAAGCACGGCGCACCGGCCATGACCGTTGGGTCCTCCGAGATGTACCTATTCCCCGAACTCTTCCCGGAGGGCATCGGCTTGCTCCGCAAGGACCTTGTTCCAGTCGACGGGTGCGAGGGCCACCTCGCGGGCACGGTCCCAACATTTTTGCGTGGGGGACGGTGGGAGGGTGCGTTTGGTGGCTACCCCCGGATTCGAACCGGGCACCGCTTGAATATGAGTCAAGTGCTCTACCACCTGAGCTAGGTAGCCTTGGAACGGACGACCGGGATCACCGCTTCGCCCGACTCGTAGAGAAGACGCTTCATCTCGTCCCACGAGATGAGGGCATCGCCACCGTCCCCCCACGAAGAGCCCCACGAGTTGTGGAGGGTGAAGGTCCGCTTCGTGACGGACACGCCCTTGCACAAGATCGCGTGCCCACCGGCCACGTTCCCGTAGACGTGGATGTGGCCGCACGGGAGGGGGTTGAACATCCCCTCGTACCAGTTGATCCCGAGCACGGCAGGTCCCTTGTAGCCGACCGCCATGATGAGGTCTTCGAGCCCGAAGGCCCAGCGGTACTCGCCGATGTACCCGAGCCGCTGAAGGACCTTGATTCCGGCGAGGACCGACGTGCCCTCGTAGAAGGGCGAGGCGCCGGGGTATGAGCCGCCGGGCCATATGTCGTTCCGCTGGGCGTCCCAGTAGACCGTCTCCTTGGCGAACTTCGCGTCGAGCCCTTCGACGCATACGGGACGGCCGATCAGCTCGTGGGTCATGGAGAAGCCGACACAGGCCCCGTCCGGTCCTTGGTCGAGATGCGTGTCACACCGCCACGTGTAGGAGCGGGGTTGTAGAGCCGAGTCGAGCGTCTCCCGGATCGGGTAGTTGCGGGAACGCTCGTCGAACTGGACGATACGGTCGAACCGGCGATCGCTCACCGCGGACCCGTCTTTCAACATGACCATGGGAGGCTCCTTCTAGCGGCGGTGGAGGTGGCTGGGGCGGCAGGATTCGAACCTGCGAATGTCGGCACCAAAAACCGATGTCTTACCACTTGACGACGCCCCATTAACTCCACTCGCGAACCCGGAAGCACCGGCTCTCTTTCACGGTGTTTCTGCACACCTGTTCCTCGTCCTCTTCGCACCCGCGTCCTTTGCAAGGACACCTCTTGAGATGATACTCCGAGTTCGAGCAAAAGCACTCGCCGCCAATGAGGTAGAAGCAACGTTTGGGCAGAGGCGGTGCCATACTAACCCGGTTCTATTGACGAAGTACCGGAGCCACCGTGCGGTAGTCGGTCAACTCGACCGGGGGAACCCCTCTGAAGGCGCCTGGAGCTTCAGGCACCCACCCGGCGTCGAGAGCCACCTCTATGAGCTTCCTCACGTCACGAGGCGTCAGAGAGGCCACGTGGCGGACATGCCCCGTGTCCATGTCATGAGCTTCCTGGGAGATCCACCGCAGGGACTCGACCTCGACGCACAAGGGAAGCCCCGGCCGGTCGACTGCTTCTTGGATGACGACCTTGGCATCGGGGGGTGCCCCCGTTTGGTGCATCGGTTGCTTCCCCCCATAACCCTTGAACTTCCATTTGAAGGTCCGGTCACGGACGACGATCGTTCTCGCTCCCTTGAGAGCCATCTTTGCCTCCTCGGATTCGGACTTGGATCCCGACCCCCATCCTTCCGATTTTCCCGAAGTTGTTGACCGCGTACTCGACGCCACGGACCTCGTAGACGAGGCCGTTGAGGCGGATGAGCGATCCAACTGGAGGAAGGTCCGAGGGTCGCTCCCACGGGTGGTCCTTCGCCGCCACGACGGCCACGAGCCCACGCCCCGTGATGTCCTTGAAGGTCACGTTTTCGAGGGAGATCACGGCTAGAACCTCACCACCCCGAAGGGCGTGGCCTGAAGATTGACCTTCTTCCCGTCCTCCAAGAACTGCTGGGCGACCATGGCGATCAAGCCGCCCGCGATCGCGAAGAAGGGGAGCATCTCGCCGTCCTCGCATGTCGCTTGCCCCGGCTCCTCCGCGTCGGGCGTGAACATTTCCTCCCACACGATTCGGGCGAAGTCGCCGGTGTCCGAGAGGCACCCATGGAGACACGGGGTATCGAACGCCCGGCATGCCGCCGAGATCGTCTCCCGAGCGTCGAGGTTGTCGGTGCAGTCGATCACGAGGTCCGTCTCGACCGGGATGAGCTGGTTGCTGTTGTCCGCCGAGAGCTTATGGGGTACCGGCCGGAGCTTCCTCCCGAAGAGCCCGTTGAGGGCCTGGGAGATCGCCTGAGCTTTGTTCTTCCGGAGCGACCCCTTCGTGTGGAACTGCGCCTGGGTGTTCTTCGTCTCCACCCGGTCGAAGTCCACGACCGTGATCAGCGCGTTCCAGTTGCGGGCGAAGAGGAGGACGTGACTCCCGAGGGCGCCGGCGCCCACGAGGACAACGTTGTGTCGCTTGGGCTCGTTTTTGATCATGGTTCACCTCTCAGGGGGTCTACTCCGTGACCCCGAACCGCCAACACCGCTTGCACACGTCGTCGGCCTTGAGGTCGGCGAGGTCCTTCTCGATGCGGTGTTCCTCGAAGAAGACGTACTTGCACACCGACACGATCTCGCCTTCGAGGAGGTGCCACTTGCCCCGCTTCGCGTTAGCGTCCCGGTAGGCTTTGGTCGGGGGTACGAGCTTCATGGAGAGACTTTTCCGAAGACCCGGATTGCTTGTTCGAAATCTCGGGCGATCCGGCGGGTGGTGTGCTCGTCGAGTCGGATCGTTGTGAACCCTTCCGGCAGGTGGAGGGCTAGTTTCACCGGGTAGTCAGAGTCTCCGAGCCGGGCGTCTACGAAGACACCCATTTGCTCGTGGTCTAGTTGCCTATCGGTGTTGCTCATCTACTTCCTCTTCTTCGGCTTGTGGAGCATGCGGGGGATCGAGTCGAGGGTCGTGAGCAACGCGATGTTGTCCTCGACGGCCGCCATGATGATGTTCCGGCTCACCTTCTTGTAGTAGGGGTGCCGGAGCCACTCAGCGTACGGGGTGTTGCCCCGGACCTTGTTGCACTTCCTGCACGCCGTCACGAGGTTCTCGGGGATCGACGGGCCGCCGTGCTCCCACAAGACGACGTGGTCGACCGTGAGAGGCACGTCGTCAGCACCGCAGTAGCGGCACCGGTAGCCGTCCCGCCGGTAGACTTGCCACGAGACGCCCTGGGAAATGTTCCGGGCCGTCTTGCGGAGGATCGCCTTGACCGGCCCCTTGTTGCCCTTCTCCTCAGCGTGGGCGAGGACTTCGACCTCGAGGAGGTCCGTCTGGCGGAGGAACCGTTGCCACTCGTCGGAGTCCATGTCGAGGACCGTGATGGGGGCGGTGGCCTCGTTACGGTGGGGCCTGGAGTCGAGGACGACTCGGAGCCACTCCCGTTGCCCCTCCGTCAGCTCGCCCGGCAACGGCACGAGGTAGACGCGGTCGCCGTCGGCGTAGATCGCGCCGGCGAGCTGGATCGTGTTGCCGATCGCGTGGATGTCGAGGTCGTCGAGCTTCACGTGGGGTTCTCCTTCGGGGTCGGGCTTGCCTTCGGCACTCGGCCGTACCATTCCTCCCGCCGTTCCACGGCCGCGTCGAAGGCGGCGAGGCACCCGAGGAGATACTTGGCGAGGATGAAGTCCGGGGTGTTCGACCCGTTCTCCATGGAGTGAGCGTTGAGGATCGCTTCGAGGTTTTTGCGGAACGAGTCCGCTCGGCGTCCCGCGGGGCCTTTCCGGATCCCGTCGTGCATGGTGGCCGCGATCTTGGACCGGCCCCGGTTGCACGCGAGCATGCCCTCAAGGTATTCGGCTTTGTCCTCCGGGGTGACCGCCTTGCAGGGGCACCCGTTGTGCTCGATCCACTCGTCGAGCATGTAGAGGAGGGTCTCCCCGTTGTCCCCGTCCCCGCCGAAGCGGAGGTCGAGAGCCTCGACCGTGTCCTGCTCCCGAAGGGCCTCTCCGATCTTCAGGGAGATCGGATGGTGAGGCAGTCCGTCCTCCCACCGGGCCGGATCGTAAGGCTTGATCACTTGCGCTCCTCCTGGAGGAGATCGAGGAAGTGGTCGACCCCCATGTCTCTCGCCTTGTGGGTGGTGAGGACGCCACCTTGATAGGACGAGATGTAGTCGGCTACCCGTTGCCACTCGGCGGGCAAGCTCTCGGGGAGGACCGTCTTGCGGACCCACAAGACGAACGGGCGTTTGCGTTCCATGCCGATCGTCATTGCGACGTGTTTCGCGTCGACCACCTGCTTGTCCGTCACCGGGAAGTCGGGCCACCGGGCTTGGGTGGGCCCGACCGTCCACGGCCACTTGTCGAGGGTGTCGTCGATATGGATCCACAAACACCCTTGGAGCGCTTCTCTTAGCGCCCCCATGCTTAGGCCCCTACTCCGTAGGCCGACTTGGGCCGGATCATGATCCGGTCGTAGGGGATGTCGTCGGTGGCCCGGAAGCGGTCCACCTGGAAGTCCGCGAGCCGCACGGTCGCGTCGGCGGTGATCCCGGGGATGTCCCCGTTTCGGATCGCCTCTTCGGCCATGGCCCTCACGGCCCCGTCGTCGGTCTCGTAGAGCACCGGGTCCGGGAGGTCGCCGTTCTGGCGAGCCCACGTCACGTTCAGGCGCGCCTGCCCCGGCCCGAAGACCGGGTGAGCGAGAGCGCCGCCCTCGGCCTCTTCTTCGACGACCTGTGCATCGAGCACGTCGGGTTCGATCACGTCTGGTTCGATCACGTCTACCATTGTCGGCCTCCTTGCCAGTTCCCTGCTTACGCGAGGGGTGTTCTAGTCGTCCTCTTCGTCGTACATGCCGGAGAGGGCCTTGAGACGGTCGACCGCCTCTCCGATGAGGCCCCACTCCATGTCGGGGAGGGGCGTGTGGTTGCCCTTGTAGTCGTAGGGGCCGGGGCCGACCCATCGCCAAAACGTCGTCTTCTCCTTCGTGGCGATCACCCACAAGAAGCGTTTGGCGAGGCCCAGCTCCGTCGCGGACCACGTCGTGACGTCCTCGTGAGAGGGCCTGTTGAAGCCCGACGGGTGAGTGTGGGCCGTCCCGCCCAGGACCTCGACGTGCTTCTCCATGATCTTCCAGAGATCCCGCGAGTCCGGGATCGCGCCCGCCGTCCGGTTGTCCGGAAGATGGTAGTGGATCACACGCCCGACCTCGTCGAACACGACCAGTGATTCCTTCATTTGATCCTCCTGGGGAAGCCCTCGTCGGCCGGGACGTCGACAAGCTCTGGCATAGACCCCCGGAGGCTCTTCGCCTTTCGGGTGGCTTCGCCGTTGAAGAGGGCACGTTCCGTATCCGTGAGGGCGTCCCAAGCCTCGTCCATGAGGTCGAGGTGGGCGTCGATCTTCTCCTCGTCGTCCATGGAGCGTAGCTCCATCCACTCGCGGTGGAGCTGCATGTAGCGCTTGGCCTCGTCCGTCATCGTTTTCTCCTCGCCGCCCCTGCCACGGGCACCGGAGGCGGCCCCGCCGGCTTCCGCTCCGTGGCGAGAGGTGGCAAGGTCTCCGATGCCAACCCGTCGTGGATCCACTTGCGGACCAACTCGGACACCGTTGTGTCCTTCCGAGCCGCATGAACCCGGAGCTTCCGCCGCAAGGCGGGATCGATCTTGATCGTGAGCTTCACGTCGGACATAACCACCTTCCGTAGAGCCGTAAGTACGGCAAGCCGTAGAGCCGTATCACCGTACTTACGGCGAGCCGTACTACCGTACCTACCGATAGGGGTTCCGGTAGTCGATATCGCCCGGGGCGTGCCGGTAGACCACGAGGATCCCCCGGTCGATCGCTTCTCCGACCACACCTGGAAGAGACTCCAAGGTGAAGAGTCGGTCGCTCCGGTTGGCACCGTGTCCGAGACACACTCCCGATTCGAGGACTCGGAGCTGGAGATCCACGACGCATTCGAGGCGTCGACCTCGGAATCGGTACTGGACGACTTTCTCTCCGGGGTGTCCTCCGTCGAGGACGTCGAGAAGCTCGGCCCCGGAGACCTGGAGGGCCGCTTGAGCCGCCGTGCGGAAGTCACGCTGAGCGACGGCCCTTCGACCGGCACCCGTGCCCAACCTCTTCATGGCTTCTCGGAGGCGAGCCTCTTCGGCCGCCCGCCGCTCGGCTTCGATCCGTCGCCGCTCGGCTTCGCGACGACGCTCCTCGGCCATCTCCCGTTGCCATGTCTCCCAGCGGAAAGCGGCGTCGAGAGCCGGGGTCACGTCCTTGACGTGTGCGACGGATTCCATTCGGTCCTGGTAGGCGAACGTCACCTCGTCCTCGGGACCGAGCGGGAACTCCGTGCATAGGTAGACGAGCCGGCCTTCCCGATCACGGAAGGCTTCGACTCGCGTGAAACGAGCGAGTCCCCGCTCCACGCAGTAGATCGGCTCGGTTTGTTCGACGAGCTTCTCGGGGTCGGGATCGACCCGAGCTTCATCATGAATGAACCTCTCGCTCGCCACGTAGCCGGTGACCGTGTCGCAAGGCCAATGGTCCGGTGGGAACTCGGCCGGGCCGACGAGCCTCGCCGTCCGGCCGCCCCCGACATGGAACACGTGCCACCCCTGATCGTGGGGCCGGCGCCCCTTGATCTTGTAGGTGCGGTCCGTGGAGTGGACCGTCCGCCCCGCGATCCATGGGAGAACGATCTCCTGTGGATCGGGGGCGAGTAGGTCTTGCCAGCTCATGTCGTTTCTCCAAGCGGAGAGGCCGCATTCCTAATCTG
>Ga0180438_10009265_pt1 | contig 12308 bp, 12 predicted proteins | sample SS_ome_12_FD_132455 | JGI IMG/M metagenome (GOLD analysis project Ga0180438, IMG submission 132455) | Hypersaline lake sediment archaeal communities from the Salton Sea, California, USA - SS_3_D_2 metaG | ecosystem: Environmental > Aquatic > Non-marine Saline and Alkaline > Hypersaline >...
CACCAACACGTAGTCGGGGCCAGCGGAAGATCGCCGGCGCCGCTTCGCCGGTTGGGCTCTCTGCCGTGCGCTCGCCTTTGTCGCCATCCCATCGCTCCTCTTACGCCAACTGCCGAACCAACTCCTTGAACCGATCCCCGCGCTCGGCGAAATCGCGGAAGGCGTCGAAACTGGTGCCGCCCGGTGAAAGGAGCACCACCTCACCGGGTCGGGCCAGCCGGGCAGCCGCCTCCACCGCCTGCTCCAGTGTCTCCACCCGGGTAATCCCCTCCAACACGGCTTCTTGGTTGCTGCCCCCCGCTTCCTGCCTCCGGCCTAACCTTCCCTCTACGACCCGTGCGATCATCGGTCCCGCTTCGCCAAACGTCACCAGGCGCCGCACCCGCTGCACGGCTTCATCGGCAAATTCTTCCCAGGGCAGCTTCTTGTCCCGCCCACCGGCGAGGAGCACGATCGACTCCTCAAACGAACGCAACGCTGCCAGCGACCGCTCCGGCGCCGTGGCGATCGAATCGTCGTACCAGCTCACGCGGTTCCATTCGCCCACCAGCTCCAACCGATGTTCGACGCCAGTGAACGTCGTGGCGACATGCCGCATGGCCTCGACCGGCACGCCCGCCACCCCGGCCAGCGCACACGCGGCCAACACATTCAACAGGTTGTGCCGCCCCCGGAGCCGCACTTCCAACGCCTCACAAATCACGCGGTCCCCGCCTCCCTGGGCGGGACTCAATTCATCGCTCAGCCGCAGCGTCAGCTCACCGTTCGTCTTGAACGCACCCTCTTCCACCTCAGCTCCACCGCTAAACCACAGCAACCGCGCCGCTGTGTCCAGAGCCAGGGACCGGGCATTGGCGTCGTCATAGCCCAGAAGTGCGAAATCCTGCTGTCGCTGATGTGCCAGGATGTTTCGTTTGGCAGCGATGTATGCCTCCATCGTTTTGTGCCGGTCCAGGTGGTTGGGGGTGATGTTGAGCACCGCTGCGACGTGGGGCCCCGCTGTCATCACCTCCAGTTGAAAACTGGATAGTTCCATCACTACCCAATCATCCGGTGTGATCTGGGCCAAGTCGGCGATCATCGGATTGCCAATGTTGCCCCCCACCCAGGTGCGCAAGCCAGCCGCACGACACATCTCCCCAACGAGCGCGGTCGTCGTCGTCTTGCCCGCCGAGCCAGTGATGCCGATGATGGGCGCCGGGCAACGCTCCAGGAAAAGCTGCGCGTCGTTGCTCAGAGGAATCGAGCGTCGCTGCGCCTCGACGACGATGGGGACGTCCACCGGCACGCCACCGCTGAGGCACAACAGATCGGCCCCATCCAGCAGGTCCAGCGGATGCTCACCCAACACATAGCGGATTGGCATCTCCGCCAGTTCCGCCAACGGGCCGGCCAGCGCCGCCTCGTCCCGCAGGTCAGAGACTATCACTTCGGCCCCGGCCTGCGCCAGGAAGCGCGCCAGCGCCGTCCCCTGCCGCGCCAGTCCCAATATCACGACTCGTTTACCAGCCAGATTCATAGTCCACTACGCGTTACACATTATGCTTACCACAGCGCCAGTGCCACACCGGCCATCACCGCCAACAACTCTACCAGCCAGAAACGCTGCACGACCTGCGTCTCCGACCAGCCCAGGAGCTCGAAGTGATGGTGTAAGGGGGCCATTTTGAACAATCGGCGCCCCTTTCCAAGCCTGCGCTTGGTATACCTGAAATACAGAACTTGCAAGACAACCGACAGCGTCTCCGCCACCGGCACCAACGCCACGACCGGTAGGAGCAACCATTGTCCGGTCATCAAAGCCACCGTCCCCAACGTCGCTCCCAGCGCCAGGCTGCCAGTATCGCCCATGAACATCTGTGCCGGGTGGGCGTTATACCACAGGAAGGCGAAGCTCGCGCCCACCACAGTGAAACAGAAATGCACCAGGTAGACCTGGCCCTGTAGCAGAGCGATGACGCCGTAGGCGGCGAAGCAACTGGCGACGATGATCCCCGCCAGCCCATCCAGGCCATCGGTCAGATTGACCGCGTTGGCCGAGGAGATGAGCACAAAGGCTGCCAGCGGCACCCACGCCCAACCCAGATCAACAGCCCGACGCACCCCAGGCACGCCTACCTTGCCGGCGAACTGCAATCGCATCACCAACATGGCCACAGCGATCCCTACACTCAGCACTATCTCCCAGACAATCTTGCGGCGGGCCGTATATCCCTCGCCCCGCCGCATCCCGCGCACTCCGGCGATATCGTCCAGGGCACCGACGAGGGCATACGTCAGCATGACTCCCAGCGGTACCAGGATTGAGCGTCCAATCACCGTCCGCCCCTGCAGATTATAGATGTTGAGCGCTACCGTGATCAACACCACCGGCACGACAATCATCAACCCACCCATCGTGGGCGTTCCAAACTTGGTCCGATGGCGGCGTGGGCCATCGATGCGGATGCGCTTGCCAATCTTGTATCGACGCAGGATGCGAATGAGAAACGGCCCCCACACGACGGCCAGCAGGAAGGAAATACTCGCCAGGATCAACGCAAATTCCATTACTTCCTCCCCAGCTCGTTGACGATCTCCTCCATCTGCAATGCCCGCGAGCCCTTGACCAGGATCACGTCGTCGCCAGTGACCATCTGTTCCAGGAGGGCTACGACATCTGCATTGCCCTCGACGATGTACACCTGATCGGCCGGCATACCCCAGCGCATTGCCGTCTGGCCGATGATCCGGCCGCGAGGTCCAACCGTGATGAGCACATCCGCCACCTCCAGTGCACGCATCCCCACCTTTTCATGCCCTTCGTGCTCGTAGTCGCCCAGCTCCAACATGTCGCCCAGGACGGCAATCTTGCGCCCATCAAGCTCCTCCAACAGGTTGAGCGCAGCAATCGTCGAGGCAGGGCTGGCGTTGTACGTGTCATCCAAGATAGTGGCACCCGCCGGCCCCGGCACTGCAACCAGTCGCAGTTGGGGGGACGGACCACGCAGACCCTCGATGATCTCCTGCCAGGTCAGTCCCTCGACCAAGCCCACAGCCGCCGCGCGCAGCGCGGTGTGGACCGAATGCCGCCCCAGGAGCGGTATCTTGACGTGCAACGTCTCAAACTCGTAATGGAGACGAAAGCGGATGCCGTCGAGACCCAACCCCTCGATGTAGTCGGCCCACAGATCTGCCTTGGGAGAGAGGCCGTAGTAGAACACGCGGGCACGCGTCGCCTGCGCCATACCCCGAACGCGCTCATCGTCATAGTTCAGGATCGCCACGCCCTCAGGGGCCAATGGGAGCGCCTCGACCAATTCCCTCTTGGCCCTCACGATGCGCTCCAACGTGCCGGCCCGTTCCAGATGCACCGGACCGACAATGGTCACGACGCCGACGTGCGGTTGAGCAATCCGGGCCAGGTCCGCAATCTCGCCCACGTCGTACATTCCCATCTCCAGCACAACGCGCTCGTGATCGTCCGTCAGGTGCATTAGCGTCAGCGGCAGGCCAATCTCGTTGTTGTAACTGGCCTCGCTCTTTAGCGTGACGTAGCGACGCGCCAGCACCGCCGTCGACAACTCCTTCGTCGTCGTCTTTCCCACGCTCCCCGTGATACCCACGACACGCACGCTGTGCTGCTGCCGCCAGAAAGCCGCTACCTGTTGGAGAGCCTGGAGGCTGTCCGCCACCCTGAGCACCAACGGCAACGCCCAGTCGCCGGGCAGCGCCAGTTCAGCGCCAGCCAGATCCAGCACCATCCCGTCAGCAGCTACGTCTCGTTCGACGATCGCCGCCACGGCACCCCGTGAGAAAGCGTCAGCGACGTAATCGTGCCCATCCGCGCACTCGCCCTTGAGCGCGACGAACAACGCGCCAGGTGTGGCCCGTCGCGAATCGACCACGGTCCCAGAGATCGGCTGTTCCAGTCCCTCCGGCCGGTCCCCAGTCAATCCCTCAAGCACATCCGCCAGTGTCAACATCCCCCCACTCATCTTAGCGCCTCCGCCACTCTCGTACCATCAGGTGGAACGCCCAAGACCACGAACAGCCGTGTGGTCAGTCGCTGAAACGATCGCGCCGCTGTCTCGGAAGCCCAAGGCGATTTCTTCGGCCGATCCAATTTGACCAGAACAATCAACCTTGGGTTTGGCACGGGCCCAAAACCAATGAAGGAGGCAATCGTGCCTTCCTTATCATATCCACCAGGGATTGGTATCTGCGCCGTGCCGGTCTTGCCCGCGACACGATAGCCCTCCACCTTCGCCTGGGGAACGCCCTCGTCCACCACCCGCACCATCATGTCCATCAGCGTACGCGCCGTCTGGGCAGAAATCACCTGCGATTCGACCACCGGCTGGCACGAGGAAGCCGTGCCATCGGCAGCAACACGCTGGCCCACAACGTGGGGCCGGAGGCGCGCGCCATCGTTAGCCACCGTCGCTACCGCGCTGATCATCTGCATCGGTGTCACCGCCATACCCTGTCCGAAAGAATTTGTCCCCAGGTTAGAATCGTGCCATCGCTCATAATCCTGTGGCAATAACAACTGACCGGCCACCTCGCCCGCCAGGTCGACCCCCGTAGGTCGCCCAAGGCCGAACGCCTGCAAGTACCGGTAGAATGTACCAGCCCCCATCTGAGTACTCAGCCAGGCTGTTCCAACGTTGAGCGAGTGGACGAGAATATCGGTCACCGTCTGATCGCCGTACGCCTGGCGGGAGGCGTTTTCCACGACCACCCCTCCCACCTCAATCCAGCCCTGATCGTGGTAGGTTGTCGCTGGCGTCACCAGACCGGCATCGAGCGCCGCGGCCACCGTCAAGATCTTTACCACAGAACCTGGCTCGTACTGTTGGCTCACGGCTGGATCTTCGAAGGGGAGGTGATCTAGGCCATAGAAATCATTGTATCGCCCGGGATCATACTCAGGCCAACTGGCAAGCGCCAGGATCTCAAAGGTGCGGGGATCCATCACGATGATCGTGCCCCCCACAGCCTGATACTCCTGCACCGAGCGCGCCAGTTCCTCCTCAACCAGGGCCTGGACGGTACGGTCCAGGGTCAGGACTAACCCGGCCCCTGCTTGAGGAAGCACGACCGGAGCGACGACCCACGGGACCTGCTCGCTGGCGGGATCCACCGGGCCCCGCCACTCCACCTGCGCCGGTTGCAGAAGCGCGTCGTGAAACTCCTCGACACCGTAGAAGCCCACGCCCTCGGCGTTGCAGAAGCCGATCACGTGCGAGGCCAGAGGGCCCTCTGGGTACTCCCGTGCCCACAGCGGCCGAACCGTGATGCCCTGAAGCCGCAGGTCCGCAACCTGTTCCCCGAGATCCTTGGACACCAGTGGTTTGATCTGGACCCATAGGGATTCGCTGTCCAGCAACCGCTCGATATGAGCGGCCGGCACGTGCAACAATGGCCCTAACGCCGCGGCCACTCCCTCCGGGTCTACAACGTAAGCCGTGTCCGCCTCAATAGAATACATCACCGCGTTCCCTGCCAGCACGTAACCATTTCGGTCACGGATCACACCCCGCGGCGGCCTGGCCATCGCCACCGTCCGCTCGCGCTGCTCTCTGGCCCATTCCTTGTAGAAGCGGTGATCCACGATCTGCACCTGCGCCAACTGAGCCACGATCACGAGGACGAGGCCAGCCAACAAGGTACTCATTAAACGCAGGCGACGGCGCGGTCCATCCGCCATCAGAACACCCCCTGCGGAGGCACCCCCTCCGCATCCCTCCAACCCAGCCTACAAACCTACGGCTCTTCAGCCGATGGGCCTTCGTCCAGAGGACGCACAAAGTCCACGTCTTCCACCGGCACGAAGCCCAGTTCAATCGCCCGTTCCCAAAGACGGGATACAGAGCTCTCGCCGGCGAGTTCTACCTCCAGTTGTTCGTTCTCCCGCTGAAGTCGGAACAACTCCGCCTCCAGTTGTTGAATGTGCCGCCCTTGAGCTGCGGTTCGGCTGACCAACACCAGGTAGAGAGCAGCCACGAGTGTCAGCACCACGACCAGTGCAGACAAGCGGAGAGCGATGCGCGAGTTCATCTCCAACTTGCCGCGCTTGACCCCGTGTGTCACCCACTGGACAAAATCAGACATGGCTCACCCGATCCTTTGCCTACAGATCACCCAGGTCATATCCGCTCTGCCACCCTCAACCGCGCCGAGCGCGCCCTCGGATTGGCAGCAATCTCGTCGTCCGACGGACGAACCGGCTTGCGCCCAATCAGTCGCAGTGTGGCCCGATGGTCGCAAGTGCACACCGGTAACTCCGGAGGGCAGACACAGTCCCGGCTCTCCCGGCGCAGGAAGCGCTTGACCAGACGATCTTCCAACGAATGAAACCCGATCACGGCCAGCCGCCCACCAGGCGCAAGCACATCCACGATCTGGGGCAACGCGACCTCCAGGGTATCCAACTCAGCGTTGACGGCGATGCGCAGTGCCTGGAACGTGCGGGTGGCCGGATGGATGCGCCCACGCCTCGTAATCACCTGTTCAACGAGCGCCGCAAGCTCCCGCGTCGTGTGAAGTGGGCGGGAGGCCACGATTGCCTCCGCGATGCGCCGCGCGTGCCGCTCCTCGCCGTAGCGAAACAACAATGACGCCAGTTCCTCTGGCGAGAGGGAGTTTACCAGCGCGGCCGCCGTAGGCCCGCTATGCGTTGGATCGAAACGCATATCGAGCGGACCGTCTTTCATGAATGCAAACCCACGGGTGGGATCGGCCAGTTGGAGCGAGGAGAGCCCCAAATCAAGAAGGACACCGTCTGCTGGGAGGAAATGGGACGCGCGTGCGACCTCCACCAGGTGAGCGAAGGAACTATGCACCAGTACCGCTCTCCCGGCATAGGAGGACAAGCGAATGCGAGCCGTCTCCAGTGCCGCAGGATCCCGATCTAGCCCCAGGAGACGCCCGTCCGGGGACGATGCCGCCAGTATGCCAGCCGCGTGTCCCCCCCCTCCAACCGTAGCATCTATGTACCGGCCACCGGGCCTGACCTGCAGGCCATCGAGAACCGCTTGGAAAAGAACGGGAACGTGGGTCCCCCTCACGCCTCCCTCGCGCTGCGTGTTGAATTCATCTGCACAACGACCGGCGTGTGATTCCGCATCGGCTATATGCCCAGGGCCGCCCATTCTTCAATATCCGCGTCCTCGACCTCGACGCGCCCCCGCTCCTCTTCCCATGCATCCGGGTTCCAAGCCTCGATATACGTATCCAACCCGGTGACGACGACCTGGCCATCGAGGCCAGCGTACTCTCTCAAGCGCGGGGGGATCAGCACGCGCCCTTGTTTGTCGGGGATTACATCGGCGGCATCGGCAAAGACCAAGCGGCGGAAAGCCCGGGCGCGTCGATCGGTCATCGGCAGAGCGCTCACCTTCTCCGCCAGCCGTTTCCATTCCTCCATGGGGTAAATGGTCAAGCAACGGTCAATCCCCCGGGTGACGACGAGGCCTGCAGCCAGATCGTCCCGAAACTTGGCTGGGATGGTCAACCGCCCTTTTCCATCGATGGTATGGACAAACGCTCCCAGAAACATCACGTCGTATTCCCCACGAAGGAACCTCACGGACACGCCCGAAAAGGGGTATGCCCCACTTCTCCCCACTTTTCCCCACAATTACCCAATTATACACTATTTTCTCCCATTTGGCTAGTACCTGGCGAGATTTTTAAGGTTAGCGCTATAGGAAATTGGTCCTATATCGAAAACCAGAAGCCGTCCGGTTCCGACCGGACGGCCTGCGCATCGAGGACCTCGTGCATGCTCCAGATCCGCGGGAGTGTTCTGCTGCATCGGAGGTTCAACCAATCACTTGACCATCCAACCGAGATCAACGCAGATGGTGCAAGCTACAGTGCATCGACGGTGAAAGCCAGCCCCAGCCTTTCCAACGTCTCCGGCGTTGGCTTCCCCGTCTCCGGGTTCCACCCATACTCGGCGTAGGCACCGGCAAGGAGAACGCCCACATCTGGAACTGTCCCCTCGGTGCCACCGTCATCCAGCGGCTGGAGCAGCAAGTCCGGCAACCGATCGTCATCCCGGTCGAGACCACGACGTAGGTTGAGCATGCGCTTAAGTGTGACGATGCGCTTGCCCAGCGTCATCAAGTCGCTCGTTTCCAACCCCCACCCCGTCGCCGCGTTCAAGGCCGTGAGCAAGCGTTCGACGCCGGGGTTCTGGAATTGGCACAGCGTAAGCGCATTGTACAGATTGCACCAGGCCTGATTCCGGGCAGCGACGCCGCCCTTCTCCTCTGTTATCTCGAAACGATCGCCGGGCAACACACCCAATTCGAATGGGGGGCCCTGTCCCGTATCCACGCCGTACATGTCACCCTGCATGTGGCAGGCACCTCGCGGTGAAAGGGCATAGGTCACCGCCATACCGGTGAACGCGCGCGGGTCGTGCATCGGCACCTCCAGCCGGTTGACTGTCACGGCCAGCTCCGGCACACCGAACTGCTCAGCCAGTGCGGCGCTTCCCTCAGCTAACAAGTCACCGAAGCCCTCGCGGTGGGCGATCATCTCAATCAGGCGGTGGATTGTCTGAACGTCGCCATAGCGGATCTCCAGGCCACCCGTATCGGCAGGGCCAAGGACGCCACGATCAAACATCTCGCAGGCCAGGGCGATGGTGCAACCCGCACTGATGGTGTCGATACCGTATCGGTTGCACAGGTGCCCGGCGTAGATGACGGCCTCCAGGTCATCCACCATGGCCAGTGAGCCCAACGCCCCCAGCGTCTCGTATTCGGGGCCATCCACTTTGTCCAGACCATAGCTGGGCGCGCGGGTCTCGCGCCCACAGGCGATGGGACAGCGATAGCAGGCAACGCCCCGGTTCTGGTATTGCTCCGCCATCAACACACCGGAGAGCTTGCCCGCGTTCTCCCACTCTCCTTGCTGGTAGTAGCGAATAGGCAGGTCACCATACATCTGCGCCATGTCCATGTATCCAGCCGTGCCAGCGAGCCGGATCGACATTGCCGCAATATCCTCGTCCAGGCCAGCGATGATCTGCCGCACGACGGCCTTGAGCCCCTCAGGATCGGCCAGGGGGATCTTGGCGGTCCCACGGAGAGCGATGGCCTTGAGATTCTTGGCGCCCATGACCGCTCCCATCCCCGTCCGGCCGGCCGCGCGCCCGTGGTCATTCATGACGGCGGCCATCTTGACCAGGTTCTCACCGGCCGGGCCGATACAGGCCACGCGAGCTCTTGATTCGCCCAAAGCCTGACACACCCGCTCTTGGGTCTCGTAGGAATCGCTGCCCCACAGGTCAGCCGCGTCGTGCAGCTCGGCCCGGCCATCGACGATGGAAAGCCACACCGGCGTCTTGGCCCGCCCGGTGACGACGATCCCGTCGTAGCCGGCAAACCGCAACTCCGGGCCGATGAAGCCACCTGTATTGGCCTCACCCCAGATGCCGGTGAGCGGCGAGAGCGCACACACGCTACACCGACCGGCCGATGGCATAGCCGTGCCAACCAACGGCCCGGTCATAAACACAAGGGGATTGTCCGGACCCAAAGGGTCGGTGTTTCCGTCGACCATATCGTAGATCAGGCGCGCCGCCAGCCCACTGCCACCGACGAAGGCCCGGATGTAGTCCTCGTCCAGAGGCTCCTCCCACATTTCCCCGGCGCTGAGATCGACGCGCAGAATCCTTCCCATGTAGGCATTCATGATCACTCCTTGCACACAACCGTAGATAATCGCCGCATCTTCTCAATGAACTGGAGGCGGGGGGATGTGCGGGCGGCTTCGCCATCCTCACAGCCCCATCTTCCCTTACCCATTGAGAAGATCGGGTACTGCCTGTCCTGCGCGTTCCTAGAAATCGACAGGTTGGCCCTCATACGCGCACAGGAAGAGCTCTCGCAGCTCGTCGTAGGCAGGAGCGCGGGTGGCGGTGAGTATCTGCGTGTCGTTGAAGGCATCATCTATGAGCTTGTCCAGTTGCGCACTAAAGGCACCGCGCTCAATGTCAGATTGGGCAATGCAGGTGGGGCTACCGACCGCGCGGCACAGGTCGCGGATGTGATCAGCCAGCGCCCGCGCCGCATCCTCGCCTTTCGCCTGGGTGCACCCAAGCAGTGTAGCCATCTCCGCGAACCGATCCGGCACCTCGCGGGCGCCAAACTCAATCGTATAGGGCAAAAACGTGGCTACGGCCCGACCGTGGGGAACGTGGAAAACCGCGCCCAACGCGTGCCCCATTGCGTGGGCCATCGAGGCCAGGGAGTTGCCGAAACCCAGCCCGGCGCATGTGGCCGCGTTGTGCATCCGCTCGCGGGCCTCCATATCAGCGCCGTTGTCCACCGCACGAGGAAGGTATTGGAAGATCAAACGGGCGGCATTGGTGCACAGTCCGTCGGTCAGATCAGTGTGCCAGGTACACGTGTAGCCTTCGACAGCGTGGGTCAGCGCATCCAGGCCGGTATCGGCGGTCAACCGGGGAGGCATTCCGGCGGCCATCGCGGGATCCACGATGGCAATATCAGCCACATTTTCCCGGTTGCCCAGGCCCATCTTACGCTGCTCCCCGGTGTCGGTCAGAACGATGCCCCAGGTAACCTCGGCCCCGGTACCGCTGGTGGTGGGAATGGTGACCAGGCGTGCCTTCTGGCGCAGGCCCAGAGGGACAAACGGGTTGATCTCGGCCGGTTCCAGGTCAGGTCGTTCGTAGAGCACCCAGATCGCCTTGGCAGCATCCATAGGCGAGCCACCGCCCAGTCCGATGATCCAGTCAGGCCCGTATTCCTGCGCCGCCTGGGCCCCCTGACGCACCGTCTGAACGCTGGGATCAGGCTCGACGGCGTCGAAGATGCGCATCTCAATGCCTGCTCTGTCCAAGTGGGACTTCACCTTGTCCACCAGGCCCAGTTGGACCAGCGTGGCGTCGGTGACGACCAGCGCACGGTGGCCCGCCAGCTCGTCGAGTGCGTCCAGCGCCCCCTCACCGAAGACAATCTGTGGCGAGACAAAGTACCACATTCTACGACCTCCTCACAGCAAAGCGGGCGCAGCGGCCTGCGCCCGCACCTCGAAGCGCGCCCCCTCCTCAGTCACCGAAGTCCGTGGGCACAAGCGCACAGCAATCAACGATCTCTTTGGCCGCTTTGGGATAACGCATAATCTTCATCATGTTACCCTGCAGCTTCAATCTGCGGGTCATCATGCCCTGGATGGGGTCCAGTTTACCCTCAATGACCTGACGCCAGATGCTAAAGGGAGCACGGATGACGAACTCGGCATCCCGCTCATCCTCGCCGGACAACGCCATCGCATCAGGGCTCTTACCATGCAAGAGGCCCAGAAACAAATAGGCGGTGGAATCGTAGGCCGAATCGGGTTCGATGACGAACACGAAGTCGCCCTCCCAGTCTTTGGCCGATCTCTCATAGGATTCGCTGGCGTTGAGCCGACTGCTCAATTCATGGATCCATTCGTCAGACGGGAATTTGAGTGCCATTGATCCTTTCTCCTTGATGGTCATAGTCTACTGCGAGTCGGTTGCAGATATGATACACCCGATCACATAAATGCCCGGGTTATCTCCGGCGCCCACGGCCCCGGCCACTTTCTTGAGATTGGCCCAGGCCGGCGATCTGTTTGATCACGGTCAGCACACCCAGGCTCACCGCGAGCGCTTTGCCCGGCTGGATAGCAGGCAGCCGCTGTCGGCCCTCCTCGTCTTCCTCGAGGAGCACCGAGCTCAGGTACACGTAAGCAGCACCTACGCCCAGCAGCGCCCCCAGAACACCGCCGATGATCATCACTCGTGTTTTCAGGTTCATCGTTTTCCTCCCAATTTCGCAACTGCACCCAGCCAACGTCGGACCGTCGCCAGAAATGAGTGGACTTGCAGGATTGGCCTGACCACAGACCTCGTCGCCAGTTCGACGTAGGACTGGCCGAGGGACAAATAGGCCTGAGCCAAGTGAAGCCAACCGGGTAAGTTCTCGTGACGACGGAGCCACCACAGACCATAGACCAGCCCTCCCAGCAGTGCCAGCGGTATCAACGCCATCACAAAACCCGCTGCGGCCAGAAGGATAAGGGAAAGATCACGCAAGATTGCCATGTCACATGCTCCTCAGTAGATCGTCAAACCTATCCTCATACTTCTCAGTATACCCTCTCCGAGAACATCCGTCAACTGACAATGTGCGCAAGGGTGTATTTCAGTTTGGGGGCGAGTTGTAGACCGCACGCCAGAGTTCGTCGAAGCGGCCGCTCATAATCGCCGCACGCACAGGGATGAGGATCTCAGCTCCGGTGCGACTCCAACGCATACC
>Ga0180438_10009267_pt1 | contig 12305 bp, 12 predicted proteins | sample SS_ome_12_FD_132455 | JGI IMG/M metagenome (GOLD analysis project Ga0180438, IMG submission 132455) | Hypersaline lake sediment archaeal communities from the Salton Sea, California, USA - SS_3_D_2 metaG | ecosystem: Environmental > Aquatic > Non-marine Saline and Alkaline > Hypersaline >...
CGTGCTGGCCACGTGTGCCCAACAAGGCCGCTCGGCTTTCGAGTTTCTCTGTGACTCGATTCTCGCCCACTTCAGAAACCAAACCCCTCCCTCCCTATTGGCCCTTCCGCCGTGAACGGCTACGCTACCCATCACTTCGACAAGATAAGAGGTGCCCGACTCAAGGTCTCCACGCTAATCGCCGCGTTTATTGCTTACCGTGCATAGCGCAATGACGACGCTTCATTCGACGAGAAGTAATGGGTGGGCATCGCGCACCATCCCTAGGACAACGACGGACACTGTTCGTGGGCAACGCCCACCATACTTCGTCTCTCCGAATCGCACCTTCGGGTCATCGACCGTATCGACCAAGAAGGTTGACGCCATTAATTGATTCTGATGACGTTCTCCAACTCTGGAGCGTACAAGGAATGGAAGTCATGTGTCAGCACAAACGTCTTTTGAAGCGGCTCAACGCCGAATTGAAGCCGTGGCGCACCTATACGATCGCCGTTGATGGAAGAAACTACTCCGGGAAGTCATCCATGGCTCGGTTTCTCGCATGGCAACTCGGAATGCCTGCCTTGGAAACGGATATGTTCTTGGTTAGAGGTTCACAACCGGCGCGTTACGAGTACGACCAGTTGAAGAAACTGATCGAGACACGCCATTCCAAGAATTGGCCAGTAATCATTGAGGGCATCAAGATCCTGGAGACTCTTGAACTCCTACAGGTACGGCCGGACTTCCTGATCTTCATGAAGAATACGGGTGTCGAGGCGACCGGGGGACTTAGCAGCCAGATCACAGTATACCTCCAAAAATACTGCCCTGAGTTGAAGGCGCACTTCGTGTTTGAGTGGAACGCTTCGGGGGACGCCCTATCTGGTTCCTGACGTGCCTAGCGGGGCTCGGCGGGCCTCGGGCGGAGGCTTCAACTGTCAACTTTGTTCGCCGCCGATCGGACGATACACCGGCTCTACCCGCAGCCGCCTCGAGTTTGCCTTCGTCCGACGCGCGCTACGGCGGGGCAGAATCCTCTTGCCGACGTGGAGCGGATGCGCTTCCTAGACCAACCACCAGGCGAGAAGGCGTCGCTCACTCCGCTGCCCCTTTCCACGCGAGCCGCGCAACCCCTCTCCCGGGTCCCCTTGACTCCACCCATTGCTGCTCCCTACGCTCATGGGTATGTCAGATCAGACCCACTACCACTGGCTACCAACCGCACTGGGGAGAGGAAGGACGACAGAACAGGTCGTTGGGATTCGACGGCTGGTTGGACATCACAAACTGTGATCTCCATCTCGCGCCGCCCATGGAGAGAACGAGCATGGCCAAGAGAGCCGGGACATCGATGATCCCCGTTGAGCGCATCGAGCGGTCCATCCTTCTACTCCGCGGCCATAACGTCATGCTGGACAGGGACTTAGCGGCCCTGTACGGCGTCGAGACACGACAGCTTTTGCAGGCCGTCAAGCGCAACCTCGACCGTTTCCCCGGTGATTTCATGTTCCAGCTTTCGGCCGAGGAGTTCGAGGATTGGAGATCACAGATTGTGATCTCCAATCCGGCGGCCAAGATGAGCGTCCGCCGCCGGCCCTATGCCTTCACGGAACAGGGCGTGGCGATGCTTTCCAGTGTCTTGCGGAGCGATCGAGCCGTCGCGGTGAACATCGAAATCATGCGGGCGTTCGTCCGGTTGCGGCGGATGCTCGCCGACCATGAGGAGCAAGTAGGGTGGGCATTACCCACCGCGACTTTCGAGACGGTGGATTGCCAGTCGCCCCGAAGAGATCCTGCGGGACGATTTCAGCGAGCCGCGAGACCTGAGACGTGGGGTCAATTCAGCGTTCATCGGCTGCTATGAGTTCCTCCGGCACGAAGCGTATCTCGACCCGCTGGTTCAGCGCCGCCGCGACCCGGCGGAGCACCGTCAGGGAGTGCCCCTCGTAGTCGGCATTCTCCAGCCGCGCGATGGCCGAGGCTGAAGTGCCGACCCTGCGTGCCAGTTCCCTCATGGTCAGGCCGGCTGCGGTACGCAGGTCGTGGATCTGCTGGGCCACGTCCAGGTTGGTGCGTTCCTCCTCCAACGACGCCAGCCGCTGGGGGTCGTCGCCGACGTATGTTTCGTGCAAGTATTTCAGCGCCTTGGATCGGGGCATCTTCTTCTTGGTCGGCATTAGGGTATCCTCGGTACGAACGTGTGGACTTCGGGGTTTTGACGAAAGTGCTCTCGTCGCGCGACCGCCAAATCGATTTCCTTCGGCGGCACTCGCTTCTCCTTGACCAGACCGTGGCTGACCACCACGAGCCGCCGGCCGTGGAAGAAATACAGCATCCGGTAGTTCACCCCCTGGAATCCCACGCGCAGCTCGTAAATGTCGTCCCGCAAATAGTCGGCCATCGGCCGCCGGACCTCGTGCCCAAGCTCTTCGAGCCGCTCAAGCCGCACGAGGCACTTGTCTCGGACCTTGGGCGCTAGTTGCTCGAACCAGTCGAGAAACGGCACCGAGCCGTCCTCCTCTCGGTAGAAGACAATCTCTACAGGCGGCACCGCACCCTCCCCTCGGTAATGTTAGCAAATTTGAGAACGCGTGTCAAGCGACTTGCCGCGGACGCGGGGTCCTTGGCAGCCCTCCCGAGGTCGCCAGAGCGGTAGATTGTAGGCGGGTAGCGCCCTGATGGCCAAGTGAAGGTTGCGGGCACCAGAACTCCGGCCGGTTGTGTACCCAAATGTCCTGAACGACCTACGGGACCAGGGGAAGGTCGAGTGCCTTGGAAAGGGCCGGTGTCGATCCACGGGCCAGGGGCCCATGCTACGGACTGCTAATCCCCCACCCGGCCCAGCGACTTCAGAGCGGATTGGAGCTGCTCGCGGGCCGCGGCGGCCTCGGGCGGGGCCTGGGACGGGGCGATGGGGTGTTTTTCTTCGGGGTCGGCCTCGGTGTCGAAGAGTTTCCCGTCGTGGGTGAGCTTCCAGCGCTGGGTGCGGATCCAGTACTTCCCGCCGCTTTCGGAGAAGGCCCAGGGGCGCGGATCGCCCGCCAGTCCCTTGATCTGCGGGGCAAAGCTCCGCCCGTCGAGCTTCATCTCCTCGGGCACTTCGGCCCCGGCCAGCTCGGCCAGCGTGGGCAGGAAGTCGGTGAAGTCGACCAGGTCGTAGACCGTGCGCCCCGCCGGCGTGGTGCCCGGCCAGTTGACGATCAGGGGCACGCGCGTGCCCCAGTCGCTCAGGCTCCCCTTGCCCCCGCGGATTTCGCGGCCGTCCATCTTCGAGATGACCGGGGCGTGGTGCCGGCGCGGCTTGCCGCCTTCATGGGTCACGTCGGTCAGGTAGCGGCCGGGCGAGCCGTTGTCGGTCGTGAAGATCACCACGGTCCGCTCGCGCAGGCCGAGCTTCTGAAGCGTCGCGACCAGCTTGCCGACCATGCGGTCCATGTCGGCGACCATCCCGGAGTAGCTGACGTACTTCCCGTCCGGCCCCGGGGGCGGCACAGGTGAGAAGTCGTCGCTGATCTCGTGGCACAGCGCCATCGAGTAGTACGCGAAAAACGGCCGATCCCGGTTTTGCCCCATGAAGTCGATCAGGAAGTCGGTGTAGACTTCAGGGCCGTAGACGTCCGGCTTCCGCACCTCGGTCCAGACCTCGCCGTTGCGGTAGATCATGGGGTCGTGGTAGCGGGGACCCTCGTGCCAGCCGAAGAGCGCGCTTCGGTCGAAGCCCAGCTCGCGGGCGTGGTCGGTGTTGCGTTTCATCAGCACGAGCTGCCACTTGCCGGCCACGGCCGTGGCATAGCCGGCGTCCCGGAGGACGTGGCCGATCGTGCGCACGTCATTGGGAAACGACCCCCAGCCCGCCCCGAAGCGAAACGGGTACCGCCCGGTCATCAGCGCGATCCGCGTGGGATGGCAGACCGGCATGCTGTAGCAGTGGTCGAAGCGCGTGCCGGTGCGGCAGAGCCGGTCGAGCTGCGGCGTTTCGTAGGAGGAGCCGCCGTAACAGCACAGGACCTCGCGTCCCACGTCGTCGGCCATGATCAACAACACGTTGGGCGGGCGCCCCGCTTCGCGGGCCCACGACGTCGTTCCGGCCCAAGGTCCCACCCCGGCCGCGGCGGCGAGCCAGGCCGCCGCCCCCAGCAGGAGTGTCCCACGCACGATGCTTCGATCTGGTCTGCAACTCATGACTCAGGCTCCTTGGAAGTATGGCGCTCGGGCGGTCGGTTCTCGAAAGCCGTGCAACAGCGCGACGAAGTGGCGAAACGCTTTGTACGACGGCCATTCAAGGCCGTCGCACTTCAGACGGCTGAAACGTTGCGCTTTCGGCAGAAAGAGTATATCCGGAGACCCCGGCCGTCGCGAGTCACTTTGGCGGGATGGCGGGAATTGGAGTGAGGAGTGAGGTTGGTGCGGGAAGGACGTGCACGGGCCGCGGGAAGGCCCACACGTCCCAGACTCTTCTACCTTTCCCTCGATCGGCTCGGGGTCTCCGGAATGTCCCCTTGTTAAGCGAAAAAGGGACCTGGTTTGTTTTGTGCGAAGCACGCTTCGGGCCGTTGAAGGCAAAACAAACCAGGTCCCTTTTTCATTCAGGCCGCCTCGACGTTGGCCGGGGTCTTGGCGCCCGGCCGGGCCTCGGCGGTTTTCAGTGCTACGATCGCTAATTTGTGTCGGTTCGCGAACTCGACGAGCTGCGGTTCGTCGAGCACGACGGTCTTGTCGGCCTCGACGGCCAAGACGCTGGCGCCGGCCTCGACGAGGGCTTCGAGTGTGCCCGGGCCGACGGTGGGCACGTCGAATCGCATGTCTTGTTGCGGCTTGGCGGTCTTCACCACGGTGAACCCGCCCGCCTTGCACAACCCCCCCGCCCGGCGGATGCAGGCGTCGGTCCCCTCGATCGCCTCGACGGCCAGCACGGCCTGGTCCTTCACTGCCACGCTCTGGCCGATGTCGAGCCGGCCCAGCTCCTTGGCGATCCTCCAGCCGAACTCGACGTCTTTCCACTGGGCCGGCGTGGGGGCCCGGCACGTGAGCTGCCCCTCGCTCACCAGCAGCTCCGGGGCATAGTCGGTGGCCGGGCCGAAGCGGATCCCGTCCGAGGCAAACTCATCGACGATGGTCCTCAGCAGCGTGTCGTCGCGCAGGTCTTTTCGCCGGGTGAGAAAGTGCGGGATGAACATGCGCACGGTCCGCAGGTCGGGCAAGTGGCGGATCCACCCTCCGCGCTGGAACAACAGCGTCTTGAAGATCTTACCGGCCATGGTGGCGCGGGTCACCCGGTTGCGGCGGAAGTAGCGGATGGCCCGGCCGAACTTGGCCAGCCCGCCCCAGCGGAAGTCGTCGCAGACCTCGGCCAGCTTGGGGTCGGCGTGGCCCACCACGCCTAAGCAGAAGGTCTGGCAGCCCTGGCGCTTCAGCGCCTCGGCCACCAGCAGGGGGTATCGACCCCAGCCCGCGATCAGCCCCACGCGCGGCGGCTCGCTGCGGCGCCCGGTTTCGATCGGCATTGCCGTGCAGTCGCTTCCCCCCACGACGCTATCCCTCGCAAAATCCGAAATCCGAATATCGAAATACGAAACAAAACCGAAATCCGAATGACCCAAATCCGAAAACCCTCGGCTACGGCTGGCCAGATTGGTCACGTGCCGTGCGACGGGTTTGGAACATTCCTCATTTCGTATTTGGGATTTGTTTCGGATTTCGACATTCGGATTTCCCTCCATCCTCTAACACCACCGTCACGCCACCGCTCGGCGGCTTGGCTTCTCCTGTTCCGCCGCCGGCTCGCTGCCGACCAGCGAATCGACGATTTTCTGCAGTCGCTTCAGCTCGCGGCGCATCTCGGGCAGCTTGCTCAAAGCGGCCTGCTTGAGTTTCTGTTCCCGCTCCGGCGTGGCGGGGATGCCGATCATGCGATTCCCGTCGGGCACGTCGTTGGTCACCCCGGCCATCGCACCCAGCACCACGTGGTTGCCGATCTGCACGTGGTCGCGCACACCCACCTGCCCGGCCATCACCACGTAGTCGCCCGTCGAGGTGCTGCCGGCGATGCCCACCTGCGAGCAGAGCATGTTGTGGCGCCCGACGCGGCAGTTGTGCGCGACCATCACCAGGTCGTCGATCTTGGTGCCCTGGCCGATAAGCGTGGGCCCGTAGGTGCCCCGGTCGATGGTCGTGCCGGCGCCGATCTCCACGTCGGCCTCGAGCACCACGTTGCCGAGCTGGGCCGAGAGCACGTGGCGGCCGTTCGACGAGTCGTAGCCGAACCCGTACGCACCGAGCACCGCCCCGGCGTGGATGATGCACCGCGGGCCCACGATCGTGTTCTCGTAGAGCACGGCGTTGGGAAAGACCACCGTCCCTTCGCCGACGTTCGACCCGGCCATCACGTGGGCGCCCGAATGAATCGTCACGCGATCGCCGATCACCGCGTCGTCGCCGACCGTGGCGAAGGGGTGAACGTCCACGTCGCGTCCCAGCCGGGCGGTGGGGCTGACGAACGCCCAGGGGCTGACGCCCACGTGCCGGCCGTCGCGCTGCGGGCGGAAGAAGATCACGATCTTGGCGAACGCCCCGTGGACGTCCTCCACGCGGATCGTGGGCAGCTCGCCCGTGGGCACTTGGCGCGGGGCCAGCACCGCCGAGGCATGACAGCGGGCCAGCCGGTGGAACTTCTCGTTGCCGTCGACCAGCGTGATCTCGCCGGGCCCGGCGACCTGCACGGTGGCCGCCCCACAGATGGGCAGGCGTCCGTCGCCGTCCAGCTCCCCCCCCACCAGCGAGGCAAGCTCCGCCAGGGTTGCTTGCATCGGTCGGCGTCCTTTCCTTGCCAGCGTCCCGTCCCTGGAATCCCCCGCTCGCGCGGAGCCCGGGCAAATCGGCTCGCCAATCTACCCGAAATTGGGAATCGGGGGCAAGAGCAGTCGGGCCACGCCAATGGGGGGTACTTTGTGGAGGCATTCCCACACTGTTCGTTCGCAAGCTCCAGCTTCGGGACCATATCTTTCGACTTGGGAACGTGGCCTCGACGTTCCCAAGCCGACGTGAGGACCGCGGATTGCGCGCAAAACGGGCGTCGATTGCACACAAACCGCGCACCTGCAAACTCTCGTGCCAATTCGCGGGAAAATGCGTTCGGTGACGTAAATCATTTGATAATAGATGTTTACGACGCGTCACCCCTTCCGCCTTGTCTACCGGTGGCATTGTCTTTGCGTCTCCCGGGCACGCAATTGCCGCAAGTCGGCATTTCGTGCCAAGAAGTACCGGCGACGCGCCGTGCGGACTGGTAGGTTGAACAATGTCAGGATTGCGTGTGACTCGAAAGGAGGGTGCAGTGACCCCTAAAGAAGTATTGGCGTTGTGCCGGGAAAAGGACGTCAAGGCGGTGGACCTCCGGTTCATGGACTTCCCCGGGCTGTGGCAGCACTTCACGATCCCGGCCAACGGGCTGGATGAGGACGTGTTCGAGGACGGCCTGGGCTTCGACGGTTCCAGCATCCGCGGCTGGCAGGCGATCAACGAGAGCGACATGCTCGTCGTGCCGCAGCCGGAGACGGCCATGCTCGATCCGTTTACCGAGCTGACCACGCTGTCGATGATCTGCAACATTCAGGATCCGATCACGCGCGAGGACTACACCCGCGACCCGCGGAACGTCGCGCGCAAGGCGGTCAACTACCTGAAGAGCACCGGGATCGGCGACACGGCCTACTTCGGACCCGAGGCGGAGTTCTTCATCTTCGACGACATCCGCTACGACCAGACCCCCAACGCCGGGTTCTACTACATCGACTCGATCGAGGGACAGTGGAACCGGGGCAAGGACGAGGGCCCGAACCTGGGTCACAAGCTGCGTCACAAGGAGGGCTATTTCCCGGTGCCGCCGGCCGACCAGATGATGGACATCCGCAACGAGATGATGAACCTGCTGGTCGAGTGCGGCATCAACATCGAGGCCCAGCACCACGAAGTGGGCACGGCCGGCCAGGCCGAGATCGACATGCGGTTCGACGCCCTGGTGCAGATGGCCGACAAGATGATGATCTACAAGTACATCGTCAAGAACGTGGCCCGCCGCCACGGCAAGCTGGTCACGTTCATGCCCAAGCCCCTGTTCAGCGACAACGGCTCGGGAATGCACACGCACATGTCGATCTGGAAGGGAGAGGAGCCGCTGTTTGCGGGCAACGGCTACGCGGGCTTAAGCGAACTGGCCCTGTACGCGGCGGGCGGTCTCTTGAAGCACGCCGCGGCGATTTGCGCGTTCAGCAACCCCACCACCAACAGCTACAAGCGGCTGGTTCCGGGGTTCGAGGCGCCGGTCAACCTGGCCTACTCGCAGCGGAACCGCTCGGCGGCGGTGCGGATCCCCATGTACAGCCCCAGCCCGAAGACCAAGCGCCTGGAGTTCCGCTGCCCCGACCCGGCCTGTAACCCCTATCTGGCGTTCTCCGCGATGTTGATGGCGGCGATCGACGGGATCCAAAACAAGATCGACCCGGGTGAGCCGCTGGACAAGGACATCTACGACCTGACGCCCGAGGAGCTCAAGGACGTGCCCACCACGCCGGGGACGCTCGAGGAGGCGCTTGCCGCGTTGCGGGCGGACCACGAGTTCCTCTTGCGGGGCGACGTGTTCACGCCCGACGTGATCGACACCTGGATCTGGTACAAGACCGAGAACGAGTGCGACCAGCTCAAGCTGCGCCCGCACCCGTACGAGTTCTGCATGTACGCCGACATCTGACCTTGGCACGGTCCTGCGGCCCGGCTTGCCGGGCGACGCCCGGGGCAGTGGTCACTGCCGCTGCCCGGGCGGCAGGGCCGCAGGGGTGCGACCGGTGGTGGCAGCATCTTGTGGCGCCACACCCGCTGTATTGGCCCTCTTCGGGGCCTTGCTGCTGTTCCATCTCTTGCCCCGAGGTTTCTCCAATCGCGAACTGCGAGAGCACTTCGCCGCCCTGCTGGGCAAGGACCCCAGCCAGATCACCCCCGGCCAGATGAGCTATCAGCTCAGACGCCTTCGCCTGCACGGCCTGATCGCCCGTCAGCCCCGCAGCAACCGCTACCACCTGACCGATTTCGGCCTCCGCGTCACCGTCTTCTTCACCCGTACCTACGCACGGCTACTCCGCCGTGACCTGGCCAAGATACCCCACCCGCCCTTGCCGTACCATGTGGAAACGATATAGCCGATCATTTGATTAACTCCCGCCGAACCCATCCACGCTAGGGCCATCGATTGCTTGTCGCGGATGCGGCCCATCGGGCAATTCCCCACGGGCAGGGAAAGGCAGTGCAGGCCCTGTTCTTGGGTTCCTGGCACACAACTGCCGCCCCGCTCATTGGGTCCTCTATGCCTCAAGTAATCAATCACTCGCAGCATCCGGCAGAGGCACATGGCCCGGTGAGCCCGCCCGCGGAAACGCCAGACCAGTCCATGCGCAGACCCTGCGCGACCCAATCCGAACGTCCAATCGTAACGGGTCCCGATCCGATTCGCAACGGCTGCAAGTTGGCCCTGCGCGAACGCGCCGGCCGCCCCGATTGCCACGTGCTTGTTTTCAAGAACAGGCGGCATACCGAGCCGTGGGATTTCGGGGCCGCGAGCCGTCGAACAAGGGATCGGCCGCCGTGGGGTTAATCGGCCGCAACGCTCGGTGGCAGGGGCGTTCAGCTCGATGGCATCGCCGGGCTTCAACACCGGATCGGCGTCGAGCACGATCTGAAGGTCGCCGCGTTTGCCGTCCTCGGCCAGTTTCCATGAGGGACCGTCGTCGGCGCCGTGCAACATGATGGCGGCCAGACCAGCGGCGGGCATCCCGCGAGAATCGGGTGGTGGCAACTTGCCAGGGTCCCACTGGACAGTGATCCTCGTTTCGGCGTGGCGGCCGTCTTCCCACTCGGCGAGAGCGGAAAGTTCCCGCGGGCCCGGCTGGAACCGACTCAGGGCGTTGCCAAACGTCCTGAGCATGAATGTGCCGCCCCAATGTGCGTGGCGCGAACGCTCGGCCAGAATACGGTCGCCAGCCAGGATCGCGATCCGCCGAAGCCCGTCCGGCTCGGCGTGGACTTCCAAGGGCGTGTCCGGGCCGACGGCAGCGCCGTCTGAAGGTTGAAAGGAGCCGAGGCCGCTTTGCGGCGGACCATAGCGGAAGACAAGTCTGGTGGCCTCGGCGCCTTGCCCGCGAATGACGACCCCGTCGCAGCCCAGGATCACCGGCCGATCCAGGTGATAGGTTCCGGATCCGAGGACAAGTGCTCCGCCTCCCTGGGTGGCGACGGCCTCCGCCCCGCGCTCGATCGCCTGACTGTCGTCGCGGCCGTCGTCCGCCGCGCCACCGAACTGTTCGACCCGAGCCCGATTCGCTACGTCCGGAATCCCGATCTCGCTCCAGTATGTACGCGCGAGCTACACGCAGACGGCCCCTTGGTGCCCGCGTCGTCGCCGAAGCCTTACCTGCGGCAAGACTGGGCGATTGTGGACAGAGGGCTGGGCACGTATTACGCTGAGGGTACACAAGACGCTATGCCCTGGGAAGGAGTCGATGCCGTGCCCCGTGTACTATTCATCTGGATCGCTTTCGCAGCCGCCCAGGGAGTGGTACGCATGGAAGTGAGTGCGCTGTCCGGCGACGTGATCGCGGCGGACGGCGACGGCCTGGTCGTCGTTCTCCGGCGTCATGCTGAGGAGGTCGCCCGCTGCGCCCGCGGCGTGCTCGCAGGGGACAAGGCGGGCCGGCGGCGGCTCTACGAGCAACTCGGGATGCCGCTGGACGACTCGGTGAGGTGAAGCCGTGAGAAGTGCGATCCTATTCCTGGCGGTGGCGGCACTTGCCGTGTCGTCCGCGGCGGCTGAGCCGACGCAGGTCGGCAAGGCGTCCCGGCAACCGCAGACCCAGGTGGCGATTATCGGCGGACGGTGGCACCTCAACGGCAAGGTGACGTATCCGCGGTCCAAGGCCGAAGGGCTGTTGATGAACGTCCGCATGGTCAATGCCGTGTTCGAGGACACGAAGCGGAACGACTTCGATCCCGATGCGAACACGGCCGAGTTCGTCGCTGTCCTGCCCGACTACGTGGACCACGGGGTACGGGCGTTTACCATCGGCCTCCAAGGCGGCTTCCCCGGCTACGAAGGGGCCGTCAACTCGGCCTTTGCCCCGGATGGCTCGTTGCGCCCAGCGTATCTCGACCGTGCGGCCCGGGTTATCGAAGCCTGCGACCAGCACGGGGCCGTCGTGATCCTCGGCTGCTACTATCAGCGTCAGGACCAGATCCTCCGTGACGAGTCGGCGATTCGGGCCGGCGTGGTGAACGTCGCCCGATGGGTCCGTGGCCGCGGCTATTCGAACGTGCTTCTGGAAATCGCCAACGAGTTCCCGCACCGCGGATTCGATCACGCCGTACTGCGCTCTGCGGAAGGGGAGGCCGGTCTCATCGAGATGGCCAAGCGAACCGCCCCCGCCCTGCTGGTGTCGACCAGTGGGATCGGCGACGGTAAGCTCGCGGACCCGGTGGCCGGTGCCTCCGATTTCCTCCTGATCCACTTTAACGGCGTGCCTGTGGACGAGATTCCCGGCCGGATCGCGGCCCTGAAGAAGTACGGCAAGGCGATCGTGTGCAACGAGGACGACAAACCCAGCCAGGCATCGGCGGAAGCCGCCCGCCTGTCTGTCGCTGCCGGCGCGTCGTGGGGTCTGATGCTGGACAAGGTCAACCAGCGTTACCCATTCTCGTTCCGTGGTGCTGCCGACGATCCAACCGTGTATGCCACCCTCCGAGCGTTGAGTACCCCATAGTCTGTTTAGACAACCGCCAGGGAGCGTCGCATGGATCGGCCGTTTTCTCTCTTCATGGCCGTGTTCGTTGCCTTGTCTGCTGCCTTGCAGGCGCTGCCGGAGCCGCAGGTCTTCCCGGGAAAGACGTGGACAGCGAGGTCGCCGGAGCAGGTCGGCCGGAACGCTGAGAAGCTGGACCGGCTGCGGGACTTTATGGGCGGGCGTGGCTGTGTGGTGCGGCACGGTTACCTGGTTTACTCGTGGGGCGACGTGAGCCGACCGGCCGACGTTGCGTCGGCCTGCAAGCCCGTGTTCGTGTTCTTTCTGTTCAAGGCAATTGGAACGACAGACAGATCCTCCGCCGCGAGTATGCGGTGCAGGCGGTCACCAGCCCGCTGGCAGCGGCCCTGCCACGAACTATTGAGTCCTGCGCAGCTAATGCGCGGGTGCCAGCGGCAGCTTGCCTGCCGCTGCCCGGAATCGCAGGGGCGGACAAGCCGCCCCTGGCACCCAGACGATCATTGGCAATGCAGGGGTCAC
>Ga0180438_10009269_pt1 | contig 12304 bp, 10 predicted proteins | sample SS_ome_12_FD_132455 | JGI IMG/M metagenome (GOLD analysis project Ga0180438, IMG submission 132455) | Hypersaline lake sediment archaeal communities from the Salton Sea, California, USA - SS_3_D_2 metaG | ecosystem: Environmental > Aquatic > Non-marine Saline and Alkaline > Hypersaline >...
GGCGATATGTCCGCGGTAGCGATATACAATGCCAGCGCGGCAGCGGAAGCGCCGAGCAACCAGGGCAGAAACAGTGCGGAGGTGGTCAGGGCGGCACGGGCAAAATGTTCGGAAAAATCATCGATCCATTCAATGCTGCCTTCGAGCGTCAACAGTCTTCTTCGTATCCACAGGCCCGCGAGTACAGCAACAATGACTGCTACAAGTGTAATTGCCCCGTAGGTAGTATCCAGCTGTTGCAGGCCTGCGTGCTTCCAGAAAAACGTGCCTGATTCTGTAATGACTTCAAATGGATTCTCCAGGTACTCCACAGCAAGCGTATATATGTGCGGACCCTTGATTAAATATTTTTCCTTGAAATACGATTTTTCAGCCAGCGATATATGTTCGCTCGCCTTGTCGCTGTTCTGCTTGTACAGATTGCACTGCGCGAGGACCTTGTCGAGCTCTTCCTTCTCTTTTTGCAGCTTTAGTCGTTGCCGGCTAACTTCCGGCGCCTCGTCCTTGACTTCTTCACCAAGGCCGTCGAGCGATTCCTGTACTTTCTTGATCTCGGCTTCGTTGTCAGCGATACAAACGGAAGCCTCGCCGCTGAGCTTGATCGTGACCTTGGTCCATTTCGCGAGGTCTTCCTGGTTGAAGTTGCCGCGATCGAGTTTGTACGTGATGGTCTTTATCTGGTTGGACAGGGTTTCAAGCTGGTTTTTCTTTTTTTCGTCAGCCAGGCTAACTGCTGTCAGCGATAGCAGTAACAGGCTTGCCAGACATTTGACGATGTATTTCATTCGTATTTGGTTTCCACGTTGCAGCCTTTGCCGCATCTCAGTATCAGATAACCCATGAGGCCGGAGATGAACGAAGCACCGAGAATCGCCAGCCGGTCGGCGTATTCGTAAAGGGCATCATCCTTGAATGCCAGCGAGTCGACAAACAGACTCATGGTGAAACCGATCCCGGTGAGTACGGATACACCGTATAACTGCAGCCAGGAGCTGTGAGCCGGCATCTTCGCCAGACCGAGCTTGATGGCGACAAAGCTGAATCCGAATACACCGATCTGCTTGCCCAGAAACAGGCCCGCAGCAATGCCCAAGGGCACCGGGCCGAGCAGGCTTTCGAACGAGACCTGGCGCAAATCAACACCGGCGTTGACGAAAGCGAACATCGGCAAGACAAAGAAAGCCACCCAGAAATGCAGGTCCTTTTCGATTTCATGCGATATCGAGAACTCGTTGCCTTCCTTGTCACGGGACTTCAGAGGAATAAAGAATGCCAGGGCCACACCGGCGAGAGTCGCGTGTACGCCGGATTTGAGCACACTGACCCAAAGCACAACGCCGACAATGAAATACGCGGCCTTCTTGACGACACCACGGCGGTTCATGATGAAAAGAATGACAATGCAGGCCAGCGCGCTTACGATGGACAGGGTTGAAAGTTGCACGGTATAAAACAGCGCAATAATCACGATAGCGCCAAGGTCGTCGATGATGGCCAGTGCGAGCAGAAAGACTTTCAACGATGCCGGAACCCTTTTGCCCAGCAGCGAAAGAATGCCGAGTGCAAAAGCGATGTCGGTCGCTGTCGGTATGGCCCATCCCTGCATGGCGATCGGCTGATCCTGGTTGAAGTAGATATAAAACAGCGCCGGAACCACCATGCCGCCTACCGCGGCGATAGCCGGCAGCGCAACCTGGGACATGTCAGACAGGTGGCCTTCGATGAACTCGCGTTTGACTTCGAGGCCGATCAGCAGAAAGAAAATGGCCATCAGGCCATCGTTGATCCACAGGTACAGCGGCTTGTCGATGTGCAGCGCGCCGAACCGGATTTCTACCGGCGTGTGAAGGAACAGGTTGTAAAGTTCGGATAACGGCGAATTCTTCAGCAGCAGCGCAAGAATGGTGACAAAGATCAGGACGATGCCCGCAGAAGATTCCTTCTTGATAAATTCTTCTAGATAATTCATGGTTTCTCCGCTGTATGCCGGATGTGCCTAGTATGCGGATTGTGCCAAAAAAACAAGAATCAGCGCAATCATGCCGGGGGCACATCATTATGAAGGGTTTTGAAGATACTGGCCGGAGATTATCGTCCAGGGGAGAACGAATGTCTCCTGCTGTCACTCCTGCGCCAATCAATATTCATAGGTAATACCGAGTGTTGTCCGGTAATCATCGCTGAGAGGAATCGTGCCGTCCTCTGCCGCCGTCGGCTTGCTGATGTGGTCCCAGATGAAGGATATATCCAGGTCAAACGACCCCGTGATTTCACTTTCGAAAGTGGTAACCATGTGGTGCGTGTAGCCGCCCGAGGCGTTATCGACCCAGGTGATGCTGTAACTGTAGATAAAATCGATCTTCTTGGTCATTTCGAGGTCATAATCGGTGGTTACGACCAGGGCCGGCGTTGTTTCTTCGGGATTTTCGCCCGCCTGTACCGACACGAATTTCGTCGCCTGGTAGCCCGGACCGCCGGTGACGTTCCACTCCGTCCGGCTGGTGTCGATAATGGTGTAACCAATGCCGGTGCCGACGGTGACCCTGGCGTCGATGTTCGAGAATTTATCCTTGTAATATTCACCGAATATCGGCCGGTAAAAGAAGCTGCGGGTCTTGAACCTGTCAGCATTCGCAGTTATGCGATGGTTGTTGATGGTTTCCACATCCTGTGTGTTCGAAATGTTGCCGACATAGTCCAGGTTAAACCGGGAAAACGAGGTCTGCCGCTTGACAGTGAGTTTTGCGTTGTAGTCGACCTGGTCGGTGTTGCCGCTCCTGACGATCAGGCCCAGGGTAAGTTTCGATGACCAGAAATCCAGTTCGTCCTCGCCGCCGGTGATGAAAGAAACCAGCTTGTTGCGGTCATATACCGTGACGAGATCACCATTGGTCACGGTGATCGTGACCTGGTCGATTTCAAAAAAACCATAGACTGTCCCCACGCCTTCGATATGTGCGCTGCCCGGTATATGTGTTTCCACATACCTGACGTCTTCCCAGTCCAGGGTGAGCAAATCCAGCTTGTCGCTGTCGAATTCCAGTGAATCCTTGTACAGGCCCTTGATCTCCCCCTTGAGCCATTCGCCCGAAACCAGCTGTACCCAGTCAAAATCGGTGGCCGTGGGTTTCGAAGTCTCCCACCTGAACGTGTCCTTCAGTTGTTCTTTGTCCGGCTCCTCGGCGGGTACGTCGATCTCATCCACCTGGGCCCGGGCGCTGCTGAACGGGCCGAGACATGCGATGCATACGATCACAAGCAGATGTAGTAATTTCTCTGGGCGCACGCGCTGTATTCTTGATTTGGAGTGATTATCTTGCTTAGACGGATTCTGGTCTATTCTACAAGATCATCGAGTTTGTCTTCCATATGCAGCTCGGTCAGCTCGGTGAACCCGCCGATCCATTTGCCGTCAATCGCGATCTGCGGCACCGTGCGCGCCCCGTTGGTGATTCGTGTGAACTCCCGGCGGGCCGTCATGTCGGTGTCTACCCTGGCCTCGTCATAAGGTATGCCCCATTTGGTGAGCAGGGACTTGGTTTTTTCGCAGATAGGACATATACCTGTGCTGTAAACAGTAACTCTTGCCATGGTCGAGGATTTATCCCATTTATAAAGTGTTGTTTCTATTGCGAAAATATTGTGTGAAAATTAGGCGCGATTCCGAAAAGGCGGATTTTACATGAGTTTCAAGGTAAGCGTGCCGGCGAGCGGCCACGAATTCAATGTCGAACCGGACGAAACCGTACTCGATGCGGCGCTGCGTCAGGGTATCGGTTTGCCTTATGGCTGCCGCAACGGCGCCTGTGGCAAATGCGCCGGCGAACTTGTTTCCGGGGATGTCGATTACGCCAGAGAGCTGAGCGGCCTGGCGCGGGATCAGCAGCAGCAGGGCAAGGCGCTTTTCTGCCAGGCGCGGCCGCGTAGTGATCTGGAGATCGCCGTACGCGAGATCAGCACCGGCCGCGATCTCGAAATCAAGACCCTGCCCTGCCGGGTCGAGACCATGGAACTGCTGACGCACGACATCATGAAACTCCAGCTCAAGCTGCCGGAGACCGAGCGCCTGCAGTTTCTTGCCGGACAGTACATCGAATTCCTGCTCAAGGACGGCAAGCGCCGGGCCTTTTCGATCGCGAATGCGCCGCACGACGACGCGTTCATCGAGCTGCACATCCGCCACGTACCCGACGGCCAGTTCGGCGATTACGTGTTCAGCGGCATGAAAGTCAAGGAGTTGATGCGCCTCGAGGGGCCGCTGGGCAGCTATTATTTGCGCGAGGAATCGGAGCGGCCGATTATCCTGATAGGCGGCGGCACCGGTTTCGCGCCGCTGAAAGGCATGCTGGAGCACGCGTTTCATGTCGGGCTGGACCGGTCGATCCACCTGTTCTGCGGTGTGCGCGCCCGCCGTGACCTGTACATGGACGACATGGTGAATGACTGGCTGAAACAGCACCCGAACCTGAAATACACGCCGGTACTTTCCGAGCCCGCGGAAGGCGACGACTGGCAGGGAAAAACCGGCTTCGTTCACGAAGCCGTGATCGAGCAGTACCCGGACCTGTCGGGCTACGATCTCTACATGAGCGGCCCGCCGCCGATGGTCAAGGCCGGCATGGACGCCTTTTACGCGCACGGCCTGCCAGAAAACCAGATCTACTCGGATTCCTTCGAATACTCCGACGATGCGCTCAAATCCATGGGTATTACCAAGCCAAGTGCAGCCGGCAGATAGCCCTCATCCTACGAATCACCGTAGGAGCGGCTTCAGCCGCGAATGGCGCTTCAGACAACCAGGATTAATTAGTCCGCAAAAAACGCAAACAACGCAAAAATTTTTTTAACCTTTGCGTTCTTTGCGTTTTTCGCGGATCCTGCTTTTTCTGTTTTCCCGAAGCGTAATTCGCGGCTGAAGCCGCTCCTACAGCAGCGGTGACGCCAGCCGCGCTATCTGGCAGGCGATGCGGTAATAAAGCGGTTTGTGGTCGTAGTGTTCGCACTGCACAGGCGTGCTGTTTTCGAGGTCTTCGACCAGCATGGTTTCGACCTGCCTGATGAAGTCCCCGTCGGCGACAAGCGCCGTTGCTTCGAAGTTAAGGTAAATCGACCGGTTGTCCAGGTTGACGGTGCCTACGCCGGCAACCACGTCATCGACCAGGATTACTTTCTGATGCATGAAGTGCTCGCGGTATCGGTACAGCCTGACGCCGTTTTTGAGCATGTCATCGTAGTAGGTGTAGGAAGCCAGCTCAACAAACACTTGGTCGGCCACGTCGGGCAGGATGATGCGCACATCAACGCCCCTGAGGGCCGCGGCCTGCAGCGCGACCACCAGGGCGTCATTCGGAACGAAATACGGACTGGTGATCCAGAGACGGCTGCGTGCCTGGCTGATCAGGGTCGAAAACAGGATGCTGCAGTTCGCCAGCCTGTCCGCGGGCCCGGTATTCACGATCGCGACGGCCTGGTCGGCTGTTTCAGAGGCGATGACATCGGACCTGACAGGCACCAGCGTATCGGTCGCCCAGTACCAGTCTTCGGCAAAGCTCAGCTGGATGTGCTGTGCGGCGGGGCCGTCGATGCGCAGGTGGGTGTCGCGGTAGACCAGGTATTCTTCGCCGAGGTTGTTGCCGCCGATAAAACTGACGCAGCCGTCGACGACCAGCAATTTGCGGTGATTGCGAAAGTTGATCTGGAAGCGGTTGCTTCGGCCCTTGGTGGTCTTGAAACCGGAGACCTGGATGCCGGCCTCGCGCATCACCTGCAGGTAATCGTCCGGCAGCTTGATGCTGCCGATCTCATCGTACAGGAAATAGACCGCAACACCGCTGCGTGCCCGATCGACGAGGGCGTCCCGCATACGCCGGCCTATGACATCATCGCGTACAATATAGAACTGCACCATCACATAGGTTTCGGCCGATTCGATGGCGCCGATCATGTTTTCGTAGGTATCCTGGCCGTCGATCAGCAGTTCAACACGATTGGCGCCAAGGAAGGGCAGGTGTGTGAGTGTTTCGGTCAGGGCCCCGATCACCTCGAGCCCGGGGCGCGGCTGCGCTGCCACGGCCTGCATTGCCTGGTGCCATTCACGTGCCCTTTTCTCGACACTTGCAACCGCCTTGCGTATCGCCTCGCTGTAACCCTGGAAACGCGTCCGGCCGAAGACCGCGTACAGCGGCACCGTAATGACCGGCAGCGTGATCAGGGCGATGAACCAGGCGATCGTGCCCTGCGAGGAGCGAGGTTGCATTACCACGTTCAAAGCGAGCAGGACACCGGTTATTTCCGCGACGATAAGGATATAGCCGATGATTGGAAGGTGTTGCAGATCAGGCATGCCCTGTCGCTCCGCAGGAAACGTAGGAGCGGCTTCAGCCGCGAATGGCGCTTCGGTTAAACAGAAAAAGCAGGGGCCGCGAAAAACGCAAAGAACGCAAAAATTTTTTTACCTTCGCGTTGTTTGCGTTTTTCGCGGACTAATTAATCCTGGTTGTCTGAAGCGTCATTCGCGGCTGAAGCCGCTCCTACAAAGGTTGTTAGACTAGATAACTCGCAGCTCCGGCTTCATGATCACGCGCTGGAAATCGTTTTCAGCGTTGGCCAGGGCCTGTTCACCGTAATCGCCAGCGAGCATGTGCAGCCCCTGACGGTAGTATTCCTGGGCCTGCTGTGTATTTTCCAGGTGATCCTCGAGCAGCTGGGCAAGCTTGAGATACGTCACGGGCATGGGCCTTGCGGACAGGCTGGCTTCCAGGTAGGTCCGTGCCTGGCCCCACATGTTCCTGCTCAGGCACATCTTGCCCAGCGCGTACAACAGGTGCTCGTTGTGCTGATGTTCCTGCAGCCAGGCTTCGGCGCTGCTGATCTGCTGATCACTGGCCATTACATCCAGTTCCGAGTACAGCAAAACCGTGGATTCGACCCATTCATTGTTCAGGTAATCACGCAGCACCTGTTCAGCTTCGCCCGAGGCGTGCAGCTTCACCAGCTCGGCGGCATAGTACTCGATTACCTCGGGCAGGGCCTTCATGTTGCGAGGCACCGTTTCCCACAACTGGGTCAGCAGTTCAATATCGCCGGTCCTGCCGCGGTCGCTGATCAGGCCGCACCAGGTGTCAATTTCGAGCGAAGCCAGCTGTTCCTCGTTGAACGCAGCCGTTTTCTTCAGGTCGGACAGCAGATCACGCAGGCTGTCCCAGTCGGCCAGCTTGTCGTGCGTTTTTGCGAGCAGCTTCAGAACGTAAGGGTGTTGCGGGGAAAGCGCGTTGAGGTGGTTGAGAGTCGCCAGCGCCTGCTCGAACTGGTTGTGGTCCATCTGGAGCTCGGCCTGTGTCAGTCCGATCGCGATATCCGCATCCGGCGCGCTGTGGTGTGCGCGGCGTATGTAGTCATCGCGGCGGTCATGGGCGCCCTGGTACTGGGCCGCTCGCGCTGCGGCGAGATAGGTCAGCAGCGGCGTTTCAGTGTACTCGACTTTCTGCAGCAGTACTTTTTCTGCCTTGGCAAAACGGCCTTCGGACAATTCGATCAGACCGTCCTCCAGCGAGTGGCGTGCTTTTTCCACCAGCCGTTCGGTCCGTTTCTCGCCGAACAGTCCGGCGAGCTGTTTCAGCTGCTTGAAGCCGTAAAAAAGAAGAACGGTGCCCAGGACAACCGCAAGGGCAACCACGCCGACTTCGAACAACGTGGCTTCATACGTGTATTCAGCAAAGCTGACCTGCATCAGGCCCAGGTCATTGTGAGCGTACATCGCGTAACCGGCGATGATGACTGCCGAAGATAAAACAACAAAGAGTAGACGATTCATGTTTTTTTGCTCAATTCTGTTATTGCATTTTTCAAGGCTTCGAAAATGGCCCCGTCTGTCGCGTTCTGCGCAACGGCTATATTACTGAACCCGAGCTTTTTTGCCAGTGTAAGGGCGCGTTCACCGGGTACCACGAGATAATGAGCCGTGAGCTGCGGTTTGTCAGACGCCAGATCGTAAAGGTTCTGCAGCCCCTCGTTGCTGCTGACGGTAATCACGTCCGCATCCAGCAGGAACTGATCCAGCTTTTCTGCGGATGAGGGTGCGGAGCGCCGGTACATGTTGGCATAGTACACCCGGGCGCCCCTCGCCTGCAGGCTGTCGCCAAGCAGCTCGCGCCCGCCCTCGCCCTTGAAGATAAGGATTCCGGTGCCGGCTATCTGCTCCGGCTGCATCTGGGGCAGCGCCAGCAGCGACTCGGTATCGTGCCCCCGCGGCTGGATCGCCAGGCTCAAACCCCTTGATTCCAGCGTTCTGGCCGTACGGCTGCCGATAGCCGACAGTCCGAGATCGGCCGGGAGTGTTTGCATATACTCGATGGTCTTTTCCACGGCGGTCGGGCTGATGAATATAGCCAGGGAAAATTCTGCGATGTGCTCGCGGGCATATTCGCGGGAGCTGGAATCGGCCGGTTCGGTAATCTCGATCGCGGCGAACCGGAGTGGAATTCCGCCGGCCTGTTCAATCATATGGCACAGGTCGCCGGCACGCTGCGCTGGCCGCGTGACCAGAACTTTTCGATTCTGCAGTGGTCTTTGTGTTTGTTGCAGGGGCATTACGCCTGTTACTCGCCGAAACTTCCGCTATTCTATTGGAAACCGCCAGTCCAGCCAAAAAACCCGATATGAAAATCTTTCGCTACCTTCTGTTCCTGCCCGCGCTGCTGGTATTCAGCCTGACGTCCGGTGCGGTTCCCGAGCTCAGCTACGAGTACGAAGAAGAACACGAAGAGGTCGCGTTGATTCCGGCGCTGAGCAGCCTGGCGGACGTGGCGGATACCGCCCGAAGCAAGGGCGTGCCGATTCTGATCGAATTCAGCACGCCGTGGTGCCGTTACTGTGAGGCGCTGGAGCAGCAGGTGCTGGCTCCGTTGATTCTGAACGGCAAATACAGGGACCGTTTGATCATCAAAAAGCTGGAAGTGAACACCTATTCCAGGATTACCGGTTTTGATGGCAAGGTGTATCAAACGGACCAGATCAGCAGGCATTACAGCGTAGATCTCTACCCGACGCTGGTGTTTTTCGATGCGGATGGGCGCGAAATCAGCCAGCGCATTGTCGGTATCACCGTGCTCGAATACGTTGCCGGAGAAATCGAGCGAGCGATCGACCGGGCGATCGAGGCCGGTGGCGGAACGCTTTAGATAGCGGTTGTTCCTGGGTGAAGGGTAATTCGCGGCTAAAGCCGCTCCTACAGTAATCCTCGATCCGTAGGAGCGGCTTTAGCCGCGAATTTCCGGGAGCCACGGTATGCCTGCTGCAACAGCGGCATACCATCGAGCACCCGCTCACCCGCTCATTGTTTTCAGCTTCTTCCGAATCGACGGCAGATGCCGGCGGCTTATCTCCAGGATATCGTCGGTGTCGTTCAACACGATGCATTGATGGCCATCGTCGTTTTTCGCGATCCCGGCGATATGGGTCTGGGAGACCAGGGCATTGCGGTGGATGCGCACAAAACGGCTGTTGAACTCCTGCTCCAGCGATTTCAGCGACTCCTCGATCAGGTATTCGTGATCATCCGTTTTCAGGGTTACGTATTTCTGGTCAGCCTTGAAATAGATGATTTCATCGATCGGCACCAGTTCGAGCGAGCCGCGCGATTTGACGCAGATCTTGTTGCGAATATCGCCCTCGTCCTCGGTGCGCAGAAGCTGGATCTGTGCGCGGGTCAGGCGTTTTGCCGCGTTGATCGCGCTCGCGAGGCTGTCCTGCTTGATCGGTTTGAGCAGGTAGTCCACGGCGTGGGTCTCGAACGCTTCCAGCGCGTGGTCGCTGTAGGCCGTGGTAAAAATGATCGCCGGCGGGTTCTCCATCTGGTTGATATAACCCGCGGTTTCGAGGCCGTCCATGCCCGGCATGCGTATGTCCATGAATACGAGATCGGGACTTACGTGTATGGTCTGCTGCAGCGCCTGTTCGCCGGTCGCCGCTTCACCTACCACCTGTTCGCCCATGCCGCTGAGCATATGGCGCAGACGCTGGCGCGCCAGCTGTTCATCATCGACGATTAAAACATTCATATTATGTGACCGGTATTTCCAATGTGACGGTGTAATTCCGTTTGGTCGCATTTATGTTGAACCTTGCATCGTTCCCGTATGCCAGTCGCAGACGCCGCCTGATGTTATCCTGTGCCATCTTGTTGCCGCTCGAGTGGGTTGAGCCGGTATTCATAGATGACGGATTGCTGACCTCGAGTCTGAGGTGCTCACCATCGCGCCGTGCGGATATCCTTATATTCCCGCCGCCAGGTAAAGGTTCTATACCATGATAAATAGCATTTTCTGCGAGAGGTTGCAGGGATAATGCCGGAATTTCTTCACTAAATAGCGATTTATCCACGTCCCAGTCGATCTGCAGGCGTTCTCCGAGCCGCAGTTTCTCGATATCCAGGTAACTGCGCGTGATATCGAGTTCGTCCTTCAGGGTATGGATGTTCTGCTCCATCAGGCTTGCGCGGAACAGGTCGGCCAGGTCTTCTACGGCCTTTTCCGCTTTTTGCGGCATGAACGATATCAGGCTCGCGATGGTATTCATGCTGTTGAACAGGAAATGGGGGCGGATCCTTGCCTTCAGCGCCTGGATTTCGGCCCGTGACTGGGCCTGCAGGTTGAGTTTCCACTGCTGCTGTATATAGAAATAGCGCAGTACGACCGCGTAGATCGCGGCCGCCATCAGCAGAACCCGCAGCAGGAAATGTTCACCCAGCGGCGAGGTTTCGGCATCGAGCCGCATCCATATGTTCAGGCTGATCAGCGCGAGCGCGAAAGCCAGCGTCACGCCCATCATGATCGCGTAGCTGATCACCATGGTCAGCGTGACCGACAGGCGGTTCAGCATGCGCCGGCTGAGACACAGAACGGCCGCGTTCAGCAGCGCAATCCACTGCATCATCATCGAGATAAAGGCGAGGTAGTCCCAGAAAACCTCGGTCGTGGACGGTATCGCCATCGCCAGTACGATCGCCAGCAGCTGCACGATCAGCACCAGCATGAAGATCACGCGCACATCGCAAAAATCCGGCAGCAGGCCGGTATCGAGGTCGCCGGTTCCGGCTGAAGCGCGTTCATTACCCATGTAGTACAAATAGACGAGCACAACCGGAATGCAAGCCCTGTTCTGATATACTCGCTGTCCATCATGAGCGAAAAAGACACCAAGCAGACCAATCCCTCCTGGGGCGGGCGTTTCAGCGAGCAAACCGATGCGTTTGTCGAAGCCTTTACCGCCTCGGTGGAATTCGATCGGCGCATGTACATGCAGGATGTCGCCGGCTCGAAAGCGCACGCACGCATGCTGCAGAAAGCCGGCGTCCTGAGCGCTTCAGACTGCGAGGCCGTGCTGCAGGGCCTGGATACTATCGTCGAGGAAATCGACAGCGGCAGGTTCGACTGGTCGCAGGCGCGCGAAGACGTGCACATGAACATCGAAGCCAGGCTGACCGGGCTGATCGGCGATGCCGGCAAGCGGTTGCATACCGGCCGGTCACGCAACGACCAGGTCGCGACCGATATCAGGCTCTATCTGCGCGAGCAGATCGACCTCATCATCGACCAGATCTACGGATTGCAGCGCGGCCTGCTCGACCTGGCCGAGCGCGAGGCGGACACCATCATGCCCGGCTTTACCCATTTGCAGGTAGCGCAGCCTGTCACCTTCGGGCATCACATGATGGCCTGGTTCGAGATGCTGAATCGCGATGCGGCACGCATGCACGGCTGTCGAAAACGCATGAATGTTTCGCCGCTGGGCGCCGCGGCGCTCGCCGGGACCAGTTACCCGATCGACCGGGAGATGACGGCAGCCGAACTCGGCTTCTCGGCCCCGGCGGCCAACTCGCTGGATGCGGTCAGTGACCGTGATTTCGCGATCGAGTTCTGCGCCGCCTCGGCCATCCTGATGACGCATCTTTCGCGCATGGCGGAGGAAATGGTGATGTGGTCTTCGGCGCAGTTCGACTTTATCGAGCTGCCGGACCGCTACTGCACCGGCTCATCGATCATGCCGCAGAAAAAGAACCCGGACGTGCCGGAGCTGGTACGCGGCAAGACAGGCCGCGTCAACGGCAACCTGGTCAGCCTGCTGACGCTGATGAAATCCCAGCCGCTGGCCTACAACAAGGACAACCAGGAGGACAAGGAGCCGCTGTTCGACACCATCGACACGGTCAAGGGCAGCCTCAAGGTCTTTGCCGACATGATTGCCCAGCTCACCGTCAAGGCCGACCATATGCGCCAGGCAGCGGCGCGCGGTTTCTCTACCGCCA
>Ga0180438_10009270_pt1 | contig 12303 bp, 6 predicted proteins | sample SS_ome_12_FD_132455 | JGI IMG/M metagenome (GOLD analysis project Ga0180438, IMG submission 132455) | Hypersaline lake sediment archaeal communities from the Salton Sea, California, USA - SS_3_D_2 metaG | ecosystem: Environmental > Aquatic > Non-marine Saline and Alkaline > Hypersaline >...
GGCACAAAGCTTGTCGAGAGCCTCTTTTCTGTATTAACAACACCCATTGAGTCTGGCCCAATAATCCGGATCCCGCTTTTTTTTGCCACTTCAAGCATCATCTTTGTAATGGTCTTTCCCCCTTCCAAGGGCTCATCCAGGCCGTCTGAAACGATAATCACGGAATGAATACCTTTCTGAGCACATAATTTAATGGCATCAATAACGGCTAAGGGCGGCAGAAGAATGATCGCTAGATCCACGGAAGCGTCTATACTCATAATATTGGTATATACCTTAAGACCAAAGAACTCTCCCCCTTTTGGATTTACGAGATAAATCCCTCCCTCAAAATTCCCCCTAAGGAGGCTTTCGATGATGAGGGCACTGATACTTTTAGATTTTTGGGAGGCCCCCACGATAACGATAGAATTCGGCTCCAGAAAAGCTTTTAATGGGTTCATGATTATCTCCTGAGATATTGGCAGATATCCTCTCTCGAGTTTTAGAGATAGCAAGAAAATTGTTGGGTTGCAAGAATAAGGATTGGAATCACATCCTTAAAATGATAAGAGGCCACTTTTATGGGGAAAAGATAGGAAAATTGCTTTGTATGGTAATAATGAGCGCCCATTAAAGCACTTTGACTCAATTGGTCCTGATAAAGAAGAGTATCCACGCCATAATAAAAAAGGGATTCCAAGATTTTTGAAATCCCTTTTTTATTATGATATTCCAATTTCCAACCCTATTTCCAGCCTCAATTAATAAGCTAATACATTGGCTAGTTGAGATGTTGGAGTATGCATGCCTACAAAGATTTCGAAAACACACTATCTTGCAATATTGCCAAGTTATATGTATTTCTATTAATATAATCTTTCATGAATTGAACAAAATCAAAAATTGAGTTAGTATTATTTGAATTTAACTTAATTTTTTAGACTATCATATAAGCTTATGTAATGATGAATAAAAAAGATTTAACCCTCAAGGCAGACCCAAAAAGACAAGCGACAGATTCATTGCGTGGCTATGTTTACCAAGTATGGCACAGCGTTCATGCATGGTTAGAGCTTTCTGATAAAGAAATTATTTTTCTTGAAGGGGCTGAAGATTTTGACATTGTCGATCATGAAAAAGGGACTGCTGTGCAAGTTAAAGACACAGCTGCAAATATCACGTTACGTACTCCGGCTGTCATTAATGCGATAGCACATTTTTGGCAACTACGTAATGCCCATCAAGATAGAGCAATCCGTTTTAAATTTCTCACCCGTTCGCAAATTGGCATTGAGAAGGAGCAGCCATTTGGAAGTGGAATTGCCGGACTTAATCTCTGGAATCTTAGTTCAATAGAATTAGGGGCAGTGGAAAAACTCCGTGATTTTCTTTTGAAGGATGAGCGCTTGCCGGTAGATCTCCAAAACTTCCTCTCAAATTCAGATTCCGAAACAATACTGAAACAAGTCATACTGCCGATAACTTGGGAAACAGGTAGCAGTGATGCGAGCTATGTTGAACAAGCAATAGAAAGAAAACTCATTGTTCATGGGGATAGATATAGAGTGCCAGCTTCAAGATCGGCCACAGTCGTTAATCGCCTTTTAAAGGAAGCTTTAAATATAGCGACCGAAAAATCTCAACGTTTCCTTGATCGCGCCCTATTTCTTCGCATCTTTGAAGAAGAGACATTTATAAGTGTCTCTCCTTATGAGCTTCAAGCTCTTAATAAGGCTACTTCAGCTCAAAACTCAATTATATCAGCATTTTTTCAGTCCGATTCTGATCTTGCTTTGCAGATTGCACAGCAAATCTACAGTGGTATTCCCCCACTTCATGAAATCATTGCTCCTCGCGAGATGCTTATCAAAAGTCTCTTCGCCTGCCTGAGAGAAACTAGTCTCCTTGTCCTCACAGGTTCGATTGGAATGGGCAAAACGACAATTGCTAAGCTAGTTGCAATAAAAGATGGGAGCAAATGGAATTGGCTTACAGCTTCAATCCATGATCCAATACAACTTATTGGTATATTGCGCCATCTTGCAATTTTTATCGAAAGTGAAAGCATTCCTATCAACATTGTGCTGGACGATCTTGATCTATCGCCAGCGTCTGCTCGTCAATATGAGGATTATTTTGGGGGTTTGCTATACACACTTTTTGCTCGCGGTGGTCGGATAATAATTACAAGTCGAAATTCACTGACTGAGCGCCTATCTCATACTCTTGGTCTCAACACAAAAAGTTTTCACAAAGCACCTTCTTTTACTGAAGAAGAGATAACAGATTTTGCTCTCAGGCTTGGCTGTAAAGACCAAACCCTTGCTAAAAATTGGGCTAAGGTCATTTTATTACAAACTAAAGGACACCCCCAATTAATTCATGCAAGATTATTGAACCTATCGGGTAATGGTTGGCCTGCTTTGACCCCTGATGACTTTTTAAAAACCCCCCTTGATATTGATCGTGAGAGATCAGCAGCGAGAGGTCTCCTGATCGACCAACTTTCAGTAGATGAACGTGAACTTATCTATCGGTTGAGTATCATAGTTGGTCTATTTAGGCGCGATCATGCTATTGCTATAGCTGAGAATAAACCTTCACTAGAGCATTCTGGAGATGTTTTCGACCGCTTGATAGGTCCTTGGATTGAAACTTTTCATGGCGAGTATTTCCGTCTCTCACCACTTTTTGATAACGTTGCTAATCAAATCTGGTCACAAGAAAAAGTGCAATCGCTACATGGTAATATAGCACAAGCAATTCTAAGATGTGGAAACCTGACCACTCTTGAAGCAGGAAAAATTTTGCTGCATGCATGGATAGGCCGTGATGAATGGTCCCTGTTGTATGTTATCAACGGCCTTTTATTATCACCAGAAAATGTTTGGAAATCCATTATCCATGAACTATCGTGGATTACTTACATCGGCTTGAAGCCTATAAAAGCTCCATTTCCTGAAAATGCTTTTGTCAATTTTGCTTTCCGGAGGCTTCAGTTCAGAATTTCCATTCAAGTTGACCCTAAAGTTGCAGCAACGATTGCTGAGGCTTGGGATAAGGAGACGAGATCCGAGGAACAAGAAGAGATTTATCTTGGGCAACGGTTATTGCTCATTTCACAAACACTAATCTACTATCAAGTTGATATTTCTCCATCAAAACTTTTGTCTTTATTAGTTGAAATGGCAAATTCATTAGATGAACCTGGGCAAATTACCGAGGCATTGAAGAATATTAGGCTTCCACCTTCGGACCCATTTTCAAAAGTCAAGTTCGATCCAATCCCTTTTTTCTTTTGCTTCATCATACCGCGCTGTTCGAGCATTTCTTTTTTGAATGAGTTATTAGACGCTCTTGAAAAAACTCCTAATGCTATCCGAAGACGGATGCTTTCAGCTTTTAAGATAATGGAAGTTGAAGCAATTCTTCTATTAGATGCTGTTTGGTTGAAAGTAGCTGATAGCGATGAAAAGGATTGGAAATCATGCCTAGAGGTTTTTGAAAAAACAAAAAAATTCGCAATGAAATGGAATATACCATCCCTTGTGAATGCCGCCGGGCGTGCTCTTTCAATTGTTTATGATGAATACTTAGATGATCCTAAACAAGCAATAGCTACATTAGATAATGTAAGAGCCTCCATCAGTAAACCCTCTGTGATTTTGGAGGAAGCGCATGCTACAATCTTATTTCGCCAAGAACATTATGAAGATGCTTTAAAAATCTGGGATAAGATATTACCCGAATGGCTTCCCCCACCAGAACACGCAGACATGACCCCGATATATGCCACTCGAAAGGCGGGTATTTCTGCAGCACATATTGGCGATTGGAAAAAAACCACTCATTTCTTTAAAGATGCATCAAAGCGTTCACAGCCACTTAAAAACAAAATATTTCAGATAGCTTTTTTAGCTGATGCTGGGTTTGCATTGTGGATGGCAGGCGAACACAAGGAATCAATTGAAGTGTTCAATGAAGTTCTTAGTAATCTTGAACAATTTCCTGGACTAGGTAAGGATCTTGCCTCATTTACCCTAAAGAAATTTGTTGGATACATTTTATTATGGGTTGAGAATAGTCTATCGGGAAAATCTGCTGACACATTAACAGAGCCAAGGCCTGGTATGTGTAGTAATCCAGACCAGAAAGAAGATATTAGAGAACTTCCCGATAATCCTATAGATTTTTCATGGATGCATCTTTCTCAAATCGAATTTCACCTTGGACTTGGATCATCGATTTTTAATAAAGTTTATCCACGACTTAAGCAATCACAATATCCCACAGTCTGGATGCTTCTAGCAATATTAGATATACAACATAGTTTCCGCCTTCTGAAGTTTGAATCTTTGCCCATCCAATGCGATACACTGAATGAGGCATATCAATCCACACAATACCACCGTGTGCAAGGTAAAGAAGTATGGGAAGTACTTTCCCTGGTTGATATGGAGAATCGTCGTTTGCATGTTTATCCAATTAGCGAGGCAGGTCTTTTTCTCGCCGCCCTCGTGGCCTTAGCGGGTGAAGACAATTTGGATACAGCTATTTTTGGAATATGGCGTAATACGACTAAAGATCTTACTTTAAAAAGTGCATTAACGGAATGGATTGAACTTGCGGAATCGATACTTACCAAGGGAACACGGGAAGCTTATGCTATAATGGCAGATAATAAACAAACCCGAGAAAGTCGTTTATTAGCAGCTCTTAAGGTAGGCACTGAAAAAGATGTATCACCAAATGAATTATTTTATGCTCATACTTTATTGGCAAATGAGTTGCTTCAAGGCCCTTGGAACAAAGATATTGCTGATTACTTTGCTAAACTCCTTGTGCGTCAATGGTTAAGAAAGACTGAATTTCCAGCAACGCTAGTTTCGCCTCGCTTCACCGTCCCTGATATTCAAGCAGTATGTAAGGCAGAAGAAGATGGAATTCAAAAAGCAGCTAAGATTCTATTAACGGCTTCTAGTGCTGTTTCTCTGAGGCTACCACAAGGAATAATAGAGACACTACGTAAGTTTGCAGAAAAGTAGCAATTTATGCAGATCTACAAAAAAGATAAAGTACTTCTGTTGTAATAGGAATTACCCAAAGTTGTTTTATCTGTTATAAATGCAAACCTCTTAAGAACTATAGATCTCAATGGAGTTTTCTGGTCCGTGATTTCTCCACCCAGTTAGGGTTCTAATGAAACTTATAGCCCTTCCTGGTTGATTCTTTTTTGTGGCGAGATAATGAGGTGCTGCTTCTCATGATGAATCCCCTATCTAGGAAGGAAGGCAGGGGAAGATATGGCTGAAGATAATTCTGGTACACTTCACAATGCCTGTTCCACCCACCAAAAATAGCTTATCGCTATTTACCAATGGCTATCAACTATTGGCTAATAGTTAAATGTAAAACCAAATTTTTTTGGGGGCATAATTTAGTTCTGGTCAGAATATCCCGCCAGAACTGATGGGCGAGTCACCCTTCACTACCTCTGAGAAATACAGATGACAATCATGTCAAAATCTTTTATACCAGTAAGTCAGGAAGATAAGCCATGGTAAAGGAGAATTTATGAAAGTCGTAAGAAGTACATGTGGTTTCTGCTATGCCGGTTGCGGTATTCTTGTTCATGTGGACAACGATAAAGCGGTAAAGATAGAAGGTGATCCAGAAAGCCCGGTCAATAGGGGACTGTTGTGTGAAAAGGCACTCGCCTCTCTTGAATACCTTTATCACCCTGAACGGCTTCGATATCCCCTCAAAAGGAAAGGAAATCGAGGAGAAGAAAAGTGGCAGAGGATTTCGTGGGATGAGGCCCTGGGATTCATCTCTGAGAGGTTGAGATCCACCAAAAAGAATTCGGGAGCAGAGTCGGTTGTCTTTATCCAAGGGGCTGCCAAAGGACTTCAAGAGACCTTTCTCAGGCGGTTTGCCAATGTCTTTGGTACACCAAATCTGTCATCCATGGGGCACGTCTGCTTTCTGCCGCGGAAATTCGGATCAATAATGACCTTTGGGTATAATCCTTGTGCAGATTATGATTATCCGCCTCGCTGTATCATGGTGTGGGCCTCAAACAAGCCAAAAATAGCTGAATATCAAAAGACGCTGGATGCCAGCAAAAACGGAGCAAAGCTCATCGTCATTGATCCGAGGAAGACCGAACTTTCTCGACAGGCAGATATATGGGTCCGATTGCGTCCCGGGAGTGACTTGGCCCTGGCATTGGGTATGATACATGTGGTCATTAACGAGGGGCTGTACGACAAACCCTTTGTCAATGAATGGACTGTTGGTTTCGATGAGCTCAAAAGGCATACAGAAGACTATTCACCTGAGAGGGTTGAGGAGATCACATGGGTGGAAAAAGGCACGATCGAAGACATAGCACGGGTATATGTAAGCACGAGCCCAGCGTACATTCAGATGGGAAATGCCTTTGAACATACAATAAACAGCTTTCAGACAATACGTGCCATATCCATTGTAAAGGCCCTGACAGGAAACCTATCGGTCCCCGGCGGTGAGATCTTCCGGAAACCCCTGCCTATTCCTGATCGGTATGCCCCAGAATTATCGCTTGACGATATGCTCCCTGAGGAGAAAAAAGGGATCAGGTTAGGATCAGATGCACACTTCGCACCCTTTTATCAATATGCTCATCCCCCTGCAGTCATTACGGCAATATCAGGGGGAAAACCGTATCCTGTTCGAATGGCTTATATCCAAGGTGCTAACGTACTGGTGACATATCCCAATGCAAAAGAGACCTTCAATGCCCTCATGGCACTTGATTGTTTGATTGTCGCTGATCTATTTATGACGCCGACTGCTGCTCTGGCAGATATTGTGTTACCTTCGGCGAGTTTCCTGGAGTTCGACAGCATTGTCAATCCGCCCTACTATCCGATTGCCCAAGTGCAACAGAAAGTGGCTGAAATTGAGGAATGCTGGCCAGATTTTAAGATATTAAATGAATTGGCAAAGAAAATGGGTTTAGGGGAGTTTTTCTGGGAGGATGAAAGAGATTTTTTGGATGTAATCTTAAAGCCCACAGGCGTATCCTTCGACGATTTCAGAGAACAAGGATCAATGGCAGGAAAAATAGAGTACTACCACTACAAAGTCAGTGGATTCAATACGCCTTCAGGTAAAGTCGAGCTCTTCTCCAGTCAACTAAAGGAGTGGGATCTTGATCCTATTCCGGTCTTCTATGAACTCGGGGAGAGCCCGCTGGGCGACCCGGAACTGGCAAGGAAATACCCGCTGGTCCTCACCTCGTGGAAATCCGAATACTACCGCCACTCCGGCCAAAGGCAGGTGAAGACACTGCGGGCCCAGCACCCCGAACCCCTCGTTTACATGCACCCGGACACCGCGGTCGAATTAGGGGTTAATGAGGGCGACTGGGTATGGATCGCCACGAAAAGAGGCAGGATACGGCAGAAAGCAACGTTGTCGAATGATATAGATCCCAGGATAGTGGGCGTAGATTATGCGTGGTGGTTTCCGGAAAAGGGAGCAGATCAACAATACGGCTGGAAAGAGTCAAACATCAATATCCTTACCGACGACAGCCCGCCCTATGGCAGGGAATTGGGAACTCCTAACCTTCGAGGCATCCTCTGCAGGGTATTCAAAGAGGGTTGATGTTACACGTGCCCTTTTCTGGTGATAACAACATCCGGTGAACTCGCTTGTGTGTAAATGCTAAAGAAGAAAAGGGCAGGCTTTTTATTGCATCTTTTTAAATAACTATTAAAAACACAAGGGTTATTTATTCTTGTTAGTTTTTTAATTTTCCTCATTCAATAAAAGTTATTAAGTCCTACTCGTCCAGTGAGCAGAAATAATAGCGTTCATATCGTAGATCGCATATCTATCCCTACAATTAGCCATAAATTCCTTGACATTCTTGTCTTTTTATAAAAAGATTTTTTAAATAAATTAGAAAGGAACAGAGAGCAATGAAAATAGATATTAATTGTGATATGGGAGAGAGTTTTGGCGCCTATACATTGGGCCTCGATGAAGAGGTTATTCAATATATAACATCGGCTAACATAGCGTGTGGGTACCATGCTGGTGACCCCCTCGTAATGCAAAAGACGATTTCCTTGGCAAAAAATCATGGGGTATCGGTGGGTGCCCATCCAGGTTTCCCCGATTTGATGGGATTTGGCAGGCGAAATATCGATGCTACATTGGCTGAGATAAAGGGTTATGTGATGTATCAAATAGGTGCCCTGCAGGCTTTTGCCAAGGCTCAGGGGATGAGGGTCGAGCATGTTAAGCCCCATGGAGCTCTCTATTTGATGGCTGTAGAAGATGAAAAGATATCCGAAGCGATTGTAGAGGCCATTGCCAGCGTTGATAAGAATCTCATCTTTGTCGCATTGGCTGGGTCCAAAGGCGAAAAGATGACCAAAATCGGCGAAAAGATTGGCTTGAAAGTAGCCTATGAGGCATTCCCTGATCGAGCATACACATCAGACGGTACGTTAGTCTCTCGAAGACAACCCGGTGCTGTCATTAAAGATCCCGACGTGGTAGCCCAAAGGGCATTGATGATGGCCAAAGAGGGCAAAGTGGTGGCCATCGAAGGCACAGAAATCCCTTTTCAGCCAGAAACCCTCTGCGTGCATGGAGATACGCCCGGTGCTGTCAACCTGGTTAAAAAAATCAAACAGACCTTAACCGAAGCAGGTGTGGAGGTAACGTCCTTATCTAAATTTGTTTAATTCCATAATCCTGAAGGAAAATCATGTACGATAAACCTCGATTTCTCCTGGCAGGGGACAGAGGCCTCTTGGTGGAATTTGGGGCCTCTATTGACCCAAAGATCAATCAAAAGGTACGGCAAATCTTTTTATCATTGGAAAAGACGCCGATAGATGGAGTTAGCGAGATAATCCCAACCTACCGTTCTATTCTCATCTTTTATAATCCATCTTTAAGTAATCCTGAAAGATTAAAGCAAGAAATTGTGGATCGTGAAAAAAGTTTCAACACATGGGAGATCCCTCCACCTGAGACAATTGAGATCCCGGTGTGTTATGGAGGTAATTTTGGACCAGACCTTGCATTTGTGGCGCAACACAATAAATTAACCCCGGAGGAGGTTATCCAGATCCACACGTCAGGAACATATCTTATTTATATGCTCGGGTTTACACCCGGGTTCCCTTTCTTAGGCGGATTATCAGAGAAACTATTTACACCTAGGCTTGAAAACCCGCGGCAACTGGTACCAGCTGGTTCCGTTGGAATTGCCAACAATCAGACAGGCATATATCCCATTGATAGCCCAGGAGGATGGCAACTCATAGGAAAAACACCGATAAAACTCTACGACCCGACCGGCGCTCCTCCTATCCTTCTAAGGGCTGGAAACTGCCTGAAGTTCAAGCAAATTTCCAAGAAGGAGTTCCTGGAGCTGGCGAGCAGTTAGAGGGATTAATACAATGGAAATCTTTGAAGTACTACAACCAGGGGCATATACAACCGTTCAGGATAGCGGTCGATTTAACTATCAACAATTCGGTGTTCCTGTATGCGGAGTAGTGGATTCATTTGCCTACCGAGTTGCAAATGCGCTGGTGGGTAATTTTCAGGATCAGGCGGTCTTGGAAGCAACAATCTTCGGACCTACCCTGAAGGTGGTAAACCAGGGATTGATTGCTGTTACCGGTGGAAACCTTACGCCACTCATCAATAATGTAGCTCTCCCCATGTGGGAATCTGTTGCTATTCACCCAGATGATGTGCTTCAATTCAAGGGGGTAAAAAGCGGATGCCGAGCCTACATAGCCGTGGCAGGTGGAATAAATGTCCCCCACGTTATGGGAAGCCGGTCCACATATGTAGCAGGAAAGATTGGGGGAATTAATGGCCGCCCTCTGGTGGCAGGGGATAGGCTGAACAAAGAGGAAGGAACAGGTGTGGCTGGAAATCGGATTCCTTCGAACCTAATTCCTGCCTATTCGAATGATATCAAGATTCGTGTTATTTTAGGCCCCCAAGATGATTATTTCTCAGATGGGATGGATACATTCTTTACATCAACATTCAAGGTAAGCACCAAAGCCGACCGGATGGGATATCGACTTGAAGGAGATGCTATTATACATAAAAAGGGGGTTGGAAAGAGCATCATATCTGAGCCAAGTGTACCCGGAGGTATCCAGGTTCCCCCTGATGGCCAACCAATTATACTTTTGGTCGAGCAAACGGTAGGAGGATACACCAAAATCGCAACAGTTATCTCGTCTGATATAGGGAAAGTGGGGCAGGCAAAACCGGGCGATCAAATCCATTTCCAAAAGGTAGAAATCGATAAAGCTCACCACATCTTTAAAGAGGAAGAGGAGAAGATAAAGACAATAAAGAAATTGCTCAACAAATAGTTTTTTTGTGCGTTAGCAAAAAGATAGATTTATTCCAAATTCAGTAAAGGGAATGAAATGGTGTTGAAACGGAAGCCAGAGCTGAAGGTATGGCTTCAGGAAAAGAGATGGCAGGAGATTAAGCAATACCTTGATAATGGGGGACGCCTTGCCATCGTACCGGTAGGAAGCGTGGAGCAACATGGTTTCCACCTCCCTTTAGGAACTGATAGTATGGTAGCTATCAGGCTCGCTGAAGATGCGGCCAAGAGAACAAACGCTATTGTGACGTCTCCACTTTGGTTTGGCTGGAGCCCTCACCATCTGGCATTACCAGGCTCAATTTCCATACGGCCCCATATTTTAGCTGAATTATTGTTTGACATCTTGAGTTCTCTGGCCCACCATGGCTTTGATCGATTTGTCATTGTCAATGGTCACAGGATTGTAAATATTCCCTGGATTCAAATCTCTGCGGAGAAAGCCCAGCGAGAGCTAAGGGTCACGGTTGCTATTTTTGATCCAGCATATATGTCCAAAGAGATTGTGGATCAAATTGGCTTCGGCCATGTTGGGCATGCTGAAGAAATAGAGACCTCCCATATGTTGCATATTATGCCGCACTTAGTCCGGATGGATAAAGCCAAAGATTCACCTCCGCTTGAAAAAAAGCTCTATCATGTTGACCCGAGAATATCCAAAGACACATTATGCTATGTGCCCGGCACTGCCAAAGATTTAGAGCAAACAGCTAAAAAATCAGGAGGAGTCTCTGGAAGGCCGAGTCTGGCAACCGCTGAAAAGGGAAAGCGATTGCACGAGCACTTAGTAGCACGATTGGTTGCGGTCATAACTGATTTAAATAACGAGCAGAGTCACTAATAGATGGGCAAAGGAAAGGAGGTGATATACTGTAAAAAGAAGAGCGGAATTACCGGCTAAAACATTTACCAAAAGAATGTCATTAGCCAATTGGGCTGCGATCCTGTATCGTGGGAAACTTACACAAAGGTATTGTTTTATGAAAACCAAAAGGAGGTGATCACACTTAAAAAACAGGAACAACGTAAAAACAAACCTGTAAATGAGGAGGAGGCCAAAATGGATACAAAAAGAAGAATAACCAGTCACCATCTTTTAAAAGTGACTATAGCATTGCTCATCCTCGGTTTTGCATTGTATACCGGATTCGGAATGGCTATAGCGCAACCCCAAGAGGTGAAAATAGGTGTTATCTACCCACTTTCAGGTCCGGTTGCACATGCAGGGAACATGTCCAAGGATGCTGTCTCCCTGTGTGTGGACTATGTTAACAATAAATGGCCTACCCTGCCAATTCCCATTGGAAACTGGGAAGGAATTCCAAGCCTAAACGGAGCAAAAATAAAACTCATCTTCGGGGACCACAGAGGAGAGCCAGACAGGGGAGCAGATCTAGCGAAAAAGTTTATATTAGACGAAAAGGTTGCGGGCATTTGTGGATGCTACCACAGTTCGGTAACCAAGACAGTCAGCACCGTTTGCGAGAGATCCAAGATACCCATGATAAACCCGGAATCCACCTCTCCTGTTTTGACCAAGAGAGGCTACAAATGGTTTTTTAGGGCGACACCACATGACAGAATTTTCGTCAGAGACTTTTTCGAGTTCCTCGAGCTTCTGACTCAAGGAAAGGTACCTGGTGTTAAGGCTGTCCCCAAAAGTGAGATCGATGAAATTGGTGCCTGTACTGAGAACACAGAGTGGGGAGCAGGAACCAGAGATGTGATCAAGGAATTTGCTAAAAAGTATGGCTATAAAATAGTATCAGACGTAACATATCCCCATGAATCGCCCGATTTAACTGCCGAGGTTCGAAGGCTTTTGGCACCCAAACCAGAGACCCTAATGTTTGCTTCCTATATCTCAGATGCCATCCTTTTAACCAAGATAA
>Ga0180438_10009271_pt1 | contig 12303 bp, 13 predicted proteins | sample SS_ome_12_FD_132455 | JGI IMG/M metagenome (GOLD analysis project Ga0180438, IMG submission 132455) | Hypersaline lake sediment archaeal communities from the Salton Sea, California, USA - SS_3_D_2 metaG | ecosystem: Environmental > Aquatic > Non-marine Saline and Alkaline > Hypersaline >...
ATGATAATTAAGTTTTTTCAGCAATTTAAGTGTTTTTTTATCAAAAATATTTATTCGTTTGTAGTCGTTTAATGTGCATCCGAATATAAAGATTTCAAAAATTTCATTTGATGTCGTTTTTTCTGCTTTCCATAAAATAGAAGTAATTCAATCAAATAACCTTTTATACAAAAGATTTTGTTTCGAGCTAAAGAGTGAAAATTTGAGCCCCATATTCAGAAAAAAGATTAAAAGATGCATTAATTTTGCGTGGAAAAAGCAAAATTTAAAACAAGGACCTAAATCACCTGATCAATCTACCACCAATGATTGAATTTAAGACTTTCGGTTTATATACAAATCCTTGAATTTAAGGAATAAATGACTTTTACTCCTAAATCAATACAGTTTTCATCATACAAACGTGTAAAAATCCGTCTTTTTATGACAAAATTTTCGCAATTTTAGCTTATACTTTTAGTATTAAAGTTATAAAAGTATTATAAACTTTATTATTACTCCACAATGGTAGGATCCATTAAATTTAAAAAGATTACCTCATTAAATTTTTTAATTTCTTCTCAATATTCAAAATAATAATCTTTTCTATAAGTAATTAATAATTTAATATATTTAATTAATGGAATACCCCTATTTAATTGTATGCAAATTTGCCAATTTAAAAAAACACAATCATTAATAAGCAATAAATTACATATTATTCATATGCATCAAATAAATACAAAATTTACACTATAAAAATGGGGTTTATGACAGGTGAGTACCGAAAAAAAACCAAAGGAACCAAAAGATGCTAATTCTGAAGATACAACGAAAGTAATCACCGTACGGATCGACTCAGATCTTAACGAAAATTTAGACCAAATACGAAGTAAAATCGGTATATCGAAAGCCGATTTGATCAGGAATTATTTAGAGATGTCAAAATACGTGAAAATCCAGAAGAGCTCGATAAAATCGTTAAACGATCGAGATTTAATCATGATCAAGAAAAGTTTTTTACGGAAATTAATTGAATCCCAAGAAGAAGTCGAGCAAATAAACTCAGGATTAAAACTAAGTCGGCTAATAAACGACATCGCCAGAATTAACAATAAATTAGAAGATATCCATTACAAGCTCGATTTATGCGACAATCTTGGTTTTTTTCCAAAATTCATTGACGAGGAAAACTATATCTTGATAACCAAAAAATTTGGCCCTATAAAATTCATAGAAGCGTTCACGTGGCAGCTTTTCAAGAAGCCAAATCAGAAAGACTTTAATCCAAATTACACGTCGGAAAACATCGCCAGCAAATCATCGATTAGAAATCCATATAACAAGGAAATCCTATATGTGGAGCGATCATCGTCTCATTATTCGTTTGAATTTGCAAAAATTCCTGAAGAAGACTCATAGTTAAAAAAATGACTTGAACGAAATTAGAGCTTTTCGCCGCATTTTTCACAATATATAGCTGAGGATCTATTTCTATTATCACAATTCTTACATCTAGCTTTTTTAACTCGTGAAATATTCTCCTTAATATCGTGGAAAAGTATCAAGGCAAATCCAGAGCCTCCAAAAATAACAGCAAGAAGTAATAAAATAAACACTAGAGGAGAGTCATACCAAGAATTTGGTTCCAAGGCAAAAATAAAAATCATAGCAATAATGAACAAAATGCAAAAAATAACCTCGAAGACTAAAACTAAGTAACCAAGTTTATTTTTCATAAATATTTTCTTTTATCTGATTAGTTTTTTTAATACAAGATCATATTTCGAGCTTAGTTTAAATTGTTTTCTATCAAGATTTTACTGATCAAAAATCGTTAAAAATTGGACTCTTGAAGTTTTTAATACTCCTATTTCTATTTTAATCATAAGAACACATGAAAAAAAATTAATAATTTGACCTCACAAGTATGACTCAAACTAGCGATTGGTTATGCGTGAACGATGTCTTCGAAATAAACGAGGATGAAGTCCTTACATTGTTGTATAAAGCAATAAATTTACTCCAGTTATACGACATTCAAGAATCTATGAAATTTGAGAAGGAAATCATTACTCGGGCGATTCAGAACTTTCAAGACGATGTCATAGCTATTAAAGTCGCTGATCGCTATTTATCTGAGGAGGTTTGCGAGGCCAAGATGGATAAAGTGTATCGGGTAATAAAAAACGTGATCGATCTCGTGGAGATTGACCTTTTCGACTAATCTTTTAGATACTTATTCCTTCTCAATTAACTCGATAATTTCTTTAACGAGCAATTTTTCGAGAATTAAATTAACCTCTTTCTTTGAAAGATCGATTTTTTCGCCACGTTTTAATTTTAAAAGAACTTCGCTTTCGTTCTTCGTGAGAATTCCCAGGTTTAACGAAATTTCTATGATTTTTTCAGATAAACCTTCTGGATCTTTAATTTTTTTTGAAAAAATTTTTTTAATAGGTGCTAGCTTGTACTTTTTCTCGTCAGTCATGCATGATCCCTTTAATTATTTTAATAAATATTAAGAGAAAATTCATGTATAAAAATCATGATACTTTTCACTATAACTTGAATTCTAATTAGCTTTATCAAAACTATTTATTTGATGTAGAATTTCAAAAACAAATATGTATTAGTTAATCGTGATATCATGGACAAAATTGAAAAGTTTTACGAGAAAATCAATGGAAGTATATTCATATTTTTAGGGCTAGCGATAAGCGTTATAACCATAATCATATCGGTTGCGTTGTACACGTTAACAGGTACCAGTTATAGCATTTTCACGCACTATATCAGCGATCTTGGGGCAGTTTATTCTGCACCAAACAATGCTCATGTCGTTTTTACCATTGGAATGGTTCTGCAATCTTTTGTACAACCATTCACAGCATTGTTTTTGTTTTATTTTTTGCGGAAAAAAGGAACGGATACAAAACTAACGAATGTTTGGTTTGCCTGTAGCGTGCTTGCTTTTATAGGCACGATAATGGCAGGTGTATTTCCTGAAGATTCTTGGTGGCGTTATCACTTTTACGGAGCATTTTTAGTGTTTTTCTTTGGAATGATGTCTCATGGGTTTTTTGGGTTTGCAGTTATAACAATACCAACGATTACTAACAAGCACGCATTCCCAGGATTACTCGTGGCAACCATCAACACGATTTTCATGTTCTTGTATATTTCTAACGTTCCTCAATCAGCAGTCACGTTTTTTGAATGGATGGCACTGTTTTCTGGGTGGATATTCTCGTTAGATGTCGGTATCTATACTTTAAGGACTCAGTATTAGTTTTTTTTTTCTTTTTTTTTCTTTTCAAACATTTCTTTTAATCCCAATAATGGCACGATTATTTTATCAGGTCTATACAAGATCTCGTAATTGATCTCTTGTAGTGTTCTTTCAATCGTGAAAAAATCTAGCAGTGCTGTGGTAAGGTCTAGCTCTCGTAGAATGATCTCTGTGAGCTTGTTCTCCCAGATGTTGAGCACTCTTAGTAAAATATCAAATACAGGGATGTTGGCTCTATTTTCGTTAAGAAATAATAGATCGTGAAGAATTTTTTCTGGAGATTCTTTGTCATCACTCTTAGCAACTTTTTCATTGATGTAACCTAAGAGCGTGTTGTACTTGATGTAACTCAAGGACCTTAAAAACGATGCCAAATCCTTTTCAATTGGCAATTTCTTTTTTTTTTCTTCGGGGGAAAGTTGCGGGTCTCCTTCAAAATCAGTAAAGTAAAACTCGTATTTTTCATTGACGGTGTTATATAACACCTGTTCCATGTGTAGATCTTGATGGAGTGTTTGCATGCTGATGGAGGTATCCCTAATTCTGAATAGGAGATTCCCAAGTACTTCTGATACGTCGTTTAGAATGGAATTTATTTGTGAAATGTCGAAAAATGAATTGGTAGTCAATTGTTTTATCGTAAATTTAAGGTTCAAGATGATGGAATGGATGTAGCTCACGCGTGGTTCCAGGCATTTTTGAGTTTTTATGACTTCTGAGCTAAAATGTTCATCTTTCGATTCAGAAATGGTTAATGCTCTATGCATTTTCTTGATAATATGACCTATTTCGCTAGAAAAATCTAAGGAAGTGACGCAATTTCTCGTGATTAATTCGAAAATCTGGTGCTTATCCTCAAATTGAGAATAATTTCCATTAACATCTTCAAAAATTCTGAAAATCATGTCGTTAAGCTCGTTCCAATATACAGCTCCAATATTTCCAATATTAGATACCTTTTCTATAATCCCAATAGCCTTAAATTCGCCAATTTTTATCGATCCCAGGAGTTTAGGTGCGTGTTTAAAGTTGTTTTTCATCAATGTAGTGAGCTTTAAGATTTCTAGGTTCTCAATGTAGTTTTTATACGATTTCACTACTATTGAAGCAAGCTTATGATCTGGCTCGTCTTTCTTGCGAATTTTTAACTTGAATAATAAATTCGTAGTATTACCTTCTCCTAACTGTTTGAGAGAAATATCGTACTTGTCATGATCTTTAGTAACATCGATAAAATATTTGGACTTTTCATCTAAATCATTAATAAAAATAATCCTAGAGAAAATCGTCTTCCAGAAAAGAAGGCAATATTCTGCCTCAAGCAAATTAATAGCGCCCAGGAATGAATTTTCTTGTAATTTGCGCAAGTTTTCCTCAATCCTTTCGCTTTCTTCAAGGATGTTTGCAAGTTCCTCAAAACGCAAGAAAGGTATAAAGTATCTCTTGTCATACCCAGCTTTCGTAATTTTAATAACGGTAGTTATTATATCTCCACCGATTACTTCAAAATAATCTAATAACACCTCAAATTGTAGGTCAGACAATTCTGACTTGTGTGAAAACCATCTTCTCGAAAGTAACCACTCTTTAAACTCACGAGTTTTCAATACTTGTAATAAAACGTCTTTATCGAAGTTTTCATTCATTCTTATCAAGCACGATATTTATGACTACTTCTGTCTTTCTCTTTCTCTTTTTCGCCTTCTGCTACCACTCATGATTTCTTGAACTTCGATTATGATACCAAAAGTCTCTTCAGTATCTAGATACGCCCAATGAGAAGGTCCTGTCTCTCCTAACATGGTGATCTCTATGCCAATTTTTTTTATTTCTTCAATGTATTTATCTAAGTCTTGAACAAATACACTTATATGGTGTAGTCCTTCTCTTCCTTGATCCAAAAATTCTTTATGTACGCACTCTCCTGAGTTCCATTGTACTAATTCTAATTGTGTGTTAAAAAATCTACTTATACTGAGAGAAAGGTGAACAATTGATTCCTTGCCTCGATATATGATAGTTTTGGGCTCTCCTTCGGAGAATGCAAATGGAGGTATGCCAAACAGCGATTCCATTATTTTAGCTTGCTTCTTAATATCTTTAAAGACATATCCTAGTTGCATTACTTTCTGACTACCAAATAACTTCTTAAACTCTTCCATTTTTCATCAGCTATTTTTTTTCATATTTAATGTGATTATTATTGAACACTTTATTCTTAAGCTTTTAATTTTTACTATATGAATTGACACAAGGGAAAAAGAATATTTTTTCAAAAATTATTATAAGTAAAAATAATGAGTATATAGTGATGAGAATAGTGATTAATTTTAGCGACGGAAGTGGAAACCAATACATAATAGAACAGAATAGCATTGAATATAATCCCGTTAAACCGGAATCTAGCTCGAGTGGGGTATATGATGGAGGAGAGCATGTAAAAAAAGCGATTAGCCGAAACCAATTTGAAAAATTATTATTGATATTTAATCAAGCACTAGGGAATCAAGCAAGTCATGCTAAAAATAGGGTGAAAGGATCTGGTTTAATAGCGATACAACAAGGTGATAGCGTGAAATCGTGCATAAAAAGTCCAAACTCAGAAGTTATGAGGGAAATTGAAAGATTTCTAAATGATTTAATATAAAAATTAGATTGAATTTAATCAAGTATATTTGGAGTGATATAAATGAAATATTTTTTGGATAGCGCAAAAATAGATGAAATTAAATACGCATTAGAAAATTGGAAGATTGAGGGAGTCACGTCAAATCCCAAGCACGTGAAAAACTCTGGAAAACCCTTCTATACTGTTGTAAAAGAGTTTGCTGAGAAATTTAAAGGGATTAAATTCCCAATATCAATAGAGATTGACCCTCACATTGAAAAATCAGAAGAAATGGTTTCGGCAGCTAAAAAAATTGCAATTTTATCAGAAAATTTTGTCATAAAAATCCCGTGCAACGAACAAGGTTTAATCGCTGCTAAAAAATTGACTGAAGATGGGATTAAAGTAAACGTTACCCTTGTCTTTACCTCTTCACAAGCACTTCAAGCTGGGAGGATCGGTGCCGCTTATTGCTCTCCCTTCATAGGATGGCAAGAGTCCGCGGGTGTCGATTGTGGCCAATTTATAGGCGAGATCATGACGATTTATCAAAATTATGGATTTGAAACCGAAGTAATCGTGGCTGCTGTGCGCACTGGAAAGCAAATAGTTGAGGCCGCAATGTGGAACGCAGACATCGTGACGGCTGGATTTGACGTCTACAAGAGCAGTTTTGAGCATCCTTTTACGGATAAAGGATTAAAAATATTTCAAGACGCATGGGACGATACGAAATTAGGTTCCTTATAAAATTATTTAACCATGAGCGAAAAACAGATGTCAAATTTTAAGATTGGATTTATTGGAGCTGGTAAAATGGGTGCTCCAATGTGTACAAACATAATTAAAAAGGGAAACTATCCTGTGTGGGTTTACCGAGGGCGAGTCGATGAAATTGCTGCGCTTGGAGGAATTAAATGTAATTCGCTGGAAGAAATTACTAAAAATTGCAATGTCATTATTAGTGTTGTTCCGGGGAATAATGAGGTAAAAGAGGTCGTGGAAGGTTTATTACCTTACATGAAAAAGGGCACTATATATATTGACATGAGTACAATTTCGCCGGATACTTCAAAAAAGTTAGCAGAAAAAGTTAAGAGCGCAGGTTGCGTCATGATGGATATACCAGTGGTTAAAAGTGAAGGTGCCGCTATCGCTGGAAATCTAGGAATTTACGTGGGTGGCGATCATGAAACATACGAAAAAATAAGACCAATTTTGGAATGCATGGGGAAACCTGAAGAAATTATATATTATGGGACAAATGGCTCTGGACTTGCAATGAAAATGTGTCACAATATGCTGGTTGGAATCATTCAGAATGGTGTGAACGAGATGTTAGTAATGGCAAAAGCCGCAGGTATTGATTACGATAAAATTGGTCCGGGGATAAGAGCGGGTGGTGGACAAAATTTTTACCTTGATGCGAAAGCAGAGAGTATCAAAACTCAAGATTTCACGCCCAGGTTCTCTTTTAAAAACATGCATAAAGACATGCATTTAATAATTAAATTTGCAAATAGCTTAGGTTTAAATCTAGTTGGGGCTAAAAGAGTTCTCAAAATATATGATTCAGGAATAGAAGAATTAGGATCCGAAGATTTTTCGGCAACAATTAAAATCTTAGAAAAAATGGTTAAAAAATGAAACAATCCATACAAATTGGAGTGGTCTGTCTTGCCCGTAAGACATTTGATCACGAAGCAGCTAAAGAAATTTATGCTAACATCTCGCAAGATTTAAGGACAATTGAAAATGTGAATTGGGAGATCGTTCCAGAATTAATCATAGAAATTGAAGATGCCCAAAAAGCCGCTCATAGCTTTGCTTCTAAAGGAATTGATGCCTTAATTTGTATTAGCGGGACTTTTGCCCTGGGTCACTTGATACTGGAATTGAACAACGCTATTGGTCAACCAATATTGTTATGGGGTTTGGACGAATTACCTTATGACGGCGGAAAAATACGCCTTAACTCTGTATGCGGAATAAACCTAAATTCGTCAATCCTCTACAAAGCAGGCATAAAAACATATCATGTAATAATTGGAAACGAAATAGATCAAGATTGGTTAGACGCAATTAGGATATTGAAAGCTTTTTCAACGGCACGAATAGGTCTCGTTGGTGGGCGCGCTCACGGATTTTTTAATTTAGATTTCGACGAGGAAGATTTGAAAAATCAGCTCGGAGTGACTGTAATTCGATTCGAGCTGGATGAAATTTACGCGCAAGAAACAAATAACGAGAAAGTAGAAAAGAGAAAAAAGCAAATTGAATCTATCTTCGAAATTAGTACTATTTCGGCCGATCAGTTAGACAAGCTAAGTCATCTAATTGAAAAATTCGATTCTTTTATGAAAAAGAACGAACTTACTGCCCTAGCCGTGAGGTGTTGGCCAGAGTTTGCAGCAAGTTATGGAATATCTCCTTGTGCTGCAATGTCAATTCTTCAATCTGAAGGAATGATAATCGCGTGCGAAGGAGATGTATTTGGTTGTCTATCTATGGTTGCGCACGAGGCGATTGGAGGGGAAACTCCCTATTTTGCCGACTTATCGCAAGTAAATTTTGAAGAAGATTTTGCTCTCCTATGGCATTGTGGAGTTGCTCCATGCAACTTATGGGATGGTAAGTGCGTTCGATCTCTAGATACTTACTTCGCTGGAGGAAAGGGTATCACCGCAGATTTTGTTATGAAATCTGGGGAGATTTCAATATTGCGAATTGACTACGCCCCAGGTGAATATCGGGTGTTTTTACAATCCGCTGAAGCAGTTCCAATGCTAAAAGAATTGAAGGGTACATATGCAAAAGTTAAATTTAATGACATCGTAAAAGAAGTGTTAGATAAAGTAATATACAATGGAATCGCTCACCACATTTCTGTAGTGTATGGTGATTTCATTCAACCTCTTGAAATTTTTGCTAAAATTAAAGGATGGGAGGTAATAAAATGACATCAAATAAATTGTTAATAATAAAACAACATGAGCATAAAAAAGGATTTGACTTGAGATTTAAAGGTCGTCTAATTCTTCAGCATAACATGGATGATCCATGCGCCATTCTTGGATTACATGAGCCAAATATTCAAATGCATCCACGATATGTGGGATTTTACAAAAAAATAAAGAATAGAGTAACTCAGGCTTATTCATTGAACCAGGTAGTAATTGAGGAAATAACTCAAAATAAATCATACAAGTTGAAATTCGGAGAAGAATTAGAAATCGCTATAAATATCGTTGATAAGCGCTTAATACTAGAACCAAAATTGTTGTCAGGATCAAGAGAACAATGGACTCATTTTTCACTAAAACTGATTGCAAATGCCGAAGAAGCAATCTATGGCGGGGGAGAGCAATTCTCATACCTTAATCTTCGAGGACGCAATTTACGCTTATGGGTTCAAGAACCTGGTTTTATTAAAACGAAAAAATCAGTATTGAAATACATCATTGATTTTCTAATTGGAGCAGGCGGAGAATGGTGGACAACATATTTTCCTCAAGCAACATTTGTATCATCTGATAATTACTATGTACATGTAGAATCCTATGCTTATGGAGAACTCGATTTTCGGAGCAAGCGGTATCATCAAATTAGATTTAATGAAATTCCTGCGAGAATTATTCTTGATGTCCAAGATAGTGCAATTAAAACCTTAAAATCCCTAACGGAATATCTCGGGAGACAACGACCATTGCCTGATTGGATTCTTGATGGGTTATGGCTTGGCATTATTGGAGGATTGAACGAATCAGATCCAGATAGTATTCAAGCTAAATTGGCGAAAGCAAAAGCAGCAAATGTAAAAGTAGCTGCAATTTGGGCCGAAGATTGGTCAGGAATCAGAAAGTTCAAAGCTCAAACAAGATTATTCTGGAACTGGAAATATAGCCAAGAACTCTATACGGATTTACCTGCGTATATTGAAAAACTCCATGCAGAAGGAATTCGTTTTCTCGGATATAGCAACTGTTTTTTAATGAAAGATGGAGAGTATTATAAAGAGGCGGAGGAAAATGGATATTTAGTTAAGAACCACCAAGGGGATACTTATGACCTCCGCATGTATTCCTTCTCGGCACCAATGCTTGATTTAACCAATCCGAAAACTTGGGAGTGGTTTAAAGGAATGATTAAAGAGCATATGATTGGCATAGGATTGGATGGTTGGATGTGTGATTTTGCCGAATATATTCCCACTGATGCAAAACTACACGATGGCAGCGATCCATACAAGCACCATAATGAATATCCCGTGTTGTGGGCTAAAATCAATGCTGAAGCAGTCAAAGAGATGGGAAGAGATACCGGTGAAGATGCAATTGTCTTTTTTTCCCGCTCTGGAAATTACAATAGCACGAACTATTCACCACTAACCTGGGCGGGTGACCAATCCATGAGTTTTGCGCTAGATATGGGCTTGGCATCAACAATTACATCTGCTGTTTCTTGGGGTTTTGTGGGTGTGGGATTTACGCATGCAGATATTGCAGGAGAATTATTACTGCCTTGGGCGAAAAGGACTAAAGAATTGTTCATGCGCGCGACAGAATTAAGTGCTTTTACACTCATCATGCGTACCCATGAATCTAAGGGCTTATCAGGTTGGAGTTGGTATTCGGATCAAGACACTCTAGACCATTTTGCTAAATTCTCTCGCGTGCATGCTCACTTGAAACCATACCTCAAGAATGCAATTCAAGAATACTCAGAAATTGGAACACCTGTTGTTCGTCATCCATATCTTCATTATGAAAAAGATCTAACATTCCACAAACAAAAACCCCGGATTATCCAGTATGAATTTTTGTTAGGTAGGGATTTACTCGTGGCTCCTGTATATAAAAAGGGAGCTGAGAAAAGAAAATTATATCTTCCGAACGATGATTGGATTCACATTTGGACTGGAAAAGAATATCAAGGTGGTTGGATAACTGTAGATGCACCATTATGGGAACCCCCAGTATTTTTTCGTAAGAGTTCAAACTATAAGGATCTATTTGAAACATTAAAAGATGCTTAGAATATACTTTTTTAATAGAGAGGCAGCCATTGAGCCTCTCCAATGGTCGTGGTGTTAACAACGCTATTGAGGTCGCTCAATATTACCCCAACGCGATTTCGACCATTATACAGCGTGGATGGGTGATCGCAGTAGATGTATCGCACTCCCACAATATTATTGACGATGCATTGAAATTCTGCCTTTAGATTAGTAAGTTCTATAGCATCAATAAGTCCAGGATTATTTGTTAAATGTTCTAAAGTTGCGTTTAAAAGCCATAAATACTCGTAATCTTCCTGACCGTCTAAATAATTTTCCCATCGGAGCGAATCGTATAAGTTTCCATCTCGTTCGTAAAGAAACCATCCATCACCATAACCATTGGCTCCAAAACCATAACTTGCATGCGAATATGCTTGAGATTGCCAATAGAGGTATCCATGAATTCCATATAACCAAGTTTGCCACATTAAAATCCGACACTCGTAGAGGCGGTTATACACGTGAGAATTTGGCCATGGGGCAAACGGTCCCACGCATGGATAATACCAGAATTCCCTTCCTTGTGCCATTAAAGAGTCCCATATTGTCCGATCGTAAGTTTCGCTAACGGGGCAATAGATGTCAAAATATGAATCAAGATTACTATATTCCTCCCTCGGGGGGACAGTCGCTGTTATCTTTATTAAAGGCGCTGAACTGTTTATAATTTTGAGGTATTCTTCTAAATGCGCAAAATATTGTTGTCGGGAATATCCACTTGGAATATTCAGGTTGAACTCGTCGATAAAATAGAAATAACTATAGTTAAGCCAACTTTTATTTTGAAGGTGTTCTTGAATTCCTTGAAGATATTGCTTAAGTTTATGTACAGTTTCGTTATCGTCAATGTCAGGAAGGCGATGATTATCCCAATGTATCGGATCTCGTATTCCAAAGGCGTTCATTGTGTTATTCAACTTGTACTCCGTCAGGTTATCCCACCACGTCCAATTAAATATCCAATCCTTAGCGGTAGTGTTATAATAGCAGGTGTATTGTTCTTCATTGTGCAACTGCGAGTAGGTTGATGCTTCATGTATTCTCACTCCGTAATCGTTCATTCTATGATAAAGATAATTTTGAATTTTTTCGTTTTCCTGAGAGAAACTACCTATAGATGTCCTTAGATGCCTCATTTCTGGTATGGTAAAATTCCACACGGTTAAATCAATATTGATTACCTCGGATTCAGCGCCGTTAATGTTGAAAGTTAAATTTCCTCGGTATTCTCCCTCTAAAGCATCATAGGGCGTTTTCATTGAAAACCAGAACATGTAGTTTTCTAACTTATTTAAGCTCATAGATGTAAAAGTGATTAGCATGTCCGGAATTGTTTCTTCGATGATGAATTCTTCATACCTTAAA
>Ga0180438_10009272_pt1 | contig 12302 bp, 9 predicted proteins | sample SS_ome_12_FD_132455 | JGI IMG/M metagenome (GOLD analysis project Ga0180438, IMG submission 132455) | Hypersaline lake sediment archaeal communities from the Salton Sea, California, USA - SS_3_D_2 metaG | ecosystem: Environmental > Aquatic > Non-marine Saline and Alkaline > Hypersaline >...
ACCAGAGACACCCAGGTGGCGAAGACATCGGATACGGTGTGGCCCGCGTCTGCAAGCAAGGCTGTGCTACCGGACATGAGTCCGACAACGAGCTTAGCGACGGCCAGCGCCAAGTTGACGCTGAGACCGACCAGGCTGCACTTCTCGGCTCGGGAGTAATCCACTTCGTTCCTCTCGTTCGCAAACCTCCAAATGATAACAGCACTTGCCGGAATGAGCAATGTCGTGTGAGTGGAACGCGGTGAAGCTCTGTTGCCCGCAGAGCGTGGTAGTATTGACAGCCCTGGGGTGCGGTGCTACGATTCAGTGTCGTGATCGGGGGATTAGCTCAGCTGGGAGAGCGCGACGCTGGCAGCGTCGAGGTCACGGGTTCGAATCCCGTATCCTCCACTTTCACTGCCTTTCAGGTACGGCAGGAGGGGGTGTGGAGGCGTGAGTCGTCTGGGTGAAACGGCCCGTGGCCCAAAGGGTAGAATGCGACTCGCGGCGGGGGCTGTTCTCGTGGTCTTCTCCGTTTTGCTGACAGTGTGCGGTCCCGGTGTGTCTCAAGAGCGAGATGACGATGCGGGGCGGGAAGCGGTCGTGGCATTGATCCCTCTTAGGGGGGCAATCGACTACGGGGCGGTGAGGTTCGTGGAGAGATCTCTGGAGACAGCAAGGAAGGCGGGCGCGACGCACATCGTGCTCGAACTGGACACCTACGGCGGCCAGGTCGATTCGGCCGAGGCCATCCACGCGCTCTTGAGAAATGTCGAAGGTATTAAGACCATCGCGTATGTGTCCGAGAAGGCGCTCTCGGCAGGCGCGCTGGTTGCCCTTTCCTGCAACAGTCTGGTCATGCGACGGGGAACGCGAATCGGAGACGTGGAGCCGCTGATGCAGCTCCCGTGGGGAGAGCCGAAGGGGCTGGAGGATCTCGCAGAGAAAATACAGACGGAGCTGCGCGCAGTGTTCCGCACGAACGCCCAGCAGAATGGTTACCCGGAGAAGCTGTCGGAGGCGATGGTGACCAAAGAGCTGGAGGTGCTTAGGGTAACGATGGATGACGGAACCCAAAGCTACATGTTCTCCTACGAGTTCGATCACCTGCCTTTTTCGGAGAAGGCCAAGGTTGCCAAGAGGGAGGTCATTGTCCGAGCGGGGGAACTCCTCACGATGACGGCCCAGGAAGCAAAGGATCTCGGGTTCGCCGCGGCAATTGTCAAGAACGAAGACGAGCTGTTGCACTTTTATGGCTTAAGCAAGGCAAAGGTCGTCGATGTCTCACCGACATGGTCCGAAAAGCTGGCTGGTCTTGTTCAGACGTACAGCTTCGTGTTTCTGGCGTTGGGCTTGCTGGGGATATATGTTGAGCTTAAGACGCCAGGGTTCGGAGCGCCGGGGATATTGGGAATCGCGTGCATCGCCGTGTTCTTGTTCGGTAAGTATGTGGCGGGGCTGGCAGATGCGATTGAGATCATGTTCTTCGTTATAGGGATCGGGCTTCTGGCTCTCGAGATCTTTGTGATTCCAGGGTTCGGAGTGGCGGGGATCCTGGGCATATTGTTCATCGTTGCGGGCATTTACCTTGCGTCCCTGCCCTTCTGGATACCACGCGAGTTGCCGGATTTCCAGAGGCTGACGACATGGGCATGGCAGTTCAGCCTAGCGTTGGGTAGCGTGGTTGTCGTGGGGTTTATACTGGCAAGATACTTGCCAAAGATGGGACTTCCTGGCAAGCTTATGATCACGGCTCAGGAGAGGGTAGAAGAAGGATACGTAGCAGGCCGACGGGAAGAAGAGGGGCTTGAGGGCAAGGGAGGGATAAGCGTGACCAAGCTTCGACCTGCCGGGAAAGCCGAGTTCGATGGGAGAGTCGTTGACGTAGTTGCAGAGGGAGAGTTTGTCGAGAAGGGCGAGCGAGTGGTAGTGATAGACGCCAGAGGGACCAGAGTGGTCGTAAGAAAGGCCTAAGCATGGAGACACTTATAGCGATCGTGCTGTTCACCATGGGGTTGGTGCTAATCTTCGCGGAGATTCTGCTGCCGGGAGCGATAATGGGGATACTGGGATTTGGGATGGTGGTGGGGTCGATCTACCTGGGATTCCGGGTGGGACAGGGCTTGGGCGTGACTTTGCTGGTCCTGGGGGCAGCCACGGTGCCGGTGTTTGCCGTGTTGTGGTATCACGTGCTGTCCAAGAAGTTCGCTGTCAGAAGGACACTCGAGGACGCCTCTTCGGCCGAACGGGGCCTAAGCGAACTGATAGGCAAACAGGGGGTGTCAACAACGAATTTGCGACCGTCCGGAATGGCGGAGATCGACGGGAAAAGGATAGACGTGGTAACCGACGGGGAGATGATCGACAAGGGAACGCGCGTTGAGGTCGTGGAGGTTGAGGGGAACCGCGTTGTGGTGAGATCGGTCCGGACTTGACATAGGAGAAGCTATCAACGAAAGGAGGGCGCGATGCCCCAAATCTTGGTACTAGCAGTGGTCGTGGTGGCGCTGGGGTTCTTTGTATTCCTGATGATCCTTCTGAGGTATGGCTGGATATGGATCCAGGCGATGGCTTCGGGAGTACACATATCGTTCATGAGGCTCATAGGAATGAGCCTGAGAAGGATCAACCCGGCGGTGATCGTGAACAGCATGATTATGGCAAGCAAGGCGGGGCTCCAGATAGAGTGGGACCCTCTTGAAGCGCATTACATGGCGAGAGGAAACGTGCCGAACGTAATACGAGCGCTAATAGCTGCAAGCAAGGCGGGGATCGAACTGGACTTCTCCAGGGCAGCGGCGATCGACCTTGCTGGAAGAGATGTACTTCAGGCAGTGCAAACCAGCGTCAATCCGAGGGTGATCGATTGCCCCGATCCGAGGAAGGGCAAGGAGACGGTTGACGCTGTTGCACGAGACGGCATCCAGGTAAAAGCGAAAGCGCGGGTGACGGTACGTGCGAATCTCGATCGGTTGGTGGGAGGAGCCACGGAGGAAACCATCATTGCGCGCGTGGGTGAGGGCGTCGTGACAACGATAGGCTCGTCGGAAACACACAAGAAAGTGCTCGAGAACCCTGACAGGATCTCTAAGGTAGTTCTGGATAAAGGGTTGGATTCGGGGACGGCGTTTGAGATTCTGTCCATCGACATCGCCGACGTTGACATAGGCGAGAATATCGGCGCGAGGCTCCAGGCGGACCAGGCCGAGGCGGACAAGCGAGTCGCACAGGCCAAGGCTGAAGAACGACGCGCACTGGCCGTGGCAAGAGAGCAGGAGATGTCGGCGCTCGTCCGAGAGAACCGTGCCAAAGTCGTCCTGGCAGAAGCCGAGATTCCGAAGGCCATCGCCCAAGCATTCCGCGAGGGCAATCTGGGCGTTATAGATTACTACAAGCTCAAGAACATTCAGGCAGACACCGACATGCGGACTTCAATATCCGACTCGGCACAGCCGCCGGGCCCGGGTAAGGGGCAGTAACGTGGGTCAGCTTATCTTCGTGTTTGTGTTGATCGTGATCGCCGTGGGCATAAGCCTGAAGCAGCAACTAGACAAGGCCGCCAAGGAAGACCAGCGTCGAAAGGGCGAGCCCCACGAAGGGTTGCCAGAACACGTCCAACGGGCGATGAGGTTGATGCAAGGACCCCTCCCGGTGGAGCCCGAGGCGGAGCCGGAGGTCATGGTTGTGCGGCAGGAGGCGCAGCGCCCGGAAGTCGTAGTCCGGCGCGTCTGCCCGCAAGAGCCCCGGCGGGCAAAGCCGCCGAAGGCGGAGGCACGACCGCCGAAGCCAAGGCAGCGGGTGGCAGCTAGACGTTTGCCCGGAACACTTAAGTCGACCGACGGCGGATGGGGCAAGCGTGAAACCACCAGGCAGGTATCCTTGCCCCAGTACAGGAGTCCGATAGTAACCGCGATAGTGATGCACGAGATACTGATGCCGCCTGTCTCCCTCAAGCGCACTCAACAGATAGACATGCTGGAAAGAATCGTGTAGGCAAAGGAAGACAACGCGGGCCTTCCGCAGCATAGGCGAGAAGTTCGTTGATGCTACTAGCACGAAACGATTGCCGGCGGAAGGTGCTTACGAACAAACCATCGGAGCATGAAGGGAGGTAGTTTTGAAGAGAACACATGGATACGTCGCAGTACTGGGGGCGCTGGCGCTCCTGATTTGTGGTTGCGTCGTGCCGGTTGAGAAGGAGGCGGAGGTCGCCGCCGTGGTTGAGGTAGAGCCTGTCGCCAAGGTCGAAGAGGTCCCGCCGCCGGCAACCCCGACGCCAGTCGAGGCTCAGGAGGTGGAAGGTCTCGCCGTGGAAAGGCTCCCGATCGAGATAACGGTGGACGGCGCTCTCACTGATTGGAGCTATGAGGGCGTCAAGGAGCTTTTTTCGATCGACTCGAACGATCAAGTGGCTGGCCCGGGCTCTCCGCTTCTCAAGGGTCCGAACGATTGCGCTGCGGTTTTCGTCTTGGCTTACACAGATGATGCTCTCTACATCGTCGCCAAAGTGGAAGACGACGAGCTTAACCCAGGATATGAAGATGAAATACGCACTGGAGATGCCGTCGCCTTTTACTTCAGCACCGACCCGTACGATTGGCGGGAAGGCATAAACCGGCTCCTGATAAGGCCCAAGTCCGCAGACCGTGATACGGATGTGAACGTCAAAGGCTGGTACGAGCCAGAGATGGAGGCCGTAACGGTTGCCACCAGGTCAGGGTACTGGGGGTACAACGTCGAGGCAATGATCCCGATGGATGTACTCGAGAAGATCGCGCCCTCGGTGAAGGACAAGAGGGTGTTTCTGATGCAGGCGGCCGTTTTTGACTCAGATGGGCCTATGGAGAACGAGGAAAGAACAACGTTGACGATCACAGGTGGGGCACCAGACCTGTGGAGCGCCGACGGATACCAGCGGTTTGTCCTGAAATAGACGATGGCCTGGAACTGAAGCGGCACCGAGCCCCTTGTCCGCGACTTGGGCAAGGGGCTCTTTCGTGGTGTGACGTGCGGTGATATACTTCGGGACTTGGTGCGAAATCTCAGCGGGGGTACTCTCCCAAGGAGAATCTCTGGAGGTGAAGGCGGCCAGCTGTGAGTGCGAGAAGTAGGCGGAACCGAATGAAGATGGCCTCAGCAACGCATGCGGGCGTAGAGGGAAGCTGACATGTATGAGCTATATGCTCTCGCGTACGGGTTCTCGAGGTCCCGGCACGGAGCGCTGGTGCGGGGAGCTGGGGAAGAGCGGGTAGACAATGCGTGGCTTTTCTTCGCCGCATTGTCAGACACACGGCGAGTGCTGATCGACACCGGATGTGGAGACTACCACCCGAAAGAACCCGAACATGCATTGGGGTTCGTGGAACCGGCCGGACTCTTGAGCGAGGTGCGCGTCGAGCCTGCGCAGATAACCGACGTCATAGCGACCCATATGCACTTCGATCACATAGGCGACGTTTTGAGATACGATAGGGCAACCGTGTACGTTCAGCGGGAGGCGCTTGAACATGCGCGCTCACTGGTCGGTCCCGAAAGGCCCCACGTTCAGGCCGTGCGGTTGGTGGATGTGGAAGCAATGGAGGAAATTGACCGCCAGGGCCGGCTGATGGTCCTGGAAGGGGATTACGAGGTAGCGCCAGGGCTCAGCGTGCGGCTTTCCGGCGGGCACGCAGCGGGACTTCAGCATGTGGTCGTCGAGACGCAGCAAGGAAGATTCGTGCTTGCGTCGGATGATGCCTATCTCTATGAGAACGTAGAACGCGAGGTCCCGCCAGGGTTTTGCAGGGATTTCGCGAGGACGGCGAGGTCGCTTAAAGAAATGAAGGCCCTGGTAGAGGATCCGGTGAGAGTGATACCAGGTCACGACTACGCAATTACCAAGCGTTTCGAGAGGGTCTCTGAAAGGGTATTTCGATTGGCATGAGGGAGGTGTTGGATGAAGGTTCCGGCTGCGTGTTTGATCGAGCCCGGAAAGATCGAAATTCGGGAACACGAACTAGAGACGACAGACGACTCTCTTCTCTTGCGGGTTCTTGGGAACGGCATCTGCGGAACGGACGTAGCCTACTTCCAGGGACGCGTACCGGGGCTGAAGTATCCTCGGTTCTTTGGCCACGAGGGGGTGGGAGTCGTCGAGCAAGTCGGCAAGGACGTGGAGGGATACAAGCCCGGTGACCTGGTCACCGGCTGGTGGGGTGCCTACGCATCACACGCTGTTACGAGCAATCTCGCACATACGATGAGACTGCCCGAGAGGCTGCCGGTGGCAACGGAATACGCGATGGGGGATCCGCTTCAGTGCGTGCTGACGATCGTTCGCAGCGCAAGGCCAGAGGTGGGCGACAGTGTCGCGGTCGTGGGTTGCGGATTCATGGGGCTCATGTGCATCTCAGCTCTGGCGGGGAGCTACTTGCGGAACCTGATCGGGATCGATCTTGTCCCGGAGAGGCTGCCGCTAGCAGAAGAGTGCGGGGCCACCCTGACCGCGGGAGGCAGCGGCGCCAGAGAAGCGGTCCTGCAGGCAACGGACGGGAAAGGAGTTGACATCTGCATCGAGGCCGCAGGGAAAGCACCGGCAGTGGACCTGGGAAGCACGATTCTCAAGAAAGGCAGAGGCAGGCTTGTGCTGGGAGGGTTCCACCCAGAGCCTGCGGAATACAACTTTCTCCCGTGGGCGACGAAGGGCCTGGAGGTGCTGAATCCGCACCCGAGTTTCTCGCTCGATGCGATGGATGACATGGAGCGCGGGGTGAATGCGTTAGCCAGAGGCGTCTTCCCCATGGACAAGCTGATAACGCATCGGTTCGGGCTGGAAGGAACACAAGAAGCATTCGAGCAAGCGTCGGCTCACGCGGGAGGTTACATAAAGGGCGTTATGGTGCCGTAGCATCAAACGCATGGCCCCTCCGGCTCCTGCTCGGATTGCGCGTGGGCAGCAAAGAGGTTATCATAGAGTTTCTCGCTTACTCATCCTGGCGCTGTGCTGATTCCCCGTCCGCCAAGGAGAAGGAATGTGAGAAGTCACTCAAATATGTTTGCCTTTTTGCTCCTCAGTGTTGTTGTCACGTCGGCTCTGTTATTTGCCGCCACGGCAAGCGCGGTCGAGATCTCAACGCAGGATGGACTGTACCTAAGATTCAGAGGACTGACGGGAGAGTTGCTTTCCCTAGTCGACCGTACAGAGCACATCCCGCTCAAGTTCATAGACGAGAGCTACCCTACCTTCAGCATGACCGACTACACCGTTCCGGAACGCTCGGGACGAATCCCCACAAGCGCGAGGGAAGTTGACGGAAAGGCCATCGCGATAGATGGAAAGAGCGACGAACTTAAGGTGGAGCTTCGATGCGAGGCCAGAGCACTCCCGGATTGCGTGAAGTTCTCGCTACAACTGCTGGACACCTCAGGGGAGGACAGGGCGGTAACCCTGAGGTTCCAGATGCCGGTGGAAGCGGAGGGATGGCTATGGTGGGATGATGTGGCAACATCAAGGTCGATCGAGCCGGGCGAACGGTATGTGCGCTACCAGGGCAAGGAGAAGGGGATATTCCCGGTTTGGTGGTACCCGATCGGGTCGATTACAGAGAAGAGCGGACACGGACTTGCCTTCGCGGTCCCCATGGACCCGCCGACGCTGGGAAGGCCCGGATACGATGGAGATTTCTTCATCGAATTCGACCTGGGCTTAAGCGAAACGACCGCCAAGTTCCCAAGCCGGGCGGAGTTGACGTTCTATCTGTATTGGCACGACGCGGAATGGGGCTTCCGTTCCGCCCTGAAGAAGTACTACGACCTCTTCCCTCAGTTCTTCGCAAATAGGGTTCAAAGAGAAGGGCTGTGGCTCGCAAGGACACCGACGCAGCGTATCGAACACCCCGAGGATTTCGGGATTACGTTTCACCAAGTGTCATCGGTCAAGACTAACCCGTTGTCCGTAGATGACGCGTTGGGGTTCTACACGTTTATGTACGATGAGCCGGGACGGGTCGGAATCAGCCTCCCTTTTGAGGAAAGCGACGAAGGGCCGCCGAAGGCCGAGGATTTTGAGGGAAGCGCGGTCGCCCGAAACAGAGACAGGAAGCCTGCAAGAGACTACGTGTTAGAGAAGGTTCGCGAGTTCGCGGAAGATCCGGATGCTGAGGAACATGGCTCAGCCGTGGCCACGCTGGCACTAGCCTCGAAACGGCCCGACGGAACATTCTACCTCGGAGTGGTCCCGCGTCCAGGGGTCGGGTGGCGATGCCTCTTCAGTGCAGCGACGGACCCGGAGATCCCTTTCGCTGAGGACGGGAAAACTCGACTCGACCTGTGGAGGGAGAACCAACTTTCCAGGATGTCAAGTCTGTACGATGGACGATACGACGGACAGTACATCGACTCGTCGGAATGGATGGCCGAGACGCTGAATTGCCGTAAGGATCACTTCACCTACGCGGATTACCCTCTGGGATTCGACGCGGCCACGGCCACGCCGGGGATTAACACGGGCGTAACGAGGTTCGAGTACCTCAAAGCCGTAAGCGAAGAGCTGCATGCTGCCGGAAAGCTGATGATGACCAACGGCACTCCCATGAGGTATGGGTTCTACACTTCGCTTGTCGACGTTGCCGGAGCCGAAGTGTGGCATGATTTGCGGTTTAGACCGCGAGGCTTCGGCGAGAAAGATATTCGAGAAGGGAGGACCTCAGTCCCGGCTGGCGATTGGCGAAGCGAGCGCACCGCCTACCTGAGACGAGCACTCACTTACCAGAAACCCTATTGCTACCTTCTGAAGCTAATGAGCGACGAGTATGTGAGAGCGTTCGGCATGGACCGCGTGCAGGTGTTCCTCGACTGGTGCATCCACTTCGCGATATATCCCAGTCTTAGCGAAGGTCTGTGGCAGGACCCTGAACCGTACCGGGAGATGTATCGAAAGTATGTTCCGGTGCTCAGGGCTCTCGGGACGGCAGGATGGGAGCCCATTACTCATGCGCGTACGGACAACGCCTCTCTGCGTGTGGAACGGTACGGCTACTGGTCCCAAGGTACGCTCCATTTCTCCGTCAGGAATTTCTCGGACGAGGCGACTTCGGGGACACTCATTGTAGATGGCGACCAGCTGGCTATCGGTAAGAGTGCGGTGGTCCTGGATGCGCTTGAGGGAAGTAAGGTTGAGTGGGAACGAGCCGGCGCAGAGATCAAGATCCCGACGGCCCTAGGCCCAGCACGTTCGGCGGTGTTCCACATCAGCCTCGGCTGGAACGAAACTGAGGAAGAGACCGACGATCAAGAGTCGGCAGAGGGAACCTAGGAATGGAGAACCCATCCCTCGGTGCGATGGTGAAGCCAGTTGACGGCAGGTGCAATCTCAACTGCACCTACTGCTACTACCGGCCCATTCCGGAGATTGTCGAACAGTCTCCCCGGCTGGGATACGACGAGCTTGAGCGCTTTGTAAGAGATTATCTGGAGATCTCCAGGCTATCCCCGACCATGGTTTGGCAGGGGGGAGAGCCATTGCTCGCGGGAATTGAGTTCTACGAACGCGCGCTTAAGTTGCAGAGGAAATACAACAAGGCAAGCGTTCCCGTGACCAACGTGATTCAGACTAACGGCACTCTACTGACTGAAGAATGGGCAGGGTTCTTCTCACGGAACAGTTTCCTGGTCGGGGTGAGCGTCGACGGGCCACCTGAACTCCACAATACCTACAGGCGGGATGCTCATGGCACGCATGAGAGGGCCATGAACGCCCTCAGATTGCTGCGTGGGGCGCGAGTTGACTTCAACGTGCTGGTTGCCGTCACGGACGCAAATGTGGAGCATGCCACGGATGTGTACAAGTTCTTCCGGAAGGAACGAGTGAACTTCATTGAAGTGATCCCGGTGGCAGAGCTCGGGCCGAGAGGCATCCTGAAGCCCTACTCGATAACGCCGGCGCAGTACGGCGAATTCCTGGTGGCGCTCTTCGATGCCTGGATGAAGGATAATCCCCTGAGGGTGAATATCCGGCTGCTCGACAACATCGTGAGAAGCTTCTTCGGCATAGAGCCGGAGTACTGCATATTTCGGGACACGTGCTACAACGTGCTCACTCTCGAAGCGAATGGGAACCTTTACCCTTGCGATTTCTTTGTGGCACAGGAATGGATGCTGGGGAACATACGTGATTGTCGAGCGGAGAGTGCGTTGAGCGGCAAGAAGTCGATTTCTTTCAAGAGACTCGTGCAGTCTTTTCGCAAGGAATGCCAGAGCTGCCAGTGGTTCCCGATATGCAAGGGAGGATGCACGAAATACAGAAGCGACGACTTCATGCGCCATGCTGAGGGAGGCAACTATTTCTGCGAGAGCCTGCGCAGGATCTTTGCCAAGGTGGACTCGGAGTGGGCGGGGCTCAGCGACAAGCTCAGGAACGGTTTCAGGAAGAAATACGGTGTCCCCGAAATGCCGCTTCCAGCGGAGGGCCCTCCTGAGAGGCAGCCTTCCGTGGGCCGCAACGACCCGTGCCCCTGCGGAAGCGGCAAGAAGTTCAAACACTGCTGTCTCAAGAGACAGACGGCCAAGCATTGACCGCCTATCGTCACCAAGGTCGTCCGCCCGAGGACGTGCGGAGAATTCGAATTGACACATGGGGGTGCCAACAACGTTTCGGGGGTGTCAGATGAGGGACTTTTGTATTTGGTTTATTCTGCTGGTGTCAGTGGCCGCCTGGGCACAGGAGGAGGCAGTAGCTTTGGACTGGGCTAGCGAGGTCACCGGGAATCCTTGGGACATGGAGGGGAAAGATGACATAAGGCTTGTGACGGGGGGGCTGCAAGTAGTGAGCGTACAATCCGGCGTAGCTACGCTCCGCCGGGGGGGGAGCGTGTATCTTTCGCTAAGAGGACATCTCCTGGATGGAAACAGGTACAACAGGGCCAAGGTCCGCGCAAGGGCGGAGCGGCCGGTCAACGTGCAGGTGACGTACCTCTCAGCGCTGAATCCTTATTACCCGTACCCCAGACGCGCTTCCTCCGCACCGCAGCAACTGGGGACAGAGTGGACGACGGTGGAACTGGCTCTTCCCATAGACCGAGCGGGAGCTGAGGATCATCCTGCGGCAGCCATCGTGCAGGAACTGGGGTTAACGTTCAGCGGCCAAGGGGACGTGAGGGTCGAACTGGATTCGGTCCAGGTGTTGAGAGACGCGACTGCCCCGTCTCAGGCCGACTCTCCCCTACCCTACCAGGACTACAGGCACACACACGACCCACTTCCTGAGCTGGACATGAGATATGTGGAGGAGCCGCTGTTCAGCTTTGCCGTCTTCACCGATCCACATTTCTCCACCAACGAAGGGCCTCGCGAGCGGAAGCAAAAGGAACTGGTGAGACAGATAAACGCCCTAGCGCCGGATTTCGTTCTGAACCTTGGGGACACGATTACCTCGTCTCCCTGGAGTCCCGGGTACCGGAGTGCTGCGGAAATGGCGAAGCGGATCCTGGGTGAACTCAAGATGCCACTGTACTACGTACCAGGCAATCACGACGTAGGCAATAAGCCAAGCTTCATACTCAACAAGGAAGAGGGATTCGGCAACAGGGGTCTTACTGACGAGACGATCAAGGAATACGAGGAGTTGTTCAATGCCCCTTCGTATTACTCGTTCGATCACAAGGGATGTCATTTCGCGTACATAGACACCATGGGTCTTGGGAGCGACACCTCTGACGACGAAGCCCAGACGGAGTGGTTGAGTAATGACCTGGCTGGCGCTCAGGACAAGAGGTTTCGATTTCTTTTCGGCCACGTGCATCCAATGTACAAAGAACTAGGCGAGCCCGAGGAAATCAACTACGATGCGGTTGACCAACCGCACCGGAAGGAACTCCTAGACTTGTGCGATGAGTACAATGTGGAGATGCTGATGTGCGGCCACACGCATCATTTCTTCTTCAATCGCTACGGACACACGAGGCTGTTGACTCTTCCTTCAAGCGCTTTTCCCAGGTGGGCGCGGTGGCACTTGTCCGGCGACCCCGACTTCAAGTTGTGCTATGCAGTCGTCAGGGTGTACAGGGACAGGTACGAAGTCAACGTGGTGAGGATTCCTGAGCCCCTGCTGTACCCTCGCGTCGTCCAGGAGGGGAACGAGTCTCCCGCGAGACAGATAATTACCGAACAGTCAGACGAGCATTCATTCTTCTCCGCGGGGGTCAACGCAGATCTCGTAACGGAGGACCTGTTGGCGTGGTCACAGAGCAACCTTAACGATGGCCTGACTGTCTACCCAGGTAGGACAGGTGGAGACGGCGTTGCCGGGGTTTGCTGGTCCTCTCAACCGACTCGGTCGAACGGGGAGA
>Ga0180438_10009274_pt1 | contig 12302 bp, 9 predicted proteins | sample SS_ome_12_FD_132455 | JGI IMG/M metagenome (GOLD analysis project Ga0180438, IMG submission 132455) | Hypersaline lake sediment archaeal communities from the Salton Sea, California, USA - SS_3_D_2 metaG | ecosystem: Environmental > Aquatic > Non-marine Saline and Alkaline > Hypersaline >...
AATGTTTGTACTGCTCTATCTAGCGTGCGCCCAAAGAATGTTGGTAATTCATTTGGGTTTTGCTGGCCAGACATGGCTTTTAGTCTCATGCCAAGGGCTGTATTTGTTGCAACACCTATAGCTTGCAAGTCATCTTTTGAATAATTCTTAAGCATGCCAAAGGCGGCTTTGATTACAGGTCTTAGGCCATCATGGATTGTTGCGTAAGGTCCATGCGTAAATACATGAAGCCCAACATCGGGAATCGAAGATAGGGTCATGAAGCCTAGAAGCCTGATATAGTTCCAGTTAAGCAAGTACTTGTAGTACTTAGCAAAAGAACCATCGTGTACGTTCGGCCCATCACCATAGATACCCAGCAATAACTCAAAGCTGTTGGTGATTTCTTGCTTTTGCCTCTTAAACTTTGTATCAAGCTGGGAGGCAGCTGCGCCTTCTAGACCTTTAGCCTTTTGCTTGTACTCAGCTTCTAGAGATTTGATGCGTGCATCATGCCACTCACCAATTGAGCCGAAGCCATTTTCCCTAGCTATCTCAGCCATTCTAGTTGCTGATGCCATGGAGTTTATATATTTGCCAACAACGCTTTGTGCTGACTGGTCCATCCAGTTCCACATGCGTGACTGCGATAACAAGAAAGTTCTATCACGTAATGGTTTAGACTTTTGGTTAAGGCCTCTGGTTACCCTGTTATTTATCTTAGAGTCATTGCCAAGAATTCTTTGTAAAGAGTTGTCTACTGCTGTTTCAAGTTGCGCTTGCGTTTGCACAGCCCTTAGCTCACCTTTTCTTGCGCCCTTTGTATGAAACAGAGCCTCTACTTCGTTTGAGTCTAATAGAGTGCCGCCAATTCTTCTTGCTGTTTCGTTTAGCTCCTTTGCTTTTTCTTTAATCTTGGAGTTTAAGTCTTTTGCTTTTATTGTATCTTGCGCTTTTTTAGCTTTCTTTAAGTCATCTTTTAGCTTTGTTACTTCGCTTTGTAGCTTCTTGTAGGTAGCATCTTTGCGTATCTTTTTGCTAACTTCGTTGATTTCAGTAAAGCCTGCAAGCGTATCTTGCTTAAAGCCAGCCTGGTTTTCTACTATCTTCTGTCTGTCCCAGTGTTGTGAGAAGTAGTTGTCTGCATTCTTGGGGGTGACGCCATCCTCAAGTAAACCATTTCTGATTGCTCTTTCTTTGAATGGGTCAAAAACCTTTTCCCTTATAAGCTTAACCGCTTCGTTAACGTGCTTGTTTGGGTGGGGCTCGGACAGGTAAAGGTATTGGCCAACGCTTTTGTCGAACGTCTCCCAGTTCAGTATCTGGCCTGTCGGGTCTTGCATAGCTGCTTTTTCTAGCCTTCTGGCAGCGCCAAAGCCACGCTTAATTCCTGCCTGATTGAAAAATATATCTTGGTAATCTACAAGGGCTTGTGACTTTTCATGGATATCAAATGCAATCATGCGCTCAGCATTCTTGGTTGCCACGCCATCTTGGTTCTTAATTGTCACCCAGTCAGCAGCATAGAGCTCATCAGCAACTTGCTTTGGGGCGCTGAACTCACTTCTCATCATTCTGTTTCTGGAGCTTAGAATCATTCCATTCTTAACAAACTCAGGAAATACTGGGTTGTTTGGGTCAACCATGCCCTCAAAGGTAAGCTTTTGTGCTGTATCTGTTAACACCTGGGCTATCTCATTCTTAGCGCTTTGCTTTGCTTGCTGGTTAAACCTGCCAAGTCTTGGACCAAATGCTCCTGCTGCTCCGCCAATAGCACCAGAAAATATGCCAGTTGCTAGGGTGTTCATGACGCTTTCGTCTAGCTCGCGAGAAAGCTGGTTAGACTGTATGACAGATTCTTGTGCAACAGATGATACAAGGCCTGCTGTTGATGCAGATAGCGCACCCTTGGCAACAGTTGATAGCTTCTTGTAATTGTTGAATACAACACCGCCTGGCAAATAGTTTACCGGGTCTAGAGGTTGGACGGCAAAGTTATAGAAGAATGATTTAACTGGGCTTTGCCGAATCCTTATTGTGTTTTCATCTTCTGCCTGTAGCGCCTTAGTAACAACATCAGCTTCTTCTTGGCTTGTAGTTAATGCATAAGCATCAAACCTGCTCATGTATTGCTCGGGTACAAACTTCAAGAATTGATAAGGCTCGGTCTCTCCGGCTTTAAACGAGCCCTGGTCTACGGAGTTTAATGCGGCACCAATTGTAGTGTCCCTGACAAACAAAGACTTTAGTAGGCTGCCTTGGGGAATCTCCTCCGGCACCGGCACCGGCTGCCTGCCAAGACGTATTTTAGGCTTATCAATATTGCGCATTGCTTCTATGTCTACAAAGCGCTCGCCCTCGTTGTCGTTTAACTCTTCAGCCATTACTCGTTCCCGCCACCAGTTATATCATCTAAGCGCTTTTTGATGTTGCTAGTTCGACTCTCATCGATAAGCCCTTTAATTTCCTCTGCGCTCATTGGCTCGCGACCAAGCCTTTCAGCAAACTCTTTCACCGTAGCTGAAACTTTAGCGCCAATTTTTGTTTCTGTTGCCGGCTCAAAACCTAATGCCGCCCTCAAGCTTCCTTTTTTGTATACTTCGAGGTAGTTTTGCTCAAGCTCTTGAATCCTTTGCCTGCTTCTTGCTTTTTCTAAAGTCTTAACAAGCCTTTCGTCAGCTTCCTCGCCAGCAAGTCCTGGGGCTGTAACATCCACATCATTTAGGACAACATAAGCTAAACCATCTTGTGAGCGCGGGTCTGGCAGTTGCTGGTATATGCCAAACTTGTCTTTAGCAAACAGCCCATAAATCAGACCGCCATCTGGAGATGCCAAAGTTTGCGGGCTGGAGATAAGTTTTAAGTCACTCTTAACCCCGTTAACCTCAACCTCTACTTGAGGAGGAGCTATTTTCATCTTGCTACCGCCAAGGAATGGTCTTGATATAGCACCACGAAGTGTTCCCCCATCTAACGGCTCGTAAACAAAATCTACATCTTTTATCCTGTCTTCAGGTATCTTAAATTCTCTAGCAAACTTAAGTGGTAACGTGTCATCACCTTCTTGGCGAAGCGCATTGTTTGCATTCTTGATCGCATCAAACTGTATGATTATCTGGTTTCTTATGTTGTAGTTGCCTTCTGACATAGGGAGCATTTTAGATGGTGGTGCCAGAGCCACAACATCATCAGGGAACCACTTGTCATTCCCCCAAGCCTTCATGGAATTCTTAGCTATTCTGGCTGCCTCTTCTTGCGTGCTGCCGCGAACCATTGCCGTTGTGAATGCTTCTTTAAACACAGCGTAAGCACCTTGGTCGGAAAAAGCATCTGGCTCAACACCCATAACTTCACGGTAGTATGCCGGACCATTAGCGCTAAAGGCCTTGGTAGCAGCATTTAATCTCTCCTGTACCTGGGGCTCATTTCTTTCAAGCACCTGGCGCAGCACGCCCTTAACAACATCCACAGATGGGTTTGCTGTCATGTTGTATTGTGTTGACATCTTTTCAGCTATTACCGCTGCATCTCCAGAAAGGTTGATTAAGTTTGACTGCTTGGATAGCTTGGCACTTGAATATAAAGCGCCTGCTGCCATTGCTGTATTTGTGTCGCCACTAGTTAGCATGTCAGACATCAGCGCATCGAACTTGGGCACATTGGTTTGAAATTCCTGCACCAACTGAAACTGCGTATTCAGGTCAGCCGGCCTTTGGTTTTGTATCTCGACCTGCTCAAGGCGAGCTAAGAACATATCATTTATTGTGCCCTTTTCTACAAAGGCAGCCCTGCCATTCGATATCTGCTGCAATGCATTTTCATACTTTGACTGCGCTTTTATCTCTTGGCTATTCTTAACAATTAGCTTGTGTGTTATTTGCTGCTGCTGAAGCGGTGTAAGGTTTAGGTAATCCTCGCTAGACTCAAGCTCTTCTTGTGTCTGAATATGGTCAGGACTTTGCGGGTTATCAATATTGTTCTCTAGGCGCTGCATAGATAATGCGCGAAAGCCAGATTGTGCTGACCTGGATGCATTGTTAATGCGAACCATTTTGCTTACAAGCTCTATCTTTTGCTCTGGCCTTAAATCTTCTTGCTTACCCTCAACAAAGTCATTCAAGAAGGCATCAACACCGCCTTCACCCAAATCTTGCGCAGCAATGAATTCGCCAAGATATTTATCGTTGACCATCTGCTCTTGCAGCTGAATTTCAAGGTCTGGAATAACATTGGCTATGTCTTGCGATAATGTGCCCAAGTCCTGAAATACGGCCTGTATCTGCTCACGTATTGCTCCGGCAGCTTCCATGTCTTGGTTTTGTATGGCAGCACTTAAGTCTTGCTTTAATATTCCATACTCTCTTTGAAAGTCTTGTTTAAGACGCTGGTTCTCCAATCTGTAGACGCTTTGCTGCAATCTGTTGCGGCCAGATGATGCGGCACGCTCTAAGTTATCCTTAATGATAGACCTGTTCTCGGGAAGGCTTTGAGATACGATGCCATCTATAATTCCACTTACCTTGTTGTTGTATTGCTGCACAGAATTTGAATTAAGCTTTGCAGGGTTTGATGCTTCTGCCATGGCATCGGCAATCATATCCAAGCCGGCTCTGCCTACAATTCTGGCGTCAGTGTTTCTGTAGGCCTGGTTGTATGCAGCAGTTGGTCTTGTGATACCAGGAGCAAGGTTTACCTGCTTGTCCTCTTCTCTATCCATCATGCCCCTAATGGCAGCTTGCTCTGTTGCGGCTGACTCAGCTATCCCAGCAATTGTGCCTTGGAACTTTTGCAGGGAGTTTATGAGCTGCTGACCGCCAGATATCATTGGGAGCTGGCCGCCTGTCAATCCTACTCGTCTTTCAATTGGTTCAATGTCTCTCGCCATCTGTTATTCCCTGCTATCGGTTGGGCCGCTTAAGTTAGTAAAGCTTAGAGCTGCTGAGCCAAAGTTAGCTAGTGTCGCCAAGTCTCTTGCTGTTCTGCCAAGAGTTGCCCCTGCCCGCTGAATGGTTGCGCTAGTGTCTATCTGTTTCTGACCACGTTCGATTGCCTGCTGGTCCGCCAAGAAGCTAGCCATAGATTCGCCACCGAACTGAGAAGCAATAGAGCTTCCTGGGCCACCTCTAAAGTTAGCCAAGGCTAATTGACTTGCCAAAGCCTTTCTAAAGCCCCTAGCGTTCTGTAGGGCCTTTTCAGATGCGGCCAGCTTTGCCTCTTGTCTGTTGGCTTCTATTGTTGCCCTGTCTAGCTTTGCCTGCTCGCGCGACATTAAAAGCGATGCGCCAGTGGTTGCTAGCGTAGCGCCCGCAGCGATTGTTCCAATAAGCGATGCGCCACCGCCAGCTCCCCCAGCTACTGTTGAGCCTAATACTAAAGGCTCTAAACCTGTTGCCATCTATGATACCTCCACGACATACCCAATACCCCTTAGTGTAAAAGGTAGAGGCTCTTTCTGAATAATTTCTATTTCCACTCTTGGGTCCCAACCCTTTCTTGGGGCTACTTCAAGGATACCTGTGCGAGACGAGATAAGCTGCCCAACTACAAAGGTACCAAGGTCTATATCCCTGATTGGCACGTTGTCTACATAAATCCCGAGTGACTCAAAATAATCTATGAAGAATGTTTTAATTAGCCTAGGCTTATAAAGGTCAGCAGAATTGGGGTTGGTCGGGTCCAAAACGGCCACAGGCATTGGCACAACTCTAGGTGAGAAGAACAGGCCAACCTCAACGCTACTAGCTGAAGTTGTTTCTATTGTTAGCTCGCCTGAGCCATCAACAATAAACGGTCCCTCTACAACCCCGTCTGCATTTACAAACACGGATTGTCCTGCCAAATTAGAAAGCCCAGTGACAAGACCGTCAGCATCTGAAGTTGTTGTGATTGTGGCGTCCATCGTCGCATCGAAAGATAGCTCCTCTAAAAACACCCTGGTGCCCACGTTTATTGTAAAGCTATCTTCTATCGGTGACGTAGCCAAAGTTGCAGCATTGCGCCTTATGCGCAGCCAGAACTGGTTTCTAATACTGTTTACCGTGTTTGGCACCCAATTGCTTGTGGTTGTCTCAGATACCCAAGTGATATTCCCGTTGCCGGTAAAGCCGCTAGTGCCATCGGTAACAGAAAAGGATACCCAGTCTTGGTTGTTGTCTAGGTACTCAAAGGTTGGATCTATTGTTGCGCTGGCATTGGTGTCTAAAGCCACTGTTATAGCATCAAAAGGTGTACCACTTCCTATTAGCAAGTAGTCGCCATCTTCTTCAAATAATGTTACATCACTTGATGCGCTATTTAAGTCAGCTGTTACATCAGTAAAAACGTCAAAATCACCATTAACCTTATAAGCATAGTCAACGGCCCCTGTGATGGTGGCTCCAGTATTAACCTCTCTTTCAACCAGAACCATCGCCTGATTGTCAACGCTAGCGATCTCACCGTAATTCCCCCTTGTTGTTGCCAAGGTCCAGGCTGCAACATCTTGTCTTGTTTCGGATAAAAGAGTAGCCATTGTCCCGTCACTATTCGAAACAAGTAAAAGCTTACCAAAGTCGGTTGAGCTTTGAAACTTGCCCATAGACACAGGAGAGTTTATCAGTGACGGGCTAAATATAGATGCGTTTGCCACCTCAAAAGATGAGCCGGTAAATGAACCGCGCTCAGACATAAGGTTAATCTGCTTACCTTGCGCATCAACATAAAAAATTTGCTCATCTACAACCTTAGCAGGTATGCCAGATTGCATGCCCTTAGAGTCTTCTCTGACTAGATATGAGTTGCTGATAGTCAAAGGCTCAGATAAGAGCTGGGCTGTACTGTATACACCCCTTGCACCAAAGACTATTAAGGCATTCTTATCTTCAAAACCTACAACCTCATCTGATGCCGGCAAGCCTAAAGAGAATGCTGAGTCTGCATCACTTTCGGAATCATCAAAATTTAAATATTGAGAAAGCTTAGACAGCCATGCAACATTAGTTACGGTACCGTTGTTGCCAACCACAAGCCTATCCTGAACTATTTTGCCAAAGCTGGGCCAGCCCCTGCCTACCGCCGCCGGAGCTGTTGCGTTAGCGCTTGACCAGGCAAGCTCTTTTAGTACAGACAAATCACCCCTGATAGCCGACGTGCCAGCAAAGTCAGTAATAGTGTAGCCTGTAGCAACTGTGCTTGATGTGACACCTGTAATTCTCATCACCCCCGCACCACCAATATATATTCCACCTATGTGATTTGAGTGAAAAGGTGTGGCGTTAGCGCAAGTTAAAGTAACTGAGCCTGTTGTTGCGCTTGGTGTAAAGGTTACAGTTGAGCCACCATAGCTTGTATTGTCTATTAGGCTGTAATCGTATGTTGGCCTAAAGGTAAAGTTTAAAGCGCTTAAGGTCCAGTCTGTTGCATCAGCCTGGTCTGAATTGTATAGCTGCCTTGGCTGAACGTCTTGATGGAATATTAAAATTCTATCCTGAGCATAGGTTACCTGAACTTCTGCCAGCTGGGCTACTGTCCAGGTTGTGCTACCTGACACCGTAGCTTGCAGAGTACCGCTAGAATCATAAATTGAAAAAGCTGTTTCTGTAGTGTTGTTTTTTCTGAAAATAATAAAGTATGCGCCGACGTTAGCGCGGTAAAAGGCAAACAGTCTTACTTCATCAAGCGTTGTGATGTTGGTGTCTGCTGTTACGTCTCTAATTATCTGTTTAATTTGCGAGCCAAAACGTTTTGTTAGAGCCCCTTGCGGAACCGCTATGACATTTCTTGCTTTTGCAGCACCCTTATAAAAACCTGGAAAGTCCGAGCGTGCAAATAGTTTTGGGTCAAGCTCACCGAAGGTAAAGGTTGACTGTATTTGTCTTTGCGCCATTAGTTTCTCACCACAATGTAAGGTTGGCTCTGCATTTCTCTGTTTGGTCTATTCGACGAGCTAGTAAACATAGCATGCGCAGCCCATCTAGATTTACCCTCTTTGATAGCGTTTATCACGCTGGTGTTTTCTGTTTTAGATACGGCCAGAAAGTCAGCTAAAAGGTAAACGAAGTATGCTTTGAAAGGAGCTGGCCACAGGTTTACCGCTGGGTTGCTTGAGTAGTACTCAGCCTGCAATGTACCGTTGCTGCCTGCGTATAGCTTGTCCCCAAAGATTTCATAGTTAATGCTTGGATAGACTCTTTGCATAGATACAAAATCTGCTGGCAATTGATACTCATAGTTCCACTCGGCAAAGTCTGGAGACAGTGCGCCTATCAAAGATAGCTGCTGTGTGGTTGCTGCAAAACGCCAGCGGCCTGAGCCAACTTCTGCATCTAGCAACAAGTCGTAGCCTTTTTCTAATGCAACACCCCAGTCACCTGCTGAAGATAAGTCGGTAATCTCGTCGTTGCCCAAAAGGACTGATGCGGCGGAGAGTATTTCTATTTGAGTATTTGGCGATGCCATGTAGTTCTCCTGCAAAGATTAGGCCCCCGGAGGGGCCTAGGTAACTTAGGGCCTAGCTTAGGTCCATAGTTGAGTACCAAGTTTGAGTTTCATAAGTAGATGCATCACCGCCAGTGAAGTCAGCAGTAGCCATTGCATAGTACAGACCTTGATTTAAAGTTGTACCATCTGTAAGCGTAGTATCTACAGGAGTGAAACCAAAAGTAGTATCAGCAGTAGCTGCAATTAAAGTAGCAGCAGCTAAAGTGTTAGACGCTTTAGTACCAGCACCATTAGCAGTGTTAGCGTACTGTACGTGCATAGCACCACCATTTGCTAGAACCGTGCCTCCGTAGTCAACACCCAGAACGTTACGCATTAATACTAACTTCAAGCCTGCGCCTGGAGCTGCAACTAGTTCGAAAGAAGTAGTGTATAGCCCGATGAACTCAGCAAGAGTTAAGCTGTCTACAGCTACTTGAACTAGAGTAGTATCTAGTTTAGGTGAAGTTACAGCGTTAGCTGCGATTTGAGCTGTATCAACAGTACCGATAGCTGCAAAAGAGCTAGTGGTAACGTTAGTAGTTACAGCAGTTATAGACAACATACCGTTAGCATCACTCCCGCGATACATGATTACGTCACCAACAGCTAGTTTACCTAGAGCAGAGCTTAGAGAAACCTGTGCGTCGTTGAAGTAACCAGCAGCTGCAATTTCTGCCGCTGTGTCATCTGCGCCATTTGCGCTTGAACCGTTATAAGACCATACGTTAACGCCGAAGCCGTTACCAGATGAGCTTACTTTGGCTAAATATTTAACATTAAAAGCCATGTTTGTCTTCTCCTTAAGCTGTTTCTAAGATGCGTATTTCAACTAAACCGCGTGGATCGATAACAGAAGCGTTAGCTTTAAGCATAGCGTTAACCAACCAAGAAGTTTTAGTAGGAACCCAGTCAACATGAACATCTAAATCGATACCACAAGCGTAACCAATGGCTCTTTTGTTGAACATGTAGCAATCTCTGTCAGTTCCAGAAGCTAATGGTAAGCCACCTTCGCTCATGTCAGGGATTACGATGAACTTAACACCCATGATGCTTTGTCCATCTAGGCCGTTACCAGCGATAGCTTTTTGGTTCACATAGTCAGAGTTAGTGATTTGTTCAACGTTTAGCAATTGCTCTTCAGCGCTTGCTGAAAGTACACAGAACATTTCTTCACCAACAGCACCGTTAGCACGTAATGTGCTGAATGCTTGTCTGAATAAGCTCCAGTTGAATGCAGTAGTGTAGTCACCAACGTTGTTAGTTGCGCCAGCTTCCATAGCATCGATGTTTAACTGGTCAGCACGTCTACCGATAGACTCTGTGCAAGCTATTACTAGCTCCATTTTGTCGTCCCAGTTAACGTCTTTTTGGCTGAAGATATCAGTGTATTCAGCGGCATACCAGTCTTGTAGAGTTACAGAGATTGGGTCGTAGTCAACATTCATTGGTACAACGTCATCTTGGATAGCTTTTTGCTGAGCGATACCTTGGTTCTGTACAGGGAACTGAACAGTTCTACCAACCACATTCATTTTTGAACGTACAGCATCTTTAAGGTGGAATCCCATTGAACGGAATTGGTGGTGCAAGTCGCTGACAAAATCAGTTATGGCGACATCAGGTATATAGATACTCATAAATTCTCCATTAAAAAGTTAATAATTGCTTGTTTTTTCAGGGTAGCAACTAGGAATCTTTTTGATGGGGCTGCTAGAGTTAGCAGGTAGCCTTGGTTCCTTGTCGGGCCTATGACAAAATATTCGGGTAGCCTGCGCATAGCGGGGGCCGAAACTACATTTAATATAGCAAACGCAAAGGGTTTTTTAAATAGTGAGTGATGATACGACCATAAATTTGGAGGACTACTTTCAGCCTAGACCATACCAGTTAGACCTTTATCAAACGTTTTTCACCACAGACATCAAGCGATTCATTAGAGTGGGGCACAGAAGATACGGTAAAGATTTTGAGTGCTTTAACTTATTTTGGGTTGCGGCCCTTGTTAAACCTGGCCTTTACTTGTATTTGCTGCCAACTATAGGTCAAGCAAGGAGTGTTATCTGGGAGGGTCGAGGCAAAGATGGAGTGTCGTTGTTGGATAGGATACCGAAGAAACTGATCGCATCAGCCAACCAAACCCGCATGAGCATTACTTTAGTCAATGGCTCCATCTTGCACATCACTGGTGGTAACAATTATGAAGCCATCATTGGTACTAACCCCTTAGGTGTTGTCCTGTCAGAGTTCCAGTCAATGAATCCGATGGCTTGGGAGTTATTTTTGCGAGCTATCTTGGCCGAGAATGGTGGTTGGGCAATCTTCAATGGGACGCCTCGCGGTCATAATCACTTCTATGAGCTGGTTGAGCAAAACAAAGATAACCCAAATTGGTATGTAACCATCAAGACGGTCGAGGACACAAAGCTTGAAGATGGCTCTGCTGCCGTGCCGGCACAGATGGTTGAAGAAGAAAGGGCTGCCGGAATGCCTGAAGACCTTCTCCAGCAAGAGTTCTACTGCTCATTCGAAGCTGCCATCAGGGGCGCCTTCTTCTCCGAGCAAATGAAGAAGCTTAAAGAAGAGGGAAGGCTGGGCGTGTTCAATGTAGAGCCAAAGGCTAAGGTCTATACCGGCTGGGATTTGGGCGTTAGAGATGCTACCAGTATCTGGTTCATGCAGAACGTTGGGGGTGAGTGGCGAATCATTTATCACCTAGAAGAGTCTAACCGTAACCTTGAATACTTCATCATGAAGATAAAAGAGATTAAGCAGAGGCTAGGCTTCTTGCAATACGGCATGCACTTTGTTCCTCACGATATAGCAGTAAGAGAGTGGGGCGCAGGCAAGACAAGGATTGCTCAAGCCCGAGACCTTGGGATTATTCTAACCCCGGTTACCAACATTGGCGGCCAACAAATCAGAATCATTGAGGGTATTAGCATTGTCAGATACAACATGGCCAAGATGCGCATTCATTCACAGAACTGCAAGGATGGGGTGAGGGCATTGATGGAGTACCATGCCATGTACGATGACACTAAGAAGACTTATCTTGGGCCTAACCATAACTGGGCATCACATGCCTGCTCGGCTATGGCTACTTTGTGTGTTGGATATATGGACCAGTACGACAACAGAAGCCTTCTTAGAGTTAAAGAGTATGCTTCCTATATCCCCTGCTCTTGAGCCTCTAGGTCTTTTTGCTCACAGCAGGAAAGCTTAGCTTGATAGTCTTTCTCAGCAGCCTCCATGGTAAGCATGCAGAACTTGCAGTAGAACTCAGTTGCGGTCTTGTGTGAGCCTTTCACTAGCCACTTAGAGACCAACCATTCATGATGACCCTTCTTGCAGGCATCTTTCATTTTAATCTTCTGTTTGCCATGGGCTAAAAACGAAGCACTCATAACATCTCCTTTGCATTCAAAATGTCATAATGTTGTTGTGGATTAACTACAAAGTCCGGAACTATTCTTTCGTGGCCACTGCGTCTTTCTTGGGCGCTAGCCTTCCTAAACCAGACCACCATTGGCCTGCCGTTCACGTTAACTTCTTTAAACACACTAACACGAACGTCGTGATTGTTCATGGTGATGTCCTGGCGAAGGTGAAGGGAATCAGTATAACTATGGTACAGCTGCTCGTCAACGTCTTTGAATTCCAGTATAGTATTTAGCTTATGCCTCGGATTTTAAGGGTTTTTCTGCGAGGTTGTCCTTAAAGTCCTTGGCGTTTAACTTGCTGATTTTCTTGGTTAGCACAGCTTTAGCCTCATCAAGCCTGCCTACCGGGAACCTATCTAAGCTATCTACCTCGAAATGAGACAAGAACTGGCCCTTGTGTGTATGGCTTTGAGCTAGAAG
>Ga0180438_10009275_pt1 | contig 12300 bp, 17 predicted proteins | sample SS_ome_12_FD_132455 | JGI IMG/M metagenome (GOLD analysis project Ga0180438, IMG submission 132455) | Hypersaline lake sediment archaeal communities from the Salton Sea, California, USA - SS_3_D_2 metaG | ecosystem: Environmental > Aquatic > Non-marine Saline and Alkaline > Hypersaline >...
GTTGAGCTCTTCAAGTTCAGCCACACGCTGACGTAGAAACTCCAGTTATTACCTTAAGGTGATTTTTATCAATGATGGGGTTTGTTAGAGGAGATAATAAAACGTCAGTTTGTTAAAAATAATAAACTTTAAAGGATTTTCAGTATTAAGAAGCCCATAAACTCTTGGTTCGTTTTAAGTGGATTATATTGATTACTGACATAAGGCATTGTAAATACGTTAAATATAGTGTATGCAGGTACTACAGCGTCTATTACTATAGTAGGGTATTAAATCAGTAGTTATTTCCAGTATACTTCGAGGAGGTAAGTTGGGATAAAGGCTATAGATTATGAAAATAAACTCCGGAAGCCAGCCGGTTGAAGAAGGAAAATCCAGCGAAGATGAACTGGCCGGCCTCTACAGAGAATACTATGACAAGATTGCACGCTATGCCTGTGTGCACATCGGCAACAGAGCCGATGCCGAAGATATCGCCGGAGAGGTTTTTCTTAAAGCTATAGAGTCATTGAAGTCTTATGAAAAACGCGGCATCCCGATGCAGGCATGGTTATTCAAAATTGCACATAACCTGGTGGTGGATTACCTGAGGAAGATGAGTAAGCGCAAGACGGTTGATATTGATAATATAACGATAAGGTCTGATGACAGGCCGGAAACAATTGCCGAAGTAAATATAGAAATTGAAAGGACCAAGAAAGCTATGCAACAGCTTACCCGGGACCAGAGAGAGGTTTTATCACTGCGCTTTTTTGGCGAGCTAACTTCAAAGGAGACGGCGTCTCTCATGGGCAAATCCGACGGGTCTGTGCGCGAGATGCAAAGAGCGGCAATTTCCAGGCTGAGGTCATTACTGATAGAAGATTAAATAAGAAGTAATCAAATGACTGATGATTTTAATAAAATACTTGATGGATGCCTAGACCGTATAAACGGCGGCGAGAGTATAGAATCTTGCCTGCTTGATTATCCTGACCTTGCAGGGCAGCTCAAGCCTTTACTGCAGGCTGCGCTTCAGTCCAGGAAGGCATATGCCTTCCTGCCCGGAGAAGAGGCTAAGACGGCAGCCGAACGCCGTTTTAGAGTTGCACTTGAGAAACACCGGCAAACAAACAGAGAAAAGCAATCCTGGCTTGGCAGGATTATAGGCAAGCCGCTCACCTGGGCAGCTCTGGCTACCGTAGCTGCTGCTATCTTCGGTATCTATTTCGGTATAAGCCAGACGATATATCCGCTCTCACCCATCGTGCCGGATCCCGATCCCGAAGGTAACTTCGTTTTGCTTATAAGCGACGATGTTAACGCCATAAGCGACTTTGAAAGCGTTACGGTATCTATCGCAAAGGTTGGTATCCTTTCGAACGGCTCAGGTAAGTGGATTGAGTTTGAACCGGAGATAAAAGAGGTTGACCTTACTACCGTGCAGGGGGATGAAAGCCTGCAGATATGGAGGGGCGATATACCCGAGGGTGAATATAACAAGATATTTATTTATATAAGTGATGTACGTGGAATATTGATAGAGACCGGGCAGCTTGAAGATATAAAACTGCCGAGCAACAGATTACAGATATCCAGTAATTTTCAGGTAGCCCCGGATGAGGTAACCAGCTTCACCTATGACATCACCGTAATATCCACCGGAAACGGGCAAAGCGGCACTGGCTACATTCTTAAACCCCAGGCAGACGAAAGCGGGGTTGATACCAGGCCTGGTAATAACCAGGGGAAAGGCAAACAGGATTAAACAGGTATCAGGCAGGTATATTAAAAACCGCTTTCACCTTTAGCTCCTTGATATCAATTCCAGCTAACCTGACAACCTGTCTTGTTTTTCGTTATATAACTTGAGAATAGAACAATCGCGTTCTCAGGGGAGGAAAACAAATGAATGTTGATTTAAATAAAGACAGTATGTTGACGGTAGGGCAGGCAGCCAGATTACTAAACCTGCACCCTAACACGATACGGCGCTGGAGTAAAAAAGGTATTCTAAAGTCTTACCGTATAAGCAGCCGCGGAGATAGAAGGTTTAGGAAAGAGGATGTAAACCAGCTGTTATTCGAATCGTGGCTTTTTGATTATGACGTAAAAAGCATAGAACATAATAATGATCTGCTGGTTCATGTATAAACTGAACTGCAGCGGGAGGTAATTATCATGAAGAAAGTCTTTACATTATCTATGGTCTTACTGTTGCTCACCATTTCTATTGCCGGCTGCACTTTCACGATGTCTACGCCTACAACGACTTCCAGCCTGCAATCATCTGCGGCAGTTTCAGGTTTGCCGGACGGCATGGGCAAGCTCACCTTTCTCGTCATGGACCCGCCGCCGCCGGATATGGAGCACATCTGGGTTGATGTGAAAAACCTTGAGATTCACAAAGCCGGCGAGGGGTGGACCACTATAGCCGTGGACATGGAGCCGTTCGACCTCAAGGGCATTGTGGACATACCGTCTTTCCTTGCCGATGAGATAGTTGAAGCCGGCATATACACCCAGATCCGCCTTGAAGTGGAAAGCGTGGTTATTGAAGTCGGCGAAGAAGAGCCATATGAATCCCATACGGCCAGGGTGCCAAGCGGCACCATAAAGCTGGTCGGCTGTTTTGAGGTTGTTGAAGGCCAGGAGACGGAAATCACCATTGATTTCAATGGTGAAAAATCGGTCAACGTTACCGGCAAGGGAGAATATATCTTCAAGCCGGTAATCAAGCTGCTTATACCTGAATCAGCCAAACCCTGTGACGACCAGGATGGTGATGTGGAAACCCTGGCTGCCGTGCTGACCCAGTCCGAAAGTGGAGCTGTTGCCGAGCTATCTACCGACCCGGATGATGCCGAAGTTAAAGTTATCCACCTGCAAACCACGGGTGAAGCCGGCTCTGGTAATGAAGCCGGAATAGTCATTGAATTACCTGCGGGTACAACCCTGGGCGATATTGAATCCGTATCCTGGTGGGTCTGGGCTGAAGCCGGCTATCCGCCGCACCTTGATATCGTAATGGACCACAACGGCAACGGCATCGTTGACGAAGAAGACATGCTGACGGCTGAAATGGCTTATAACAATTTTGCAGGCTCCGAACTGGATTCCACCCCTCCGCTATCGCCGACACTCGGCCAATGGCTGCAAACATTCGAGTTAAACTCCGGTGATGGCTATGGTGATATAAACAATGATACTATGCTATGGGTAACCAGGATGGGCAGCGGCAATGACGATGCTCCCTGGGGTACTTTTTCCCAGTGGAAATCCGGCGGCTCGGGCGTGACCAATCCGCCCGGAAATGCAGACGTTCTTGGCGGTAATATCACCCATAATGCTGAAGTATTAAGACTGGAGATAGAGATAGACAACTGGGTATTACAAAGCGATGTTTTTGTAAAAGGTATTGAAATAATCCTGGATGGCACGCTTTATATTGTTGAATTTTAGCCTTTGATTAATAAAATACCAGGGAATAAAGAAAGGAGCCGTGGATGAAAAGAATAGTATTAACTCTGCTGGTTGTTACCGTACTGTGTATCGCCGTTGCCTCTCCGGTTTTTGCCGGTGGTGGCAAGGTCAGGGGAGAAAAGGGGCAGGGTGAAGCGAATCAGATACAGGTACAGGACCCGCCGCCCTTCCAGCCCTAGTACTAAATTAGCCAGGCTGATGCAAATAAGAGGCAGCTATTTCAGCTGCCTCTTCATTAAAAGAGTGCAAGCACAATTAATAGGTAATTATATACTTGACAACAGGCAGGAAAGTGGTACAATAAATGTAAAGTTTGCAATATTTGCCTTGATGGTGTCATTGTTGATGTTATCAATATTTAGTCTGGATAATGGTGATAAACTCTTTTCTATCATAGGTGGCTCCATAGCCTTGTTGGGTTTGTTATATGTAATAGGTAGGTCGGCAATTGAATGTTTTAGGTGGCATAAACCCCTAGATATTACATATCTAATACCGCAAAATACGTATCCATGCAACTCATTCCCGGGAAATCCAGATACAGAACAATATCCTAAGAGCTTGGATTTGTTCATTGGGGAACAATTTATTATGTTCAGAATTAAGCCCCGCATAGATGCTATTATTGATGATGAAGCATTAGAGTTTTCGGATGGTGGGCCAGAAGTTTCAGGCAATGAGTGTGACCCTTACCTACCCCAAACGGATATTTTTTCGGGCAAAGTACAAGACTGGTGGGGTAGATGGCATAATCCGCAATCAATAAAAATGTTTAGAAGGGGAGAATACTATATCCGTTCATTTACTATTAAGGCACATAATGAATATAGGGGTAGGGCTAAATTGACATTTTGGGTTAAAGGGAAAAAGAATGTCATTATTTATGAATTACCCATCAATATTGAAGCACAGCCTAATCAACCAAAGCTTGATAAGGCAGGTTCTCTGACGAAATGAGCTTTTTAAGGGTATCCCTGAAAAGATATGGGTTCTCCCGATTGTTGAATCGCCACTCTAACTCGTCAAGGTAGGAATGAAGATGTTTAGTAGAGAGTTTATGATACGAACCAGTGATAGACCGCTTGAGAAGCGACCACACGCCCTCAACTGTGTTGGTGTGAACATTCCCCCCTTTAACCCATTCCTCTGCGCTGTGGTTGACTGTTTCGTGGCGTGTGTTCTTATCCTCTATGCCTTTATATGGAGGCCATTCATCTGTATAAATAGCTTCTGCATCAGGCTTAACGTTATTACGAATAAACTGGTGAAGGGTTTGGCGGCTTCTATCATCTACCACTTGAAGCACGGTATTACCACCTCTTTGAATAGCACCTACTACAACTGCCTTATTCCCCTTATATCCGTGTCCCATACCCTCTGTCTTACCACCTACAAAGGTTTCGTCAACCTCTACAGTTCCACCAAGCATATTATTTTCAGGCATAGTGGCTCTTATCCTGTGGCAGAGATACCAAGCTGTCTTATAGGAAACGCTAAGGGCACGCTTCATCTGATTAGCAGATATGCCCTTCTTGGATTCACACATAAGGTAAGTAGCAAGAAACCATTTCCACAAGGGAAGGTGGGTATCATGGAATATGGTATTAGAAGTTACGGAGAATTGATAGCGGCATGAGTTACAATCAAAGACATACTTATTCTGATACCTTGATATGCTCTTTGAGCCACAACGAGGGCATGTTACGCCATCAGCCCACCTCAAATCTTCTAGGCAGGCTCGGCACTTTTCCTCGTTGCCATACCTCTCAATCAGGTTTACTAGATTTATCTCTTGTTTTTTACCATTCTTTTTATTCATTGGAGGCCTCCTATGCCACGTAAGAAAAAGAAGCTAAGTGAACTACCCGATGAGCAGTTAATAAAGAAGTTATTTCCGAAAAAAGTTGTAGACAAAATGAAGGAAATAGCCCACGAAAAGGACAAAGATTACGATGCAAAAGAGTAATATTCAGCTTCATACTAATAAGTATAGCACAAGTTCAACCTGTTGTCAAGTATATAATCCCCAATTAATATATCGAATTGTATCTTTAAGCGCTAGATTGCGAGTGAAACTCCATATATCTATATGTTTTCGATATATCTAAAGGAAGTCATAATCCTGTCTTGTCGTACTTGTCGTAGAAATTATAACCTTTATTATCACATTATTTTACAATTGGCTTTCAAGCGTGATAACAAAGATACTTTTTATAGGCAATGCCGCAAACTGTCATTTTACGTAGAGAATGGTAAGTGCTGAATAGTTGTGCTTAACCCGAGGCTTCCACTATTATATTAGTCCCTTTGCCTATTTTTGAAACCAGTGATAAATCACCTCCAAGCAAGCGGACTCGCTCCCGCATACCAATCAAGCCTAGTTTGCCCTGGCTTGCAAATTCATCCAGTAACTCGGGTAATTTAAAACCTTCGCCGTTGTCACTAATTTTTACCAACACTTTGTTATCAGTATATTCAACCCTGACTACAGCTTCAGTCGCTTCCGAATGAGCCTGGGTATTACGCAGTGCTTCCTGGGTAACACGAAAAAGCATCAGTTCTGTCTCTGCTGGCAAGTGACGCTCTGTACCGATTGTTTCAATTCGCAATTTGACCTTCTTTTCTTCATTCATTTCATCGACCAGTGATTCCAATGCAAGCACCAGCCCCACATTTTCAAGGATGCCGGGGCGCAGCTGGGAACTAAAACGGCGTATGCCTTCATTTATATCGCCAATCTTTTTTTGAATCTGCTCTAACTGCTGAATGGTCTCATTTGTAAGTTGATGCTCAAGCCTGCTTATCTCCTCAATATCCAAGGACAATGTAGCCAGGCTTTGAGCTGTCTCGTCATGTAGTTCACAGGCAATCCGTTTTCGCTCTTCTTCCTGAGCCTTGGTAATTGCCGAGATGTAAAACTGCCTGCCATCGCTGATACGTTTTTGCTCGGTTATATCCCTCAACACAGCCTGAATACCAACCGCCCGACCATTTTCGGTAAGTAAACTGGTCATTGACTCTATAATTATCTTTGCTTTATCCTTGCTGATTAACTCCAACTCATATCGCTGGATATTAGCTTCCCCTTTAAGCAGAACCTGTTGTTTTTGCATATCAATCTGTAAACTCCCGGAGGTAAGGAGGCCAGAGATACCCATGCCTTTCAGATCATCAACCGTGTAGCCGGTGAGAATTGACGCAGCCTGATTAACCTCAATGATGTTACCCTCTAAATCGCGCACGAATACGGCATCGCTGGTGCTGTTGAACAGGTTTCCGTATCGTGCTTCGGATGCCCGAAACAGATCAACATTATTCTGAAGTTCATGGTGAGCCTTATTCAGCTTGCTGAGAGCATTCCTTTCTCCCCGCCTCCGGTCTCGCTCTAAGCCGAGTAGAACAGCAGCCAAACTGGCAAGAGCTATAAAGATGATTGTCCTTAGTATTGGGTCTGGATTGGGAGAGACAAACAAGGCTCGGGGCAGCACAACGCAAAAGACAACCAAAGAGAGAACCGCTGCCCCTCTTGCGTGGAACAGAATGGCGGCATAGAGCATAGGTATAATAAACAGGGCACGATGCAGGTCGTGAATATAATCACTGGCGAAAAACTCCCGGGCGAAGGGCATCCAGCTTAAATCAAGCTGGTCGGCATAATAAGCAATGGCAAGAATGAACGTTAAAAAAACTATAACCCACAGATGAGGGTTACGCATAACGGCATACAACTTACCGGCTTGAGGCTGAGTATCATCCACAATTCACTCCGTTACAGAAAGCCCCTTAAAGATAAATCATCAACTGTGGGCTAATCCTCCTTCAATGCATAGGTACTATATCTACTGACTTATGTTCCGGTGCATCTCTTCTTTTCAGGGCAGGTCATTGAAATCAAGCCAACCTTCCTTCAAGGCACGGAGCACAGCCTCGGTGCGTGAGCCTACCTGTAGTTTCCCGAAAATGTTAACCAAGTGCGTCTGAACCGTCCGTGGACTGATAAACAACTCCTCAGCGATGGCCTTGTTGCTCATCCCTTTGGCAGCCAGTTTAAGTACATCTAACTCACGACGGTTTAGCGGCTCTAAAATTCTGATGTCGTTACTGGTTTCAGCAGTGAGCCGGGATAGTATCTTTCCGGCCGCTTTAAGGTCGAATATTCCTTCACCGGCGTGTACTAAGCGGATGGCGCTTATAAGCTCGCGAAGCGGTGCGCTCTTAAGCAGATAACCTGCTGCTCCCGCCCGCAGGGCAGCAAGAATATATGATTGATAACTGAAAGCACTGACTATGAGGATGGCGGTAGTCGGACAACTTGCTTTAATCTGCTTTGCTGCCTCAATACCATTAAGTTCGGGCATGTCAACATCAATGACAACCACTTCTGGTTTTAGTTGTAATGCTAGCTTGACAGCTTGTTTGCCGTTATTCGCCTTGGCAACTATCTCCAGGTCATTTTCATCCTCCAGGAGTCGGCATAGACCCTCTCGAAACGCCGGATGGTCATCAGCTACCAGGATATGGATTCTCTCTACTACCAGTGTGCGATCTTTCTTCATGGTTAATCTTATCAATTCGTCTTATGTTTATAATATAATCAAATACGCAAAGCTTTGCAAACGCTTTATACACTATGATAAATGGCATTTTTGCTTAAAATAATTGCCAGGAATGCTTAGAAGCCCCCTGTCAAAAGACCCCTTCATCTATGTATTTTTCTAATCCAAATACACCACATAGCGGATTATTTAGTTTTACTTAAATGCTAGTATCCAAGTGTGGATATTTAGCAGATAGGAAGAGCAGGATTATATTTTGCTTTTTTATTGAAGGGGATGAAATAAGGAAAATTCATGGCTAAAGAGAAAGACCCTGTATCAGAAATGTTTGAACAGGTAGGCCGGATTCTTCGTGAGGCTGGTCTACTTCTTCGCGAAGCTGTTGGCATAGGTAATAAGTTTGAAATTACATCCGTGATAAGGACGATAAGGCTAGGGGGCTATATCGGGACATCAATTGCCCTGGGGGTGTTCGGTGGTTTGTGGTTAGATAGTGAGTTAGATACAAATCCCCTCTTTATTCTGATTGGCCTGGCTTTAGGTTTAGCTATCGCATCCTTTGGTACATATTGGAGGCTTAAGCCTTTTATTCACCATAAACACCACCGCGCCAATGATAAAAAACGAAAGGAAGAATAGCTAATGCCTGAAAAGGGAGAGCCAAAGAAGGCTAACAAGCTTCGCAGGGGCTGCCTGCCTATCGGCTGTTTATTTGTGGTTTTCCTTATTATAGGTGTTTTAGCCGGTCCGATAGGTGGTGTGTTTAGTCCGCTTGGTATACACTTGCCCGAGATCAAGCTTTCGGCTGATATAGTTTTTCATTTGTTTGGCTTTCCTGTTGGTAATGGTGTTATTGCTGTCTGGGTTACAATTATTTTCCTGGTTGGAACTCATTTTATAGCCTTTCACCATATGAAGCTGGTGCCAGGTAGACTGCAAGGTATTTTTGAATTATTACCCCTCTGGATTTATAGCATATGTCAAAGAGTTACCGGAAATAAAGACGATGGTTCTTCTTGCCGCTGTTTCCCTATAACGGCTACTATTTTTCTATTTGTTGGATTTAACGCCTGGTTATCGCTTATGCCCGGGTATGAATCAATAACGGTTAATACTGCCGAAGGCGTGGTGCCTCTGATACGCCCGGCTAACACCGATATTAATATGCCTCTGGCTCTGGCTCTGGTTTCTATAGGTGTTGTTCAGTTTTATATCACCAAGGGGTTAAACTTCCGCGGCATAAGCCTTCGTAAAGGAAATCGTGGGACAATCTTTGGCAGGGGGATCGGCTTTTTTACCAGCGGGGTAGAGTTTGCAACCGGTTTTATCGACATTGTCAGTTTAACTTTCCGTCTTTTTGGCGTCATGACAGCAGGCGCAATACTGATTGGTATGTCTACATACCTTGTCCCCTGGGGATTCCCTTTAATATTCTACATTCTTGAAATACTGCTGGGTTTCATTCAAGCCTTTATCTTCAGCGGCTTAATCCTGATTCCCCTCAGCATGGCCTTGGTTGCCGGTCATCAAGGGGCGGAGAATAGCAAAATACAGTTGCAAAGGAGCTAAATTATGGATGCGAATGCAATAGAAGTATTCAAACTGGTTGTTGTGGGGTTGATTGGTACTATCGGGCTGGCTGTGCCGGCGGTTGGTCTTACTATCATCGGTCGTACGGCGCTGTCAGGAATAACTAAAAATCCCGAAGCCAGCGGGGCGGTACTTACCAATATGGTGTTGATTGCCGGGCTTACCGAAGCTATCGGTGTTTACGCCCTAATCATTGCCATAATACTGCTCATGATTGCGTAGTAGAATTAATGGAGGCGCAGCTATGGAAGAGGTTGAAACCAGATCGGGAATGACGGATACGGTTATGGGCATAATAACCATCTTATTTATCCTGCTCTTTATAGTATCGGCTATAGCAGGAATTACCTTTTTTTCTGTCCTGTTTTTTAATGCAACTTTTGTGTGATGCAGAGAGGTGAAGAATGTTAGAAGGCTTAGCAAATCTAGGTATAAATATGCCAACCCTGCTGGCGCAGATTGTAAATGCGGTACTGCTTTTCGTTCTCTTATACTTTTTAGCCTGGAAACCTCTAATGAGAATGGTTGATAAGCGTGCTGAAAAGATAAAGGAGGGCGTAGAGCTGGCTGAGGTTATGAAACAGAAGTTGGCTAATGTAGACCAGGAAGCGACAAAACGTATTGAAGAAGCTATCAAGCACGAACAGAGCATAATAGAAAAGGCGGAGCAAGATGCAGAAGTAATAAAGCAAAAAGCACAAGAAGAAAGCAAATATGAAACCGGGGAACTTGAAGCTAATGTGAGAGCAGAGATGCAGCAGGAACGTGGCGAGATTATTGACAAGCTTTGCAATGATATTATCAACCTGGTAGTGTCGGCAACAGAAAAGGTTATAGGCCGCCCTTTAAATGAGGAGGAACACCGTCGCATTGTTGAACAAGTACTTAGAGGGGAGATCAAAAATCTGAAAGAAGGTGGCGATTATTCGGTGAAATAACAATGGTCGGACGATTATCTGCCAAACCTTATGCAAGAGCGGTCTTTGAAATAGCACTCGCACAGAAACAGTTAGACAGGTGGCAATCTGATTTAGCTGAAATTGCTCAATTAGATAAGGACCCGAAAATAGCTGCTTTTCTGGAAGATGCCAGGATTCCTTACGCTGAAAAACTTAAAATGTTATCTGGAATAAAATACAAAATCAATCCCTTGCTATTGAATCTGATTTGCCTGCTGGCTTGTAAAGGCAGGTTGAATATGCTACCGGCTATTGCCGAAGAGTACCGGCTCCTGTCAGATAACTACCTCGGCATTGCCCGGGCTGAAGTGGTTACCGCTACCCCGCTTGATGATAAAAATAGTTCAATATTAAACGAACTGCTCGCTGATTTCACAGGCAAGACAGTTATAATCAATAGCAGGGTGAATCCCGAAATACTTGGCGGTATCGTGGTTAATATTGAGGGCAAACAGTTGGATGGCAGCCTTACGAGCAGGCTGGGGGCTTTAAAGAACCGGGTGGTAAAGGTAGGCCGTGATAGGGGTATAAATCAGACAGAGTGAGGAGATAATATCCATGTACTTGAAATCGCTGTAAGGCAATTTATCGCTGTGAATATAACCAGGAGGATAAAATGTACAAGAAAATATTGATTCCGTTGGATGGATCAGAGTTGTCGGTTTTAGCCCTTGATTATGCAAAGAACATTGCAGGCCAGCTAGGAAGTGTTGAAGTGTTTTTATTCCATGTTTATAGCCAGGAAGAACGGGGGTTAGCTGCTATGCATCGAGCATACATTGAACGGGCAGTAGAAACTATTAGCAGTCATTTAAAGGCAAGCGGTCAATATGCTGACATTCAGTCAGGTTTTAAAGGAGTAAGCGTGCGGGGCGAAGTTGCCAAGGGTCATCCTGTTGATAAAATTCTTAGTTTTACTCGTAATAATGATATTGACCTGATAATTATGGTAACGCATGGTCGCTCAGGGCTAAGCCGGGTGGTCATGGGAAGTGTGGCGCATAAAGTTTTGCTTACCTCAAATGTTCCTATCTGGTTCATACGCGCCGGGGTTACCAAGGAAGCTATTAAGGATAGATTACCCATTAAAGCAATACTGGTACTACTGGATGGTTCTAAGCTGGCTGAATCAGTTCTGCCCCATGTTGAAACACTGGTGAGGCAATATGGCGCCAAGCGGGTTAAAGTAGTTCTTCTCAGGGTTTATGAATCCCATTTGATAGAATCGGGTTTTCCGCCTGAAAAGCCGCCTGGTTCTCCTCCTGTTATATCTATGGGCTGGGAAGAGCACGCCAGGAAGGAAACGATAAAGTCTAGGCTAAACGCTAAGGCGTATCTGGATGAAATAGCGGAGCAGCTTAAAAAAGCCGGGCTTACTGTTCGAACAGAAGTGCTGATGGGAGACCCAACTGAGAAGATTACAAGTTATCTCGGTAAAAATCTATTCAGTGTCGTTGCTATGGCAACACACGGTCGCTCAGGGATAGGCAAGCTGGCTTATGGCAGTGTTGCCGAGCATATCATATTGAATGATATGACGCCATTCTTTCTTGTGCGCCCCTGGCATTTCAATTCCAGTTAATCATTTTAGCTTATCCTTTTTACCAGCAATGACCTGCCCCCAATAGTGATACCACCCTTTAAGTCGTTATTGCAATCAGTACAGCCTCAGGTACTGGAGGTCTATAGCCCAAAGCACTATGAGGACGTACATGATTATATTCCCTCCTCCA
>Ga0180438_10009276_pt1 | contig 12299 bp, 7 predicted proteins | sample SS_ome_12_FD_132455 | JGI IMG/M metagenome (GOLD analysis project Ga0180438, IMG submission 132455) | Hypersaline lake sediment archaeal communities from the Salton Sea, California, USA - SS_3_D_2 metaG | ecosystem: Environmental > Aquatic > Non-marine Saline and Alkaline > Hypersaline >...
GTGTAATCAACTCCAGTGGTTGCTGTGGATAAGGGAGATTGCGTGAAAGTGACTTCCATCCACTCGCCGTTGTCAAGCTCATTACTGGGCAACTCTATCAGCAATACAGCAGTCGGAACCGTCGAATAGGACCAGTACGCCCATCCGGCAGGGGGAGTGCCGGTAGTCTGAATCGTTGTATAATTAGCTCCGTTGACACTAATTGCACCGGGTACATCCATCGCTGGATACCCTGCAGGAGGATAAATTCGTATCTGATCAAAGTATTGCCCGGCGACTCCTGTGGTGTTTGTGACACGGTAGGTTAATGAAGTGACCCCACTTGTCGCGGTAATTGTATTTGGTGAAATATCAGCGTCTGCGGAAGTTCCTTCCTGCCCAAAGAGCGTACCTGTAACCCCGAAAAGCAGGGCTAGAACAAGCAGTACAAGGGTAGTAAGCTTTTTACGCAAACTTATCCTCAAATGTAAGAATAGCCTACGGTATAAAAAATATCACAATCAACCAAAATATCAATATAATGCACGAATTAGGAGGAGGATAAGTATCATTTTTTATAAAAACAATACATATATAGTATACGCCATGTACTTATTTTCGACGAGTATCTTTGAATTGCTGAGTAAGAGGTTTGTTGGAAGGATAACCGTTACCGATTGAAGAGTGAGTAATGAAGCGTATTTAAAAAAAGGTGAATTATTTTATCATAAGAATTTATGGCAAAGGCATAGCTTGTAAGGCTGATTGTGAATTTGCTGATTTTTTCAACATTCACTATTTGGTGGAAATGCTCTCTCATGGAATTTCATTGAACAACGACAAAATCCAGTTGCTCTGAGCTGAGAATTTCGCCTTTTCCCACAATGAGATCAAGCCAGTATACTCCAACCCCCAGTGTACTATCGAGATAGATTTCCTCTGCCCCTTCTTGAATCAGCTCACCTTTGAGGTACCACTCATAGATTTCAGGAATCACGATTTTTCCATCTTCATCAAAAATACATGCACTCACCACTGCTCCATTCCCATCCAGTATCTGTTCAGGCAGTTCACCTGTATCCTGGTCAGGAATAAGCGTTTCACCGTTCCATGTCATTGTGATGACAAAGGGATTTTCAAGCTCTTCTGTAATGGTGAGGACAACGCACCCGAAGAGAAACAGGAAGAGGCCCATTATGAATAAGAAGACATATTTTTTCATTTTCATGTTCTTGAAAATTCTCATCCTCAATCCAATTAGGAAAAGTGAAACAGCACGAATATGTTTTTCTGCTTCTATTCGTACTCTGAAAGAAAATTACTTCATAATTCACGGGAAAGCGAAAGCGACAATACTTTATATCTACAACCCTCCTGCGAACAGGAGGGTTGTAGAACCTCTCAACTCAAACTACCGGTTTTCACTACTCCTTGATGAATCTCACACGTCTTGAACCAAGAACGCCTTCCTTTTCAACCAGCACGTCGATCCAGTACACTCCTTGCTGAAGACTTGCACCAGTTACATATCGACTATTCTTATTGTCAGCAGATGTTGTAATGCCTGCCGGATCGATATACACGCCATTGAGATACCACTCATAGTTGTCAACAGCGATGTTGGTGCCATCCACCTGCGGATATGCCGTTACAGAAATATTGTACCCGGACGGATTGGTGAAATATTCCGTTTCTGGATAGTCGTCGTCCGGGGGATACAGGACCGAAGGTGCTGGTCCTGCACCAGCATCAGGATCGACGAGAAGGGCGATTTCAATCGGGTTCTGCATATCTTCCTCGATCGTGATGGGAACGAATGCGTCGAGCTCCTTCTGAAGGGTGATGATGGTGCTTGAGGTGCTGTTGTACACACTCCGTAAGACGTCCATGGCAGTCCAGAGGATCTCATCATCATCTGTGTTATATGTGGCATCAGCACCCGGATCACCAACCATCTTTATCTTGAACTTGTAGTATCCATCCTCAATGTGCGGTTTATCCAGGGTCCCGTCCGTCACATAGTCCGCCTTTTCCCCGACCATGTCTGTGGTAAATTCAACCGGATCTCCCTGAGCTTCCCCGAATTTGTAGATATATGCAAACACCTTCGGGGTAAGACCGTCAAAATCCACACCCGGCCACTGCACCGTTACATCCAAGAAACCGAGCCCATCAACCGGAGTCAGCGTGAGTGTAATCGCCCTGGTCTCTTTTGGCCGTAACAGGATCGGAAGAGTGGTATCCTGTCCGATTGGATACGCCTCTGTTCCATTGTATCCATTCACCCTGAATACATATTTCCCTGGTTTTACCAATCTGATGAAAGCATTTTGCTTTGGTGAGAAAACTTCAGTATAATCGGGAGGTCCTGCATCAGGATCCGGATCGGGCTCGGTGCTCAATGCATACCACCACTGAAACTCGTAGTCAAGAATTTCCATGGAAATCGAAGGTTCAATGGTTTTTGCGGTCAGAACGTCCTCACCGACAGCGAAGGCGATGACCGCCTCTTCTTCCGTTCCTCCTGCTTGATCGATGGCACATCCCACGATGAGTGCAACTGCTCCGATCATCGCGAGTATTCCTGCGAGCAAAAGTTTCTTTCTCATTTTTACATCCCTCCTAAAATATTTTTTTCTTGATTATTACTTCCGTAACTTTAAAACCTCCTGAAGATAGTACTTGTTCATAGAAGATCCACTCTGTACAACTGTCCCCAGAACATCAAGTTTACCACACTTCATTCATATGTCAAGCTTTTTTTATATTTTTTTATAACTTTTTTTCAGAAAAATCTCCTAATTTTTTGATTAAAGAGTAAATAAAATGTTATAATAATTCATAACAGTGTTATAAAAAAGTGACAGAATCATATAAATATTATGTTTTGCTGTAATTTTCACGGTATTTCGACAGTGAATATAGGATATAAGCAACATTTATTCCTGGTAAGATCAAACTCACATCTTGGAAAATTCTATGTTTTTTCAAATAACATCTCTTCGGTGCCGTCGGCGGCCAATATTCACAAGTATATAATTGTATACGATTAGATACTGGAGAAATGAAATACACAGGACAGAAAATTTTTTTACAGACATACCCAATTCTTCCTTCTTGACCAGGTTCGATGAAATCATTAAATTTAACATAATTAGGGGTGGTGATACGCCTGAGATTATACCCTTTGAACCTGATCCGGGTAATGCCGGCGGAGGGAGTGCATGAACCATTCTCGCAGATCTTCTGATTCATATTGTTTCAGTTCAAAATCATACAATCGAGAACACCCTTCGTTTACCACGGCATTACCTTAAGCTAGAGCCCTGTCTTACCCACGGGTAAACGGGTGATGTTCCGAAAGTCTCTCCCCGTGAGTCTGGCAAACGCTCTCGGAAAAACCGAAAGCAAGTGGGCAGGCCACTCGAATTGCAGCTTCAGGCGGTCTTCCATCCCATCAGATATGTATCCTAAAATGACAGAGGGGATTTTACACTCTGATCATGATCATTCTCAGAGGAGGTCAGAATGAACGCGAGAAAATTTCTACGTATATCTGCGTTACTCATCGCTCTATCGACTCTTCCTGCAGTTTCACTATCAGGCGCGGATCTCACTATCTACGCCTACGACTCCTTCGTTTCTGAGTGGGGTCCAGCAGGAAAAGTGATTCCCAAATTTGAGCAGAAGTACGGTTTAGAGGTGGAGCTCATATCCGCAGGAGACGCGGGTCAGGTGCTGAACAGGGCAATACTGGAAAAGAAACGACCCAGGGCGGACATCGTTATGGGGATAGATAACAACCTGCTCGCAAAGGCCCTGGATGCTGATATACTGGAACCTTACAGATCACAGAACCTGACCCTCATCCCGGACAGGCTCCTGTTCGACGAAACGCTCCATGTCAGTCCCTTCGATCACGGCTACTTTGCGATCGTGTATGACTCCGCGCGGCTCAAGGATCCCCCGAAAAGTATGCAAGATCTTCTGAAGCCTGCATACCGGGGGAAGATAATCCTTGAGGACCCCAGAACATCGAGCCCGGGTCTCGGCTTTCTGCTCTGGACCATCGCGGTCTACGGAGAAGAGGGCTTTCTCTCCTTCTGGGAGAAGCTCATGCCAAACGTGCTTACGATCACAGAGGGGTGGGACACCGCCTACGGACTCTTCACGAGCGGGGAGGCGCCCATGGTGCTGAGCTACACCACGAGCCCGGCATACCACGTAGAGTACGAGAACACCACACGTTACAGGGCGGCGATCTTCCAGGAGGGGAACTATCAGCAGATAGAGGGCATGGGCATCCTCAAGGGAGCGAAGAATCGCGACAACGCGCGAAAGTTCATCGATTTCATGCTCACAGAGGATTTCCAGGAAGAGATCCCGCTCACGAACTGGATGTTCCCGGTGAACCCGGAGGTAGAGCTGCCTGACTCGTTCAGGTACGCGCCCGAGCCCCAAAAGGCGCTTTCCTTTGACACACGGGTGATTCATAAAAACCTTGATCACTGGATCGACAGCTGGCTTCAGGTCGCTGTGAAGCCCTGATACAGCACACACATTCATGAATGCGGTGAGGGAGGGTGTGGCAGTTGGAAGAGAATATCAATCAATGGAAACGATGGTGCACCGGCACCCGTGATGTGCTGCTCTTCCTGCTTCCCCTGCTCTTCCTCGCAGTCTTTTTCTACTTCCCCCTCGTCTCTATCCTGAATGAAGGGCTCACGGATGAAAGCGGCAGGTTCACCCTCCGCCACATTGCCGCCGTGCTCACTGACCGCTACAGCATCCGTGTAATCCTCTTTACGGTGGAGCAGGCGTTCATCAGCACTGCAGCCTCTGTGCTCCTGGGGCTCCCGGGGGCATACATTCTTGCACGGTATGACTTTCGCGGAAAGAGCATCGTCAGGGCTGCCACCACAGTGCCCTTCGTTCTGCCTTCAATCATCGTGGTGCTGGGCTTCGTGATCTTCTTCGGGAACAATGGTCTGCTGAACCGTGCGCTCATGGCAGCACTCCCGCTGGATGAGCCTCCCCTGCGCATACTCTACTCCATGAAGGCGATCATCCTTGCCCACACTTTCTACAACTTTCCCATCTGCATCCGGTTGGTCTCCGCGGTGTGGAGCAGGGTGAATCCCAACTTGGAAAAGGCAGCAACAAGCCTTGGAGCGCGGAGGCTTCGGCTCTTCTGGCATGTGCTCCTCCCACAGATCTCTCCCGGCATCCTCGCTGCTGCCGCACTCATCTTCATCTACTGTTTCACGAGCTTCGCGATTATACTGGTGCTCGGCGGAGGGCCGCGGTACACCACCCTCGAGGTGGCCATTTACCGCTACGCGAAGGTGAGCCTGGATCTCAAGGCCGCAAGCGCCCTTGCCATCGTGGAGTCGGTCCTCTCGGTCATCTTCATGTACGCATACATCAAGTTCCAGAAACGGGTAAGCTTTGCCCAGCAGGTGCATCTCCGGTACGAGAAGAAGCCACTCGGCACGATGCTGAGAAGCCCTGCCGGAGTGCTCGCCGTGTTGTACCTCATCATCACCTTCCTCCTCATAATCGCGCCGATGGTCTCGGCGGTGGGGTACTCCTTCCTCAAGAGATCGGGCTGGGCGGGCAGGACCTCTTTCAGTTTTGAGTGGTATAGGAGGCTCATCACTGAGCTCAGCACAAGCGCGTTTGCGGTCTCCTACAGGGCATCGATCAGGAACAGCCTCTTCTTCGGCGCACTCACCGTGGCGCTCTCCCTCCCTCTGGGAACCTCGATCGCCTACCTCACCACGAGGAAGCGATTTCCCGGGAGAGGGCTGCTCGAGTCATTTGCCATGCTTCCCCTGGGCATCTCATCCATTATCCTTGGGCTCGGGTATATCAAGGCCTACCAGAGCCTCCCAGTAGACATCACGGGGAGCTGGTACGCCATTGCCTTTGCCCACACAGTTATCGCCTATCCCTTCGTGCTCAGGGCGGCCACTTCGGTGTTCAGAAAGATCAACCCGCGGCTCATTCAGGCGGCCCTGAGCCTCGGGGCAACACCCTGGCGCACCTTCTTTCGGGTCGAGCTCCCTATCATCAAATCCGGCCTCATCGCAGGGGCCACGTTCGCCTTTGCCATCTCTATCGGGGAGATTAATGCCACCCTGATGCTCTACAACCCGCAATTCACCACCATCCCAATCGCCATATACCGTCTCATATCATCCTACAATTTCTATGCAGCAGCGGCGCTGGGAACGGTGCTCATGGGGATCTGTTTTGCAGTGTTCCTTCTCATCGACAAAATCGGATTCGAGGTGTCCTGAATGAGCGTACAGCTTGAAAACATCACGAAGCGCTACCCTGATTTCTTCATTGACGTGGATTTCTCTGCAGCAAAGGGCGAGATCGTCACCCTGCTTGGACCAAGCGGGTGCGGAAAGACCACTACCCTCCACATTATCGCGGGATTCATACCACCTGACACCGGCAAAATATTTCTCAACGGTCAGGATGTGACCGCTCTCCCCCCGCACGGAAGAAGGGTGGGACTTGTGTTTCAGGATTATGCCCTCTTCCCCAACATGAACGTGTACAGGAACATTGCCTTCGGCCCGCGCATGCAGGGGTGGAGCAATAAACAGATCACCAGGAGAGTAAAAGAGCTTCTCTCACTCATCCGCTTGCCCGGCTCAGAACAGAGATCCGTCACAGAGCTGAGCGGAGGTGAGCAGCAGCGGATCGCTCTCGCTCGCGCGCTCGCGCCAAACCCCGAGCTCCTCCTCCTTGACGAACCGCTGAGCGCCCTGGACGCCAGGCTCAGAAAGCAGCTCAGGAGCGAGATCAAACGAATACAGCGTGAGCTCGAGCTTACCACGATCTACGTGACCCATGACCAGGAAGAGGCACTCGCCATTTCAGATCGAGTGGTGGTAATGCAGAATGGCCACATAGAACAGGCAGGAACCTCCTTCGATATCTACCACAGACCGAAGACCCGGTTTGTTGCCGAGTTCGTGGGAATCACAAATATGCTCGCCGCACGGGTGAGCGGCATGAAGGGGCGGTTCGTGCGCTTGGAGAGTCTTGAGGGGAGGTTTTTGGCAGGTTTTGACGGAGCACTCGAGAGCGGCCAGGAGGTCACGCTCTTGGTGAGACCGGAAAAGTGCACGCTCAACAATGAAAATACTGGAGGGAACAGGGTAAGGGGAAAGATAACCGAGTGCGAGTACCTGGGTGACAGCACGGTCATCTCCCTTGTGCTGAAGCAGGCTCTTTTCCGGGTGAAGCTCTTCGGGCCGCTCAGCTGCAGGGTGGGAGAAGAGGTCCAGGTGTCATTCTTACCCGAGGACTGCTGGCTCCTCAAAAGCTGAAATTGCGCAGAGCCGTTGGTGGGTCACAGAGGATTGCAGTTCCTCTCACAACCCGCCAAGCTTTTGCATGATCTCGTTCCACTTCTCCTGGAGGTAGCGCTTGAAAGCATACTCTTCGTGATAATCGTGGGATATCTCATCCGCCGCAGAGGACATCTCCTCGAAGAGCTCGCGCAGCAGAGGGTATACCCCGTCGGTTTTTTCAAGGGCAGCGGGGAGCTGAAAACGTGGGGCGAAGAGGGACTCTTTCAGCTTCTCGAACACACTGTCGTCGTCCACGCTGCTGTACGTCACACCACTGGTCTTCCTGACCGAGAGAACCTGCGCGGTCTCTTCCAGAGTCCTCTCCGGAACGTAGGCCGGGATCGGTTCCTGAACACCCTTTACCATGATCATGCCCACTTCCCTACACCGTACGAAGTCCTTCACTTCGTTATATACCGCCCCAGTGATCATGATCTCTCCGGGTTTTGCCGAGGTCTCCATCCTGGAGGCGATATTCACCACATCTCCGTATATGTCTTCCTCCTTGCGGATCACAGGGCCGGTGTGGATACCGATCCGAACAAAAAACCGCTCCTCGTCGACGGTGTACCGGTTGTGGTGACCCACCTCTTCCTGTATCTCAAGCGAGGCGAGCACCGCATTTATGGGCTGCTTGAACACGGCCAGGATCCCGTCTCCCATTTTTTTTATTATGTGGCCGTTATACCCCTCGACGCAGGGCTCCACGATTTCCTCAAAGGTCTTTACGAGGGACATGAGGCTCGACATGTCGACTCTGGTGGACCGGTCTGTATACCCTGCAATGTCGATGAAAAATACGGTGAGCAGCTGTGAGTGTTCCCTCCTGAACCTGAACTCAGCCTTTGCGTGAGATATGAGGCTCTCCTTTTCCCTGAATACCGCAGGTTCCTTCACCAGTGAGTCGGGATGGCCTCCTCCAAGCTTTTGCAAAAGGAGACGCTTCACCTCCTGCGAATGGGGGCCTATGCAGAGCTCGGACAAAAGCTCCCTGAGCTGCACATGTATACTGGGGTGATCCGATTCCACACAGTGCAGCACACTGGGAAGAACCTCTGATGTCAGGTACGCTTTCACCCTTCGAAGGAGAAGGGGCAGGAGCGCCCCGTCATCCGAATCAAGCCAGTCCTTGAGGATTCTCACCGCGTAATCGTCTCCGAGTTCGAGGAGGCTTACCAGCGACTCGACCCGCACCTCCCTGTCAGGATCTTCGAGAAGGAGATAGAGACGGTTCGTCAGCACATCCATGGGGACGCGATTGTCCCGCCCTGCGAGAGATCGCAGTATGTACACGCCCTGCGCCTTTGTCACAGGATTTGTCTTTCGCGTGAGGTCGAGAATGGTATGGAATATCGTCGCATCGCAGTATCGGGCAATGATCTGGGCGGCATCCTCTGCCACTTCCTGCTCACAGACCGCGTCAAATAGTCTCACGAGCACCTGGGAAACTCTGTCAATCCCTCTGAGATCCATGACTTTCAGTGTGTCGAGTATTCTGAACCGGAGCCCGCTCTCGGTGTCTGATTTAACCAAGAGTGCGAGGAGCGTGTCCACCACCTCCAGAGGCGGAAGAAACCGGGCTCCGTATATATAAGCCCGCTGAATCTCTCTGTTCTGTGTTCCTCGCCGAAATAACTGATGGAATTCCGGAACGATATTCTTTGCATAGAGCTCACACAGGGTGATGATGCAGGTAGCCTCAAGGTCTGCCACTTTTTCATTCCTTGAATAGGTGTGGATCTCCCATATCTTCTTCGCCGATTGTTTTACTCCCAGCCATCCGATCGCCCGTATCACACGATTGAGCCGCCTGAGCAGCATGGGGTTTTCCGGGTCCATGTTCTTCACGATGTTGTAGGTGTTGAGGCGCCGAATTCTCTCCGTCTCAGCAAAAAGAGGAACACACGCTTCGAACCGCCTTCTCTCCTCCTCCGGTTTGTCCTTCAACTCTTTTCTTATTCTGTCGATCAATTGGGTAGGGTCCTCGGAAGCACCCTCCTTGAAGTGCTGCTGGAGTTCAAGAACAAGCTCAGGAGGAACAACTCTCTCTGTGAGACGGGCAAGAAGGACTCCGAGAAGACTCTCCCGTCCTTTCACGCCCTTGAGTGAAATGTATCCCTTGCTTACCTTCTTGTAAAGAGCATCCAGATGTACGGTCGTCAGTGAGATGAGCTCGTTCACTGCCCGCGGAAAGCGTCGGTTCGTGAGATCAAGCACCTCTTTCAGCACACGGTCTATCAGTTTCTCCACTTCTTCATTAAAATATGGGAGGAGAAGGAGAACGCGAAAGCCCCGCTTTACAGAGGGTATGTGATCCTTGTGCTCCAGGATGCATCTGAGGAAGGTCTCCCATGCATCCGAATCTGCATTCTGGAGGAGGCCCAGTATCAGGTTGTTCTTGGGATTCGCACACTTCAGCAGGTATGTGCAGAGGTAGGTACCGAGAGTTCCCCCTGTAAAGGCGTGTGCGTGCTCCTCCATGCTCCAGAGGAAATCCGATGCAGAGCTGCTCTCTTTCTTCAAAATCTGTAAGAACGCCTTCTTCGCGATCCCCTCAGGTGCGTGTGGAATGAAGTAGGAAAGGGACTCATAGTCGCCGATCTGGATGAGACCGCTGACCGCTATCTCCTTCAGTGTGTCGGCCTGCTCCTGATCGATGAGGATGCTGCGATTAAGCTCAGCCACCCCGCTGTGGGAAGGAATGATTGCATTGACCGCTGAGAGAATTTCCGCTTTCTCATCGAGCTCGTGGAAAATTGGAAAGTACTTGAGGAGCTTCTCAACTGAAAGCGGGTCCTTGATTCTCGCGATTGCACGTATGGCTTCTATTCGTACGGATGATTTTGCCCGCTCGACGAGCTGGAACAGGTGTGGAATCGCCTCCAGGTTGTTCTCCGAGGCTGCGGTACGAATCGCGGTGACGCTCAGTTCCTCATCTGGGCTGTAGAAATAGTGTGAAAGGACCGTGAAAACTTCAATTTCGGAAAAGTTCCCCAGAGCGGACAGTAGTGTGAGTGTGCGTTCTTTCCCGTGGCCCTCAGGAGATGCAGCGCTCGTCATCTCTCCTCACTTTCCACTGGGGTATACGCTCAATGTATCACAATGAGCAGATTTCGTAAAGGGCCTGATTCGACCCGGAGCAAAAGGATTGCCCTGGATTCCCTTTTGCTCCTTCTCTTTCTATATTATCATACAAAAAGCAATTATACTATACCTATCGTCACAAACATACCGAATTAAAGAGATTGGATGTATGGCAAAACCGGGCTCACGGAATATACTGTTTATCACTTTTCTTTTCATCGCCGGAGTGGTAGCAGCACTCACACTCTGGTTCTTCGTGTTCCTCCCCATCCGGATGATGGAATCCTTCGCTTTCACGCCACTCGCGATTACTGAGGAGGACTTTGCCTCTGCAAAGAGAAAACTCGAGGTATTCAGGAGCGAAAAAAGGACCCTCATCCTCACGCGGGAGGAGAGTGGCGCACTATTGAAGCAGTTCCTCGAGGCTGAGCTCGATTTCGAGATACCCGATATCCTCCTTCGATTCGAAGGAGAGCATCAGGTCACCGCGCTCTTTCGAAGCAAGATCACTGAGGTTCCAAGCACCGGATTGTTCTCCTACATGACCAGGAAGAGCGGCACCGAGTACACCACCACCCTTCTCAACGCACGTGTCTCGGTGGATGAGGGAAACCTTTCCTACCGGATCGATGACTTCCGGATAGGAAGAATAAAGATACCGTCTTTCCTCATTTCCAGGATCACACGGGAAACCAGGAGTTTTTCGGACATCCATCTGAAATCGATCCACTTCCGGGGAGACATTCTCACGGTTGAGCGGACAGAGGAATAGATCGATTTTCTCTCCTCAGCATGTGAATACTCCGGTGTGCAGCGCACAGAGAGGTGATCCCCCTGCCCTGCAGGGCCGGACTTTTTGCTTTACTTTGCATTTCACAGATGATACATTTTGGAAGTGTCTCCGTACCCGGGATGTAGCGCAGTTGGTTAGCGCGCATGGTTTGGGACCATGAAGTCGTGAGTTCGAGTCTCACCATCCCGAACTTGCGTCTGTAGCTCAGGTGGATAGAGCAACAGCCTTCTAAGTTGTGGGTCGCAGGTTCGAGTCCTGCCAGACGCGAACGTGGTGAGCGTAGTTCAAATGGTAGAGCGCGAGACTGTGGATCTCGTTGTTGTGGGTTCGAGTCCCATCGCTCACCCATACGTGCGAACAGGGTGTTTGCCTGGTGGATAGGGGGTATTACAACATCCCGTGCGCATCACCATGCGTCCGTAGCTCAGCTGGATAGAGCAGTGGACTTCGAATCCAAAGGTCGCAGGTTCAAGTCCTGCCGGGCGTACAACACATTGGGCCGTTAGCTCAGCAGGTAGAGCAGCAGACTCTTAATCTGCGGGTCGGAGGTTCGATCCCTCCACGGCTCAAATGTTTTATTTGTAGGTGAATGGTATTTCTGATCTACTGATCAGTCTTATTCATTGGAGAAATAGGGAACACACGCGGAAAGACTGTTTGCATGACCTGCGACTACGTTGCTCAATTCGAAATCACATATATCGATTTTGCAAACCCGGACTTAGAGGCATCCAGCACGGAAAGATCCTTTTTTACCCCATTTATCCAGTAACACGGGACATCGACGCTGGAACTGTTTTTCGTTTGTCCCGCAATATATACATCGGTTCCTGAAATGACTATAGATTGCGCCCGGCCTTCTTTGGATGAATCAAGCACCGGCAGATCATCCCTCACCCCGTTCTTCCAGTAGCACGGAACAAAGACAGAGGAGCTGTTCTGGGTATGCCCTGCAATATATATATCGGAATCTGAAACAAATATCGACTGCGCGTACCCATCTTTGGAGCTGTCAAGCACATCGGTCAAATCGGTCCTTACATCATTCTTCCAGTAGCACGGAACGTATA
>Ga0180438_10009277_pt1 | contig 12298 bp, 8 predicted proteins | sample SS_ome_12_FD_132455 | JGI IMG/M metagenome (GOLD analysis project Ga0180438, IMG submission 132455) | Hypersaline lake sediment archaeal communities from the Salton Sea, California, USA - SS_3_D_2 metaG | ecosystem: Environmental > Aquatic > Non-marine Saline and Alkaline > Hypersaline >...
ATAGGAAATGGCCGTCCTCGATCTCGCAAGAGACGTCCTCGATCTCCAGCCGCCGGTCTTGTTCTTCTTCGCCGTCCTGCTCGGCGTCGGACTCGAGCGACTCCAGGATACGCTGCTTTTGCGATTCCCAATCAAGTCCACTCGTGGAGACACCGACGGCAGAGGCCCTCGACTTCCGGGCCTGGGCGAGTTCCTGATCGAGCGCTTCGTTTCGGGTCCTCAGCTCGCGGAGGTCTTCCATGGCCATTTCGTAGCGGCGCCTCATCTCGCCCCCCGAGTCGTCTCCTGCCGGCGGCGCCTCGGCCAGTTGTCGCTCGACCTCGGAGAGCCGAGCGGCCGTGGCTTCCAGGTTTGTCTGGGTTTGGCCGAGGCGCTCTGCGAGGGCGTCCCGTTCGGCTCGCAGGGCTTCGACTCGCGCTTGCCCGGCGCCGCCGGCCTCGGCTGCCTGGTCCGCGTCCTGGCGGAGCTGGTCGTACTGTTGGCGGAGCGCTTCGATCTGGGTGTGCAGCTCGGCCTCGCGGCAGCGGCCGGCCTCGATCTCCGCGCTGATCTCCTTCTGCCCGGCCAGGGAAGTGCGCAGCTCTTCGGTCTGCTGCTGAAGTCGCTGGCACTGCTGGTCGATCTGGGCACGGAGCTGGGCCGCCAGCTCGGCGGCCTCGCTTTCCTGCTGACGCTCCAGTCGCCGTGCCAGCTCGTCCCGTTCGGTTCGAAGGGCCTCCCGTTCGGCTCGGACGGCCTCCAGTTGTCCAAAGTCGACGCCGTGCTCCTTGGCGGCCTGGGATGCCTCCTCGCGAAGCTCGTCGCACTGCCGGCGGAACGCCTCGATCTGGTTGTGTAGTTCGGTCTCGCGGCGGCGGCTCGCCTCGATCTCCGCGCTGAGCTCCTTCTGCCCGGCCAGGGCAGTGTGCAGCTCGGCGGTCTGCTCTTGGAGTCGCTGGCACTGCTGGTCGATTTGGGCCCGAAGCTGGGAAGCGAGCTCGGCGGCCTCGCTTTCCTGCTGGCGCTTCAGCCGCTCGGTCAGTTCGTCCCGTTCGGCGCGAAGGGCTTCCCGTTCGGCGCGAAGGGTCTCCAACTGCCCAAAGTCGACGCCGTGCTCCGTGGCGGCCTGGGACGCCTCCTCGCGAAACTCGTCGCACTGCCGGCGGAGCGCCTCGATCTGGCTGTGCAGCTCGGCCTCGCGGCGGCGGCCCGCCTCGATCTCCGCGGCGAGGTCCTTTTGCTCGGCCAGGGCAGCGTGCAACGAGGCGGTTTGCTCCTGGAGCCGCTCGCACTGCTGGTCGATTTGGGCCCGGAGCCGGGCCGCCAGCTCGGCGGCCTCGCTTTCCTGCTGGCGCTTCAGCCGCTGGGCCAGCTCATCCCGTTCGGCGCACAAGGCCTCCAACTGCCCGTGGTCGACGCCGTGCTCCGTGGCGGCCTGGGATGCCTCTTCGCGAAGCTCGTCGCATTGCCGGCGGAGCGCCTCGATCTGGTTGTGCAGCTCGGCCTCGCGGCGGCGGCCCGCTTCGATCTCCGCGCTGAGATCCTTCTGCCCGGCCAAGGCAGTGCTCAGCTCTTCAGTCTGCTGCTGGAGCCGCCCGCACTGCTGGTCGATTTGGGCCCGGAGCTGGGAAGCGAGCTCGGCGGCCTCGCTTTCCTGCTGGTGCTTCAGCCGCTCGGCGAGCGATTCATACTGCCCGAGCGCCTCGCGGTGCGTCTGGGTCCACTGATCTTGGCGCGTCTCGATGTCCTCTTTGAGCTGAGCCAGGGCATCGAGCCGGCTCTGCACCTGCTCCGAGCGGGTTTCGATCTCCTGCTTGGCTTGAGCGGTCTCGGCACGGTCGCGGTCGAGCGATGCGGAAATCTGCTCGATCTGCTGGGCGAGCTGAATTTGGGCCTGGTCCAGCCGCGACCGCTGCGCCGCGAGAAACTCCCGCACGCGGGTTCGCTGCTGGTCGAGCGTTTGGGTGATCTCGGCGGCCCAGGTCTCCTCGCCGGACGTCGAGCTGGAGAGGTCTTCCATGGTGACGGGATGTGGAGTGTTGGGTCAGGCAGCCGCGGCGCCGAGGATCCTTGTGCCACCTCGGATCGCACGGTCTGACGACGAAGTTCTTGTCCACAAATGATATAGGTTACGGCAGCCGGACGGTCAAAACCCACTGGCGTTCTGTAACGCCTCGCGCGGTTGTGCGGCTAGTTGCGCTCGGACGGAAGCCCTGCGATGAATCGCAGCAGTTGTGATTCGAGCATCCGCCAGTCGTCGCCAAAGACCGCCGAAAAGTCGGCCGTCCGCTCGGCGGCCGTATAGGGCCGAAGGGGCGGACGGTTCGCGGTCCGCGCCAGGTATTCGGCGTACTTGCCGCGCTGCGTCTCGACGAGGTAAAAGGTCAGCGCCCAGGCTTCGGCGTACGCCGCCGCCGGAGCGACCTGAAAGAAGCGATCGGAGGCGATCAGTTCGGCCAATAGCTCCGGCTTGTGTCCGGCGGCCGCCAGCCGGCGAAACTGCTCCAGCAGCCCGAAATGAATCCGATCGGCCAGCCGCGTGTTGTAGCGGCTGTTGTAGACGCCGGGGGCCTCGAACATCGTGGCCAGCCCTTCGACCACCCAATAAGGCGGCGGCGTAAAGCGGCTGTGGATGCCGGTGTTGAAGGCGGTCTGGTGGGTGGCTTCGTGGATGGCCACGGCGGCGTTTTGTTGCCAGCCGTCCGAATCGCCCACTTTGCCGCCGCTGGCGTCGTAGAGAACGATGCGGTTGGACGGGAGGTAGTAGCAGCCCAAAACGCCTGTTCCGGCCGGGCTCCCCTCTCCGGCCGTGCAGCGGATGAAATCGTCGCTGCTGCGGCAGACGACGCCGATCAGGGGGCACCGGGGCTCGTCGAGCTGGAACCCGCGGACCGAGAAATAGTGGAAGAACGAGCGATACAGCTCTTCGAAGCGCTGCGCCCAGCGGTCCCGCTGGCCGCGAGGGTGGGCGACCAGGTAGTGCCCGCTGCCGGTCACCTCGTATCCACCGCCCAACTCCCGCAGCAGCGTCGCCCGCAGCTCCGAGGTCGAATAGGCGCGGAATCGACTGGCGGTTTTTCGGAACTGGGTGGCCTCGCCGGGGGCGAACTGCCAGAGCCGCCCGTCTCTTGCCAAAAGGTGCACTTCGCGGTGGTTCCAGGCCAGCGGCGTTCCTTCGATCTTCCGGCCCTCGAGCACCAGCTCGATCATCCCGCTTTGGCTCGATTCGGCCTTGGCCCAAGCGGCCGCTGCCGCCAGCGCCCACGCCGTCAACAGGGCGATTCGCATGGTTCCCAAGGTCCCTTGTGCCGTCACGTTGCCGACAGCCGGCCGCGGCATCCGGCCGCAGCCGCCGCAAAAAGTATAGCTTTCGCGCTGTCGAGGCCGCGAAACCCCGCCTCTGCGGCCGGTTCCCGGCTCGGCCCGCTTGCTTGAGGCCGCCAGCCCCACGCGCTAAGATGGAGGAGGATGAGAGCCAGGCCTTTTGTTGCGGAGACCCTCCTCCCGGAGACCGAAGCGTGATCACTTCATCGATTCTGCTGGCCGGGCTGCTGGCGGGACAGGTCGGCGCATCCGGCGACTCGCTCGAGCTGGAGGTCCGCAGGCTCGTCCGCCAGCTCGACGCCCCGCAATTGGCCGAGCGAGAGCAGGCCGAAAAGCGGCTCGTCGAACTGGGCCCCGACGTCCTCGACCGCCTGCCGCCGATCACCGACCGCACGCCCGCCGAGATCCGCCAGCGACTCGGCCGCGTTCGCTTTCAGTTGGAGCGGGCCCTGGCGGAGTTGGTCGTGCGGGGTTCGCGGGTGACGCTGTCTGGGGCGGCGTTGCCGCTGGGGAAGGTTCTCGCCGCCTTGGAAGAGCAAACGGGGAATTCCATCGCCGGCGGACGTTTTGACCGGCCGGACGCGCCCCAGCCCGTGCTGAGCGTGGACTTCGACGACTCCCTCTTCTGGCCCGCGCTGGACGAGGTGGCGGACAAGGCCGGTTTGACGATTGATCCGTACGCGGTGGAGGGGGCGATTCAGCTTGCGCCCCGGGTGGGTGAACCGCGGCCGCGGCGCGAGGCTGCCGCCTACAGCGGCCCTTTCCGCTTCGAGCCGGTCCGCATCGAGGCGATTCGCGACCTCCGCGATCCGGCCGGCCAGTCGCTCCGCTTGACGCTGGAGGTAGCCTGGGAGCCGCGGCTGGCGCCGATCACGCTCCAGCAGCGGATGGCCGACGTCCGCGCGATCGACGCGGAGGGCAACCCGCTGCCGGTGGACAGCCGGCAGGCCCAGCTCGAGGTGCCGGTCCGCCCCGATTCGATCGCCGTGCCGCTGGTGATTCCGCTGGCGCTTCCCGGGCGGGACGTGACGCGGATCGCCCGCCTCGAAGGCAGCCTCAGCGTGCTCGTGCCCGGCAAGATCGAGACGTTCCGCTTCGACAATCTGGAGGGGGCCGAAAACGTCGAGAAGCGGGCGGCCGGAGTCACGGTGTTCCTGGACAAGGTGCGGAAGAACAACTCGATCTGGGAGGTGCTCGTGAGGGTTCGTTTCGACGCGGCGGCCGGCGCGCTCGCCTCGCACCGCAACTGGATCTATGAAAACGAAGCCCACCTGGAAAACCCGCAAGCAGAGCCGGTTCCTTTCGACGCCTTCGAGACGACGCGGCAGACCGAGAACGAGGTGGGCATGGCCTATCTTTTCGCCATCGACGACCCCCTTGCCGGCTACCAGTTCGTCTACAAAACGCCCGGGCTGATCCTTTCGCGGACGATCGACTACCAGATCGAAGACGTCCCGCTGCCCTGAGGGGATGTGCCGGCATGGAGCGGATTCGATCGATCGACGACTCGCGCGTGGCAGCGTATCGGAACTTGCGAGATCGGACGCTTCGCGGCGAGAGCATCTTCATTGCCGAGGGCGAGCTGATCGCCCGCCGGCTGCTGGCCAGCCGCTACCCGACGGAATCGCTGTTCGTGGCCGAGAAGCTGGCCGACGAGTTCGAGCAGGCGGTCGGCGACGTGCCGTTGTACGTGGCGACGGAGCAGTTGCTGCGCGAGGTTGTGGGGTTCGCTTTTCATCGCGGCGTACTGGCCGTGGGGCGGCGGGCGAGTTTTTGGACCCTCGAGGAGATGATGGCCGCCGCCACGGCGAGCAATCGCAAGCCGAGCCCCGGCGGCTGCGGCCTGGTCGTTTGCCCCGAGGTGACCAGCCCGGACAATCTCGGCCTCATCTTCCGCTCGGCCGCCGCTTTCGGCGTTGAGGGCGTGCTCCTGGGGAGCCGCTCTTGCGATCCGCTTTCCCGCCGGGCGCTGCGGCTGTCGATGGGCGGGGTGTTCCAGGTGCCCTGGATCAAGACCGACGACCTGCCGCGGGTCCTCCAAAGGCTGAAGGCGGATTGGCGGTTCGAACTCTGGGCCACTGTGTTGGATGAGAAGGCAGAGCGGTTGGATGCGGTCGGCTGGCCTCCCTGCGTCGGCCTGCTTTTGGGCAATGAATTCGATGGGCTGGGAGCACCCTGGCTTGCGCTCTGCGACCGCCGCGTGACGATTTCCATGCAGCAGGGCGTCGACTCGCTGAACCTCGGCGTCGCCGCCGGCGTGTTTCTCTACGAAATGAAGTGCCGCCGGAAGCAGACCGGTAGCAATAGCAGATGAGACTGCCTCACGCCGTCTCGCGCGGCGATGGCCCGGCTTCTGCCGCCAGCGGCTTCACCTCCAGCGGGTCGCTGGGGTCCAGTGCCAGCAGTTCTTGGGCGACTTGGCGGGCCTTCTGAGACTTGCCGAGCCCTGCAAGGCACTCGGCCAGGGCCTTGCCGGCCTTGAAGAAAGGCCGATTCGCCGGCAGGGAGTAGGGAAGCACAACGGGCGGTTCTATCTCGGCAAGCGCCCGCAAACCCAGCTCGAATGCGTATCCGAGATGTCCGCGAGCGAGCTGGAGATCGCCCTCGTCCAGCGCGATCCGGCCGAGCAACTGGTGGGCTTCGAGCAACTGGCCACAATCCTCCAAGAGCCACCGCAACTCGTCGACGGCGACGTCGATTTCGCCGGCTTCGAGCATCTTGTGGACCTCTTCCATGTCCTCGGCCCGTTGGCGCACGCAGGGCGGATGGACCAGCTCGAATGCGTTGCCTCCGCTCAGGCGGCGGACGCCGATCCGCTCGGGCCGGCGGGGCCGTTTGCTCGACGGTCCGTATCCTTTGCGTTGGTTTCGCTTCACGACAGCGCGCCGAAAGGTGCTAGTCTGCAGCTGGAGTGCTCCGTCCGACGAAGAACGCCGGCTTGGGAGATAGCGGGGACTGCGAGCATGTCACGCGGTCTCGTCTTCACACCCAAAAAGGGCAACGTGGCCTCTTATGCCCGAAGGTTGGAAAAGAAACTCTGGACTGGTTGCATCCCCGCCCACGCAAAAGCCGAAATATCCCGGCACACGTGCAAGCAGATAGTTTCGGAAGTCTCGTTCCGCGGACGGAAAGATGTCCGCGAGAATCAATACTTCTCCCAACTTGCGTCTGTTGATTGCGAAAAGCTCTGGCACGGAAAGCTCGACCATCCAGATGTTCCCAAGACCCTGCATTTCTCGGAGCAGGGTGATCACTTCTCGTTGCACCGAACCTCCTTGCCAATCGGCAAGGAGAGCAAGGTGGTCCGCGTACCTCCGTGCATCAATGAGAATGGGACGCAATACGAGCAGATTCTGGTTCGCATAGGACTGAAGCCGCCTTCCCCAGACCAAATTGAGCTCGGGGAGCTGTGGAAGCAGCCTGAAGAGGTAGTCAGCACCAATGACCTCAGCGGCGATGGAATTCACTTTTACGTCTTGCGGGAAAGTTGCGATGACGTACGCGACGCAGTTGGGTTGCTTTTCACATGCGCGCGGCTTGCCCCTCAGTCTATCGCAAATAGGATTGGCGTAGAGGAAATGACGTGGAATGCAGTAGTTGGAACCCCAGTTGTCGTCGTGCGCAAGGAACGTACTCAGCCATTGCTCGCTTGGAACATACACGGTTCCGGCACCGACGCGAAAATACGACAACTCGGCATTCGCCACCCACATGTCCTGGTTGAAGGTGTGCCCGAAAACGGGGATAGTATGGAAATCGTGGGCGCTGGTTTCAAAGAACAGAATAGCTGGATAGCCGGATTCGATGCTCCCATAGAGCCATTTTTGAAAAGGCGGCGGTGTCAGGTCTGGGCTGACCTTTGTATACTTGGCGACGAAGCACTGTGCACCGGCAGCTTTAAGCACGGCCACCATCTTCTCCGAAGAAAGGCCATCGTCGGCGATCGTTGTTACATGATCAATGCCAATTTCCGGAAGGGAGTTCATCTCCCGGTAAGTCATATCGCCGTCGGGGTGATACCGCGCAGCCGCCGTGCGACACGCGACATGAGCACAGCAGTTAGTCTTGCCGTTCTGTTGTGCGTACAGGTAGCCATTGATAGTGAAGGACCGTTCTCCCACGCGGCATGTCCACATTTGTGACCCGCGCACAAAGTTATTGGCATGGCGGCTCGGAATAAGCACGGATTCATAGACGCACGTTGACAGAGCTCCAGAACTGTCAGTGTCTTTCTTGATGATCGTGTACCCGAGAAAATGCTCGTTAGAAACGGACGCCAGAGCTCGACGTGACGAGAACCGTTTTGTGAAAAAACTGTATCGCCAAGCTTGACTTGTGACCGGCCCGCCGAGGCGTTTCGCCAAATCCTCGTTCTCCTCCACCAGATCCGCGGCACTTCCTGTGTCCAACTCCTCGACAACCATCGTTCGTCCGTCGTGAGCTCGAATTTGCGACATCGTTCTCCGAAGGGGCCAGAACTCCTCTCCGGAAAACCAATGGTCAACGAAATCGAAGTTCGAGAAGTCAGGCGGGGAGATTGGGAACGGCTTTGGAGACCGTCCAGGAGAATTGCGCGCGAAACGCTCCATTTGGCGTCTTCCACAGCTCGCATGAAAAACCGCCAGGATCGCAGGAAAATCCTGACACGCGCGAGACGCAGAGGCCTACTTCACAACCGGAAGCCTACTTGACAATGATGTTAGCCTCCCGTGACTCCTGCTCGAAGCGCTGTAGCGCGCGAAGGTACTGGGGAACATCATTGTTTCCAAAGTTGATCTTGCAGCGCACCAAATCCTTCGCGTCCACGGTCGCGGACATCTTTTGCGCCAATTCCCGCGAGTCACAGGAAGCTGTTGCCTTGGGTTCTCCCATTGGACGCTCCTCCTGCATGAGTCTGCTACACACACCTGCCACTCAAGCTTAAATTCAGAAGTCTACCGCCGCAAGGACGAATTACAAGCACCCCCCAAAGAGAAGTGTTCGTGACGACCGCGGATCCGCACCCCCCGATACGGGGGCTATTATCCTCGAATCGGCGTTCTTAGGCAAGTTTCTCCAAATAATCCTTCTTCGATGCCACATTGGAGAGGGGATGAGGGTGCGGTCCAAAGGGCACTCGCGCCGATGGCGCCCTAGCGATCACAATCGTATGAGTGCTGCCAACCACCAACTTCATGCGCTTCGCGCAAATGCAGGAGTCCGCTGCCCGCACGATTTACCCAACGAGCGTCAGGAGTCTTTTCCCCACACAGTTTAGCGCTACCCATCGATTTGGCCACCGACATGCACCGCCCAGAATCCCGTGTTTTGCTTGGAATGCCGTCTCCCGTGCCGGTCGATCGCCGCTGGCTGGCAAGCTTTCGCCGCCGCCTGCGGACGTGGTACGCCCGGAACGCGAGAAAGCTGCCGTGGCGCACCAGCCGCGACCCTTACGCCGTCTGGGTGAGCGAGATCATGCTCCAGCAGACCCAGGTGGCGACGGTCAAGCTGTACTTCGAGCGGTTCCTGGCGGCGTTTCCCACGATCGAGGCGCTCGCCCAGGCCGACGAGCACGACGTGCTGCGGCTTTGGGAAGGGCTCGGCTACTACCGCCGCGCCCGGCAGATGCACGAGGCCGCGGGGATCCTCGTCCGCGACCACGGCGGCCGCTTCCCTCGCGACGCCGAGACCGTCCGGCGGCTGCCGGGCGTGGGCCGCTACACGGCCGGGGCAATCCTTTCCATCGCCTTCGACGCTCGCGAGCCGATCCTCGAGGCCAACACCACGCGGCTGTTTAGCCGACTGTTGGCCCTTCGCGGCGAGAAAAAGGGGACAGGCACAGTTTGTGCGAAGCCGGGCAGCGACCGAAGGTTGGTCGCGGGCCGCTGCGGCAAATTGTACCTGTCCGCTTCTTCATCGGCCCAGCTCCTCTGGGCGATGGCCGAGGCCGTGCTGCCGCGGAAGGACACCGGGGCGTTCAACCAGGCCCTGATGGAGCTGGGCGGCAAAGTCTGCCTGCCGAAGAGGCCCCGCTGCGATGGTTGCCCCGTGGCTCCCCTTTGCCGGGCGCTGGCCGAAGGCATCCAATCGAGCATTCCCCCAGCAAAGCCGAAGCGGGCGATCCAGCCGCGGCACGAGGCGGCCCTGATCGTGCGCCGCGGGCGCCACGTGCTCGTTTGGCGATGCCCGGAAGGCGGCCGCTGGGCGGGACTGTGGGACTTCCCCCGCTTCCCCGTCGACGCGGCAAGGTCCGAACCGATTGCCAGCCAGCTCGGCGACCAGCTCCGGCAGCAGACCGGCGTCGTCGTCGAGGCGGGCCGGCATCTTGCGACGCTCAAACACAGCGTCACGCGATTCCGCATCACGCTCGACTGCTTCGAGGCCCGCTGGCTCTCCGGCCCGAACGCCGCGGGCCGCTCGAGAGAGCTTCGCTGGCTTCGCCCTGCCGAGCTGGCCGACTACGCTCTGAGCACCACCGGCCGCAAGCTGGCCGAGCTTGCCTTGCGGCGAGCCTAAGGCGGCGCGAGCGCTATTGGACCGCCGAGAAGTATTGCCGGGCGGCCGCGTCGAGGGCGTCGGCGCTCAATCGCAGGGGCAGCTTCTCGAAGCGGCAGAACGTCTCTACCTGCTGCACGAGATCGCGGGGGTGGCAGAACCGCATCTTCCGCCCGGCCCGCCGATAGTGCTCCTCGACCAGGTGATCGGCGGCGGCGGCGCAGTATTCGACGCCCATCTTCCTGCAGATCTGTTCCAGCATGCCGCGGAACTCGGCGTCGGTGGGGTCCTCGGCGAGGATCTTGTAGGGGATCCGCCGCAGGAAGGCCTCGTCGACCAGGTCGCTCGGCTCGAGATTCGTGGAGAAGACGATGAACTGATCGAAGGGGACCTGGATCTTGCGGCCGCTGGCCAGGTTGAGGTAGTCGTGCCGCTTGTCCAGCGGGACGATCCAGCGGTTCAAGAGCTCGGCGGGACTGATCCGCTGGCGGCCGAAATCGTCGATCACCAGCGTGCCGCAATTGCTCTTCAATTGCAGCGGGGCCTCGGCGATACCGGTCGACTTGTCCGTGCGGATCTCCAGGTTGTCCATCGTGAGCTCGCCGCCGACGATCACCGTAGGGCGGCGGATGCGGACCCAGCGCTTGTCGATCTTTTCGTCCACGGCGACGTTGTCGGACGCCACCACGGACAGCTCCTCGTGGTTGCCCGGATCATAAAACCGGATGATCTCCCCCCAGGCGCTGATGGCGCGGGGAATCCAGACGCTTCCGCCGTAGGCCCTCGTGACACGCTCGGCGATGCACGTTTTGCCGTTGCCGGGAGAGCCGTAAAGGAAGAGTCCCCTGCCGAAAACCACGGCTCGCCCCACGCGCTTGAGCATTTCTTCGCTGAGATACAAGTCCGAGAACGCCCGGCGGAAGTCTTCGCGCGTAGGAGTGACTCTCTGCAGGGACTGGGCCATCACGCTGGCGACGTAGTGTTCCAGGGCGACGGGGGCGGCTCCGAAGTAGGTACACTGGCGGGCGTGGCGACGAGCGCGGTCGGCGCCGCTTTCGGTCAGCTCGTAGACGTAGTCGTTGAGCTTCGCCGAGCCTTTGAACGTCACGAGCTGCTCGTTCTTCAGCGAGCGGAACTCTTTCTCGATGAGGCCGAACGGCAGCGCGATCTGGGCGGAAATGGCGGCCCCGGTGGTTGTGCCGCGGTTTAGAAGGAACTTCAGAATCAGGGCCTCGACTTCGCTTTCCGTGAGTCCCGCCTCCTTCAGAGAGACCGGCGCCAGGGGAACGAACTTGCCGCCGTCACCGGCAGGAACCGATCGCAGCGGATCACGACATTCGGCTGCCGGATCGGTCGCGGCAAAGCCCAGCTCTTCATCGCGGCGGAGTGGCCCGACGCGGCGCTGCTTGGCCACCACGGCCCAGCACTGGTCGTCGCCGTTGCTGCCGTCCACCCGCTGCTCGATGCACATCGCCAACTGTTCGAGCCGTCGCTCAAACTCCGGATCGAGCGATTGATTCTGTGTTGCCATGGGATTGCCTGGTGTTGGCGTTCTGCGGTTCGCGCGGACGCGCGCCCTTTGCCTGCGGTCACTCCGGCGACCGCTTTGGCGTTGCCGTGTGATGCCCCAGAAACGTACGTCGCGAATTCCTATGCGACAACCATGGTTTTGGCATTCGGATCGCAGGCAAAAAATTAATAGCGATAAGGTGTGTATTTGGCGGAAGTTCGCTTTTTCTCGAAGAGACAACAAGCACCCCCCCTTCAGGCGCAGCGATTCGCCGCAAATTGGTTGCCTGTGTTGCCTGCCGTGCTATGGTTGGGCAGTAGCGCTCTCGAAGCGAGGACTGCGAGGCGAGAATCACTCGCCAAATCCTCGCCGCTCGCGGCACGGTGCCGCCGACGCTGCTATCGCCTCGCGACTCCAGAAAATTGGGCAGGGGCAAACCGATGAGCACGTCTTGTTTGGCTTCCGCCGAGGGCAGCATGGTGCCGGTGGCGGTTCGAACGCTACTGCCGTCGACTGAGGTCCAATTCGACCTCTATATCCTTCACGGCGAGGGCGGTCAGCCACGCCTCTTCCGGCACCGCGACTACCCGCTCAGCCAGGAAGACCTCGACAAGCTGTTGGAGCGCGGCATCCACACCCTCTACGTCTCGTACGGCGACACGAAGTCCTACAGCGACTATTTGCTCGCCCGCGTCATGGAGGACGAAAACATCCCGCCCGCCAAGCGCTACGAAGTCCTTCGCGAGGCGGCCAGAGCCGTGCTCACCGCGGCGCTTGCGAGCAAGAACGTGGACCGCGTGGTGGGGGCCACGGGGGACGTGTCAGGCCAGATGGTCGGCACGATTTGCAGCAGCAACGCCGTGCTCTTTGACATCTTCCAGGTCATGGCGCACGACTACGGCACGTTTGCGCACATGATGAACTCGGCCACGTACGCCGTGCTGCTGGCTTACGCCTTCGGAATATCCGGCGAGCGGGAGTTGATCGAGATCGGGCAGGGCGCCCTGTTGC
>Ga0180438_10009278_pt1 | contig 12297 bp, 10 predicted proteins | sample SS_ome_12_FD_132455 | JGI IMG/M metagenome (GOLD analysis project Ga0180438, IMG submission 132455) | Hypersaline lake sediment archaeal communities from the Salton Sea, California, USA - SS_3_D_2 metaG | ecosystem: Environmental > Aquatic > Non-marine Saline and Alkaline > Hypersaline >...
CTGGTAACTTTTGCCTTATCTCCTACCATATTCCATTTGGCGAGTGCCCCATTCACCCCGATTATCTTGATATCTTTGTATTCTAATTCGGCAAGTTTTTCTTGCACTTTCTTGAAGCCATAGCCATCGGAAACAATGACAATATTCGGATGTGCGATACGATCAGGTTCAAATGTTCCTCGTATGTTTTTGGCATTTGCGAGTTCATTGCTCAAGAAAGTCGCATAGTCGCTCTCTGAGTCGAGTCTGTTTAGATCAAGATAAGGAACGTTTGGCTCACAAAAATTTCGGACCCAAATTCCTGCCTCACTCAAGAGGTATTTGTTGCGATTCTTCTTTTTGATTATCATTTAGGATTACAAGGTATCAATTGGAAACATGGAGCTTCGCCATCTCCCGCTAGAGTGGATTTGCCAAACTCTATGGGAACTGGGCCGCCTTTGTAAACGAGTGGCACCTCGATATTTTCTGGAACTTCCAACCTAGCTGTAATTTCGGATGGAATTTTAACTTCAATGGAATCAGGGATGCCTGTGACCGGGATTTCCTTGGGAAGACCCGAAGCATCTAACTGGATTTTTTCTGGGAAGTCGCTCGCGGGTTCCAAGATCAACGCAGCAGGTATTTCCGAAGCATCCAACTTGATTGCCTCTGGAACATTAGATGCATTTAGTTCAATCGTTCTTGGAATTGTATCTTGTCCGATGATTTGAATGTCGGTCGGAATAATGTCTTTCAATTCTACCTGAATATTCGGAATCTTCGGCACATCCAATTTCAATGTTTCTGGGATGTCGTGCTTTATTCTGATTTCGGGGAATACAGGAGCAATGATTTTGATTTCCGATGGAATGCCCAAACTATTGGGGTTTATTTCCACTGTCGGTTCTGATTCAAATGGTTCGGCCAAGAAATCTTCATCAAAACCCAACCTCTTGGCGGCCTGGGCGGCAAGTGGGGAATATCCGAACATACTAGTGCCGCCATTCGAACATTCCACGTTCACCGTGATCTCACATGAACATGTAATTGTGGGAACATCTCCCCAACAAACACTAAGGCATGGAGGTTCGCCCCACTCGACAGATATCACACTAGGAATATCACAACCTACTATCGAAATGGTACTGGGAATATCACAACCTACTAGCGAAATGGTACTTGGGATATCATGTTCAACGACAACCGATATTGTGGCACTGACATTGACATCGACATCGACGGAAATATCATCCCCCGTTACAGATATTATGCCAGTTTTAAAGGCCACCATGTTCGCAAAATCACCATAATCGGTCACCGAGATTCTGCCTTCATAAAAGGCCGACATTCCAGCGAAACCACCCACATCGGTCACCGAGATAATTCCGGTCTTCATGGCTTCAAGGTCATGAAGATTATCAACTATAGAGATAACACTAGGATCAGGCCCACCAACAATTTGTATAACACTAGGATCAGGCCCACCAACAATTTGTATGTCGCTCGGAATTGCAGGATCGGGTCCAGTGATCTGTATTTCGCTCGGAATTGGAGGATCGGGTCCAGTGATCTGTATCTCGGTCGGAATCGGAGGATCGGGTCCAGTGATTTCAATTATACTCGGAATATTGGGAACTATTGTGATTATACTTGGAATCGGTGGCTCAATGAGTATTATAGATGGAAGCGTCGGCTCTAACGTGATTATAGTAGGAATCGGAGGAACGAGACTAATTATAGACGGAACGTTGATGTTAAAACTGATTCCGCTGATTCCAAAACCAATATCTGGAAATACGAACTGAGGAATTTCTAGATTAACATCTGTATCAACATCTGGAATGACAATCTCGGGGAAATCCGGTGGCGGCGGTATCGGAAGCAAAAAGTCTTCCAGAATCTCGGGAGCAACTGGTTCATCTGCTTCTGTGCGAGTAATCGGCGTTTGTGTCACCTGACAAAAATCGCTCGAAACAGTGACAATTGGATCTATCGTCGTATTCGGAGGATAAGTGTGTGTGCCTACTAGACTTCCTTGTTCAACAGTTCCGTCGCCAAAGTCCAAAGAAAATGAATTATACGTACCAGTAATCGTTATGTTGTAGGCTACCTCAACTTCTCTACATTCGTCCTGCTCGCTCGTTGGATCTACAACAATGAGATCGAAATCAACCTCTGGGCAAAAGACATCATCTATGCAAACCGCTTCATCTTCCAGCCTTACCAAACTATCGTTGGTAACATCTAACAATTGCTCAGTTGCAATGATGGCATCGACCAACTGATTGTGATGTTCAGCAATTACAAAGCCCCTAACCCATGTACCTTTTTCAGTATTGGGAGGGCATCCTCCCTCCGAAGGGAGGGAGGATGCCTTATTAAATTTCGTTGATTGTCCACCTAGATTTCTGGCACATCTCTTGAATTTGTATACCTTCCCATTTGAATCTTTTTCTACGGCATCGTAATAGAAAAGTTCCCCTTCAATCGTAGCAAATCCATTATCTGCCCATATCTCTGATTCGTCGGCACCAACGGGGATAATTTCTATCTCTTCCGACCATGCAGAATTATCCGCAGCCAGTCTTGCTTCTGCGGTATTATAAACCAAGAAAAGCGTTCTGTCTGAGTCAATTGCGTGTGGATAGACTGGTTGTGGTGGGAAACTAGCCGCCATATTTTTCCTTTTCCCCTATCTAGTAAATCCCCATTAGGAATTGGTTCCCTGCTGGTCTCGCCCCGGCGCTACTAAAGGTGATATCAGTGCTATTGTACTTAATAAATGCTCTGGGACTATAGTCGTAACTTAAATAGACCACACTATCATTATCGGAAGCCGCCAAGAGTGTATTGGCCGCACTGTCAAACCCAGATACTTCCGTATCTTGCAGTGATCTGAACGAAACAGACTGCAAACTAGGAACCCCGACCTCCCATACCCCAGAGGTCTCATTATAAGCCAAAATTTCTCCTGAGTTGTTGAAGAAGTAAACTCCATTGCTTAGAGCGACTAATTCTCCTTCAACTTTTGTCGATCCTCCCAGGCTCGGTAGTGTTGTTATGGTTTGGACTGGATCAAGTGCCGTGCCTTGCGTTCCGTAAAATTGCTCTAATCTAAAAAATTCATTTACAGCACTGTTGCGGACAATATACCCAGTTTGTCCCTTCCACGCGGTTCTATATGTTGCAAAGTATCCGTTGGTAGGAATGCCGCCATCATATATGGAGGGATGCTCTAGGAGGACTTCCGCTCCATTAGTGAAGTCCGAAGTCGTTAGTGTGTGGTTTGTTTTGGTTAGACTTGTTAGCGAGTAAACAGTCTTCTCTGGTTTCGCCTCATTAGTACCAGAAGGAGTTACGTATTCTTGTGTGCCAAAGAAGAAGTAAACATCGTCAGGCGAAACTAAAGCCGCCCAGTTCCAAGGCTTTCGTTTGATGGAATTTCTTACCGTGTAAGCATCACTGAATCCGTCGTATTCTTTGACAACGATTTTCTGGTTCGCCACATCACTTCCGCCCGTAGACCAGAATAACAATGCTGTTCCTGATAGTCCTGATGGGATTGTCCCTCTCGGTGCGAAGGCGGTATTTCTCGAAAACTCATGTTTGGCTCTAGCCTCGGTCCCTTCGTAATATGGGGGATTGGCAAGGTAATCAAGAAACGAATCGTCTCTGTTGATGTAAACAGTTTGAGTGGCAGTTTTGAATGTCTCGCTTGCCAAACCAAATTCATGTGCCCGTGCAAAAGCACTGTTAAACATCCACAACCAGAGGTTCTCTTCTTCAACAATGTCGAAGGTATTTTCATAGTTGGTAATTCGATAGGCTCCATATTGCGTATCGACTCTCAAACTTAGATTGTAAAGTCCCCCGATGCTGAAAGAGGCTCTTGTTGTAGGCAAACTTGCATGTTCCAGATCATCAGCTATATCCCACGTATATTCCAATATGGGATCTATCGGAGATCCACAGCCATCCAAAAGTTCGCCCGCGTATGATCTTCCTGGCGTATTGGGATTCTCGCCACTTGGAATTTCAATCTCTATGAATGTGTCTGTTGGAGAACGAATAATGGGAGGTGTAGTATATGGTCCCCCTGATGGAATTCCTGGAGTAACACTTTGGGTACTGGCGGGATCGTAGTTAATTACCGCCTCACCAGGAGCCTCGATGCGAGCGTTGATGATATCGGGGAATATGACTGTATCGCGACCGTATTCATTTATGACGGTAAGTGTAGGGGTGTAGAAATTAGGTGTCGTATAGCACTTTTGGATTGATCCGCCGTCCATGTCCCTTACCAATACATTTCTTTCGCTTACCGGAACTGTCGATGTGACCGAGATGGTCCGAACAGGAGGAACCGATGGTGTAGAAGGCACAGACGGAAGTGATATGGCGGATGAAACACAGGATATTATAGATGATGTCTCATCACCGAAATCCCAAATGTAAATTACTTCGCCATCTCCCACATTAAAACTCTCGTCAGTAAAAGTTACGCACAATGGGACCAGCCCAATTCTTTTGTCCATTGTGTACCAAGCTTTTGGCGTGAATATCAATTTGGTAATGAAATTCAATCTTCCCTGGATCGTGTCGCCACCAGGAACCAAGTCTGTTTCTCCCTCTATCCCGACAAATTCTTGTATGGCAATCACAGCATCTTTAATTGCATTGTGGTGGCTAGCCATTACATTTTGTGTCACGTTGGTGATGGTTTTGGGTTTTGCAACATCGTCAAATCCCGGCAAAAGAATCAATCCATCGAATGTTGTGTCGGTTTTGGAAGAATAGTAAAAGCTAATAGCTCTTTCGTCTATGTCGCTCTGTTGTTCAGTTAAAGTGATGAGTCCCGTATCGGGAAAGGTGGCCATGATGGTGCCATCATCGTCGTCTTGAACAGTAATACTAGTATCCCCAGGAGTGTAATCATCTGAAAGAACAATTCTCAATCCATCGTGAACCAAGTACAAATTGTCCTCAGTATCAAATGCTTCTGGATAATTACTGGATTCTGGAATAGGCATTATATTACCACCACTGGTTCGTCTAATGTTACAATTCTCTGTCGTTCATCGGCAAAAATCAACAATAGAGTAGGATTGTATTCTCCTGGAGCTTGATAAGTATGATTTACGGTATGGACATTGGGATCGGAAACCGTTTCGTCATTTCCATCTCCAAAAACCCATATTCTAGTTGCAATGTTGCCTTCCGATTGATCTACAAAGTTAAAGACAGCAGCCACCGCACTTGGATCTGTGCCTGAACTCACCAATTCTTGAGCGGTTTCAACAGAATATGCTGGCCTCGAAGGATTTGCCAAGACCGCATAGAAAAAGCTAATTGCCTCATCTTCGGAGACTTTGATGTAGTTTGGTTTGATACTCGTACCTTGAGCCCCTGTTGATGTTATGACGTTGAGCTTTACTGTGTAAAAACCTTCGCTGTAATACGTGTGAGTTACGCTCCTTTCGAGCGAAAAGCCACCATCTCCAAAGTCCCACAAGTATCGAACAACATTTCCCGAAGAAAAATTTTGGAATCGGACTTTTAATGGTGGCGGTCCTTTCTTGGGAAAGGCTCTGAAAACAGCTTTGGGAGCTAGATATTTTGTTTCTAGAGCCCTCAAGCGGGCATGTATAGAACCCTCTGCTGGCTGTGTTTCTAGGCCAATGTAGTTTTCTATGTTTATGATTGCGTCCTTGATCGCATTATGAGCCTCGGCGGAAACTGCGTTGATAACATGAACGCCAGCATTCCATTGGTTCTGTCTGGAGCCTACGAATCCACGTATCGTTCCCGTGAATACGGTATCAGTTCTTTGTGCATAATAAACGATTTCTGCCATGCCCAATTCGCCTGGAGGGGGACCGATTCGGAGCAATCCTTGAGGAGGGAACGCGGACGCATCATTGACAATAATGTTTTGGGCACTGTAGGGGAGGCTTTGCTTTAAGACAGTTTGTGCGTTATTCCTAACCGTGTACAGACTGTCCTTATCGTCTATAGCTTCTGGAAATACTGATAAATCACCAGCTTGATATCCTTCGTCTAAGCTTGAGACTCGTTCTGGCATGTATCCTCCTTTTTGTTCAGTAATTTCTGCCGCTCGATTGCTTCGGCCTCGATTTGCAGCAACATTTCCGTAAGTTCCTTCCGAACCGGGGCTTCTCTATCTAGGGCTAGGATGCTTTTCATAAGTTGTAGGTCTAGTGGTTTTTGCGTAAGTAATCTCAGATGTACTTCTTCCCGGTATCTTTCGTCCCAAAGTTTCAGATTTGACTCATAATCATCGAACGGTTTTAGGGGCTCGGCTTTTTCGAGGGCCTTGAAAGCCTCTAGGAAAAATTTGGCTTCCTCTTCCGTTTCCCGCAAGGTTTTATACAAACTTTCGAGATTCAATTCGGCCTTTTTCCTCTTGCGTTCCAATTTCCGAATTTTAATCTCTTGGCACTCTTGGCACTCTTTATTTAGCTCATTTTCCGCTAATTCCGATGATGCCTGCTCGATTTCAAGCTCTTTTAGCCGCAATTCGTCTTTTTGTTCCTCGATGGCAAGGGCAAGATGCTCCAATGACTCTTTTCTGGAAGAAAGTTCGTTCAAACACAGTCGTAATCTTGCCTGTATTGTGGGTTCTTTTCCGATGAGGAAATATTTCATTTGAAAAAAGCTAAGTCTATTTACCACTCTATTCTCTTCTAAAATAGACCTTAGTTCTGGGAGAATCTCGCTTGACATTTTTGGGCTCCTATTGGATAATAATCTAGTGGTATTTCTGGCCTCTCTGACTTTTCAATGAGGGATCTTTAAGTACTCTAGCATAATAGAGTAGGAGGAAACAAAATGGGACTTCTTGATAAGGCGGTTGTCTACCTATCGGGTGCGATGGAATTCGTCGCAGACCACGGGGTAGAATGGCGGAGGAAATTTATTAGACTCATTCGAGAATCCGGTCTGGACATAGATCCTATCGATCCCACGGATAAGCCTGGACCTGATGACATGCGTATTGGTGAAAACCAAGACTACCAAATCAAACTTCAAAAAGCGGGCAAGTTCGAGGAGCTTAAAAAATATGTTCGTAAGTATCGGCATTACGATCTCCGATTTGTCGATATTTCTGACTTTTTGGTTGCCCTGATAGATCCCCGTGTGCCCCAATGGGGGACATCAAATGAAATCTATGTCGCAGAAGAACAGCATAAGCCGACATTTCTTATTTGCGAGGGCGGCTTGCATAATCTTCCTCGCTGGTTGTTCGATGTTGTTGAATTAAATCATGTCTTCGAAAACGTCGAAGGCGTTGTTGAACAACTTGTCATGTTAGATAACGGGGAACTGGAGCTTGATGAGGGATGGATTTTGGTTAGGAAATACATCGAAGACAGCCGAAGCCATCGAATTAACACATCTTAGCTCCCAAGACAGCTTTGAATCTCACTCCCTTTTGGGCGGCATCCAGAGCCCAGATCTTCTTGGCTACTTCGATGGGATTCTTGCTACTAAAATCTCCCACTTCTTTGAATGTCTTTTGATGGATACACAACCCATTCAATGTGGCATCATGGAATTCATTGCAAATCTTCATAGGCAGCATCTTCTGATTAACTGCCCTGTAGGTGACCACAAGCGGGTAAAGGACATCCTTTTCATCCTCGATCCAGAATCCGTACCGACGATCTAATCTGGGTCGGACTAGGCTACCGGCCATCAGGATGATATTCCACTCTTTGTGGCCTTTCTTGATGCCGGTATTGATGAGAGAAGTGAAGGTGTCTTTCCCGCGATTTGCGGGGCATAATTCTTTTATCTCTTTGAGTTCGGCGGCTGTTGTCTGTTTGCCTACTGCACAAGTAATCGGCGGATCATTCCAATATCGATTTTTAATAGACCGAAAAGTACTCTTGAGTAAATTAGGATTGTACTCAGGCAATACGATAACAAAACCGAAACTCAATTCTTTTGCTTTGAACTGAGTCACTTTTTACCTTATGGAGCTAGGCTCCTATCAAAATCTATTCTAATGACATCGGACGAATCCAACGCACGGTTCAAACTAAACAAACCGGACGCAGGAGTAGTCGATGCAACGTAAGTCAGAGTCCATGTCCCATCAGGCCCGGTTGAGCCATCGTAGACATAAACCGCTTCATCTGCACTCAAACGGATACCGTTTACATAGACCCTCAAAGTATCGGTCATGAAAGCGGTTCCTAAAGAAGTGGTCTTATAGTTCTTGTAATCGGGCGATGAAGGAGTAGCATGTGCCGGGGCCAAATCAAAAAAGTGCTGGTGGGCGGCATCAGGCGGAAAAATCGTATGAGCCTTGATAATGTCGGGAGCATCAAGCGAAAAGCTCACCGTATCAGAATGCCTAAATCTAGCTGTCCCAGTCGTCAGTGTTTCTGTGGTGGAGATAGATTGAATTTCCAGATCCAAAAGATTCGCTTCGGATTGAATCAAATCCAGCTTGTCTCTCTCCGACTCTTTCATCCGAACATACGTGGTGGAGATTCCATCAGTTCCATCCGTATGCATGGCGATATTGTGCATCGCATCATCAATAGCAGAACTTTTCAAGTCTCCGCTATCTTCTAAAGACTGGTTGAGCCGATTGTCCAATGTTCCCGCACTTCCAATGGAATTACGAAGAATATCCGCATTGATATCAACTTGGGAATTTATCAAATCAATTCTGGTGAGGATATTCCGCAGAGGAAGATTGTCGTAATGGACATGGTAAGGCCAAGCTGAACTATAAAGTACGTCTTGTATTAGATCAATTTCTGGCATTTTGCTCTCCTAAAAGGACATCAGTTCCTTGAGATTATATAGGTTGAATGACAAAAAGGTTTCCCATTCATCTCCTATATCCTCTGCCTTTGTTTCGGCCCAATCCATAACCCTCATCCATTCTTCGCCATAATTGCCAAGAATTTCTTCGTCTTTGCGGATATTACGCAAAAATCTGTAGATCGCCTGCCCAGCCGCAGTATTGCGTCTAGGCCCCTTGTAGTAGTCAATTGCCGCGTTTTGAAGCTCGGGCCTCGGGGCATGATTGACTATTCCTCCATATCCCATAGGGACAATCTTGCGATCAAAATGAACTTGTTGTTTGCCTTTAACGACCTTTCCTGTCGCGGCAAATTTGTATTTGTCTGCATAGTGGGTGCATTTGTCGGCAATAGAGCCAACCTTTACTTGAGGACCTATGATTTCTAGCCAATCCCCCTTTTTAAGATCCTCGGCTGCAAATAGACCCAATCCGGCATTGGTAACCGTCGATTCTTTGATGTAAAAACGCTTGTCGGTCTCTTCAATCAACATTCCAAATACCCTTGCTTTAACGCTTCATTCACCTGTCCAAGAGTGACTTCTGTCTCCAACACCTCCGACAAGCAATTCAGGAAAAATCGGCAAATATCTCCCTGAATGCTCTTTTTGAAAAACGGATCGTTGCCGCATAGCTTCTTGGCATTCGCCAAATCACTATCATTTACGCCCCAATCGAAAACCTCTCCATTTATCACCAGCACGCGGTATTGTGCTTGCGTATCGGGATCGTAAACTTCTTGTATTTCAAATTTGAACTTCTTCATATTATGCTTAGTCGCCAGTTCCAGGTGAGTTGCATCACGGAAGTCTTCGTTATCCCTCCAAAAGTAGCCATGCTGTAAAGATCGCCACTGTTCATCTGGAGAGCCATTTCATTTAGAACAAATCCGTTGCCTTCGCTGTAAGAAATGACCGAAGTGAAGATAACTTGAGTGGCATTCGTAGGATCAATGGTACTTATGACGGGCTTGTTTACCTGAGTTGTACCAAAAAGACCGGTTCGCTCTGTTCCTACGAACTTGGGCTGTCCGTCGCCACTTGTTCCGCCATCTCCAAACAACATCCTCGTAATGAAGTAGTTGTACTCGTTCCCGAATTCATTCCCCAAACTGGCCGCTATAGCTTGCCGCCCTTTGAGCAAGATCGTGTTAGGAAAACAGATGATTTCCTGTTCTTCATCCTTTCGATCTATGATTAGTTCAATATCACCCTTCAATTTGATAGTATCTTCCACTATACCTCCATATCATCTTGTGTCCCATCTGCGTATTCTATCTCGCAACTAATGGATTCTGTCTGACGAACAATATCACACATTTCGTCTGGTCGGTTCTTTGCGGCATTCAATATATGAACATTTAATGCCATCGGTGTCGCTGTCTCCGTTTCTACCTCGATTATCGCCTTGCCCCGACGATCTACGAAATCAAAATCATGTCCTGGGACATATGGCTCGGATCGCTCTGGAATGCTCAATGGCTGATTTACGAATCTGTAAATATCGTAGGTAACCGAAGTACCAGCCACCTTCCAATCATTGTGAGGACCACCCAGGGTAATGATTTTGCCATCGATTTCTTCAATAGCATAGTAATCCGTACCAATTAGAATTAGGTAGTTTTCCTTGAATTTGCTGCTCTCTGATGCGTCCAAGCTGCCATCCGGTAGATGAGCAGCATTGACTCCATTTGTAATCGGAAGCCCCGTCTCATGATCCACAAGGGTCTCTAGTCGGAGACCTTTATAGCCAAATTGCCCTATCGCGTTTTCGATCAAACGACGATAAACACTCACTGTGACTCCAGCTACGTCGCCACTTGTGTACTCGCTAATGTAGCATTGATGTGCGTCCGATTCGTGAAAACCGATGATTTTATACTGTGTCCCACTGTAGAGAAGGTAATCGCCAATTTTAATGTAATTTCTAATATCTTCTATCGGTACAGCAACACTTCCAGGTCTAAAGTCCACCCTTCCGCGACGACGTACAGAAAGGGCACCACCCGTGCCAGAGGCACGGGTGGTGCCTCCATCATCCTTTATAATCCAGGTTAGACCGCTTGTGTCGGATGTGGGTAGACTTCCATCATCTTCTATCAGGAGAATTCCATCTGGAAGCACATTTATCACTTCGTAAGTGCTGTAACCGCTGGACGTTATGGTTAGTTCCCAAGGATTTCCTGTATATTCTGTATACTCCTTATCCCATTGGCTTTTTACCCCTAGTTCTGCGAAATCTACGGCGGAATCGTTAAAAGTAAATACATCATCTTGGCTGATATTCACAGGATCTTCTTCAAGTATTTTGTTAGATAGTCTGAATGTAAATTGGCTCTCATCTACTGGTTCCGTATAGGCTGGATCAGATGCGGCAATCACAGCCGAATAGTCTTCTGGATCTTTTACCGAATAATCTCCCGCCAGGACGTGTGGGGCAAAAATTTCAAGCCAGTTCGAGTTATCCAAGGGAGCCCCACCGACACTTTCTGTGTTGATCGGTAATTCATCGAATTTCTCAAAGCCGCCTTGAGCATCATCTCCTCTGGTAGTAGATCCTGGCGAATAGATTGCAACATAATCGTTGTATGCTGTCCCACTGGCCGATGTCACCTTACTCTCCATATCCGCCAGCATTGTTCTTTTAAGTATCGCCAGGGTTGTTTCGTTGGGGACTACTCGATTGAAGATGTATTGCCCTTCTCCTGCCAATACAATTTCTTCTCCACGCATATGAATCAGCACGTTAATTTCTTCAACAGGAGGCTTTACAAATTCATTGATTGCTCCTGTAAAATTGATCGAATGGAGAATAGCTTGGAAAGGAACAAAGTCTCGTAGAGTGTTTTGGGCTTCTACGATCCTGTCGTCTGCCAATCCCTCGACCTCGATATCGACACTGTAATTGCTTCCCAAGCAGTTCGTGCAAGGATCAATAAAAGCCTTATCAATATGGCACGGATTCGTGGATTCCCTCGTACTGCCATTGTATTCTTCCATATTATAGACATTTTCCGAATAGGGGAATTCTGTTCGGATCATGCCGAATATAAGAAGGTCATGTAGAGGATGCCTGATGGGAATGACCAAATCAAACATCGGGTCGTCTTCTTCAATTACCCTGACATTCCAGTTCTTGGGCGGATAGCACTGATCTCTTTCATCTCTTAAATCTGCTAATGGCAAACTACGGATGTAATCTTCAATGGCTTGTTCTGTGCTTCCTGGAACTTCGACTATCTTGTAGATTATCCTGATCGAATCTCCTGCTTCCAAAATGATGGGCTCTACGGAAAGTTGATCCCCAATCCAGGTGAATGAATCGTTGGTATCATCAAAATCGATATAGTCCGATGTTAATTCTGTCCAATTTTCATCATCGACGCCTCGCCAATACAGTTCAAAGTTGTCGAGATCTAATGGAAGAGCATTCTTGCATAGAGTAAATTCTATTTGGTCTTCTGCCACATCGAAATA
>Ga0180438_10009279_pt1 | contig 12297 bp, 11 predicted proteins | sample SS_ome_12_FD_132455 | JGI IMG/M metagenome (GOLD analysis project Ga0180438, IMG submission 132455) | Hypersaline lake sediment archaeal communities from the Salton Sea, California, USA - SS_3_D_2 metaG | ecosystem: Environmental > Aquatic > Non-marine Saline and Alkaline > Hypersaline >...
CCATGTTTCCTTACGATGACACCTTGATAAACCGAACCAAGTGCTCGGTCAAGCTGATCGACTTGCTGGCCGCCGGTCTGCCGGTGGTGGCCGATGCAGTGGGACAGAACACGGCGTATATCGTGGACGGTGAGTCAGGACTGTTGGTATCGCCTGGAGATGATGTCGCTTTCGCCGATGCCATTGTGCGCCTGTTGGCTGACCGCGACCTCCGTGCCCGGCTCGGCGCTGCTGCCGCGCGCCGCATGCGGGAGCATTTCAACTGGGATAGACTGGTGGAGGAGGTCGAGAGAGCCTATCGATGAGTGACCCGAGAACTAGCAGACGGGCCACGATCTGGAACCTGGTTTGGTATTGGCTGCCACCCCTGGCTTGGATGGGCGTCATCTTTTGCCTGTCAGCGCAGCGTGACCTACCGACGCCACCCGAGCCTGTGCTCGATCTCACGCTCAAAAAGGGCGGACATTTCGCCGTCTATGCCGTGTTGGCCTTCTTGTGGTGGCGCGCGCTATCGCGTGGGGGTATGGCTGACCGGGCGGCGTTGGGTCTGGCTTTTGCCATCGCGGTGCTGTATGCCGTGTCTGATGAGTTTCACCAGAGCTTTGTCCCCGGTCGTCGCCCGACCCAATTGGACGTGCTGATCGACGTGATAGGAGCCGCTACGGCGATTGCGGTGATTGGGTGGCGAAACACGAAAGACACGAAGATCTGAAACACGAAAAGCACGAAAGGAATGCCCGGATTGGAGTTAGGTGTGGCTTTCGTGTTCTTCGTAGGTTTCGTGCCCTTTGTGTTCTACTCACTCAATCCTTATCTCCGCTGGATCAAACTCTACCTCCGGATATTGCATATTCAACCCCTCCAACGTTTCCACAATGACCGTGCCCACCACCAAATTGCGATACCATTTTCGGTTGGCCGGGACGATGGTCCAGGGCGCCCACTCGGTGCTGGTCTTGCTGATCGCATCCTCGTGAGCTCTGACGTAATCCGGCCACAATTTGCGTTCTTCCAAATCGGCGGGGTTGAACTTCCAGTGCTTGTCTGGCTCATCTAATCGGGCTTGAAAGCGCTCTTTCTGCTCGTCCAGATCGATGTATAGGAAGAACTTGAGGATGGTGGTACCCTCATCCACCAGCAGGCGCTCGAAGTCGTTGATGTGCTCGTAGCGCTTTGACCACACTTCCTCGGGTGCCAAGTTGTGCACCCGTACCACCAACACATCCTCGTAATGACTGCGGTTGAAAATGACGATCTCGCCCTGGCCGGGTGTCTGCTTGTGCACCCGCCACAGAAAGTCGTGGGCTAATTCTTCTGACGTTGGCTTCTTGAAGCTGGCTACTCGCACTCCCTGTGGGTTGACGCCCTCAAAGACGTGACGGATGGTGCCGTCCTTGCCGGCCGTGTCCATGCCCTGCAGGACGATCAGGACTTTGTGTTTGTGCTCTGCATACAGCAGTTCCTGCAGTGCCTCCAGCCTCTCGTTGAGTTCCAACAGTTGCCTGCGGCCCTCTTTTTTCTTCATCGGGAAAGCGCTCTTGTCATTCGGGTCCCAACGGCTCAGGTCCACACGAATGCCTGGTTCTAAGCGATAACGGTCCATGTTGATCCTTTCTATTCCTTGGATGTGCTCCGGGTCAGCCGACTCTCGGATTATACCACAACTTTGAAACGCCTGCTCCAGAAATACAACAAAAATATGATTGACATCGCTCATGAAGCATTATATACTGGAATCAGAAACTATATTCACTGCTCCCACAACTCCTTCTACTTCGACTACATCTTCTTATCCTTGTTTCTTACGTCACTATCGTCTATGGCGGAGTGAGCACGCCCACGTGCGAACGGTGTATCCCAAGAGATCTCGCGATATGAGGGGAGGTAGCCCTATGAAAGCGCTCCGAACTGTGTCTAATTGGTTGGAACTGTGGTTCCTGTGGTTTCTTGTAACGGGCACTTGCTGGTCCGTGGGCCTGGTTATGGCCGTGGTAATTGCCAGCAGCGTCAGTCTGGCCCTATCGAGCCAAGTTAGTTTGCTGTTGAGCGGTATCGTGGTTGGCGCCCTGATCGGTCTTGTCCAGTGGGAAGTCTTGCGCCCCGACGTGCGGGGAGTTGGTGTCTGGACGTTAGCCACAGTTATCGGCTGGACGGCTGGCTTGATGGTCACAACCACCGTAGTCCATATCGCGGAACCGACCTTAGGTTGGCTGATTGGCGGCGCCCTGGGCGGTTTCGTATGGGGCCTTGCCCAGTTACCGGCCCTGCGCTCCGAAACAGAGGGAAGAGCCGGGTGGCTGATGCTGACGGTCCTGGGGTGGACCGCTGCCCTGGCCCTGGGCACGGCTTTGCCAGCGGGCCCCAAAGCTGGTGCAATCGGGGGCGAAGTAGTGGAGGTAGCCACGTCCGGGGCTATGGGGTTGGTCATTATCGGGATGTTCGCAATCCTTGGGCTGATCCTCTTGTTTCCTGGGCCTCAGCAGAGAGCGGTTGATCGTAATGTCAGATGGTGGTCATAGTCGGTGATCCCTATCCGCTTATCCGCTACCTATCCGCTGCCCAGGTCGACACGAATGTACTCAATGTCCTCATAGCCGCTGCCGTAAGGCGTTTTCAACGGATCACCCCCCGGCTCGCCCCGGGTCCCTTCGCAGATGCCCAGCCCCGCCTCCTGGGCGCAGAATAGATAATCGTAGGTGTGCGTCGTGGTCACCAGTCTCTCAGCCATGATCAAGTCGGCCATGATGCAGTCGGTGGCCACCGGGTCGATACCAAAGAAGAGACTGTTGCACGCGTCGCCGCCGAAGATGTCCCAGGATTGGATGGGTTCGCTACCCCACCCCGTGCCACCGTACAGCCCATCGCCCAATACGAGAACCGTCTTGTCCCGGATGTTGGGGTTGAGGCAAATGTCCACCAGGGGGCTGTAGGTGGGCTGATACAGGTTGTGAGTGATGTCGATGGTGTGATGCAGGTTGTCGTTGCCGTCGCCGGTGATCGCGTTGATGCTGCCGAAATGGTTCTTGAAGCTGAGTGTAACCGGGATGCGCTCTTCCCCGCTGTGGCGCTTGAGAATGGGCAGGTTGATGACGTAGCTGGCATGGTATAATACATCGGCCAGTTGGCGGTCGTTGAGGTAGCCATCAGGGTCGTTGAAAGGGACGCTAAGGCTGGGGTCCGTCCCGAAGCTGGGGGCGATGACGTCTGGGCACGGGCTGGTGCCTGGGACCGCACCCAAGAACTTCACGTCTGGATAGTCAGTCCAAATTGGGGCGCGCAGGTAACGGGAGGGGACCCGGATCGCGTCATAGACGATGACGTCGCCGGGCTGGACACCGGCTGCTACCATGCCGTAGATCAGGCCCAGGACGGGTTGGGGCAGCGCGTCGATGATGTTGTCGTGGCTGTCGCAATCCCGGCTCATGTTCAGATTGACTTTGACCGCGATCTTTTGCCCGACCGTATAGCCGTCAGGATTAACCCCTCCGAACAGCACACTCCAGATGTCGGCCCACGAAGACTGACCGGTGAGAAGCTGCAAGCCGGCGTGGACCATATTGGTCACCACACTTTGGTCCACGGCGTTGTAGAATAGCTCGGTCCCATCCCAATCGGTGGCGCGCGGATCACGCACTTGGACGACGCGCGGTTTGGGAGGGGGTTCGCCGGAACCGAACACGAGGGGCAGATAGGCTTGCGGGGTGAGGGTGGGCTCTTGGGCCCGGATGGTTGGTGTCTTCAGCAAGTGGTGCATCCAGCCCAGTAAAGTGCCGCCCAGCGTTGCCATCGATCCGGCCAAAAACTTGCGACGGCTGATAATACCTTTCTCATTCATCCTTACTTGACCTCTCTACAAAACATGCGATGAGACGTGTTATGCTGGGGAGTGGTCTGAAGGCTCGAGTAAGACAAAGGGGGCGAAGTTAGCAAGTCTGGCGCTATTGTATCATATCTGGTCCACCGAGTCCATAGCGCGTATGTACCTGGCGCACGTCATTAGTTGGGCGTGTTTCAGTTTGGGGGAGTAGAGAGCGCCGGAATCCCCATTCCGGCGCTCCAGTGCTAGTTCGCCCCCATTTTGAAATGCACCCCATTAGTTGACAGGCTATGAAAACCGTGATAAGATGTTGATGGGCGACAAAAACAACCTCCTTACTCCAATTCCTTCTTCACCTGCTATTGCAGGCACTTCGATCACGACCAGACCAGATTGTCGCCCGGCTCCATTTTATCGCTTAGCACCATAATAACATCTTGGGCAAGCAGATGTGATGGATAGTGAAGGCACATCTTCCTGCCGGTTACGAGAGAGGATCGATGCTGGGGCGGCTTTTCTACCGAAAGACTGGGGTGGGTAAGCCGCCCTTTTTATTGGGAAACCATGCGCGTAAACGCTTTCTGGAGGGCGCAAATGGATGAGAAGATTCTGGCCAAACACCCCGATCCGGGCAAGCAGGGGGTTAACATCAGCAAGGCCAAATACGACGTGGTCCGAGAAACGGTCCTGGACCTTTTGCGGGCTCACGGTGATATGACGTTCACAGAGCTGGTAGAAGCTGCCAATCAACGGCTGGAGGGGACGTTCGACGGCTCGATTTCCTGGTACGTTACCACCGTTAAACTTGACCTTGAAGCCAGGGGCATGATCCAACGTGTTCCAAAGTCGAAACTACAACGATTTCGATTAGCTTGACAATATTCTGCTTCGGGGGAGGGGTGAGGGCTACCTTCAGCACGACTGGGACTGGACGGGAAGTCTCCTTCAATCTATAATACCAGGTATCGGATCGAGTCTCATATGGTCAAGGAGGGATGACATTATGAAATTTGAGAAGTTCGCTCCTGGACTGATGGCCGCCTTCGAGGATTACCAGCGCGAGGGGCGGACGGGTTTGAGCCGGCACACGCGGTCTCTGGGTGTGCTCTCCGCTGAGGATAGCCCTAAGCCGCCTCGGGCTGTGGTCTTCATCCATTGTGATTCGGAGGCAAGCCTCGAGCATCTGGCCGATTACCGCATCCGGGTAAACCAACCTGCGGGCAGGGTTCGGACAGCATTCCTGCCTGTGGAAAGCCTGGAGCCCTTGTCGGAGGAGCCAGCCATCCAGCGCATTGTGCCGTCGCGTTATATGCGGCTGCTTATGGATGTTGCGCCAGACAAGGTGAATCTCCCGACCTTTCGGGCCAGCAGCGGGCTGAATGGCGATGGCGTCATTGTGGGTGTGGTGGACACTGGCGTCGATCCAAATCATCCAGCCTTCGCGGGTCGCATCTTGCGCATCTGGGATCAGGTGCTGCCTGGACCAGGCGTGGTGGAAGGTGATTATGGGGTTGAATTGACCGAATCGCTGCTCACTGTCTCTCGGGACACCCACGGCCATGGCACTCACGTAGCCGGTATTGCGGCTGGGGCGGACGGTGGATTCGGCGGTGTGGCGCCCCAAGCAGAGTTGATCATTGTTAAGACCGACTTGCAGGACGCCCACGTAGCCGACGCGGTGCGTTACGTCTTCCGGGTGGCCCATGAAATGGGGCGTCCGGCGGTGGTCAACCTCAGTCTGGGTGGACACGACGATGCGCACGATGGCAGTGACTCGCTGTCACAGATTATTGACGGCGAGTCGGGACCGGGGCGCATTGTCTGTTGTGCGGCGGGGAACGAGGGGGACGACAACATCCACGCTCAAGTCGTGGTGCGCCACCGAGGCCGGCGCACCGTTCGTTTCAGGGTGCCCGGTTCCTCAGGGTTTGATGCGGTTCGTATGGCCATCTTAAACGGCTGGTACTCGGGGGGTGACCGGATCAAGGTGGCGGTTCAGTCACCCGGTGGATTCCAAACCCCATTCCAGGATGTTATCGTCGATGGCCCGCCGTGGAAGAACTACCATCTGCCTGATTGCCACGTTCGCATCGTTACCCCTGGCCCAGACCTATCCAACGGTGATCATAACTTCTGGATTGAGATGTTCCACCCCGGCGACCCCCTACTGCCAGTTACGCCAGGGGTCTGGCGATTGCGGCTGCGTGGGACATCTGTTGAGGATGGACGGGTAGACGTGTGGGCCTTGGACACCAGCCAGGGCCTGGACGTGGTTTTCAGCGGTAGGAGCGTGGCCGATTCACACAAAATCGGCTCTCCGGGCGCGGCCGCCAGTGCGATTACCGTTGCCTCCTACACCAGCAAGGCGTGCTGGATCGATATTGACGGCGCCCGGCAAGAAATCGGATGGGAACTGGACGAGGTTTCCGAATTCAGCAGTGAGGGTCCGCTGCGCAACGGCGCCCAGAAACCTGACTTAGCAGCGCCCGGTGCCATGATCGCTGCCCCGCTTTCTGCCGACTCCTCGGTTTCGAGCAGTTATATGGTGGCTTCCGGCTATCGAGTCAATGGGGGCACCAGCATGGCGGCTCCATTTGTGACCGGTATCGTGGCGCTGCTTCTTCAGGACAATGGATCACTTGACCCCCAACAGGTGAAAGCTTTTCTGCGTCAGCACAGCCTGATCCCTGGTTCGGATCAACCGTTGGGTACGTTCAGTCCCAAGTGGGGGTTTGGATTGATAAATCTACCTGAAATGCTGCGCCCCCCCGAATCTGTAAGCGAAACTGGGGGTATTGTGGAAAACATCCAGGAAGGCTGGGTCCAGATTGGTAACGTTCGTGTGCCGATGTGGAGACCCATATAGACCGTATTCTAGCCAGGGCGAGGAGAGTGTACAGATATGGACTATCAAAAAATGGATGCAGCGCTGGCTGCTGCCCTGGCTGAAGTCAGGGACCCAGAGGAGCGTGCTTTATCGGTCTTCATCCACACTGCGCGCGCTCCCCAAGATGCCGAAGCTGACTTTCTGGAAGATCTGGGGGTGGGCGGAGTGACGGGCGGGCGGCAAGTCTTTACGGCCACCCTTTCGCCGCGCGCGGTTGAGGAGTTGTCCGATCAACCCTGGTTGCGGTATATGAAGCTTTCCAGGAGACTGCGTATACTGGGCAGCGGGTGACTTCATTCCATAATCGCATCAGATATGGGTCTCCACATAACGATCAAGTTGGGCCATAGTGGTGGCATCCGGGGTGGGAGGTGTATGGGCCGCCAGCAGATTTTGCCACCTATAGCGGGCTGCGTCGGTCAAACTTGGTCGCCCTTGGGCCTGCCAGCGACTTAGATTACTCCGGTTGGCGAGGTGGGGTAAATAGAGTTCAGTCCGAAACCGCTCGGCTGTGTGAGGCTCTGTCAAATAGATGCCGCCCGACCCCACATTGGCTATCACGTCCAAAGCCAGGTCACCAACCTCCAGCCCAAAACCATCCTCAAAGCGGCGGACCATACCGATTATCTCGTCGTCAATCATCAACTTCTCATACGACATAGTCAGGTAGGAACTGAGCATACCCCCTGCGTGAAGAACGAAATTGATCCCACTCTGAACTGCTGTAAGCAGCGCCATCATCGATTCCAGCCCCGCCTGGGCGTCGGGCAGATGCGAGTCGGTCAGACATCCGCCGGAACGCGACGGCAGGCCGTAATAACGTGCTAACTGTGCCGTGCAGACAGTGAAGATGGCTCCTTCGGGGCTGCTGTTGGTTACATTCGCCGTCCGCATATCTCCAGCCGAGCCGGTTCCGCCATAGATCACTGGCGTGCCGGGACTGATGAGTTGTGTGAGGACGACGCCCGTCAAGACCTCCGCGTTTCCCACGATCAGGGTGCCAGCGATGGTCACCGGCCCACTGACTCCCGCGGTGGGATAGGCCGATACAAGCAGCGGCTGGCGCCAGCGGGCATATTCCATCAGCGCTTCTATGGTTTCCACGCTGAAGCCGAGGGGGCTGAGCGTGTTGATCAGCGAGATCATCACCGGTCGTTCTCTGATTGAGACGCGGTCGCCAAATAGAATGCCGGCCATCTCCAGCGCCGCCCGTGCGCCCTGAACCCCGTACACACTGCCCATAAACGGTTTGCTGGAATTGACCATGCTGGCACGCAAGGTGTATAGGTGAGCCAGCAGTGGTGGCACGTCGCCGGGTTCAACCAGCATGTGACCGCTCATGTCCATGTTGGGCAAAGCATCCGCCAGGCGCGTTAGATTTTCGTAATCGCGCAGGGTGCCGGGGCGGGCCGTGCCGTCAGGTTCCATAATAAAGGGTGCCCCGTAGCCAGGCACAAAGATGTGCCGCTCACCGCCTATCACCACATTGCGTTCTGGGTCGCGCGCGTGGATGATGAATTCAGACGGAGCGTTGGCGATGGTATCCATCAGTCGGGTCTCGTCCAGGTGCACTCGCTGACCGTCCACTCTGAACCCGTGTTTTCTAAAGACCTCCAGGGCCTGGTTCACTGGCACCAACACTCCTTCCTCGCTCAAGACCTGCATAGTGCTGGTGTGAATCAAATCCAGGTCGGGGGCAGAAAGAAATTCCGTCCTCGACCTGAGCCTCGAAACACGTCTCATCTTGATCTCCTTCTATATAGGCGTCCTAAGCTTCACTAGCGGCACTCTGCAAAATGAGGCGATATATCAGACCCGGTTGAGCCGAGGCGAGCATTCTGAGTCTATCGAAGGACGCTCGCGGTGTCTCCGCTCGCTCAGGTGATAAAGTGTCCGATAGTGAATCCTAAGCTTCACAGCAGGATGTAAATAAGGGTTTGTTGAGTGCCGATTGTATATCTTGGCACCAAGGTCAGCAAATCCGTTTAGCCTATGGTGTATCCCATCTCTTTCGCCTTCCCCATGTAACAGGCCGGCTCCTAGGAGCCGGCCTGCCCCTTTCTGGCCGCTGGATGGTGGCGCTATCCAATGGTGCCTGATCTATATAGTTAGCAGTGTGCTAGCGGTCGAAGTATATGCTCTTGCCCGTGACTGACAGCGGGATACCCATGACGTAATCGGCATCTATGAGGTCCATCTCTCGCGCTACTACCCCCGCGCGATACATGATGCGGTTGTCCACATTGAGCATGCCGGCAGTTTTCACCGCTGATCCCAGGGCAATGCCCATGTCCAGCAGGCGAAAGGCACATTGCGGACCACGGAACTCACCTTCATGGCTGTTTATGAGAAGCCTTTCGCACGTATCAGCCCCGCAGGCTCCGCAGTCCAGATTTAGGGATTCGGCATCCTTGATGCCAATCAGCACCACCGCATCTGAATCACCTACATTCTTTCCATCCCGGTCGAAGTCTTTCTTGCCAGTACGTTGCCCATATTCAACCATCTTCTCACCCAGGGCTTTGACCTCGTCGCCTTCAATGGTGTGGATAACCACAAAATCCTTGCCCGCTGATTTGGGAGCTGTCCGGGCGGCAATGTCCATCAGATCTGCTACCACGCGAAGATTGCCCACGTCCTTCCTCCTTCTTGATGTCAAGTCAGTCGTAATACGTGTCTGGTCGCTCCGAAACGCCAGCTTGCCAAACCCGGCCCGGTAGCCACGGCAACCATTTTTGTCCCTCGTGGCTGCTGCTCAAAACGTAGATTCCCGACGCTGGCTGCCCCCGACTTGCTATAGAGTAAACGTACGTGACCCCATTGGCCGGCTCGGCTGGATGAACGACTACTAACAGACGCCCGTCGTGCGTCCAACGTGGTGCTTCGCTGTCCTGGTTATCGGGAGTCTCCAGATAGTTGACTGTCCCATCTGAGACGCGTACCATACCGACTGATCGGCAGGGGTCGCAGTTTATCCTTTCAGCCATAAAGGCGATGAACTGACCATCCGGTGACCAGACAGCACCACCAATAGGCTTTAGGACCTCATCCTCATCCACCAGCACTTGACCGTCAGAACCATCGCCCGCCACCAGGTAGAGTTTAGTACCATCCATGACCGCAATTTGGTCTCCCTTGGGTGAAAAGCTCGCGCTGGCAGGCGGCGTGGTGCTCATTGACTCGAAGAGCCTCTTCCAACCGACGGTATCTTCGACAAAAATACGGCTCTCAACAATAGAGGCGGTTGGCGTTCCAGATGGGACTGGCGGCGCAGCCGCTGACGGATCTGGGGTCGGCGTGTTGGCCGACGGAGCACCGGTTGCCGGCAAGGTCAGGAGTCCGGGTATCGTCACCACCGGGATATTGTTGTTCAGATCATAGGCTGCCACAATGTCAGCAGACACCCAGGCCAGGCCCTGGGGGGTGGTAATAAGCCACCAGGACGAGTCGCCGTTGCGGCCTACAATATCCACACGCGCGCCAAGTGTCAGAGTTCCGACTGCACTGTAGTCAACACCTGGACCGCTTCGTAGGGTCACCCCGCTCTGATGGGCGATTACAAATGGCTGGGGTGTTGGTATCGGGGCAGCAGGTTCCGAAGATCCATTTGATCCGTTCGCCTCCAAGATCCTCACCTGGGCAACGAGCGACTCAATCTGTCCACGCAATGCTTCGGCTTCCTCGCTGGGTACGGCCCCGGTGTCCAGGTTGGCAGTCTGTCCGGTGAACTCCTGTGTGATAGCGATACCCAATCCACTGGATAGGGCGCAAACGAAACATAACAAGGCCATCCCAACGATTGTCGCCGAGGCAACTAAAATACCTATCTGGGTGCCACAGCCACCCAGAAACAACTTACCCCGATTACTGCTCCAATATCCGTCCATCATTCCCACCAATCTCGCTGTGAGCGTGCGTCCAGAAATGTCCCATTGTCCCGCATGGCGACGATCAGTTCCTCACCGGCGGCTACCCCGACTGGGGTGTCCAGGGTCAAACCAGGCAGTTGGCTTCCTTCGCTCTCCTCGAACAATTTCACCAGGTTGGGATCGGTTTGGAGCCCTAAGTAGTGTACGGTGTAACCTTTGACCACGCTCCCTGCCCTGGCATAGAGGAAGGTCAACTGGTCCTCCGCGGCGTACAGCACAACAGCGACGTATTTGCCGTCGTAAATGTCTCGGTCGGTCTGGGGTATGAATATGGATTCGCCCGGCGTCGTCTTGATACCTACCAGCACTGCGCTTCCATCGTCGATCAGGTTCCCCTTGGAATTACTGCCCCAATCCCAGTCGTGGACAGCATAGGTCTGTGCAAAATCAGGCTCGAAGACGGCCGATAGGTTCGGCGCGTCGGGATCTATGCCCGAACCGGGAATATCGACCAGCTCTGTCTCGAAGTCTGCCGGCTGAGGCTCTCTCAGCTTGAGGTTCAGGTCTCCGTGCTCCTCAGGCGGTCGGCTTTCACGTTCTCCCTCGATGGGGATTAGGTCATATTGGTTGGTTGACGCTGACGCGGCTGCAGACATCGCGGAGTCCTCTGATCCTGTGCCAGCCTCGCTGCCAGCTTCGGCAACGTTCGCTGCCGTGGTAGCGGCTGGCGCCGTTTCAGGCATGATTACCTCTGGAGTGGCAGCGGGTGTGCTGGCAGCTTCGAGTTTTGCTGCGTGAGTAGCTACGGCAGCGAGGGTGGCGACTTGAGCCTCTAACGTGGAGTCGGTTGAGGGAGGCACGGGGGTCGAAGTTGCTGCTAAGGTTGGGGTTGGTAGCGGGGCTGCCGGAGTCTGGGTCGGCACCACGACTAGCAATGTAGTCGGGGTGGCAGCGGCCGCGGCGGTTGAGGCCGGCGCCGGCTGGTAGATACTTACCTGGTAGCCTGATAAGATCCAAGCCAGGTAGGCGTTGACGGTTGTGGAGACTAGAAGCAGTAACAACAGGACCACAGCACAAAGGGTGGTGAAGCTCAGAGCACACCCGCCAACGAACCATAGCCAACGTATGCCCGTCCTCGGCTCTTCTTCGTTCATTTCCCCATTATCCATTTTCTCATTTTCTTCCATAAGTTTCTCCTCCCTTCAGGAAGTATCTGTCAAATGATAGTCGAAAAACTGTTCCACTCGTTCCATAAACAGACGCCAGTGCTCGCCCTCAAAGGTATGCCCTTGCTCTGCATACGAATAGTGTTCGATCTCTTTGCCCGCTGCCTGAAATGCCCGATAGATGGCGTCGGACCATTCGGGGGGGGTCGTGGTATCTGCCGTCCCAATGTGAATCTGAACCGGGGTGACCACCCAGTCGAAGTAGTTAATGGGCGAGACTTGATACAGGATCTGAGGATCCGAGAGAGCAGATCGGTAAGCCAGATGAACATGTTCATCGATATCGTTGGTGAGCACCTCAGCCCCGGCACACTCCTCAGCAGATCCATCTGACTGGTAGCCTCCCTTGCAGCCTGCCCCCCAGCGCGATAGTACCTCGGCGTCGTTGGCACTCACTGGCGCATAAAGCACGGCTGCTTTGATACGCGGGTCGACCGTGATCGCCTTGGTGGTCACGCCTCCGCCCATGCTGTGACCCCACATACCGACTCGCTCGGG
>Ga0180438_10009281_pt1 | contig 12295 bp, 9 predicted proteins | sample SS_ome_12_FD_132455 | JGI IMG/M metagenome (GOLD analysis project Ga0180438, IMG submission 132455) | Hypersaline lake sediment archaeal communities from the Salton Sea, California, USA - SS_3_D_2 metaG | ecosystem: Environmental > Aquatic > Non-marine Saline and Alkaline > Hypersaline >...
AGGATATTGCAGAAGCCGCAGGTGCTAGAGTGATGAGAAAAAATTTTCGCGGCGACTACGCTTCAGCGATCTCAGAGACGGTTGCCTTTGGTGTTGAGAACACAGAGGGTGACTTGATATTGAAATGCGACGCCGACATACAGAATATACCAAAAAACGCCCTTGAAATACTCTATCAATATTTAAAGGATGATGTAAAAAGAGTATCCAGCGAAGTAATCACAAAAACCAAACAAAACAACCTCTTTCTTGACTTCTTATTCTTTCTAAGACACATTAACTACAAAATATCTTACAACAAACAGCCTCGTGGAGCGTTTACACTGTTTGAAAGGAATACGGTAAATGCCATAGGCGGATTCGACAAGACCAAACCGACTTGGGACACGGCTTTTGATCTAAGTATAAGGGCCAGGGGTTGGAAGGTTAAACTCATAGGTGACCTGGTTGTCACTGAGAAAAGGAACTTCACCTTCAAACGGTTGGTAGATCATCAGATAAGCTCTGGGCGATCAAGGAGAAGGCTTGGGATTGGTTTCCTCAGGACGCTGTCACACTCGATATTCAGGTTTAGGCTATTCGTCCTTTGGGGATATCTCGATGAAGTCTGGAATGAGCGAGAAAAAGGATGACCAAATCTCTGAAACGATTATAAGCCTTAATGTTCCCTTCATAAAGAAATCGAAACCTCGACTGTGAGGGTGTAATCTCGTTGAAAGTGTGCGTCATTGGGCTTGGGTCTGTGGGGCTTCCTACAGCGTTGTATATTGCGGAAAAAAAAGTGAACGTGGTTGGATACGACATTAGCCCTACTGCCATCAATAACGCCGTCTCAAAGGGTCTGGAAGCTTATTCAGATTGGGAAAAGATTGAGAAAAGCGATGTCTATGTGATATGCGTAAGCACGTTGTTAAACAAAGATAAGCCAGACTTCACTGCACTGTTTGAAACGATTTCCAAGCTGAAAAAAAGGAACCTGAGTCGAGCTATCATCTCCATAGAGAGCACGGTAACTCCAGGAACATGTAGAAAGATCTATCAGGACTTGGCAAATCAGGATCTAAACGTTATCCACGTGCCACACAGATATTGGGACAAAGAGCCTGATAAACACGGGGTGAGACAGAAAAGGGTGATCGGTGCAGTCAATGAGAAAAGTATGAAAAAAGGCATAAAGTTCTACGGTGATATCCTTGATATCCCCCTTCACACAGTTCCTTCTATAGAAATCGCTGAGATGACAAAGGTGCTTGAGAATGCGTACAGATATCTTCTAATTGCATTTGCCGAGGAGAGTAAAATGATCTGTGAGGGCTTAGACCTTGACTTCGAGAAGGTCAGAGAAGCCTGTAACACAAAATGGAATACGGAAATTTTAGAGGCTCGCGAAGGAATAGGAGGACATTGCATACCTAAAGACACTCAATATATTATCTCAATCTCTCAGTATGCTCATTTACTTAAAGAAGCAATTATTGTGGATAAGAATTATAGAGAATGGATAAAGAATAAAACTAGTTGACTATTTTGATAATTTTTTTTAAATACGTTTTTTTATATATGTTAAGAAATTTTTTAGCTATAATCTCCCAGGAAAAATTTTTTTCCGTCCTTTTTCTAGCTTTAATTCCCATCCGATATCTTCTTTTATCATTATTTATTAATTCTATAATAGCTTCAGCAATTTTGTCAGGCCTTCTTGGTGGTATGAGTAAACCCGTATTATAATTCTCAATTATATGGGGGATGCCTCCAACTTTAGTACCTATTAAAACTTTACCGCTTGCCATTGCTTCAAGACCAGCTATGCTAGTTGCTTCTCTCAATGATGGTAAAATTACTATATCTGATATAGCATAATATTTAGGCATTTCTATATTGTCGATTTTCCTTGTAAAAATTATATATTCTAATATTTTTAATTTATTTGCAAGTTGTTTTAATTCTATTAATTCCTCTCCATCTCCTACTATCAAAAACTTTATATTTTTATTGCACTCCAATATAATAGGTATTGCTTTTATTAGATATTTTGTACCCTTTATAGGTGTAAGCCTTGTAGGGCATAATATTATATTGTCATTAAATGAAATATCATATTTGTTTTTAATATCATCTCCTTTTATATGTGGATTAAATTTATTAATATCAACTCCATTTGAAATAAATAGTATTTTATTTTTATTTATTCCTAACTTAATAAAGGCATTTGTTAATTGTTTACTTGGTCCGGTAATAAAATCTGCATGATTTAATATTGTTTTATATAGTGGTATTCTCATATTATTTTCTATATGAAGTAAAAAACGTGAAGAATGTTCTGTAATTATTTTACATTTATTCTTGATGAATATGGTAACAAGATCATCTGGAATAGTTGTATGTGAATGAATTATATGTATATTTTCATATTTTATCAAAGACAATAATTTTATGAATTCAAAAAAAGCATAAAATATACGCCCAAATATTCTTATATTTGGTAAATATATTCTATGAACTTTTATCCCCTCTAATTCCTCATATTTATTCTCAAATATTTTACTTTTGAATGTTATTACATGTACATTGTGTCCTTGTTTGACAAATTCCCTTGATATCTCATACACATGTGATGCTATACCGCCAATATTTGGAAGGAAATCTCTAGATAATAGACAAATATTCAATACTTACCCTCGAAGTGTATTGTCTTGAACACATTATGTTTATCATCTTATCTTAAAGTATCGAAATAAAAAGATGTACGCGCGTGCATAATGCAAGGCGTTACAACATTCGTGGGTGGAGGGTGTGGAGGCATTAAACCCACCTATGGTGAATTTCTCTAAATATCTTTTCACTACCTTTCGTTACCGTAACATTTCCAGTTCTTTGAGTACAAATACCATCCTAATGACATTTACCCTCTCAAGTAAGTAAACGAGTGGATGCTGTTAAAGTATGGACGGAGGATTGAATGGTGCGCGCTGGTCTTAGCCTCTAATCCCCTGTTGGATGTCTTCTTCGGATATACCACTGTTCTGTGGCCCCTGTATCCCTACTCGGTTGCGTTGAGGATGGGTCTAGATGTACACATCGGGGAGACGTCTACTCTGACTCCCTTCCTGGACGTGGACCGTATTAGAGCTGATTTCAATCAGAGAGCATTCATCGAGGGCTCTCTGTTCACAAATGAAAGCGTCATCATCACGTTAATTCTGCTGGCGCCCATCATCTATCGGCGATTCAAGAAGTATTAATGAATAATAATTGTAGCGTTCGAATTGATTTAGTTTATAATATGATTTGTAATGTCGTCTCTATAAAAGTGTAATTAAAAGATAGTTATATGTTATTATTTATATGTATGTGTTAAAAAGGGCAATGGTTTTCTAGTGTACTTATGTTAATTTTAATGAGAAAAATTGTATTATTTTTTATATTTTTCTTTAATTGATGAGTGGGTTTTGATATTTTTTCTTGTAGATGACGCTGGTTTTGGATCAAATACAGTAATAAGTGAAGTATTTATTTTTATCCTTAGAATGGTTCAAGTAAATCATGGGAATATTAAGACGACAATACAGTTGATACCAATAGAAAAAATTAACTTCGATGATAGAACCTTCCGTTTTAGAATAGACATTTCAGAGGAGGAACTCACTACTCTTAAGAATAGCATTCTCAGGCTGGGACTCCAAAATCCTGTGAAGTTAAGGAGGACGGTTCGTGGATACCAAATATTGTCAGGTTGGTCGAGGCTCCGGGCTCTGAGGGAGTTGGGGCGAACTTTTGTCAAGGCTGAGATCTACGAGGACATTCCTGATTTCTTGGCGCTTTTCATCGCTTCTTCGGACAATCTGCACAGGTCGAATCTCTCTGATGTGGAGGTTGCTGACCAGGTTTATGCTTTCCACGAGGAATGCGGTATGCCGGTTAAGCTTATCGCTAGTTGGATGGGTGTGAAGCTACAGCGGGTGTATGATCTGTTGCGTTTGTATGGTATGGAGGAGAGGGTCAGGAACGCGGTGCATGAGGGAGTTCTCTCCATGTATGCTGCCGTGGAGTTGGATAAGTTTCCGGAGTGTTCGGGGAGAATTCATAGGAAGGGCGATCTCTGAGCACTGGAGTGTCCGGATGGTGAAGGAGGAGAGGAAGAGGTATCAACACCCATATGATGATGCACCTCCTGAAGGGTCTGTGTTTGCGACCAAGGGACTCTTCCATGCACTACGATACGTGCGATATCCGGAGGCTGAGGATATGAAGCGGGGTGCCTGGGAGACGATCTACAGTCGTATGGGGGTTCCGGGCCCTCACAAGTGCGAGATGACAATCACTATCGAGGCGCTGAAGAGGGTTCCACCGTTTGTCTGCAACAAGGATATTGAGTGGGTTGTGGTTGCGAGGGGTCGGGTGGATCCTCGTGGCGGCGATGAGGATGATCCTGGTGATGACATTCAGAGCTGGCCCGCCTGGCTTTTCCTCTGCGATGAATGCGTGCGGCGGATCTTCCCAGCGGTGGAGTTTCATCCAGACTTGTCGTTCATTATTCCTCTGAAAAATTATCTACGGTAACGCTTCCCTGTTGAGGTGCTATATGTTGAGTGAAGCGCATCGTGAGCGTCCAAGGAGGGTAGTGGTCTTGAGATGACTTGAGGTGGCGTTGAGGAAGGGTTTTTCTAAACGTTTAGAAAATCAACATTGATTGTTCTTTCAAATAGTAATCTTCTACGCTACTAGCAGCCTCTTTTAAGACCTCTTCAGGATCTCAGGAGTTTCGCGCGCAACGGGCTATCGGGGTCTTTGTAGGACCTTTACTGCGTGCATGAGGATCTCTCTAATAACCCCTCCTCCCACCTACACCCTTGTCCGCGCGAGTCTCTGATATCTCCTGTGAATCCCAGCTGCTTTCGTGGTGTGGGCGTGAACCATGTAGATGGTGGGGCTCAGGCGCATGACCATAAGGTATTGCTCGGTGGTCATCAGGCTCGCTGCAGAGCTAAAAACGTCTGGCATGCTAGTCTGCACCTTGACCTTTCGCAGCTCCTCCGCAGAGTTCACGCGTGCGGTACCATTCGGTCTCTCGGTGGCCTTCATGTAGCCCCTGACCTGCACGTTGACTATGTTGAGGCCCTCGTATGGGGGTACCTCTGCCCCCAGTGTGGGTACCTCTGCCCCTCCTGGGGGCACCAGTGGGGTATTGTGGGGCACCTGTGGGGTACCTGTGCCCCTGCTGGTACCATTGGAGTTGCTCCCCTATAGACCAGGGTTTTTGTGGGGTCTGTGGGGTCCACCCCACTTTTTTCTGGGGCAGGGTTGGGCATTGTGGGGCACCTGTGGGGTATGGTGGGGCACCTGTGGGGGCACCTCTGCCCCTCCTGGGGGCACCTGTGCTGTTTGTGGGGTATAGTGGGGCATCGGTAGGGTCCTGAGGGGTCAGCGAGGGATCGGTGGTCTTAATTCGACTCCCTACCCGGGGAGGTGACTGATCTTTTGAACATGCTTCTGCAACTCTTTCTGGATCACGAGCGCATCATCGTGCTTCGATGCAGGCTGTAGACAAACCGCATTGTAAGGGATCAGCCGTGAACACGAAGCATGCATCGTGAATCAGGATGCGTATAAAGGAGCCATTTCCCTACATCGGGTTTCGTACTCCAATGCGCCTGATGGGTTCCTTATAGATAGGGGCCCGTCAAAACGTTTAAAAGGATATACTCGTGTGCGTCGGCTACGATTAATTACTTCTCTATGGTTATGTCGATGGAGGTCCTCTATGTACATGGTAAACGTGGAGGATGGAGGTTGTGTGAAGCCCCTCGATGGTGAGAATGGTACCATAATGAAGTAGTTAATAGGTCCGCTAGAGGGGTTACGAAAAGCGCGCTGGGGTGTATGGCTCATCGGAGGCTTTTCTAAACGTTTAAAAAATTCACGTTGTGTTCTTACAGATATCTAAGCTTCGCGCAACCTCCCTTAAGGGTCCTTTCAGGTCTTCAAAGGTCCTCAGGTACCATATGAAGAACGCAGCGCGCGAGAGGGAATTTGTAGTATATGCATAGAAATGTATGTTCGGATCTTCGCACGATCTTCCATCTCATTCCCATGCGCTCAATTATTGATAGGAGTCTCTCAGGGTCCTGTAACGCCTCTGTGTGTATGAGCAGGTTGACGCCCTCGACCTAACCCCTTCTGCTCTCCGTGAATGCTTACAGTCCGATTCTCATCGGAGTGTGGAGGGAGAGCCGTGAGAGGAGTTCCCTCAGCTCACTGATTTTCACTGGTTCACCAAACGTGGCTTCCGACATCCAGCATATAACTGGGACTAATTTCAGTCGAGGTGAGTGGGCCCGCGCGCGCCTGCAACCTCTCAGGTTAAAATACTTGGACATTCTCTCAGCGAAAGCTCTGAACTCTTCAGGGGTCATAGCGTCTTCGCTTACTTTAATACTAATCTGAAGAAATCGTATCGCTATTTTCTTTTTTTTAACAATTATGGCTCAAAATCTATAGAATAAATTTGTTGAAGAATTTTTCATGATTCCCAATGAGTGTTTGAAGGCTTTCCATATCCATACAAATCAAAAAGTGCCCAAGTTAAACGATGAGATACCTTGGAGACTAGTATTTGGGAAAATAAAGGAACTTGATCATAATATTTTGATCAACCCAGAAATTCATCAAAAAAAAATCGAGTGAAACAAGTTATCGATTTCTGTAATTTTTTATTGGAGACGTACAATAAATGAAATTTAAGAGCGAACATATCTTTTGTAGTATAATTTTTTTCTAAAAAATTAATAAATTTAATGAGATATATTAATGAATTTTTAATGTATAAAAGTTATGCGTACGAGATAAAAACATTTTAGATTATTCTTGACTATAATGTGGACAATTTACACAAGCGCTATTTATATCAAAATGTCCTTTTCTAAAAGCCCTATATTTTTTACCATTCCATATTTCATTAAAAGGTGTTTCAAGAACATTCCCAAAATTTATAACTTTGGGATTTTCAAGATGACAGCAGGGTGTAACAAATCCATCCCAGGTTATATATGCTGTATTATAAATAGATTTACAATTGAGAGCATGAATTTTATTAGGAATATTTACATGAAGTTTTACTCCTTTCTCTATAGATTCTTTTCTTATTTCACTCAGATTCATCGTGGGCAACATTCTTTCTGAAACAAATTTTCTTTGATCTTTAACACCTTTCTGTTGAATCCACGAGACTCGAACGATTTTAATATTATTCGCGGACGCAAAACCAATCATGTCTGTTACTTCACTAATATTATCCTGACTAACGACCATGTTGATCATCAATAAAGATTCATACTTTACAATATGAGCTAGATTTTGTATATTCTTAATTACTCTGTTAAAACTATTCACTCCTCGAATTTCTTCATATAATGTTGGATTGAGTGTATCGATGGAAAGTCTTATCTCATCTATCCCAAGCTCAGCAATATTTTTCATATCTCTTTCTGTAAGGAGAGAACAATTTGTAGCAAACTGAACATAATGACCATTCTCTTTAAGATAAGTTAACATTTTAAATATATCTTTATTTAAGAATATTTCCCCTAAACCTTGTAGTATGATATTTTTTGTTCGTGGAAATTGGTTTATTATTTTCAAAAAATTATCATAACTCATATTGCCTTTTTCTGAAGAGCTTAAATATGGATTCATACACATCTGACAACTCATATTGCATAATTTTGTTGGCTCTATCTGTACTACATCCAGGTATGGATACGCCATCCCCCTTAATGATAATAGTTTATTTATTACATTACGGCTGTGTATGTTGGCCTGATGTTTGGCTGCTCGTAATATGCCCATATTTAACCTTTCCTAATAATTAAACGAAAAAATATTATCTATATTAGGAATATGGATTCCATACTCATTTTCACAAGCGCATGGATAAATTCACTCTCTACGGAAAGATATGTGCGGTGCGGTGTGGTGCGGAGAAGAGAGAGTGTGAGTATATGAAGGAAGGAGAGGGTGGAATAGTAGTAGTAGATGTGGCTGAATGAGAGATTGGGTTTGGGTTTGGGGGATAAAATTAAACTTTTTTACAGTTTTGCCCGCTTGGTGTGTGTGGAATCCGTTTTTCTGACTTTTTTTGGCTGTTTGTTGTGTTTTAGTGGGTTCTTTCTGCCTCTAGCGGATGGAAAACGGTTATCTCGTGGGGTTAGGCCCTCTGTCCCAATTAGGTTATAATACGCGCGCGAGTAATTAATGTATAATACGTTCAATACTATGAAATTGTAAATATCTTTGAATAGATTGTCTTATTATATTGTTTTCAAAACCTATATTTCTCATAATGATTGCTATTAGAAATAGCTTCAAAACTTGCGATAATAATGGTAATTCATTTATTGTAACTATACGCGCGCGCTGTATGTCACACGCTAGCTCACAAAGAATATTTTATTAATGTTGAGAATAGGGATATAGAGATGTTAAGTGATGCTTTCAAATATTTTATATATCTTATTGTAGCTCAAGGGATTTCCTTTTTTTCAATTTTGGTTCCAAAAAGTGACAAAGTGCTTTTTTTTTCGAAGCCTGATTATTCGGATAATTCAAAATATTTATTCACTAAAATGCTTGAATTAAATTTACATAAAAAACTTGATCTAATATGGGTTGTATACGCAAATATAGATGTTAAAAACGTAAAACGTAGAACACTAAAATATTTGTATCATATTTTAACAGCAAAATATATTATCTCAACTCATGATGCTCCGATCTGGAAATCACGAAATCAAACAGCCATTTTTACAGAACATGGAATGCCATTTAAAGCGACAGGTCACCTAGCTTATGGAAAGTATTATAATAATTCTTTGAAACAACGTTTATCCCTTTATTTTATTTCAAAAAAAATTGATTATCTTTTATCTACATCACGTTTGCATGCAATCATTTTGGCTGCAACATGGCGTCTAAGCATTGATAAAATACTTATCACAGGATTTCCGAGACAAGACGCACTGTTTGATAAAAAATCAGAAAAAAATGCATTAAAACTTAATATTAAAAAAGATAGTTTTTCTAAACTAATCTTATATGCGCCCACTTTTCGAGATTGGAGTAATGATGATTTATCTAGTAATATATTGCATAATAAAAAATTGCAACAATATTTAGAACAAAATAATTACTTGCTTATATATAAACCACATAAAAATACTAAAAACAAGTCACACATAAAATTTATTCATAAAAACATTATGCTTTTAGAAAATAATGATCTATTGAGAAAGGGTTTACATTTATATGACATATTTTCTGTATTCAATATAGTTTTAACCGATTATTCGTCGATTTTTTATGAAACTACTTTATTGGATATCCCAATAATTTTTTATGTTCCCGATATGGAGAGGTATTTTATGAACCGAGGATTCATTTTTAATCCTATTAAGTGGTTACCAGGTCATATAGTTAAAAACATTGATGAAATATTATATGCATTGGATGATTGCTTAAAATTTGATCCATACAAACAAAAGAGGAATTTTATAAAAAATGTTATGTTTGATAAATTAAATAACTGTTCTGTGAGGGTTATTGATCTAATATTTAATAAATACTTGGAGAGTTAATGTATGAATTTAGTTATATTAGCTGCAGGATATGGTACAAGGATAAATGAAAATTCAGAAATTCCTAAAGGACTTATTAAAATAAAAGATAAATCTATTATAGAAACAAACATAGAAAATATAAACGATGTTATAAATATATCAAAATTAATATTGATAACAAATAAAAAATATTTTAATTTATATGATGATTTTCTTAATATATTTGATATAAAATATGAAATATTGATCAATAATTCAATTGAAAGGGGGAACGGTTATTCTTTCTTTTTAGCTAAACAAGGAGTAAATACTGATGAATTTATATTGATTATGAGTGATCATGTTTTTTCCAAGTCTTTTATAAGATCAGCAATATTGGGAAGAGGATTGGCCGTTGATTCTGATCCTATATATGTCGATTATGATGATGCTACAAAAGTTTTAACAGATTCGAAAGGACGAATTAAAAAAATTGGGAAAAAATTAAAAAATTATAATTTTATTGATACTGGTTTTTTTATATTAAATAAAAACATATTTTCATATTCAGATGAAATTGAGCTTTTGCATGATAAATTTGGTGTATCCGATATAATAAGAAAAGCAAAAATTAATATAATCGATGTCACAAAAAATACTTGGGTTGATATAGATACAAAAAAAGATCTTAAAGTAGCAAAAGAATTATTTACTATTAGTTAAAAAATTTTTTTATATAATTATATTAATGAAACTCTTATATTTTAGTTAAAAAGATATTTTATTTATACGAATATATTAGTTGATAAAAATCTATTATATTGTTAGGTTTTGGATTTAATTTTCTATTAGATGAATAGAAACCCTTTTTAGAATGTTTCAAAGTTTTGAAATTAAAACCATGATCTGATATTATTAAAAATAAATCAGGACGTACATATTTAGAAATATTATGAGATAATTCTGATAATTTACTATATATATTTTTAATTATATTGATATCTTTAAAAAAAATATGTTGAATATTATCTGGGTAGTGAAGATAAGAAAATATAACATCATAATTATTTTTAACATTTTTATTTTCTATGTTTATATAATTAATTTGCTCGTCTAAAGTATTTGTAAGTAAATTTAATGTTGTTTTTCTATCTATTAAATTACTTGCGAATTGTTGAGTGATTTTAAAATCTTCGTTATTAAAATTGTAGAATGGAGCATTTATTGATATATTATTTTTATTATCAATAAAAGTTTTTTCTTTTATTTTAGGGAAATTTGTATCTTTTAAATATTGGGAAATACCAAATTTATATGGTAAAATTTTTTTTAATTTAACTAACAAAGGATGAAATATTTTAAATTTTAAACTTGGATTAAATTCCCTTGGTTTAGCTATTTTTCCTGTTAAAAAGGATTCCCAAACTTGAACTGAATGAGGCTCTCTTTTTTTTGGATTAATTGGTACTTTAATTCCTCCATATTCATTTTGTTTCAAGTTAGTTAAATTAAATATATTTACTAAATTTATGTCAAGTCCATCTAAGCCCAGGATATAAATCATCCAAATACTTCCCGTTATAATCCTTTTGAGTGAGAAAAAACATCAATAATTATAAAAATTTGTATGTCTTACAAGATTGCTACGAAATAAAATATTTAGATTTTTCGCGCGCGCGAAAGAGATAATGTATTTTTAATCCATATTCTTTTAATTTATTAATTTTTTCTTTAAAAAAGGTTTGGTATATGGCTCATTCACAAGCGATGGATAATTCCATAAATGTAAGTGTTTATAATAAAAACAATAATTATAATCTATATAAAAGCGAATTAAATTTTGTAATTGAAGAAGTTGATGAGATTATTAAAGAAAAATTTAATGCAAATAGTGATTATAAATTTAATAGTAAAAAATACAAAAAAATAAAGTTTATTTTAGATGGGTTTGAAAAGATAACTTCATTAAGGATATTACATAAAAAAAATTATCATAACTATTTAAATAGTTATCTTTCTTTAACAGAACGAAAAATTTGTGCAAGAACATATATTGATTTTTTACAAAATCAAGAAGAATATTATAAAGTTTATGAAAATTTATCAGATAAAGATTCCAAGAATGTTTTTCTTAATGTCATAAAACTGAGGCTTTCTTCATTATTTTTAGGTAGAGGCGCGTTTAATCTTTTTAATTTTGGTATTGGTTTATCAGAATTTGAAAGATTAGTAAATAAGTATCAATATAAAAATATAATAACTTTAAAAAAAGGAGAAGTAATAATAGATGCTGGAGCATATGTAGGTAAAGACTCGAAAATTTTTGCGTGGATAAATGGATTTAAAAATATTGTATACGCTCTTGAACCTCAAGAAAAACCGTTTATGGTGCTATTGAATAATGTAAAAAGACGTAATTATGATGAAGTAATAATACCCTTGAAATTAGGGGTATGGAGTTCAAATACAAAAAAAAGGTTGAAAGGAAACGGCTCCTCAGCTTCTGTGGTTTGCACACCGAATCATGGGAAAGATCATTATCAAGAAATAGATTGTATAGCTATTGATGATTATTTTAAAGATCTAAATATAGGTTTTATAAAAATGGATGTGGAGGGAGCTGAATTAGAGGCTCTTAAAGGGTCTAAGAAAATTATTAGGAATTTAAAACCTAAGTTAGCTATATCTGTATACCATAAAGCTAG
>Ga0180438_10009282_pt1 | contig 12294 bp, 14 predicted proteins | sample SS_ome_12_FD_132455 | JGI IMG/M metagenome (GOLD analysis project Ga0180438, IMG submission 132455) | Hypersaline lake sediment archaeal communities from the Salton Sea, California, USA - SS_3_D_2 metaG | ecosystem: Environmental > Aquatic > Non-marine Saline and Alkaline > Hypersaline >...
CTCACCAGGTTGATGTAGTTGTAGGCCAGCTCGTAGTACGTCCAGTCGTATTTCATCCGTGGGCAGTCACAGGTGATGCCGCATCCTCTTGCCTCTCTCTTCATGCTTGACCACGCTCTGCAGTCAGCCTTCGGATCGGTGATGAACTGAGAGAACGCAGTCAGCTTTTTTTTGACGTCTTGGCCTGCTTGGATTCGTTGTAGGCTGTCATGCAGGCCTGCAGGAACTCGATGCCTCCGTCCTGGAACAGGGCGATGCGATCCTCCTTGGTCTCGGGCCAGCGACCACCGGGCAGGTCCTCCCTGTCGATGCCATCCACCTCGTAGGTGATCTCGCCCAGCAGGTCAGCGTAGAGCTCGAAGATCTCGCTTGTCGCCTCGATGTTGTCCTCCTGCATCTGATCCTGCAGTCGTGCCACCTTCAGAGAGAACAGCATCTCCTTCTTGGCGCTGAGACGATCAACGTGTAGGGTGATCTCCTCACCGTCGATCTCGAACTTGAGCTTATCCTTCTTGTAGATGCGAAAAGCCATGACACCTCCTTTTGTTTCGTGTCATCAGATTTACTGCCCTCGCACAAGAAGCGAAGGGGACGACCCGAAGGCCATCCCCTTATGTCACATCTCGTTTGTTGAACGGATGTCTTAGAGAGCGTCTGGTGAGCTCTCAGATAGGTTAGGGAAGTCTGGTGAGAGACAGTCTAACCGGAGGACCAACGTCACCAGGTTGTCTGACGCATGAAGCCTCAATAGAGTAGGTCTCGTAACCGGCGTTTGATTCCCAGGTGACGCCCGTGTATTGCAGGCGTCCGATGCCGATCTGCAGGGTGGTGGTGGCGTTGTCACCTGTGTCGAGGATGACAGATAGCGAGCCCTCAGCTCCGTCCCTGAACTGCTGCAGGAAGCCGGCGAACGCACCGAAGCCGTTGTTCTCGTTCGTGGCCCCGATGCTGAACGTGATCGTCGGTGCCGTCTGGAAGAGAACAGGTGAGATGCCGAAGCCGAACTCCTGGGTGGGATCCGGATTCTCGGGAGTCTCCGCGTTGTAGGTGATGGTGAGCTCAGACAGGGTGATGATGTCAGCCGGATTGCCTGCGCCGTTGGGTGAGTCTGTCAGCTGGATGGAGGCGGAACGCACCACGTAGGGCTTGCATGACACCGAGCTGTCGAACGACGTGGGCAGGGCAGGGTCAGCAGCATCGATCCAGTCACCGGATTCCAGGGTGCCGACACCGGACATGGTCGCAGTTGCCACCTCACCAGCGTTCAGCGTCAGCTCCAGGGCACCGGTCGATCCACGGAAACGGTTCTGGTAGTTGGTGACACCCGTCGGCGTAGAGCCTGCAGGATCCACGTAGTAGTTGTAGACCGTCAGAGACTGCGGTCCCTCTGTGCCGCCAGCCGTGATGCCTGTCGCGCCAGTGATCTGCTCGTGTGAGGGATCGAACAGCGTGGTGGGTGTCGTGCTGTCATCAGCCGCCAGGCCGCAGCCCAGCAGCATGTGGGTGAAGTAGTAGTTCGGGTCCTGCACGGCCGTCAGATCCGTGTCGTGAATCTCAGTCGTCAGGGTGAACGATGCACCTCGCGAGCCTGGAACGAGGCACATGGCGCCAGGGAAGCCGTCGAGGGTGGCCGCCCTGTCGATCATGCCTGTGCCCCTGTCGATGGTGTAGGTGAACTCCGTGGCTGGAACCATGTAGGTGGTGGCGCCGACAGGATCAGGCGTGCCAGGGGTGGATTCAAGCTGGATGGCGACGCGTCTGCCTTTGCTTGCGTAGGGTGTAGTTGAGCTTGCCAATTGGATCTCCTTGAGATGTTGTGAGCTTTGTCACATGATTTACTTCACGTCGAGCGAGCGGATCACGGTGTCACGTCCCAGGTGCATGCGTAGCCTCCGGGCGTGTTGGTTGTGCCGTTGACAATTGTGATCACCCAGAGGTCACCGTCTGCCGCCGACACGCTCGCCAGAGGGATTGTTGCCGCGCCTCCTGCTGTGGTGGTGTTGAACGTGTCACCCGACATCTGGTTGACCACGTAGACGCCCGAACCGTCAGGCCAGTTGCTGGTGTCTAGCACGATGCTTGTGGCAGCTGCCAGGTCTCCTGAGGTGATGACCAGGGTGTTCGAGCTGTTGGGCAGCTGGTTACCTAAGGCGACGGCCAGGTCAGTTTCAGAAGCGATCTGGGGAACCCTGAAGGCGCTGGGGAACCAGGGCAGTTGTGGCTGATCCGGATCGATGCGAGACGGTGACCAGTTGATGTTGGCGCGCATGCTGACCTCCATCTGCACCGAGCAGGCTGTCAGGTACTGATCCTGTCCCTGCAGGGGGATGACCTGTGACGAGCCCGGTGCCGTCAGTCGGGTGTTGTAGACCACGCAGGCGTCCGGATCGCCCTGTTGATCCACCAGGTAGGCCTCCAGCACCTGCTCAGCCATGGTGGCCAGGTAGCGCGCCTGTTGGCTGGCCCAGTCCACGCGCCCGGCGTCGGTCACGTTGATGGCGGTCACCTCGTAGACGGCTGCGATGTTGCGATCCGAGATGAGATTATCGTCGTTGGTGGTTGACGACAGATTACTCAGGATTATACATGGCGTCGTATCTATAGGTGAGCTTGATATTTGGGACAAGGGCACCCCGTTGACACCAACGAAGATGAGTTTCGGCTTTCTGAGAGCCTTGTCACCTGTCCACCCGTGAGACGAGTTGAAGTCATCTATGACCCCTCCCAGGAAGGTTGTCAGGATGTATTCTGATTTGAGGTCGACGTACGAGTACGCCTCAGCGGTGCTCTTAGTAGGCATGATTGTCCTTTATGTTGTGGTCCATCTGAGACGTCCCTGGTTTTTCAGCAGCCAGCCGATGGACTCACCCTGGATGTCTGTGCGAGCCTTGTCTGTCAAGCCGTAGAAAACGTACATGTCGTTGACGAACTTGCTGTAGCTCACGTCTGATTCGAAAGTCAGCACCCCGTTGACCACCCTGAGCTGGATCCTGTTGGTTGTCAGCGATGATCTCAGGTTGCCTGTGTCTACCAGCGTTTTGTCGTTCCAGTTTTCGTTTATGGCAGCGCCCTGACTGGCCCAGACGTCTTTGAAGTTCTGTTTGATGATGTCGCGGATGTAGTCGATGAACTGCTGATCAGACATGGCACGCTGCACAAGTCGAACGTCATGTTTCAACCTGCTCGTCAGTCCCACCATGTCAGCGAAGTTCATCGACAGCATAAGAACCTCTTATAGCGATCTGCCGATGATGATGCGTCCAGCGTTGGATGTTGCGAACTGCTCGTTGTCTCGGATGTCGGTGTAGTCGAGATATTTGAGACGTTCAGGTCCGCTGTTTGCGCTTCTCTCAGCCACCCGATCCGGATGCCTTCTGATGTTGTCCAGCATCTGCTCGTGACGGGTCATGAAGTACGCTGCGCTGTCCGGATTGCCTCTGTTCTTCGCTACCAGTACGTCCGCCACCACGCGATAGACGATTGCCCTCTTGAACAACTGGTAGATCGGCTTCGTCGGATCCGTCAGACCCTCTAGATCGATGCCGACAGCTTCTGCCTCCAGTTCCATCTCTGCTGCTGCCTGTAGGATGAGATCATCCACCTGTGTCTCGGTGGGTGATGTGTCAGCTTCGATTGAGAGGTTGCTGACGACAGTCTGGAGATCTGTCTTGGTGATGCCGAAGATGTTGATTGCCATGTGGTCCTTTCCTGTTGAGGAGACTCACATGATTTACTTCGTTGCAGCCGGCTCAGTCTCTGTTGGTAAACCTTTCACGCTCTTCTGGGATTCGGTTGCACGGGATGGCCAGGCAGTAGGTGGTGGTGTAACCGTTGTGTGCAGCGACCGAGCGGTATTTGTTCTGCATCAGCACCAGCTTGGAGCGGGTTGTCAGCAGTCGGCAGGTCTCATGTGGGATGGTCACCACGTTTCTGAAGCCCATGGCAAGGTGCTCAGGGGTCAGGCCGGTGAAGATGTGGATCACCAGGTCGGTCTCAGACGTGGGTAGGTTGGCCCAACCGTAGGCGGATTCACCCTGCTTGTACTCCAGCAGGATATCCTGTTGCTCAGGGTCGTTGTTCCAGTAGCGTGCTGGGAAGTCTGCGGCGTTGCGGACCTTTATGTCGATGTTGATCAACTCACCCTCTTCTGTGCTGAGGATGAAGTCGATGCCTTTCAGCTGCCGCTCAGCATCGTTGACGGTGATCAGTTGTGAGCCGGGATGGTGTTTCTTCTGCCACGCCTTGAGCAGGGTCATGGCTTCTGGTTGAGCTTCGATCTTCAGGTTCTTCTGGTAGATTGACTGGTGCATGGGGCCTCCTTTTGTTTGCCTCTACTATTATGTATGCTGTGACGGGTCAAACTCGTAGGATCCCACCCAAATAATTGCGCCCGGATTATTCTTTTCTACCGTCTTGGTGATCGTTAGGTGCACGATCTGGCAGTCGTCATCGTAACACACACCGTTGAGCGCGTCCAGTATCGTTTTCTGATAGTTGCCAGCGTCTCGTCTGCGCCTGTCTGGGAAGCGTAGGTGGATCTCAGCTCGAACGGGTCCGGTGATGGGTTCCTGCTGACCCATGGCCTCGACGGCGGCTTGTCTCACCTTCTCCTGGTACTCCTTGTGCTTTTTTGGTATGTAGGCGCGTCGCTTACCGAAAGCCAAGTTGTTGCTCTTGCTTAGCGGTTTGCCTTCGATCTCGATCTTGATCATGCGACCACCAAGGTTGTGTTTCGTCTGTGTCGAGGCGTTCTATTTGCTGATCCCCAGCCACCTCTTTCAACTGCTCTGCTTAAGGCAATACGGGTGATGTTGAAAAACCTGGCTGCTTCGATCTGGCTCTCGAAGTAGAACTCTTTACCTTTTTGATCCGTCCAGATCAACGGTGTTCCCTTGCCAGGTGATCGCGACGATCTCCAGCTCTTTGTAGCCTTTTTCGAGAACGAGCCTTTTGTCCCACCCTTTCGAAGATTGTAGAGTTTGTCAGTCTCGATGAACGGATCGATGTACTTGGATTCGTTTGCGTTGCACCATGCTTTTCTTTCTTGCTTGCTCAAGTTTCTAGGTCCAGCTTCTAGGACTTGGAACTCAAAGCTTTCTTCTCCAAACGTGTTCCAGTCTTCTTGCAGAGGTGTGTTTGCTGATTTGACAGCAGCATCCTCTTCTGCGCCCCTGTTGAGAGACCACCTGTGCATATAGAAGCGCTGATGAAAGTTGTTGCGTGTTGCCCCGATGTAACGCTGACCTGTGCGTGTGTTGATGATCTGATACAGTCCATAATCCAGTTTCATGTCCATGTTCTTCTCCTTTGTTAGAACTTTATTATCATAACCCATCTATCTGGATGTTTAGGACTTTTGTGGCTGTTCCATCATAAAGTTTCAACTTGATTGCATCTCCGTGCGCATGCGCGTTCGTTAGAGGTCAGAAGTATCACCAGAGCTCACCAGACGCTCTCTAAGACATCCGTTTGCTCAGGGAATATGTTATCTAGGGTTTGAGCCACGAGACGTTCTGAGAGCGTCTGAGAGCTTAGAGTCCTAAATTAAACACCATATGGGATAGAGGTGTGGGTATGTTCTTGTTCTTGTTGTTCTAGAGATAGGGAATTGGAGGCTTAGAGTCCTAAATTAAACACCATATGGGGAGGATAGGGGTGTGTTCTTGTTCTTCTCTAGAGATAGATGATCTGACAGGGCTCATCACACAAAAAAAGATCATCAACTCACAAAAAAAGACCACAGTATTCCTAAACTTCGGTATCGAGCAGCATATCTTAATATTACAAGGCGTTCGTGGGGTGGTCCCTCTGAGCTGCCTGACCACCCCCAGCTGAGAGAGTCATGACTTCCCCCACGAACGCCTTACCCCCTAAACTATCGTCTCACACGCTGTTTCCTGATGATGAACCTCTCAAGGCCTTCATCAAGCAACAGCTGAAGACTTCACGAGTAGGTCGCAAGCAACTAGAGCTGCTGCGCTTCTTCGTTGATTTCTCCCTGTCGACTGGCATCAGCATCGGTCACCGAGAGGATCTGCGAGACTATCCCTTCATCTCACGTGATGCGATGCACAACATCTGTCAGACGTATGTCCCTCTCAAGGAGGCTTGCTTCGAGCAGAACGGAGGCTACTCACGAGCGGAGAAGACGTGCAAAGCCATCATCGGTCTGACAGACGCCTTCACGTCTCTGATGTCCCAGGGCTTCTTCAACGCCATGCAGAGACACAGACAACACCCAACCCCAGAGACCACGACCATGTTTCACCCAGGCAACAACGAGGAGAACTACACCCGATCACCCAACACCAAGCGTCGCTTCTGTCCAGCCGGTCGTCTGCCCAAGGCTGATCTGCAGAGACTGTATCCTGGGGCTCATGACTTCGACATGAAGAACTGTTTCGCCAACCTGTTCATCAACTGGGTGATCAAGCAGGGCCTGGAGCTGATCATCCCCAAGAGACTTCTTCTGCTGCGAGACGATCGTGATGCCTTCTATGCCCTGGTCAACTCTGAGGAGAAGCTGATCCGCAGCCTGTCACCCAAGGCCCAGCAAGAAGAGCCCAAGAAGCGAGCCAAGCTGCTGGTGCAGAAGATGTTCTGTCCCGCAAAGAAGGCGCCCCATCGTCGTCGTACTGGTTGCGATTGGTATGATGATCTTGTCCAGTTCATCGACTCCATCTATGCCCGCAACGAGATCCCGCCTGACGCTGTTCACCTGCAGCTGTCGCTGTTCGAGGCGCAGGCCATCCAAAAGGCTGTCCAGGTCATCGGTGAGCACAGGTTCGCTGTTGACAAGCACGACGGGTTCGTGGCTGTCCAGGTGGCGGATGAAGACGTGGATTTCCTGCTTGAGGAGTTGGAGGCCGTCACCGACATCCCGTGGGCATGTGAGAAGTTCTCAGATGCTGATGATGACGTCTTCTACGCCACGAGGTGGAACGATGTCTGAGCAGAACACGTACAGAGGCATCCTGGATGAACCCTACACGGTTGAGCATGTCAAACCCCAGAAGCCAAGACCCGGAGATCTGATCCAGACCACCCTTCAACACCTGCTTGTCAAGAAGCACATGGGTCCCAACGGCTCTTTCACATACGAAGAGAGACGCCTGCCCAGGGGTTCGTTCATGCTGTGTGTCTCAGATCACAAGTTTCTGCTGGACGGTGAGGTGGTTGAGATCCAGTTCCAGGGCACGGACTGGAAGTTGATCAAGAGGATGGACACCTGATTATTACCAGGGCTTACCAGATGCGTTCTGAGACATCCGTTCAACAAACGAGGTGTGACATAAGGGGCAAGGCAACGAGACGTTCTGGTGATAACTGAGAGACACCATAGAGAAAGGGCCCGAGGCCGAAGCCCCGAGCCCCTCTAGTCATCTCCGAAGAGATTAGGTGAAGGCGATGATCGCACCAGCGTCGCCGTCGGTGACCTCAACCGTGTAGTAGGCGTCAGCTGTGACCGCCACGCCCGGAACCTGCGGGTAGGCAAGCTCGTGAGTACGGAACTCAGCCAGGTCACCGCGACGCGAGAAGGTCGTCATCGCACCACCGCGAGGATCGCAGTAGGCAAGGACGCCGTTCGACGTGCCGGCACCGGTCTGGAACGGATAGCTCGGAGCACCCGTCGGGTCGATGAGCGTACGGTCGGCAACCACCAGCTCGAGGCCGAGGACCGTCGAGAAGTAGGTGTGCGTCGCATCCGCAGGCATGGCGCCGAGACGGCGGAAGGTACCGCCGTTGTCACCACCGATGGCCGGCTGACCGAACACCTGGTCGTTCTGGCGGAGGAAGCGGAAGGCTTCACCGTTGACCAGCAGACGGTTGGGACGCTTGCCCGAGGCGAGGTGGATGTTCTCGATCTCGTCCAGGAAGGCGTTGGTGATGTCCGTGGCAGGCGCCGAGATGGCGATACCACCACCAGCCGGAAGACCAGCCGCAGCCGCAGCGAACTCAGCCGAGAAGAAGTCCAGGATCTGGTTGGAGCACGCTTCCATCGCGTCCTTGGCCAGGTCGAGCACCGCGTTCTGATCCTCGAGCGACGCAGCCACAGCCTCCGGGATCACGAAGCCCTTGGAGCTGTGACGCACGGTCTGGACCGACACGGTGTCGTAACCGAGGTTGTCCGAGACGTAGTCCGAGTAGTCACCGGCACGAGTACCGGCCGCCGAGTCACGGAGGTCCAGGCGCTTGTCCGTGGTGAGGATCTGGTAGTTACCGGAGCCAAGCATCGGGTTGACTTCAGCAATACGAAGGCCAGCAGGCATCTGAGACGGGTCGTTGGTACGATCACGCCACAGACCCTCGATGGCCACGAGCAGGTTGTTTGTGTGTAGAGCCATGTTATTTCTCCTTGAGAGTTAGGGGTGATTAGTTCGACGCCGTGTAGACACCGACAGAGACGTAGCCTTCTTCGCCAGCAGCGACGGCTTCAAGAGCAACGCCACCAAGGAAAATAGTTGTGTTAGGAGGCGCACCGCCCAGAGTAACAGACACGTCGATCGTCTCAACAGAGCCGTCAGCGTCAGCCACCGAGGCAGCAACCGGCTGACCGGCAGTCAGGCCAGCACCACCAGCGCCAACACGGACGCGGACCTTGCCCGAAGTCTCGAGCGTGGCCTCTTCACCGATGGCGTAGTCTTCGATGGCGACACCAACGATGTCGTCAGTTACAGCTGCAGCCGGCGCACCAGCGCTGGTGACTAGATCACCCTTGGCGAGAGCCGCAGTAGCTTCGATTGTGATTCTCATCTTGATTCTCCTAGAGTTAGGTTAGGGTTACTTGATCTTGTTGAACGCGTCCTTGAAGCTGATGCCCTCCTTGGCAGCAAGCTCCTTGGCAGCGACAAACGGATTGGGGTTGTCCTGCTTGGCCTCAGTCAGCCCAGCAGTCATGCGCTCAGAGAAGAGACTCGTGCTAACCCCCTGGGTCGTGCTGACGTTCAACACCTGAGCATACAGATCCGAGTCCTTCATGCAGACGTCGATCAGTTTCTCCTTCATCTCAGACAGGTGCGGCCTCTCAGCCAGGTCAGCCTCAACACGCATCTGGGCGCGCAGCAGCTCGTTCTCACGCTTCAGTTCATGAAGATGCGTTTCCAGCTTGACCAGCTCTCGCATCTCAGATCGCATGTCAACAGCGTCTTCGTCGGGCTCCATCATCTCACCCTCGTCACCGTGCTCAGCCATCTCCTTGTCTTCACCGACCTCCATCTCGTCGCCCTTAGGCTCCATGGCTTCGGTGTCATCAGGCTCAGACCTTTCGTCCTCGTCGCCTTTCTCTTCGTCTCGCACGTCATCACGGGCTTCAGCCGTGTCTCGCTCGATAGTCTCGAGTCGACGCTTGAGATCCTCGTGCTCCGCCTTGATGGCTTCCACCATCGGCATGAGCATCGACTCGATCATCGATTTCAGTTCTTCCATGTCCATGTCTTGCGTCTCCTGTAGCATGGTGTAGGTGCCAGATTCGTTCATCTCATACGAGAAGTATGACGTGTTCTCTGCTTGATTTACTTCGCCAGATTCATAGATGGGTGTTTGTCTTGTGCGGTGCCTGGGAACTGACACCAGACTGAGCTCGAGCAAGGCTGCGGGCATCGGTTTGCCAGTCGCTGGATCGAAGTCATCAGCGCGCCAGTTCCAGGCGATGCCGACAGACACGTACCTCAGCTTGCCTTCCTCGAACTTCTTCTCATAGTCTTCGTTGAGATAGAAGCCAGCGTAGATGCCATCGGGTGCTGAGACGATATCAACAACCTGACCGTACTGCTCACCGTTGCGATCGTGCTCAACCAGGATGGGAACATCGGTGCGATCCACCCAGTTGGTCAGAGAAGTCACCACATCGGTGTAGAACTCCTTCTCACCCAAAGGGATGGTCATCTCACCGTCGAACAGATCTGAGTTAGGCAGGATGTGAGCGAACTTCTTCGTCCGACCAGCCTTGGAGTAAGCTATGGCTGCTGCCTGGTTGGGCGGATAGCCCTCGTTGATCAACTGTCGGATGTTCTCGGAGACAACCTTGTCGGATGATCCTGATTTTAGCGGCATATCAGATCCTCAGTTTTTCTTGTTGTTCATCAGTCAGGATGTCCCTGTCTGCTTTGATGTAGCCCTTCTTGACAGAGTCTGGATTGCGTAGCATGTCAAGAAAGCGATTGACGCGTGCCATCGACCAGCTGTGTCGATTCTGTCCTTTTCGGTGGCTGGAACTGAACGCTCCTGCACCACGACGATAGACGGCCTTGATCATGCCCATGGTGGGCTGAACAGGCCTGTCACCGTTCTCTTTACGCCAGTCTGCGATCTTGTTCTGCAGGCTTTTCTCGACTTCTTCAGAGATCTCGATGCCTCCACGCTGACCAGATGCTGTGCCTTCAGGATTCTTCTTGCTGCCCTCGATTCGTTCAGACGGTTTAGTCTTCACGATCTCCTGCAGTTCGTTCTTGTCCGCAGCCTCCATCTGTCTCTTGACCTTGTTGGCCCATCGACGTCCCGGATTACCACCCCACAACTCCCAGGCCTGACGACCTTTGCTCGGGTAGCCTTTCTCACCACGATTAGCGCCCTCAGCTTTCAGATCAACCTCGTGACGAGCGAAGTAGGAGACCATGCGGTTGATAGTCTCGGGAGGCATGGCCACACCGTTGCTCAGGTCCCTCGCTCTGCTGACACCCACCTGGGTACCACCCCTTCTTGATTCGGGTTGCTCACGTCGCATCTGGAGAGCTCTGGCAGCTGCTTCACGCACACCTTGCGGTGGGTTGAAGTTGATGTGTTCGTATTTCTTGGGCACAGCCAGCGTCACCTCCGACAGACTGGTCTCATACACCTCCTTCTTGACGAAGTAGTCAGCCGAGAACCCCAGGTCCTCCAGGATGCGTTGCATGTTATCGTTGCCCAACTCCTCACGGGTGATGACACCGGACTTGAGCATATCAAGCACGATCGGGATGTTGTCGTTCTTCTGATCGGCCACCGCATCGATCAGCTTGATCTTGGGCGCGTGACGAGGATCGATGCCAGCGAAAGAGGTGAGAAGCTGCAGGGCGTTTGATTCTGGGCAGGTGTCACCGTTCATCATGTGCAGGAACGACCGGATATGGTTCTCGAACTTGACAGCATCATCGACAGCGAACTCCTTGCCCAAGGCCAGGGATCCCACACCGCTCAGTCCGAGGGTCGTCAGGGTGGAGTCCAGAGCCTGCTTGATCTTCGTGTCGAAGTACGAGAGCATCTTGTCGTAGCTGTCGATGCCAGGTTGCTGGGCGTTGAGGAAGTCAGGCTTCATACCTTTCGATGAGATGAGAGGCGTCGCATAACCGGCATAGTATTGCTGCAGGAACTGTGAGGCGATCTCCCAGTCCTCACGGCTAGCACCCTCATCCTGCTCAGAGAAGTAGAAGATACCTGCCTGCTGCCGACGCAACTGCAGATAGTTCATCATATCTTCTCGATAGGCCGAGAACAGGGCGACAACCTTTCTCAGATCAGACACACCCCAGTAGTTGCCCGTGAAAGCCTTGCGGCCGAACCAGAGGAACTTCTCTGCTGGGATGGTTCGTGTGCCCTTGTTGGTGATGACGTGAACAGCCTTCAGCTTGTCAGCGTTGTCGTCCAGGTCGAAATACTCAACCTGCCACGGTGAGACAGGTAGAAACTGCGGCACGTTAGCGTTGGGTCCCTCATCGGCCACGTAGATCTCGTAGAGAGCGAAACCGAACGTGTGGATCATGTCATACGACTCTGCCAACCATGACTGCATCGACATGAAAGGCATCCTATCGAACATGATCTTGACAGCCTCACACGCGAACTGCTCATCCTGGCAGGGATTGTCTGAACGCGTGACGAGTTGATACTCTAGGTTGGAGACAACGTTGCGCCTGGCATCCATCACCGAACCGATGATGTCATGAGCGTAGCGTGACTCGAGATAGACACCTCTCTCACCTAACGCCTGGCCAACGAGATTGCTGGGTGAGAAAGCCCTGTTGGGATCGTACCATCCGGCCAGGGTGCCTCTGTAGGTGGAGCCAGCGGTCTCTCTCTCATCATACTCGCGAGTCTTGCGCTGTGTGACGAGATTGATGTCTAGCTTTTGGTTGTTGTCCATGTGTTCCCGTGATTAGGGGTCACATGATTTACTTCACCAGCATCGTTATGTCACATCTCATCTTCTGCGTAGAACTTGAACGCCTGCCTGAGAACATCCTTGGCCATGTAGAGCTGCTCGTTTGAGATCGTGCAGTTCATCTTCGACCTGACCATCTGATAGGTCAGCAGCACCGA
>Ga0180438_10009283_pt1 | contig 12292 bp, 21 predicted proteins | sample SS_ome_12_FD_132455 | JGI IMG/M metagenome (GOLD analysis project Ga0180438, IMG submission 132455) | Hypersaline lake sediment archaeal communities from the Salton Sea, California, USA - SS_3_D_2 metaG | ecosystem: Environmental > Aquatic > Non-marine Saline and Alkaline > Hypersaline >...
ACACGCCAACTTCCAGGCCGACCCAAATTGTCTCGTCATGACTTGCCATCTCAAACCTCCTGCCTACAATTCAATCATGATACTATTATAAGCGTCTGTCAAGACATAAGTTCAACTTTTTTCAATTTCTGATCTCTTTATTCTTAGACGTTTGTAAAAAGACGTCTATTACCTTGAAATGGTTGCGCTTCTTTGTTTGTGGTAGTTTTTGGTCAACGTGTTGACAAACGCCAATTGTGGTATTACAAAAAAGAAAGGGAACAGAAAGGAGAGTTGAGATGAAACTGACAGGGATAGAGTCGAGTTTTCTCGAATTGCGCACAAAATCAACCATTAAAGAAGGGATTCAATGGCATGAGAAAAACAATGATGGCAGTGAGATTGTTTGTTATTGTCCTGGTGACGGATCGAGGTATGTGATTATTGTAAATCCTATCAAAGGCTACACGAAGCGGACTTTAAAAAAAATGGGGCTTTCCATTAGTGGAGAGAGTTTGTTGATCACTTTGGCGAGCGATCCTGGTAGTGTCCGAAGTTTTATCACTTCAAGAAGATCATTTATCTCTTATGATTGGATAATGCCTAAGCTCGGGCTCGGGCTTGCATCGGCGATTACGGTAGCAGAGTTTATCGCTTGGCTTATCGATGGTGATGCTTGGTCTTCGGAAGAAGCGCGTGAAAGATGTAGTGAGTAGACTTTTTCTTGACAATCGACTAATATTAGATAAATTGGTAGGCAACTGATTGCCTATGAGGAGCATTCATGGAGAAACAAGTGCAAGAACAAATCAAGTTTGATTTTGATGTGTTCCAAGATAAAGTTGCCAAGCGTCGGCAGTCTGAAATTTCTGAAGCTCGTGAAGGGCTTCAGAGTCTAAAAGATTATCGCAGCGAGCTTGATTCTCAGCGTGAAATTTTGGTAGAAAAAATCGAAACATTGGACGAGAAAATTTCTCGTTTGGAAAGCTTCTTGAGTGGTGAGGAAGAACAAGAAAAAGAAACAACGACTCCGAGAGACAGAGGTGTGCTCATTGTACTTCGCCAGATCATATCTTCCGACTGGGATGGTATTGACTTTGAGCATCCTCAAGATTTTGACACGATTGTCAAAGAAGTCAGAAAGATAAAGCCAACGGCTAAAATAGAAACGATCAGAACTGGTCTTCTGCGCCTCGTGAAAAACAAAGATCTCGTAGTCGAGGGAATTCGTGGTAATCGAGTATGGAGGATTGTTGATTTCGATACACCACAAGAATCGCTTGAGACGCCTCCTGAGCCAGCAAAAGATTCTGAACCACAGTTGGTCAAGGAGCCAGAAGAAGAGCCGCAGGAGACGCCTACGCGCTCGCACGATGATATTGTGAGTGGTGTTCGTGAAAAAATCATGACCGCTGTTTTGAAAAAGCCCGGTGGGATCGATGCAAAGATGATGGCATGGATTATGACGGAGGAAAGCGCTGATGAGGTCCATTTCGAAGCTGCTGTCAGGCAACTTGAAGCGGCTGGTTCCGTTGAGGTTGCGCAGAGTCTTTCTGATGATTGTCAGGTTATTAGAGTGCCCGTTAGCCCTGATTCAAAAGAAGGTCTCAAAAGAGTTCGAATAGAGGGTAAACCTTTGTTTCCTAATATGAACAAGCCGCATCATGCATAATATTTGTTAGGAGGTTTTTTGTGCTTGGAGATGTTGTCAAAAAAGGGCGCCATTTAGAGTCACGTGCTGTGCGAAAATGGAAGGCTCGATGCAATGTTGAGAGTGCTCGTAAAAACTTCGTCGATTTACTGCTTTCACCCACGCCAAACGGCGATGCTGCTCAAATGGCGCTCGAATACGAACAAAGAATAGCTGAGCGAGATCTTGAAAATGCTGAGTATGAACTTTTATGTGAAGCCGATGGAGACAACAAGGATGAACTGGCTCGAGGCAGAGCTAAAGATCTTGCAGCGTCATTCGTTTTATGGGCAATTTTAAATACACCTACGAATTGTGTTCGTGGCAACAATAGTAAATGGATGGATGAGTTTGTGGACTTTGAAAATATTAAGGATCGATAGTGGTAACAATGAGAGAACACCGCCAGGAACGTCAGCATGGTTGTAGCGTTCCGCATGTTGATCCGTGCACCACAGACCAAAGTGGGTACATACGGGGAGTGGCAAGCGGTGGTGTCGGTGCAAGCCCGACTCGATCCGCCGGTGACGTGCTCTTGAATCCGAGAGATGACAGGGGTGATCACAGAATTATAACCAAGTGATTCTAGTTGAATCAGATCCTGTGTACAATACAGGTTTCCTGTCGCACGTCACCATATTTTTATAGGAGACAATTTTGAGCAACGAGATAAGACAAGGAAAAAGCGAATTATTTCAGTCATTTTATTACAAGAATTGTGGTGAATGTGCTTTTTCAGATTGGGTCGATGATAATTGGGTTTCATGTGGTCATCCTGATTATGCAAAAGCATGTGCAGAGGATGCGCAGTTGCGTGGACATGATAGACACGAGGGAAAGGCTGATGGTCCGATACCTGAGACGTGTCCGTTGCGAAGGCAGCGTGCATGCCTTGGCATAAAAGAGGGATGTTGAAATGGAATTATGTAAACATGGCTACGCAGAGAAAGGATGTCCATGGCCGCCTTGTGAGTGTCCACATGCGAGTCTTAATGACATCGTGATGACAGAAGTGAAGCGCGATTTTTATAACGAATACAATGCAAGAATGAACGGATATCGTTTGTTTTATCCTTCTATTTTGGTAGAGCGCAAAAAAGGACCGTATGGGTGGGGGTGGGTGATAAAGGAACAAAGGATTCATAAACAGGAGGACGCATGACAATAGTTAGGCATAGGACACATAAATCGTATTCCGGGCCTGTCATTTATGGCAAAAAAATCCCACAGGACAACGTACGCACTACAAGCCATTGTCAGCGGGCCGTGTGGCTTACTGAGGGCGTTGAAACAGAGCATAGAGCTGGAAGTATTATGGCGGCTGATGGGACTGGTATGACGGCCGGTAGGGGGCAACATATCCTTGTTTATCCAAAAGAACTTGCTCACGAGGATTTTAACGCCAAGGATGACCAAGGTGGACTTGGAAAATTGTTGCGTAGAATCGAGGTTAAAGCTCCGAGTTCATCGCTCGATATACTTTACGGTGCGTTTATAGCCGAGGGATGGCATGTAGCTTCGGATGGTAGATTTCGGTGGAATGAAGATGGACGTGTAAAGGTCAAGGGTCGTTGGATCAATTGTAAGGCCGGTGATGTTGTTCACGGTGCTGTGCTTCGAGATACTATTACGCCAATAGGCGGCAAGGTGCCAAAAACTGGTCGTAGGTGGGAACAGGCGAAAGCGTGGGCTCTTCTTTTTCATGTTGTTTTTTCTGAACCAAATTCTTTGGAGGTTCAGGCAGCTTTCGAGGTGAACCATCTGTACCATCGTATGGTTTCTAAGAAGTTTGCGTTTCGTGATAATCGGCGCAAAGAGACAGTTTCTCAGGTTGTTTATGGTGGCAGACAGTCTAAAACTCCTATTCCACACTTGCAAGTTGGGCGCGATATTTCTGAAGAGCTAGATCTCGCCATGTGTGTTTTTCATAGCCACACAGTGAATGCTCCCGCTATAGCCTTCAGGCGGCTTCGAGACACTCTCAAGGCTACAGGTTTTAATGCACCAAGGGATCGAGGCACTAACAAAGAAATTGTCTTTGCTCGTGAGCTTTTGAAGCGGCTTGCTAAGACGAATTATGGGCGTTGGCTTGATTCTCTTAAGACTGGACGGTGGAGCAGAACAAGAAAAACAGCAATGAAATCTGGATTGTGGCCAATGAGATTTTTTCAAGGTTCTTCTCCTATCATGCCGGTAAAGTTTTCGTAGACAAACCTATTGACAGACGCTAATTAGCCACTAACATAGAAGCATGGCTCATGTTTTTGTGAAAGGATAAACAATGCCTGTGCATTTAAAAATACTAGGACTTCTGCAAGTAAAAATAGAAAGCTTGAGAGACCTGTCCAATAGGATGGTGTTTCAAAAAACGATTTTCATACTTCAAGAAATGGGCCTTGATCTTGGATATCAATTCAAGTGGTATTTAAATGGTCCTTATTCGTCAGCGCTTGCGGATAGCATAGAAGATCTAGAAATTTATGCTGATGATATTGAGGGGTGGACTCTTACTCCGCAAACAATGGAAGTTATATGGAGATACAAACAATTGTTTTCAAAGAACATGAATAACAAAGATTGGCTTAGACTGATTAGTTCTATTCTTTTTATCAGAAAGCATTATAAAGACAATAATAAAAAAGAGATAGACAAGCTTTTGTCTAAATACAATCAAAACAGAGATAACAAGGAGATACAAAGATGGCTGTAAAATTCATAAAAAGAGCTGATGTAGAGGATAGACTTGTTGAAAAGTGGTTAGAAGCAATAAATCTTGCCAACGAGGTTCGTCTTCCGTACAGATTGCCGAGATGGAGTACTCTTAGAAACTACGAGATGGAACAGATGATGCAAGATCATTTCGGTGATAATTGGATCGTCGTTGAGTGGTGTCCGTTCAATGGTATTTTTTGCAGATATCAAAAAGTTGCTTCGCGCTATGATCTCAAAAAAGCGAGGAACAATATAGCGGCAGTGCAGGATTCTACTTTCGACAAAAAATATCTTTTTGGACTGATCGATGGAGAGTTAGCTAAGCGCCCCGATGAGCTTGGAGAAAAGCAATACTGGGGCGCTGGATGGTCGGAGGGTTAGAAAATGACAATTGGCGAAGAAGACACAAAAAAGGTTTTGTTTCAGCCGGGTGTGGTTATCAAAAGAACAGGGCCAAAGATTTACGAAAAATCGATCCCTTTTGAGGTGAGGCTCAGAATAATCGCAGTTAGAAATGATCATAGAGCTGATATTCAGTTCGATCCTCGTTTGGATTTTTCTATTTCAGGTGAACGTACCATTAGTGCATTTTTGGAAGATTATTTGTATACATCGATAGACATTGAAAGCTTACATGGTCTTGCATGTAAAATTGTCAATAAACTTCAAGACATTTATACTAACAAAGAACTTGAAGTATATGAAAACTCTCATCATCCACCTTATTTAATTTCTCCTTTTTGGGAGCATGATTGCGATGAATGTATATTGTTGGGACAAGTCAATGAGGTTGATCTGTATTTTTGTAGGCAAAATTTTCTTGGTCGTCCCACTTTGATTGCGAGGCATGGTTCAGACGGTCCTAGCTATATGAGCGGAGTGTCATTTGCATCGCATTCGCCGGAGTTGTGGGCTGCTGCGGTGTTTGCAGAAGCTCGTGGGCTTGGCAAGTTTCTCGATAGTCGTCACACGATTGTTCTTGATGACAAGGTTATTTAATGGCTCGTGTCCACGGTATTGATTGGGATCGTGCTCCGCTTGGAAAACTATCAGATGCTCATATTGCAAGTCTGTATGGTTGCTCGACAGCTAATGTGTTCAGAGCTCGCAAACGTCGCGGTATTCCGGCTTTTAAAAATCCATTAAAAAACCAAGGAACAACGGATCACAACAAGCACCTTTTAGGCAAATTTTCGGATTCGGCAGTTGCTGATTTGATCGGAGTATGTAGAGCGGCGGTAACGAATGCTCGCAAAAAATACGGGGTTCCTAGATGGAAACCGCCGTGGAGAACAGAAGGGAGGTTACCCGGGGAGCATACGAGTATTGATTGGGATCTCCAGCCATTAGGAAAGGTGCCGGATCGTGTTTTGGCAGAATCTCTTGGGGTTGGAGAAACGGCCGTTTTTTCGGCTCGACAGATTAGAGGAATAGCTGCTCATATGGGTGTTGGCAATTGGTATACATGGGTGTGGGATAAATGGCCACGAGATACGTGGGAGGTTCCAAACAATATTTCACGGAAAGGTCAGCGATGCAAGCTCCTTGCCGTGGGTCGAAAAGGCTCAGTCCTTGTCGAGTTTGAGGATGGCTATCGAGTCGTTACACTTCGCAGGGGCTTAAGAAAAACAGGAAAGTAACACTAAAAATGGCAAAAATTGCCAAAGGAGAGGAACCAATGAAACTCAAGTGTGATGTATGTGGAAAAGAATTTGAAACTGTTAATTCTCCTGAAGAACTGGCTGGTATTTCACACAAACAGCGCAGATGGATGCTTGTAGACACAAATGAAGAGTCTAAAAGGTTTGTTTGTGGTGGTGGTGGTGTTTCAAAAGATGGCATTGAGCATGACAAATGCCTTGGTGAGCTTATCGATAAAATAGGTTCTTGTGATGTCAGTGTTGATGAAGTTTTTGTGCCAGTTGATGGAAGTATACCGGAATATGCAATGAAACACATCAAGGTTCAGGAAGCTATCAAAACAGGAGGTTTGTAATGCCTAAATATTGGATGTCTATTATCTTATCTGCTGAATTTGAAAGTTCAGATAACAGAGCGATTCGTGCGTTATCGAAAAAAGGGTTGGCTCGATTTGCTACTTCGTTTGTCAATGACAATCGAAACTTTGAGGTGTGGTGGTATAGATTGAATTCCGTAACAAGGGATAATCTTCGTGTCAGTCGCAACGTGAACATAGTAGTCGGGCAGAATGTTTTTGAGACACATGAAATCTGGGCAAAAAATGGAGATGAATTAGAAAAGGTTATTTCTGAAATGCCTGGAGACAAAGATACCGAGGACAACAATGGCTAAAATCTTGGTAACTGGTGGTCCGGTGCATGCTTCTCTTGATTCCGTCAAGATAGTGACTAACAGATTCAAGGGTGGCCGGATGATAGCGCTTGCCGAAGAGCTCGGTAAACGAGGTCACGATGTTGTTTATCTTACGGCTCGACATTTAGTCAAAAAGTCTACTACGGCGGCCTGGAAACACATGAAATGGTGTGGTCATAATGGTTTTTATGACTACATAGATCTTGTACTAAAATGTGCTTCAGAAAGTGATATGACAATTCTTGGCGCGGCTGTTGCGAACTTAATTCCTGTTCCTTCGTGGCCTCTAGACCAAAAGTTCCCAAGCCATGATTACAGCGAGGGTGACATTGTAAATATTCCGTTTAAGGTTGCACCTCGTGTCATAAACATGATCAAAAAACATCGTATCAAAACAACACTCGTAGGATTCAAATTGCTCCAAGGAGTTAGTCAGGACGAGCTCGTCCGTGCCGCTCACACTGTAGTATCTGAGAGTGGAGCGTCATTTGTTATAGCAAATGATGCTAGCGATTTAAACAAAAAGTTTATTGTTACACGTGAGCGGTCTGTAATTCCTGCGGTGGATGTTGTCAAAGGGACTGGTAAAGATTATGTCGATTATTTTGTCGGTTCAGATGGCCGATTTCGATCGATGGGAGTGCCGCCGTCTATTCTCGATTTTCTCGATGCAGTAGCTCGTGATGAGCATTACAAGACTGTTCCTGTTTGTGCTCGTGGTGAGTTTTTTCATAACAACAAAGGATATCTCTATTTTCGTCCTGATAGAAAATGTTCGTTGACCAAAAGAAGCGATGAAATTATAAAGGCAACGGATTTGTATTGGTACTTGATCGAGAAAAATCAAGCCGTGCTTGAAAATTCAGTGACGGCTAAAGAAAAGAATGATGACTATATTTTTGGGTGTGTTGCTGTGGCTGTCGAAGGGGGTGGCTTTATGGTTTCGCCTCGTGGAAAGAAGAATCTTGATGATCCTCCTGTGTTTGTCAAAAAGGTAGACCACGAAAAACTTCAGGTGTTTGTATCTGGCGGAAAGGCGTCTTTGAATGCTCCACTTCTTGACAATCTTTTCAAAATGTATTGTGATGGCAATGATTTAGGTTATCCTCAAGCTATTGTTCATACCCATGAACCACATGATAATCGTTATCCGTCGTGCGAGTATGCGCCTGCTGGCACTTTGAGGGATTCGCAGCGTAAGTTTCCGTTGTCATTGATGCCATTCAAAGACAGAGAAACGATTTTTTGGATAGAGCATCATGGAAAATTTCAAGTATTCAGGAAGGGGGAATTATAGAATGAGTCGTGATTATCTTGGTTTGTCTGGTGCTGATTACGATGATCTGTATGCTAGATATCTTACGCGTAATCTTGACCGACTTATCGAAGCGGCTGGTTCTGTCGAAGGAAAACGAGTGCTCGATCTCTGTACAGGATCTGGAATTGTCGCAAAACGAGCAAGAGAGCTGGGTGCTTCGTGGGTTATGGGTGTCGATGAGTCTGAGGATATGACGAAAGACATCCCAGTTCTTCCAACGGATGGTGGGCTCGATTTTGTATGCAATGCGTCTATTGGTGCCGATTTTAACCGTATTATATGTTGGGATTATGGTGTCAAATTCGATATCGTTATATGTCGTCAGGCTGTGAATTATTGGTGGTCTCGTAAAAATTTAGAAGATATTCTTGGCGTGATTGATTCAAAAGGATGTTTTGTTTTTAATACGTTTCATGGGGATAATTGGATAAACCCAAAAAGCCCTTCCGTAAAGAAATACATACTCAATAGTGTTATGTTTGTTGAAGTTGTATGGCTTATTCGTGATGTCGTTTATCATGTTCAAATTCTCGAAGGATATCCGCCGCATTTTACTAAGTTTAGATATATCAATAGAGACGAATACATCAATGACATTGAGTCATTGTGCAGTGTCAACAAATGGAGTGTAGAAAGGTATAATAACACCGATATATACGTGATTGAGAAGGTGTAGAGGTAAATGAATGCAAAACAAGCAAGACAAAGGGTTGAGCGGAAAGGTTTGGGTCAATCGTCAGGTCAAGATGGCACGAAGTGCTTTCAAAAACCACAAAATGGCGGTGATAGGTCCTGGGCATTGGAGGCTCAAACGACCAGAAGACGGTTGTTTTTGGTGTGACATTGTGGTTATGGGCGGCTGTGGGCTTGCTGTTTGGGGTGATATCGACGGGTGTTTCTTTGCCTATTATTCTGGAGCTAAGCGTCCAGAAGAACTTGTCCATTGGATGGGGCAGGCTGATATTTGGTATTATGGCCACCAAAAGGCATGCATCGGAATGGGCGGCAAGGACATTGTAGATGAGCATGTCGACGAGGTTGCCATCTACGATCTTAGGCAGAAGCTAAAATGCGCAAAAGAAGAGTTTGGTGATGAGTGGGATGGGTCGATATCTGATATAAGGAGGCACGGAACAGCTTGGGGGGATACAACGATCAAAGATAAATACACAAAGTCTATAGAGGACGCCATTAGATCAATTCAATATGGCAATCATTTGGTATTGGTCAAGAATGAGCTCTTTGAATGTCTTCAGGTTATTGAGCCTGATGCATGGGAATGGATGGAAAACATTGGAAAAGTCCCCTCAGTTAGACTTATTTATGCTCTGACGGCTGTACGTCGTTTGAGCCAGATTCTGGCGAGAAAGGACAGGAGAAATGGTCAACAAGGTGGGAAAACAGGAGATTAAGCTTACAATTAATCCTAATCAAATCAAAGGATCTCCTTTGTTGGAAAAATCTTTTAGTACAACAGAAATAACGTTTGTTCGTAAAATTCGAAATACTGACGAAGCTTTTTATGATTGGATAAGAGCATCGATGCGTGGGCCAGATAATCCGTTGACTTTTCCAATTTATGATGAGCGCTCTGATGATTATCAAGTGATTTATACAGAAAGTCATTTTGGGGGTATGACCTGGATTGGAAAAGGACTCAGTGTAGAGACTATTATGGGTGGTCGTGAGATTTGGCTAAAATGTGGCCGCAGTGGAGGCTTTATCTCTGATAACGAGGTCGAGGTCATGTGGTTTTTAGAGTTTACCTAAAAGGAGAAGGCATGCCTATTACATACAAAAAAAATCAAGCGTTTGTGAAGTGTTGTGGAGATATTGTGTTGACTGGATTTTTGCCAAAAGACAATGATGGCTCGGCAGCATTGCTTTTGCGTCAAGGTTTTCCTGGAGATCCTGGTCGTGATTTGAGTAACGAAGAAATTCCTAAGCTTGATGAAGACATCGATAATCAAGAAGGCGTTTTTATTGAAGCCAAAGATTATCGAAGTTTAGATGCTATAATCAGAGCACTTTGTATTCTTAGAGGTCATCTTAAAAGTGAAATTATAGACTCTATTGAGGTAACTATGAAAACCTTTATAGTGACTGAGGATTTTGAACAGGAGAAGGAGAATATTGTTGATGAAGAATCAAAATGAGCTTCGAGCTTTGACCCTGTGGCGTCCTTGGCCTCACGCTATTTTTTATGGGGGCAAGCGTATCGAGAATAGGCCCTGGAAGCCCTGGAAGCGTATCGTAGGCCAATACATCGCTCTCCATGCTGGACTCAAGTACGACAGCAAAGGAGCGGCCTGGATGCGTGAGATGGAGCTTTATGACCCGCCAGAAGACGAGTGGTGTCCAAGAGGGTGCATCGTTGGTGTTGCCAGAGTGACTGGCTATATTAATGACGATGAGGAACTTTATTTCAACAGGTCTGGTGATCAGTCTTCGTGGTACATGGGGCCGTATGGGTGGGTTCTTAAAGACGTGGTGGCATTTCAAGAGCCAGTAAAGGCGACTGGAAAGATGGGCCTATGGCTCGTCGATGGAGCTCTAAAAGAGGCTGTCATAAAGGCTTATGAAGCTGTCTTGACAGACGCTTGACAGACGCGGTCTTGAATTCAAAATCGCTAAGGCGAGAGGAAAAATTTTTTTGCTTCTAACTAGTTGTAATTTATAACGTTTGTGATCTGGGGTAATTTTTGAAGATTTTAGACGTTGGAGGACATCTTATACCATAAGATAAGGAGAAGGTGATGCCGATTGAGTTCAAAGAAGGTCAGGCTGTTATCCATTGCAAAGGCGACATTCTTGTCATTCCATTTAGACCAAAACAAGAAGCTCTCAAGGAGGTGGCTTGGTGCCTGCTTCAGGAGCGTGAGGAGGGCGAGATAGGGCGGCGGTCCACAAAAAAACAAGTGGATAACGAGATGTGTCTCAATGAGCAGCCAGGCGTATTCATTGTTGCTGACAATTACAGAAGTTTGGATATGATTATTGAGGTTTTAACCAGTCTTCGAAATGATCTCGCGCTGATTGAAGAAAAGAAAAAATTGCAAGCTAACAATGATATCCCGCAGAAAGTCAAGTTTTACAACCATAATGGCGGCCAGACTTTTGCCTCTGGACTCGAGTTTTCCACTATTGGGGACTATAAGGTTGCTGGAAAAGGTACTGTGCGAGTTTGCAGATGGCCAAAAGATGTAAAGCCATTCAATATTGCTGGTATGGTCGTTAAGATTGATGGTGATCTCTATAGTGTGGTGGAAGTTGAATGTCTTGGAAAAATCAAGCCTGGTGATCGTATTGGCATAATAGCTGTGCCATTCAAGCAGCGTGCGGATTATGGAATTGAGAAAATTCTATAAAGGAGGTGTGCTGTGTCATTCATGCATCTTTTATCAGAAAAAATGCGCAAAAAACTTGAGAGAATACATGATTATTATTTGGAACAATCATTAAAATTCAGAAGAATGAGTGATGTTAGTCTTGCTGCTACTGCGAGATACTTTATGACGCAAATGGAAAGAACAAAAAGATGGAGCCCTGATGACCCAAACGGTCATTTGATTGTTTATGATGACGTTTTTATTCATTGTGTTGTACCAGAATTATTGGCGCGATTTGAATCTCAACGTGGAATCGTTTACGAAAACCCAAAATTACCAACACCAGAAGAACTCGTCGAACGGATGTCGTAATAAACTTTCCGTAGTTACTTGTTGACCGTTACGCTAATACAAGATAAATTAGATCCTTGCCATCAAGGCGTACCAGCCCCCTCTAAGTGATGTCAGGTACACATCGCTAAGAGGCCGGGGAAAACCCGAAGGCTGGGCCACACCAGAAAGGGGATGAGATGTGGCAATTGATAATTTAACGCATTCACCTGGTGATTGTCCACCAAGAACAACATTTATCGACGAAAAAACGTATCCAACCAATTTAGATTCTGATTCTTCTTACCCCCCACACCCCCTTGATAAACAGGTATTAAACAGTAGAACAGATGGGGATAACTTAGAAATCGGAGAATACGGGAAGCGGTTATTTGGTAGCAGGAGTGTAGTGTTTGATGAGGTTAAAAAGATTTATCCGTTTAGGTACAGGTGGGAAGTTGAAAAAGAGATGAGGTTGTTATTGGAGGGGGTTGATAAGCCAACAAAGAGGCGATTAGAGAAAAGATTAGTGGAATTTGATCGATGTGGAAACGTGGTAAGTGTTAGGACATGTTCATGTTGTGGAGAGGGTAGGGATGG